>Ga0209390_10002926_pt1 | contig 28749 bp, 21 predicted proteins | sample BON01_FD_187212 | JGI IMG/M metagenome (GOLD analysis project Ga0209390, IMG submission 187212) | Freshwater microbial communities from Lake Bonney liftoff mats and glacier meltwater in Antarctica - BON-01 (SPAdes) (version 2) | ecosystem: Environmental > Aquatic > Freshwater > Ice > Glacier...
TAAATTGTTTTCATGGTACATGCTCATTATCTGCCGACGAAATATTTCAAGAATCGACTTTGACCGTGGGGGATTTTCTGACTCATGTTCTAAGAATCGGGAATGTCAATGGAGAGAACGTTGTTCACATACACCATGAGGAAACAAAAATTGAGAAAAACGACTGTCCACAAGCGCACATTCAGGAATTTGATCGCAGTCATGTCTTTTTCGACGACATTGATGTAGTAGAAAATCGCCAATGTGATGTCCATGAAAATGAGACACGAGCCGTCCAAAATGGACGCGTCAGTCACGATAAGCATGAGAACGGCATGTACCACCCACATAAAAATAGCGACAGGTTTGACCACCTCGATGGTGCAATATGCCGCCGAACACGCCAGATAGAGCAGTACCGTGAAATTGCATGCGCACAGAATCGAGAGCGGCAACATGCTTATGGGCGACGCGATTTCGACTAAAACAAACGAGAGCAGAAACAAAACTAGCCAAAAGAAACAATCCGCCAACATGAATTCCTTGTTGATGTGATCAGGAGTGATCATACTGTCTTCGCTCAGATCTTCGTTACAACGCAACTTCTCTGTAGTAGCATGGTACAGCACACCGTAACATAGCACACCTAATGAATACAATATGGTAATGAGATCAACGGAATCAATATTTAGCACCCACGGGAACGCGTTAGCAATGGATGTTGCAACAAAGTCTTGAATTTTGGGAGACAGTACGATATCGGCGTCGAATAGGCCCTTGTAGACGTGAATTGGCACATCGTTGCCATTTCTGTAACGAGAAAGGAGTGCGTCGAGCTGCTTCTCCGCATCAGGTAGCACACTGCTGTGGTTCGACAGGTGACCCGATCCGACTGCATGTGACATTTGCGTAAAAATGTCCCAGACTCTCTTGAGTGGCATCATTTTAGTAATGTCAACGTGCGTAAAATTTACACGGTATACCATCAAACGGTACTGGCATGAAATGCATCCGAAAATGAACATGCTCTGCAGAATGGTGTAATAGGTGGCCATGCGGATGGCAAACTGACCCCCGAGGGCCACAGCTCCCATGGTGTATATGAGCGTAGAACTCGTTCTTGTCTATATAGAACCGGACATCCCTCAACCAAAAAAATGGACATGCGTGCTGCTGTGGAAAGTCTGTGGTATTAGTGCGGTTCATTTCCAAAATACTGGCTTAAACGCACACGGTACGCCATTTTCTTCGAAGCAGAGCCGACTTTTTTCTCTACAGATGTTCCGCACCCGCTGATGCTCGTGCGACTGTACCTGTATGTTTTTGACGCAAACATTGTATATAAACGAACAACTTCAGTTTCGTGCCGACACGTACAAATGCAAAGTACAACGCATACGCCGAGCGACGATATTGATATGGATCTCAGTGCAACACTCGGCTTGCTACACCTCCATGACGAAATCCTCGTCAACATTGCCCGTTCAGTGCCGGTAGACGAGAACATTTTTGATTTTCTAGCAAAATTCAACAAAGTCAATAAACGCCTCAATGCACTAGTAACACTCGAAATGAAGACAGATGCGCATTATCGCCTAGAGGTGGGGGAAATTAAAAATTTTGTTCCAGGCACGCGGATTCCGTGTAGTGTGGACCGTGCTCCAGATCTGCCAATCGCATACACACAAGAAGACATTTTAAGCATATTTGACGCCTTGCATCTTCCCGCACCGAATGGTGTGTATGTAAGTCAGTGCTTTCGAATTTCGAATCCAAGCATGTTTTATGACACTAACAATTCATGGGAGGACTGTGAGAATATGGGCGACAGGAATGAACACAGCGTGTTTTTCGTATTAGTCGATCTTGAGTTTGATGCTGATTATTATTGTGAAAACAACGTTCCCTTGTTACGTAACAATCAAGTAGATCTTACACGCATGCCGACTGTGTTTCGAACGGTGCTCGGGTTTCATATGCCAAAGATGGATTCCGATGAAATGGACGCCTCTCTTAGTCACCGTGTAGGCTACACACGCGTTGTGCGTCTGCACGGTGAGAACACGATACAAGATTTGTGGAATGCCATTGGCGTTACAGAGGGTTGGAAGACGATGTTGCCTTCTAGTGACTTTGACGCACTTTCTCATGATTGCAGCATATTTGATTTATTTGAATATGCAGCGGATAAAGCAATACGGGTGCGGCCACTCATTTTTTGGGATAATATTTGATGAGTATCGTGCGCTGTGTGTGTTCAATCTATCTTTTATTTTACGCGCAGCACCACAATGTCCATGATGGTATGACCGAGTCTCGGTGACTGACGGTCATTGTGTTGAACAGCACGAATATTATTATTGCGATCAAACCCAATATTCGCACTGTACATGAGTTCGAAAGGCAACTCGTGCGATTGCTCAAAAAATTCGTTGTAATTGAAATTAAGTGGGAGTTTCAAGGCTATGAGCCGTGTCCAACGTGCCCACTCAATACACACTTGGCGCAAATTTTTCTCTCCGAGATAGAGTGAGAGGTTCCTGATCCGTCTGTAGTTGACCCCACCCCATGGAGGATCGAGAAAGATTACATCTTGTTTCATGTTTTCGGCAAGTTTGTTTACGTCACTGCTGTCTCCACACCAAACCTCAACTCTGTCGGACAGATCCAAAAGTTCCAAGTTATGCAAGAGCATCTGTGCCGTGGGCTCGAGTAATTCTACGGCGTTGACTTTGGCGAAACGTTGGGCGAAAGCAAACACATTGCCCCCGATGGAGGCGGTGGTATCGGTAATTGTACTAGTTGACAGATTGAGTCCACACTCACATGCGCACCTGCATACAATATCCGCCTGCAGTCTGGCAATCCTACTCTCGGACAAACTGTATCCCGCTTGTTGATCGAGCCAAAATGCTATGTCTGGCGGATCGAGCGGGAGATACTTTGGAAACGAATTTCGTCGATGTTTATTAAGTTTGTCACGCCCATCTTGGGGAATGTGCTCCCATATGTCCCTTGTAAAATCAAAATCCCGGCGGACATACAATCGATGTAAGGGGAGTGCGACAGTTGATTGTGCGTGCGACATAACTATCAATGTAAGAATACACGGTGACCATCTTATATATCCATTGGTCGCCATGCTACCTGGCCTAAATTCACCAATCCTTCGATTCTAGTTTCAAAACAAGCAAAAATGAATTGTTCATGGAGAATTCCATTTTAAGAAAAAGACTAGAACTCGTCGGCAGCGACGGGTGCCAGAGAGTTCTGAAACTGCACACTGTCGATACTGTGTATGCAGTTGTTTGCAATAGATTTGAGCAATTCCTGCATGTTGATGAGTATGAGATCCATTCCTACATCATCCAAAGATCCAACAAGACTGGATTGCCCAAGTCGAAGATGCGTGCCCATGAGAAAGGCCAGCATGCAATCCTGCGTGTGGTCATACAAAACCTTGCGGAGTGCATCGTTGTTGCCACGCTCCGTCAATATCACTTTGATAACGGAGTCTCCCGTGCGGTCGGTGATGTGGAGAGAGATCCCATATCCGAGCAACTTTTTGAGTGCGTGCGCGTATTGGGCGTCGTCTACGCCATAGACATTGAGCTTGATATAATCACTCTGTGATACAAGCAGATGTGCACACGTTTGGCCAAGAATGTTTTTCTGATTCAGATTTGTGTTGGGACGTGCGGCGGTCGCTTCCAGCAACATCATGAAACGAACAGAACGGTGTGCTGCCGCATGCATCAAAGCAGTATTTCCCCAATCGTCGACGATATCAGCGGGTACGTCGTGCTTCAACAACATTGTGAGGACCGTCGAGTGATATGAGCGGCTTGCAAAAGTATACTTGACGTCGCACGCCCACTGATGCAGTACAGTTCCGCCGCGACGGTCTGTCGACGAGAGCGAAGCACCCAATCTCACGAGCACATCGAAGAGCTTGCATGTCTGAAGCGTCTCAACAACAGAAGGGATACTCAACTGAAGCATTGCAACGTTCAAAGCACTGTGCCCGAGAGAATTTTGAAACTCAACATTAGCACCTTTCTTCACCAGAAATTCCACGACTTGGTTCTTCTTACGGCGACATGCCGCATGCAAATGCAGATTTCCGTGTTCTTTAAACACGAAGCCCCGGGACAGATGAAAATTTGCCATTTCAATCACTGTCCGCTGGTTGGAATCCGAGAGTGCGATCTGCCGAGCGACTTTGGCATCAAAAAGATCAATGCTGCCGAGAAGATCCATGTTCCGTGGCAATATCTGCCGCGTTTTCCGCTTTAAATGGTGTTTCGACCTAATATTCTATTCATGGCAAAATGTGGTGGAATCGCAATTTCGGGCGTTTTCGGACCATTCTCGCGTGTTTTCGCGAATTTCCCTTTAGATGCGATGCACCACCAACAGCGTCACACAAACATTTGGTCATAAATAGTGCCGCAGGCGCGTAAGAAGCGCAGCAATGTGACGTAATGCACATCGCATATGGCCGCATCGAGTGACATGTTTGTTTCTGTGATGCGGCAGAGTGGATTGTCAAAAAATGAAATCGAAAATTTTATTTTTGACATCGCGCACAAGAACAACACAGACGACCATGCTGTAATTGCAGACACGTTTGTCCTGAAGCACTGTGTCGATAATGGTTCTGGTGCTGCTACCTCGAATGGCCCGACCGACTTAGACATGCAAGGATTCCGTGTCGAAATCACCAATTTCCTCCATTGCTGCACGGATCTCGAAGCACAACGCGTCGTGCGCAGTCGCAAATCCGGTGGTATGCCAGTGGTTGTCTCGCATTCCGTCGATCTTGGTGATGGTACGCTCCGTGTTGACAGTGGCAGTGTCGCTCAAAAGGTTGCGGCAGCAGGGGACTTTGACATCGATAGGAGTGAACCGTCTCCACGCAATTCCAAAAAAAAAACACGTGACACGGGCAAGGGCCGTAAAATCCGAGGTGGAGAAGAGGGCACGTTGACGACGGACCGTGGTGAAGGTAGTCGCAATAGTGGAATTCTGAATGGTGTCAACGCGAGCAACGTTGACGTCAACCGCATGAACATGATCAGTTTTGACCACGACGACGAAGAAATGGTCAACGATGATGACGGTTTGGCGCCGATCGTTGGTGGAGACCCCGTGGCAATGATGCAGGACGAGATCGTTGACAAGGAGGAGGCGTTGGAGAAGTTGCAGGAAATGCGCGTAACACTCGAGCAGGCTTCCAGCAACAACAACATCAACAAAAACCCTCCAAATACCGCGCGTCAGGTGCTATCGGGGTTGCGTGTAAATAAGCAGATGATGACTCATTGTATTACTGGAGAGACTGACAACTCAAAGGTGGTACAATCTTGCGTGACGGACCAGAAATGCAATTACTACTGCTTTGTCTCTAAGATGGATCCAAAGGGGTCTACGCCACCGGAAATTCTCGACGTCATCTATTGTTTGGACATGATGCAGCGGTATTACACGAATCAGCGCCCGATGCCCAACGGTCGTGGTGGCGGCGACGAGCTTTTCGACATGCCAAAACTGGGACCCAATAATGGCCGCAGTGTGCGACAGAACGGTGCTGTCTTCCACAAAATCAACCAAAACGACGAAGCTGTCACTGTGCCGGTCATGAAGATGAAGATTTTTATCGAGCAGGCAAACACAGGAGGCGAGTCTCCGTTGGTCATGTTCTTCATGTTCCTGGTGGTCGAGGTGCCGTTGACGTTTGATCTTGTCGACACTGTGTATCGCTCGTGTACCAAAAACGCCATGGGCCGCGAAAAGTTTGTTTGTGACGACATGAAGCGCATTTGGGTGAACATTGCCCACCGACACCAAACTTTCAGCGGTTCGGGTAAAAACACGCTGGAGGCTATCATGCAGATTCAGTTTAACGACATTTTCGACCCCGATTCGCCCAATTGTTTTTGGAAAATGTTTCGTATTTCGCGATGCATCCAACAGGCGCGGTTGCACATGCACATGTGGGCGATGGACAATATCACGACGCGCTCCAACATTTCCGTGAATCTCGCGAATCTTCTCATTGACATTCGTTTTCACAGCATCGACGAAGTCTTGGATGGCAACTGTCCGTCTCTTGCGATCGACGCCGTATTTGTTGGCATCTCCAACATGTGTTGTGCGTCCTTCTGTGACGAGTTTGAAATATGCAAACAACGCGTGAAACAGCACAAGGCAGCAAGACGTCGTAAAAGTAAAGCTGCCGACAACGGTGGAGGCGATGCTGGAGACGACGAAGAGCTCGAAGACGAGGCGGAGAAGGAAATGCCCATCTTTGAGCCACCTGTCATGATTACCATGCCGACGTACGTGGATTGGAGTGACGACGAAACCCGTGACATGTTTGTGCAACTCACTTTGCCAGAAATGCTCGAGCAACCGGCAGAAATGCAGCGAATGTTGTTGGAGCATATCCAAAACCACCCTTCAACGGTGAAGATGGAGGGCTTCCCCATTACAAACATGGTAGCCTACATTGATCCCACAATGCTGCTCCCGCACTCTGGTGCGCTGCTGCCCATGCTTGAGTGGCTGGTTGAAAACAAGGAATGTGCTCTCCCGGACCAAATGATCATGTGCATTCTCGTCATGATGCACCAGAAGCAGATCTCGAGTCGCAGCATTTTTTCCAATTTCATGCACACGCAGGACTGCATGCCGCGCAACATTTTGACGCTTTCAGACCTCCGCACGTCGTTTCTTTCCGAGGACAATGCAGGTCGCCAGATGATGTACAGACGTGCAATCCCCGTGCGCGACAGGCAAATTGTGAGCATCAAAGGTAACGACAATCACACGCAGCGCGGTTATGGCTTGCAGTACTATCTCCACGGCACCGTGTTCCCTCTCGCCTATGCCAACGCACGCTCAGACACTGGTAACTATGGGGGCAGAGATCCTGCTGCCAGCGTCTTTAATGAAATTGGCGAATACCAAAATATGGGCAGCATGTTCCTCTCAAACATCGCAGAAAGTTTTCAGGAAGCCTACAGCAAGCTGCTTGCACTTGATAAGGGCAACAAGTGGTATCTCAAAGAGTACACTGGCACGCTATATGCGACCCTGCACCTCTGGAAGGCATCGCTTGACCACATGAACGAGAACTTTCGACTCAAACCCAACAACGTGCAGCTCTTGTTTCGTCTGATGCAGAGCGACATTGGAGTACGCTTGACGTTTCTTGTGAACGCAATCGGCACGGCTCCCAACGGCATCGGTCTGACCAATATCGTCAAGAATTTCGGCGGGCATATCATGCGAAAAGCGCAACGCACGTCAGCACAGTTTGAAACGAAAAATGCCAAGGCTTGGGGAACCGGTGCCGATTGCACCACCGCGAAATTTATAGAGATTATCAGTCCCGAGAATAATGGATGTCCCTCCACTATCCCGCACTCCAACTGTGGCAAGCCCGACGACTTTCGAAAGACGACGGAAGCTGGCACGTGGTATCTCCTCACGCAGACATACGATCAGAGCGGAAAACCGCTACCAAAGCAGGCCGAACTTCCGCCCACGATGTATTGCAACGAAATGCCGGTGACGGACTCGCGGTCCGGTGGCAACGTCGTGAACATGCACGCCAAGTTGTGCTCGATCATTCCGCGCAACACTGAGGTGGCACAAGCCGGCAAGCGCACACTCACACACAAGAACGAAAAGACTGGCAATCACGAGGGTGTAGAGCAATTTTTGGTGTGGTTTCTGTACATAATTTTGATCTGTCAGAATCTCGAGAGCAACAACGCAATGGAGCACACTCTCAACGCCGTCTGCACGACGGTTCCTGCTGGTGCCGTGGATAATGATGACGGAAACACTGCAGCCGACTCTTTCAAGTCGTGTGGACACAATGACATGGGCGACTCGTGCAAGTATACCGTCAAGAAAAACGACAAGACGGTCGATTTTTGCAAGCGACTCTTTGCATATTGCGCGCGTGCTGTGTGTATCTCGGTTTCCGGAATGCAGTGGCGCGGCTGGCTGCCCGACTCTCCAGCACTGGCCGAAAGCATGGTCTTTGACATGTTGGCCAATTATGTGTACATGCACACGAGCATTCAAACACAAGACGCGCGTCTGACGGCGCAGCGCGGTCGCGAGACGCAAAAGGCGCAGGCGCGTCTGCCTCCCACGGCACTTTACATGCACGCAGCCAATGCTTTGTTACAGCGCAACGTCAAAACCATGACTTGGTCGGAAATCACCTGCCATGCCGCGCTCAATTTCATGGCAGACCCTGCCCCACTGGAGCTTATTCCTCTCTTTTTGGGGACCATGATTGAGAATACGTTTGATTGGGGATTTTGGCTGGTTTTGGGCCTCTTTGCAGAATTTTTCGAAACACCCTATCTCGATGTGCAGGAAGCAGAGAATCTCTTTGCCGATGCCAAATATGTTGTCCCCGACGCTGCATCCAAGGCAACGCGCAAATGGCTGTCTGGGTTCGGTATCGGTGGGCATACCACAGGCAAGGTGCGTGGAGAATTACTTTTCAAGATCGAAAACGGCGAATCGATTCAAAATTCTGCTCTCTACATCACCACAAAGTGGGACTCTGATATGGCCGTGTCGTCGTCAAAGTTGGCCTTCAATCTGCCTTCCTTCAATGGCGGTGGCGGAGGAGGGGGCGGTGGTGGCGGTGGCGGAGGTGGATTCTCGCGTGATAGCCACGGTGCATCGAATTCGGCACTTACGGCCAGCGTTTCGTGGAAAATGACAGAGCACATTGGGGCCGTCATGTATGCAAAGTATGAAAAGAAGCTCAACTCTGCGTGCAACATCAATTCACCTGAAGATTTAGCGATTATGCTGTATCGATACATGGATGCCCCGGTGTGCTACCCGAAATTCGGTAAAGTTCCCTGTGGCAATGGATTCCAGTCGTGGGACGGGATTTTGAAGGGCCTTGGCTGTGATTCTCATCACGTTGCAGAGGGACAACACGAGGACAGTGACAAATTTGTCGATGGCCTACACGATTCAATGCGCCAATACATTTCTCAGGATAACTACTCCTATAACGTCCCGCCGTGGACCTTTAACAATCGTGGTGGTAGCGTCTTTTCCTTTGGTGTCGAACCACGTTTTCTGATCCTGGCACGCGCTATCATCGGCACCAAACCCCTGATTTCACAGACCTCAGTGCAGAGCATTTTCGACCACTTTGTGCTGCAGACTGTCAAAAACCGCATCCCAGCAACTGTGTACCCGTATTGCACACTCTTTACCGGCATGCCCGACATCAACGGCAATGGTCTCAGCATGCAGAAGATCGATGAGGAAGAAATGTATCGCGACCGCCCGAGTACACTCTTGCGTTCTCTACCCTGCGCCTCCATCAAAGATATGTCTGCCGCATCGATCCCGGGCATTTCACCGAATGGCACCATGGTCGAAGATATGGCGGTGCTCAATAAATTCCAGCGCATTTGTCAAATGGTTGACATGAATTTCGATGCTTTACATCTCGATGACCTTGCACCTCCACAGCTCCCGTTTTACACGTGGGTGTACCTCGAGCTCGTACAAAAGACAGACTCTCTCGACCAAAGCAAGTTCGACGCGTCTAAAGCCCGGTACAAGAAAACGTGCATTTACATTGATCCGAAGAATAATAAGATCACGCGGTTCATTTCGACTGCAACCTTTGCACGCACGCGCGATCGCGATCAGATTGACTTGGCGGATCCCGATGCCAACAAAATGCGTTCACAAAACAAGGTGTTTCGAGACATAACTGACACTGTAATGCCCCTCAAAAAGGGCTTCTTCCGCTACGCTCCGATCTACAATCGTGCCGGAACGCTCGTCTACGTGGATGGTGTGGGTTATCTTGTTCTCGTACCTTGGCGAGTGGAAGACACACACATGCCGGCCGGTCAGTATCCCACGTGGCTCAAGTCTGTGTACCTCAATCCGCAAAACATGTGCTATCTCGCCGTCTCTGAGGGCCTTGATCTTCACGAAACATCATCATACATCCAGAATCTTCAGACCCACAGCTTTGAGGTACGTATCTTTCACACACATTAGAAAATTCCACACTCTCTCTCGTGTATGAATATGTGACCCGTATGCTTGTGCTACCATAACATTACAGGTCACTTTGGAGACCGACAAAGCGCACAAACTGCCGATTTTCGTCAACATGGCCGACCGACAGAATTTATTCACGACGAGTCTTGAGGTGAAGCTAGAACTTTCACCGCAGGCTGTAGAATCGCACATTGTCGGCGTGGGCACGCTGCTTTATCTCGACCTACAGCATCCTGCTATTCCAGCCGAACTCAAGAATCACCTCCGTTTTGTAAAGCACATTGGCAATGACACGCCGTCGCCTAGCTCGGTCGACAACGTTTTGTACGGCACCGAATTGCACCGTTTTGCAGGCCGGTGCGGGAATCACAAACTCTTTCAGGCTGTGCTACAATGCATGCTGCTGTACGAGATGCCAGAGTCCGTGGTCGCGCACAATGATTTTTGCGACATCGAATCGCAGGTGTGGGTAGGTGTCCGTCAAGTGGCCGACTTTAAAAGCAAACACAAGTTCTCCACTCGCTACCTCACTGTTCCGACAAAGGCACTGGTGTCACTAGAAAAATTGGCCACGGTCGGAATGTCCGTGGCCATGTTCGAGTCGTGTTTGAAATGATGAACAAGAAACGACAGACGCACTTCTGGATTCCAATAGTGCTTCAAGCAAAACCATGCAAGTATTTCTTGAGACATAATAAAAACGATTGCTATCAAACGCGCACAGCATAATCATTTGTGTGTGTAAATTCACTTTCCCTGACAAGCGCCTCTGTGCTGAATCCTATATAAGACGAAGTTTTGTTGCTGCGATAAATCGAACATGTCTGTTGTAGCATGCGGGTACGGGGTTACGCTGCTAGTTGCCGAGGACGGCAGTGTGTTCTCCTTCGGATTGAATTATTCCAATCAATTGGGATCCGCCAGAATGGTAGAACATCGCTATCATCCGTATTGTCTAAAAAACGACGAGTTGTTCGACGGTCTGGGGGTGTTTTTAGTTGCAGTAGGATACGGGCACGCCGCTTGTATAACCAAGGATGGCTCCTTGTGGACATGGGGATGGGGGGGTGTCAAAGTGGATTTCAACCGTCGAATGGGCCATGGTCCAGACATTTGCATAGACACATCCAAGGGTGAATCGACACACGACATCACATTGGAATCTGGTGAACAGATCCAGTCATTCCGCAATCCTGGACGTCTTGGTAAGGAGCACTTTGAAAATTCCCCTGTCGTCGACGTGGCCTGTGCAAATCACACGGTGTTGGTATTGACAGCCGCCGGGGACGTGTGGACCTGCTCTTGTTCAGTTGATAGTGAAGAAAATCAAGTATCGTCGGAAAATAAGTTTGTAAAAATTAATCCTGTTCATTTTGACAACAAGGCAATTACACGCATTGCTTGCGGTGATTACCACCAAATTGCGCTCAACAACCAGGGCAAAGTGTATACATGGGGTGACAACAGCCACGGCCAGGGATGCAGAAAAAATTTGGAACCTACAAGTGTACCCACTACTATTTGGGCAGGCCCCATATGGGGGGCTGCTGTCACACAAATATTTGGTGGCAAACAAGTGACAATCGTTGTCACGGCGAATGGACATCTCTATCAAACCAATGGCTGGAATACTAAAGCTGGTGAAGTTGGCGAACTGTGCCGTTTGGAATCACACGATAATTTTGAAACAACGGGTATCCGTTCAATTTCTAGTGCAAATGGCTACACTCTCGCCGTAACAAAACATGGGAAATTATACACGTGGGGGTACGACAAGAACGATCATATTGGACTGTCAAATCGTTTCCATGTCACAGATCCAATCATTTTTCCTATGCCGACTGATGGAAGCTTTATCAATGAAAACATTGCGGCTGTCGGTGTCTCGGCATCACACAAAGTCATAGTGAAAACCGATGGGACAGTATATACCTGGGGACAGTCACATGGTCGCCTCATTATAACATACCCCAACTACGCTCCACTTGGTCTTGGATATAAGGCAGAGAGTGAAAATGTAAAATGGCCCAGGCTGTTGAATCCTCTTTATTTGGCGAATCTACGCATCGGGACGTGGCATTATTATGTACAGGAACACGAGTGAGCGTCTTTTTTCACGTCACTTCTGATTAATGAGCAAGTTGGACACACGACAAATTGCGCGCACACATCATTTTAATCCGTTGTATGGAACCCTCAATAAACAGGGGAAAAAGACAGGAAACATCTCTGTCGGACCGTCATTGGTCGCCATCGTCCATGGTGTAGGCAAAGTGCCACCCCATAGCGTTTATCTGGCTCACCCAGTTATGGGGCATGGCATTAAACACGTGCCATCCTGCCTGCTGGGAGAGCACCCTGACTATAGTTTTGAACTCTTGAATTTCTTTTATTTCGACCCCGTTCGCGCGTAGTAGACGACCAAGTTCTCTATGAAGTTTGTCGCAAAAAAAATTAAAGGACAGGTTGTTCCAATTATTCTGATGCCACATATGCGAAAGTGTCATGTACTCCATGTATTGTGAATTCGACGCCAAAGTGTTGCGTGTGAAGATGTTCTCGATCCACCGGGGATAATGACGTTGTAACTGTTCAAATTGAAAGGGAGTGGTGAGAAACTGCACGATTGTTGTGAGATACGGTGTCAAGAGACGCAGTAGAGCCTGCCTGGAATCAGTTTCGATTTCATAGATAGTGTTGGGCGCGATCCCGTCCTGAAAAGCTTCGTAAATGGGTCTTTCTAAAGCGGTCTGCTGGACTTTGGCATTGATTATGACAAGGCGTTGTTTATGCAAGGTGTCAAGCTCCATTGTGGATTGTAAACTCAATAAAATCTCAGATTTATATATATTAGTATGCTGCGTCGTGACATATTAGAGGCACTGGCGAATTTTCCAAATGCTGGATTATGGGGACACACAGGACCAAAGGCCTGTGTTGGCGATTTATTACAACATGGATTATTCAACGAATTGCAGGTGTTACGAATGCTTGTAATGGCAACGTTTATTATAAACAAACGTGTATTTTCACATATCATATGGGTTATATTACGCTTGCTACTGTTGGCCAATGTGCACGTTGGGTGCACGACAAATTGGACATGGCATGAATTTCTGGTTCAGCATGTCGGCACACTCAGTGCAGAGCACGCGGTGATTGCAGGCACCGACACTCAACATGACCAAGTCTAGTGGGGTTTCCAGACACACCGCGCATTGTTTTTCAGTGAAGACCATAACTCCTTGATTGTCATGTGTCTGCAGTTCCATGCCGATCGCAGCGATGTACCCCTGCGCCACGCGTTCTTTTCTATACCGATAGCTCGCATGTCCCGTTGGCACGCTACCTCCAAAGTCACCGACCAAATCAGTGGACCGAGTTTCTTGCGAACCAGCTCTTCCTGGTGGCATACCAATCCACACAGTGTGGCGACCAAACTCATCTGCTGTTTTTGAATCAACATCAATCGCTTTGCCTGGCTCTTTCTCACACAGGAATCTTCCATTGTAGAGCTGGTGGAAACTGTGAACATCTGCAATATTGGACGTTTCATCCATTTCATCCCACATCCAATCGGCACCGTAGTGATCCAAAACGTCTGCTTCAAACACATGCTCGGCGTCAACATCGCGCGCCGTGAAGTACATGCCTGTGGTGCGTTCCAATCTTTTACTGCATCCCACAACACCTATGGAATACAACCCAGGTTTAAAATCCACTGGAAGTTTCAAGATGAGATGTTGCACGGGAAGAACGAATGGCCTGCTCATGCGATCATTCTTTGCGCAATCCAAGGTGAGAATTTTTTGAAATTTTTTGCAGCGCTCCACGGTCCACTCGGTCGGCATGCCATTCTGGAACACTAGATTCTTGTCGCACTTGACGTCGCCGTTCTGTTCCACAGGGAAGCAGTCCTTCTTGGAAATGAGTGCGATTTTGATGTTTTGAAAATCGGTCATCATCGTTCGAGTTACGGCGTTGTCCAGAATGGGTGCAGGCACAGCAACTGCAGTAGAGGTGCAACCGCGTGTAGTTGAAATTGATTTCGTCTGTCCTGATAGCAATTCTTGCTCGGCTTCCGCTTGCTTCCGCTTGACTTTGGCTTCTGTTTCATCATTGGCATAAACATCGTTCCACAGAAAAAGCCAGAACGCCGAATTCTGCATGCGCTCCGTGTGTGCCATTGCGCCGTTAGTTTTGCTTACTTTTCGCAGGAAATCGTTTTCGGGGATATTAATGGGAGATTTGCCCATTTTTGGCAATTCGAAAACGTCCGAACATGACGGTCCGTTTTTGCCATTCTCGATCAGATCCATTTGTCTGTCGACAAATACTTCTTTCTTCTTATATATGCAAGAGAGACGGTACGAGAGTACACTTTTTAATTGTACCAGTTTATCGTGATGAGTATAATGCAACATGTTTCTTTAGAAGAAGCATTTGTACCTCAATTTTTTATTTGGCAGAAAACGTAAAAACTGACGCTTTCAATCCAGCATTCGAAGTAAGGTATGGGGTGCAAAGTCCAAACAAATGAATCGGGGTCTTTGCACGTATCATTGATTCTGTATCATAAAGACAAAGTGTAGAATTAGAAATATTATACTCATAACGAGGAGCACTTTAATTGAAATGCGCGCCCCCTTTTCATAATTTTCCAAGCTGACACTCTCGATGGAATTTTCCGTGTTTGATGTCGATTGACGAAGTGCCAGTACACGAGGTTGTAATTCCAGCCATTTAAAGATACATGCGACACTCAAGAACAACATGATCCACGAAACATACAAACTCCATGAAATGAAGCCGCGCATCTCAGATCAGTTGTTTACTTCACTACGTATTCAACTTATAAACGTCGTAGTACAGAGGACGCCAAACTACCACATGTAATGACATATATATGTACATCACTTGTTCTCACACACACATTGGTATATAAAGTGTGTCACCAAGCCAAGCCGACTGTTTCACACCATGTCGAGAGAGGTGGTATTTTACAATGAACAGCCGTTTTCCGACCGGATTGCCAATTACATGCTCCTGGCAGAAAATGCGGCAGACATACGAGCCTCTCGTGACATAAACTACAAAAGCGACCTAAACTACTTGCTGTGGTGTTTACACCCATGCTATGAAATTAAAAACGATTCCATAGAATTTACCAAAGAAAGATTGCGTACGACTGCCACGGGGTTCACTTCCGATATGATCGTGAAAAAAATAGCATACCATCGAACAGCTATTAGATTCTTGGATCGCACAATTGCCGACGCACAATTGCCGACGCAGCAAACGTCACCAATGCAAATAGGTCTGATATACCATGCAACACACTGCTCTAGAATTTCCATGTGTCTTCGCAACCAACTACAGATCCCGATAACGGACATTTTTCATTTGGAAATCGCCATAAAATATCGTGATATGCATCGTTGGTGTGTCTCTATGTTACACGCCGTGGTCGCCACTCGTATAAGACCCACCGCCGGTACATAGACTACGTTCGGCACCACATTTCAGACCACTTTGTCGAATTCGACGCATGTCTGCAAAACAAGTCATCTTTTGTAAAAAACTGATTTATTCAGTACGACAATTCAACGAGCATCTGCTTTTAGTTTTCATAAAGACAACCCACACACACCACTTTGTTAGACAATTGCCTCATCGTGATCGTTTTCCCACGATAATATCTCGACAGCTTTCCTGATGCGATTCAACTCCAGCCAGTACACACTGCTCTCTCCTGGAACGACAGCTTGGAGTGTCATAGTATGGACCTTCGTGTCGTCCTGGTCCAATTGGCGCTTGCCGAGCAGGGTGTCTTTTACCTCAGCTATCTCGGCTGCCTCGGCATCGTTGGTCTTGACGACGTTTCCCGAGTGGCCGTCCCTGATGAAGACGCGCAATTTTTTGCGATCAAGATGTTCTGGATCATCGGCGTAGCACTTCTCAAGCAGCAAAACATGCTGCGTGGAGAGCGTCTTGAGCTCAAGCTTCGTCGTGGCTAACATCTCTTCGTTACGATCGCGTGAAGACTCCAATCCATAGATTACACCCTTTTTGAACTCCATGATTTTTTCAATTTCCTTGACCGACCAGCACTTGTCGAAAACATCGTCAGCAGAGTTTGGGGCGCACGCTCCAATCCATCCCAGGCGCATTTTCTTGGCTAACGGAGTTTCAACTTCGAGGGCATGTTCCATGGCAGATTTCTGAACGCGCCACGCCTCTTCATATTCCAGGTTCTGCTTAGTTGTCCAGTCTGCTGCGTTGATGATACAAAGACGGGGCCACAGATCGCCGTAGCCTATCCAGGATGCACGGTTAGATTTTGAATTTCGCGATGAAATACTCGTGTTGCTCATCGTGTGTATACGTGCCCACTTTCGCGATGAAAGCCGCCAAATAAAGCCATTTTACACAAAATTGCTCAAAATAGATATTTTTGCTCCGTTTTGTGCCAGAATCCCGTTTATTAGTAATCAACACGGCATAGGGCCTACTTTGTGCCTGCGTGCACACTCGGGTTGGGCCCAATATTGACCGTTGTGCTATGTGGCTATTGAACACGCAAGGCAACGTGACAAACGTATGTTGACTCTGTCCTGGTCACACGAAATGTGCACAAGCAGCGTTGATTTTAGATTGAATACAAATAAAGCTGAAGAGGAGTCGCACCTCCAGGTGATATTTCGCACCAGTACTATCTCAGCTCGCACACACACGTCCGCCCTGTGTATGTGGAAGTTAATGGCCTGTCTTGCCGTACACACACCCGTCTGGTATGTGGAAGTTAATGGCCTGTCTTGCCGTACACACACCCGTCTGGTATGTGGAAGTTAATGGCCTGTCTTGCCAGGAGTGCGATCAACCCACAATCGGTAGATCGTCACACACTTCCTCTCTTTTTTCGAAAGGGCACTTTTACTGACTTGGTCCCACCGTCAACTGCGAATTTGGGAACGACAGCACTCCGCTGAACACAGATACCGCGTACCCAAGAATCGTATTCGCGGCGAACCAGACATACTCGACAAACTGAACAGTAAGATACTTGGCCATACCGAGCAGATAGCAGATGATACCGTATGTAGAAAAATCTCCATACTCCACTTTTGCAACCACTTCGAGAGCGTTGCCATCCTGCGACAGCAGAGCAATGGCGCTCAGTGTCGATTCGACAGATTCAAAAAGTCCTTGGAAAGAAACCTTCAGATATGCAAACGTGTTTGTCATAGTGGGTGCAAGATATTCGATCAGGTGTTTGACGAGAAATTTGCCCACGATAAGCAGACAACGATTCATGGTGCGTAGAGACATGTCTGGGTGCCAAATGTGTCCGGTTACGTAGAAAGTGATATTACAGCCGGTCGTCCGGAAAATAGTCCAGTGCACAAGGCACAACGACCACCAACACATGACCACAAAGATGCTAAGCAAAAATGTATTCACGATTGTTTGGCAGCGTTTCAATACATCCCGGAACTCTTGGATTTTTTCCGCACAGAATTGTGTCCGCATGTATGTGTCTACATTTTCAAACGCACGCGTCAATTTCTTTGATTGTTCAGAGCACTCCGCCATAAAAACAGAGAGTGTCTGTACGAACAAACTCATCAACACGAGAAAGGTCCATTCCACACACGCGATTGGCATACGTAAGAACATTTTGACAATCCAAAAGAGGCCTTTCAAAATCATCTTTGCCAGCTCTAGCACCTCTTTGGCGAGATGAAACGTGTAGACAAACGGAAAATTGAAGATGTTCAAGACTACAACGAATGCAGCGTCCAAAAATTCGCCCAAAGACTTGAATGCGGTGCGGACGCTGTTGCAAATACCTACAAGCAAATTGCCGCCTCGTTCCAGCACCCACAAACACACAGCCAGCCCACACGTCATGCAGGTCTGGATCCGCCCACTGTGCTGACGAAGCGAGCGGAGAAGCACTACAATCTTATGGAAAGCTGCAATGATGAGCAGGTCCACTTCGAAATTCGAAATCATCTCCAGCAACCAAAAAGTTACGATGCACAGCGTGAAAAATGCCACCGCAAGCACTGACAAGGGATTCTGCTTAATGATGGCCAAAAGAAGCTCGTGGTCCGTTGTCGCGTCATGAATGGTGTTCGACATCGAAGTAAAAAAGGATGAAAATGTGTGTGTGTGGTTGGTGCAAAGGGCGAGCCCAAAAACCTGGTAAGACCGGATCTTTTATGCGCGAAACGCCGTCTGTTGAACTTGTCTAGTAATTACTCTCGGACAGTATCGCAAACGATGGGAGTGGAATGTCGGACTTATATACGTGTACCATCTGAAACAGATGTCCGTGAGAACAACAAAGTCCTGATGGAACTGGACCAATGTAGTGTTGAAATAACAAGACTCTACAAAGAAATCTGTCAACTTGACAACTCGAAAAAGTGCATCGAAGATCGACTTGTTATCGCTTTGTCTAGTCTGGCGGAATGCAGACGACGGTATCTTCTCTTACTTTCTGAAACATCAAGCAACGAACGCATCGGAGAAAATGACTCTTGTTCATTTGTATGTGGACCTCACGACACGGTTGCCACATCCAATCTTATATAAATCAACCCAGACCGTTGCAACACACGAAAGAGTCTTTATGAACATGTCCAATTCTTCAAACAGGCAGGCGGATCATTATACGAAAGACAATCGAACGATTCTGTATGACGTGCCTGTGCTTTTGAATGAACGTATGCAATCCTGTGTGTTGGAATCCAACGAATATCAAAACACACACAATGAGTACATAAATGTCTGTCTGCAATTGAGGTACCGGATTTTGCAGTTGCACAACAAAAGAGTTGCGCTGGATGCAGTTGATGCATTCCTGGCATCTCGAACAATTGCGCATTCGGACCCTCACGTATCAAAGCCCGCTGTCATGTCCAGTGCGATGAAACTGAGGTTACAGCAGCACGCTTCATTGATTTCATTAACAGTGTCACGACAAGTACGTGAAAACAAATTTCGTACTGCTCAAGAACATATTCAGGATCTCAAAGATTTGCGAACCAGACACAATCTTGCTCTGAGCCAGCTGCGCGCGCGCATAGAGTCTCATATACTTCCCGATTGTCTGTAAAACGGCGAAAAAGCATATGGACCGCTTTTTGAAGATGTGGACAAAAACATACGCTTGACGGTGTGGTTAGGGCGAGCATTATACAACATTGCAGAATTCTGAAAGAGACCATGACCACCCTCTTGTCGTAAATGATATCGCTCATTTGAAGGGCCGGTCCGATCGAATTCTTCGTGCGCATTTATGACCGTGTGTACGGACGGTGAAAACAAATAAGACAGATCAGGAGGAGCGAGAATGGTTGGAAGATAATGCATGCGCGGGTCTAGTACTGAAATTGCATGAATCTGCAAAGTTTCTCCTATGTATGGTAGAACGTCGTTCATTTTCAATTTGTGATCGAGAAGTTTGAAGATTAGGGTGTTGTCACTATCTGTAAGTACACAGGGCGCCAAAAGACATGCGTTCCAATGAGTTACGTGAATCTGGTTGTCAAATGCTAATATGCGATACACGTAATTCAAAAAATCAAACACGGTGAAGTTTTCTGCGAGGTCCGAGACATTTGCATGGAACCATGTTGAGAGCAATATGCCAACTTGCACGGGATGGTGACCTACAAAGACGAATGGCACAATGTAAGAGCGAGAATCCGTGGACACGACTTGCTGTTTGCATGCACAACACGTTTTGGTCGAAAGGGGCATCTTAAGAGAATTTATTTTCATAAAAAGCTTCATTTATATACCTCAGCAATATGAAATCGGTTGTTTTAGGAAATGGTCCTAACGTTGCCGACCAAGATTGGAATTTCGCTTATTATGTGCAAAGTGTATATACCTTGCATTAAAAAAAATGCACAACAAAAACACTCGACACTTGACTCAAAAACTAGAGAATTAATCGGATTCATCATGGCTGTCATCGCTCATAGGGTGCACGGAAATTTTGTGTACTCCATGGTGTCCATTTCGGCTGGTCCAGTCAAGAGAAGCTTGCTTCTGCAGACGCATCATTAAATCAGGTATGTTCAGTGGCATCATAAAACTGGCGCCAGGACAGCCTTCTTCCTCGTGCATGTAGTAGGCGACAATTGTACCAAATGCACCATGCTCAAAAGGATTGGAGCCCTCATGGATGAAGACGTTGCGGAAAAATTGCTCCATGACCAAGTTGTGGCCAAGTTCCTTTCTCTTCTCATACGCATCCTCGTCGAAGCAAAACGTGAGAAGATCACGCGGAGCGTCTTCGCCGGTGCTGATGGTATACTGTTGCAAGCAGACCTTTGCATTAAAATAGTTCTTCTTCAAGTAACCGAAGCAGTCGTGGGTTGCAATGTCGAGGACTTGAATGTCATCCAGGGTCTTTGTCCTGGGAGTTGCCAAGAATCCAATGTAAGTCGGCGCCAGTCCATGTTCGTTTGCCTCTTCCTCCTCCTGGTCATTCTCTGGGTCGCTGTAATCGGAAGGGTGTGTGTCTGACATTAAATCAAATGCCGTTGCGTGGCAAATCTGCTGTGTGTGTCGGCATCGGTCAGAAATGACACTTTATAGACAGAAAAGCCCAAATTCTATTTGCGGAATTGGTAGATATTTTGACTCGGGAAAATACTATATACATACCTCCGCACGCACTCCCGCAGCACTTTAATCATGAAGACTGAAGAATACCAAGCTGTCTATGAGCTGCCAACGTGCTGGCCAGACATCGACCCCGAGTACGACAAGAAGCACTCTTGTTTTGTGAAGATAAATGATTGCATCACTCAATCATACCGCCGATTTCAAACCGAAGTCCTGGTGGAAATTAAGTGTAATCTCATGGACATTAATCACGAAAAGAGACGCGTGGAAATAACAGTGGCATGTGCGGACATGAGCTACGAGCTTGTTCGTTTTGCCTCCACGAATTTAGTTTTACGTTTTGTGGATGCTGATATGAAAGCGCAGACTCTGCAATTTTATGCAGCAGAGAGCGAATGTGTGAATCACAGACACCGGCCGCATAGTGCAATCAATTGCGTGCCGGTGACACGCATTTCCCTGTACCTGACAAGCAAGACAGACATTCCTGGCAGTCTCTCGATACATAAATCGATCGCCGATTGCACCCTGACAGTGTGCGGACGAGGAGTTTGGCCACAGAAAATTAAGTCGTGGGACCAACTCTCTCGTCGGGAAGTAATGCATAGATGCTACATGAAAATGCTTTTCAGCGAGGAAAGTGTTGCCGCGGCGTATGACATTTACAATGCTCGTATCCATGGTGACATTTTATTACGGATGAAAGAGGAGGGTGAACCACTGTCCCGCGAACAAAAACAAAGTCTTCTGTTTTTGCAGGATCTACACGATTTATCTGTCGATTTGGCATACTAGTATGCACGGTGATTTTGTGGTGCGTTTGGTCCATGGTGATTTTGTGGTGCGTTTGGTCCATGGTGATTTTGTGGTGCGTTTGGTCCATGGTGATTTTGTGGTGCGTTTGGTCCATGGTGATTTTGTGGTGCGTTTGGGCTAACAGACCCTTCATCAACGAAAAAAAACGTTTCAATTTTTTCATTCTAATTGTGGCAACCAAAATATTGCCCGTGTTGTTTTTTAATAAAACACCGAAATTCGACAATAATTTCAAGACATCGCAACCCGTGTAAGTGGCACGATTTTGCGTTTGCATATATAAGTTGAAACTTGCATCTGATTTATGAAAGCCTGCAGACACCAATGCGATCCAGTCGGAAACAAAAGGACAGGAAGGCTAGTGCTAAAAGCTCGAATTCTCGTGCAAGTAGAAACGGCGCCGCTGCTGGGGATGCTCGGAGGCAAGCAGCAGTCGCAGACGCTCCACCCGATGTCATGGAGGAGGTAGAAAGTGAACACGATGTCGACGATGCCGAGTCCGGAAACGCACATATGAACATGACAGAAATTGGACAAGACGCCACAATTTCGCAGGAAGTGTTCGATGGTGGTGGTGTGCGTGTGTTGTCAAAACGGAACATTCTTGAACTTTTTTCAGCCGAAATCATAGAAAAAATTGGCATGTGCATTGGCCCTTGGATGTACATCTTGGCTCGATTTAATTCCATCACTGCAATGCGCATGTATGCTCAGCCATACACTGGAAAGATACAACGAATGCCAGCTTCCCTTGTGTCGATGTTGCCGATGCAGAAATTGATCGGCGCTCCCTATGACATTCGCAGGGATGAATATCACGTTGATAGTGATGACGAGTTGCCTGGTGAAGATGGATGTTTACGACTTAATGCGAATGATGCTCTTCTCTTTCCAGCCATGGACAGAATTTGTCGACAGAAAACAGAATCCACACGAGCCGGCCGTTTGATTCGGGAGATTGTCAAGCGGTACCCACAGGCACTCTTCTCCCAGAACGATAAGGGTTGTACACCGCTGCACGAGTTTTTGAAACGTCCGTATTGGCGTCATTGCATATCCACCCATCACCTGCTGTCCGACAAGAACGATCCTATGCGGAGTACCGCTGGTGTCGAGCAGAGATTGATTCAGAACAAAAAAGGGTTTACGGCACTTCATTTGGCGTTGATGTACTCCAAAAATCTTTCTGTGGGCGATCTAAATGATCTTGTTGACGAGCGGAAGGAGGTGCTGTGCATGCCGAGTGTAGAGGGTTTGATCCCACTGAAGATCTTGTTCATGAGACAAATCCCACTGGTTTCGGTAGAATCAGTACTGACGCTGTTACACGATGCCAATGACACAATACTAAGACATAACCCCGATAGGTCAGGTACTTGTCTGCATTTTGCTCTGGCTGCCGGCAATGGGAAATTTCCTACCGCTGACGTCTCTGCCATACAAAGTCAAAACGAACACAGACGAGTGCGAGCCCTATTACCAGTATTGATACCCCTGCTGATTTACACTACGGACTCCGATGTGCTGTTGGCCCACCAGTGTGAAGAGAGTGGATCGGTGCAGGCGATCAACCGGGAGTGCAGCCATATTCCTCTTCACCTTGCTCTGTTATGGGGCATGGAACACAACATAATTGCGCTTCTCATTGACGACGACCAGAAAACACTCTTTACACACACTGCCAGTGATAGTGCTGGTCACCTGCAAGGTGACTTGCCTATACATCTAGCAATTAAAACCCGCAGGCCACTATCCACGCTGAAAATTTTAATCGACACACATGCCTCTGTCCTCTTGAAAGCAAACTTTGCAAAAGATTGCGCATTGCACACCGCGCTTCGAAGGGCGGCTATCAAACACAGGACAATCCACGACACCCACTACGGTGAAAATGTCCTGATATATCTCATCGAAAGGGGCATGGCATCCAATGCCGACTTTCTACTCACACAGGATGGGGGCCACGATACTGCTTTGCATTTAGCAGCACGACATGATGCATCATACAAAATCATGCAAACGCTTGTGAGCGGGGACAAACGAGCTTTGACAACCAAAAACACGTTTGGTGGATCGCCGTATTTAGTGGCAGATACCCCCTTGCACGTGGCCCTAAAACACCGAGTGGCAATTGACGTTTTGAAACTCCTGGTGGACGACAACGAAGATGTGCTTCACTTGACAAACAGTGCAGGTGACCTGCCACTCCATATCGCCGTCGGTATGTCGGAGGACATCATTTCACTGCTTATTCCCAAATCTGAAGACATGCCCGATGCACGAAAGGTGTCAAATTCAATTGGCAGGACGCCTCTACATTGTGCTCTTGCTGCCTTTGCTCCCATCACCACGATTCGTCTTCTCCTTGACAGCATGGCGGTTTTCATGACAGACGAAAACGATCTGACCCCGTTACATCAAGCAATTTTGTGCAATGCAAGCACAGAAGTTGTTGCTCTTTTAATACAGAGCCAGTCACTACTCTCCGTAGGTGAAACGGATCCTCGATTATGTCTGGATGCCGATGGACGGACTCCGCTGCATCTTGCCGTGCAAGCAGCATGTATTGATGTCAGGCGGCTTTCGCTCCTCATCGACCCTGGTAAGAAGACACTTTTGATTCGCAATCAAGATGGTGATACTGCATATCATATGGCTGCCCATCAGAAGGCGCATATGCCATCTATCGTCTTTGACACTCTGTGGACCATGATACCTGCGCTTGACGAAACGCAGCCTGCGGTTGACGTGCGGCTGTGTGTCAATCTGAGGAAAAACACACCGTTGCACCTAGCCTGCATGCAAAGCAAAGACATCGACACACTACGATTGCTTTTGGACCCTCAACGTAGTGCGCTTGATATGTCCAATTGCAACAAACGCATGCCATTGCACATCTACAAAGCTTCCGACATTGCCATTACGAAGCTGCTCGTGACAGACAGTAATCTCTCTAAGGTGGACGAGTTGGGAAACACTCCTCTTCACAGTGCATGTGAGGACGTACATGTCCGCCCTGAGGGAAAGTTGGAAATTCTGATGTGTACGCAGAATGACTTGCTGCGAACCGTCAATGATGTGGGTAGCCTGCCGATTCATATGCTTTTCAAGAATGCGAATTGCGCGAAGATCGCTACAATCGCCGAGATGAAGACTCTGCTGCCTGTTGCCGACGCTGGAAGCCCGCATTTGAATCGCCAAGATGTACGTTTGTGCCGTAACGAAGCAGGCGCCACAGCATTGGATCTCGTAGTCAGGCACCGGACAAACAATTTTGATATGATGTGCCTTCTAGTTCATGGTGCTGACGAGTCTCTTCTATGTCCACGTCATACTCATTCGCCGCTGCATGCATATCTTCTCGCAACAAATGAAAAGAATGTGCGTAAAAATGCAATCCGATTGCTACGCGGTGAGGATCACAAGGTGCTGCTCCTGCGGAACACGTCGATTTCGGACGAGCTTCCGGTTCATACTGCTCTTCGTATGCATTATGACATTTCGATCATTTCCATGCTACTACCTCCGTTATATTCCGACCGCTCGATGTTTTCGGGCGCATCTGACGCACAAGTGGATGCTTTGCACACACGCGCACGTTTGTCAGCTCTGCATCAGTATCAGTCCAGTAACCCGCATTCTGGCGGACTGCTGACGAGGGGATCGTTTGTGCACAACACGAATTCACCGCTCCGTTTCGCCATGTACATGCAATCATCGCCGCCCGTACTGAATCTGATCAAGGTACACTTTGAAGCCTTGTTCCCACTGACACAATTCGATGATAGCGGTTGTACAATCATACAGACCGCGGTTCAGAGGGGATCTTCTGCTTCAATCTTGAATTGCATGGTGGATAGTGAGGGCAAGGTGCTCTTTATACGTGCTCAGACGGAGTCTGACACACCTCTGCACCGCTTGTTGAAATGGAATGACATGCAGAGATCCCTGCGTTCCAATTATACAATGAGGGCGTTGATGCGTGCCGCGTCTGTGTTAGTAGACACTCCGCGATTGATTCTACTTGAGCAAAATGCCAGCAACGAAACGCCATTGCACTTGGCTCTCCAGCGGTACGTTTCACATGATTTGGTGCGTTTGCTACTCGATGCCGTCGACGGTGTACCACGCTGTAGGGAAAACGTCGAAAAGGCCATCATGTTACAAAATAACAATGGATGTACGGCACTGCATTTGGCATTAAATATCATCGCTGCAATGCACCATCTCGACAACATTCAGGATTGGTGTTCCGTGTGCAAACTTCTGCTCAACCCGGTGGTACTCATGAAAGTGGATTTTCACGGAGACACTCCACTACATCTAGCAGTGAACCTGCAATTATTCCCACAGTCAGACAAGCTCTGCCTTATTGATGTGGATCAAGAAGTATTGCGTGTTCAAAACAAGACAGGTGCCAACCCATTTCACCTAGCGTTGGAGCACATTCTGGTCAAAGATGAGATGCCGTTGTGGTTGATTGACGATAAACAGGAGGTGCTTTTGCAGCAGAACAAAAATGGACAAACACCGTTACTATCGGCACTGCACCAGGGATTTTTAGACGTCACTTTGCTAAAACACCTGGTGGACAAGGATGAAAAAGTCTTGGTCCGCTTCGACAATTCAAAGTGCACGCCTCTACATGCGGCGTTGAAACATGCTGATAAATGCAGCGTGCCGTTGATTTTAATGCTGTTGAGCAACGCTCACGCTGTCGATATTATAAAACACAAAGCAACAAATGGGCGCACAGCACTCCTGGAAGCGCTCGCGCACGATGCTGACATTTCAATCGTGCGTATATTATTGACACTGTCGCCCTTTCCGCACGAGCGGTCCATTGCCCTGCTCCATCAAGACTCGTCGCTCCAGACAGCTTTACACATTGCATTGAAAGAACGGGCGCCGCTCTCGATAACTAGACTGCTGATCGATCCACAGCGAAAGGTGCTGACGCGGTTCGATGCTTTCCACAAAACCCCACTTCACGTTGCACTCCTGCATGATGTGTATTTGCCTGAGGCGCTAATTTTTGTGGATACAGAGCGCACTGTGCTCATTGAGAGCGTAAACGCAACACGAGAGCAGCCACTACACTTGGCACTTCGATACACACCCGCGGATCGCTATGTCGAATGTCTTGCACACATACCCATGCTTATTGATATTGATCAAAATTTACTTGTGTATGCGGATGACTTCAAATGCAACTCGCCTTTACATATTGCGCTGAGAAAAATCCCACTAGACTTGTTGCTGACCTCGTGCGATGGTCTGTGTCACTTGATAGACGTAAACCAAAGAGTGCTTACCATGCAAAATTATAGGTCGAAAACCCCATTGCATATTGTTCTTAAAAGGCTCCCACGAGACGTCGATATGAAGTGCTTGGAATTGCTCGGTATGCTTGTGGACAAAGAACAAGAGGTACTCGATGTAGGATGGCCAGAGAACAAGCACGCAAGACGGCAATTTGAGCTACGTATGACGAACCGGGACGACGATAAAATACTCGACAAGACAGTCGTCCGCGCTATTTTCCAGCTCTTGACTCGCAGTCCCCGTGCTTGACCAAATATGCATGATTGTACTTGTGCGATTGTGTTATTTGCTAAAATTCGGACATTGGTGTTTTTTTAATTTGTTTGTTCTTCTTGTTACGGGAGTGAAAGGACCAAATAATAAAATTTCTATTACGAATTCGTCTGACTGTCTCTTGTAAATCACTTCAATGTGCAAACGTATAAAAGTAAGAAACAACGCGTACAGCCACCTCGAACAAAATGAATGTACAGCAATCAGCGGCATGTCCAATTTGCAAGATAGGAGTGCAGGACGGTCCTGACATGGATGATTATGCAGAAAATTGGAAAGCATGGCATGAGCACCTATTGACGTTGGAAGAACAGTCCGAAGCTTGGTTGTATTACAAAAAAAAAGAACCAATCGTGACACATAAAGTTTCAGGAATGGACATGGTTCACTGGCTTTGTCGTGAATGCCTTTACAGACACAACCCTGTCACCGGTGTGTTCAATGTTAAGGACTGTCCCATATGCCATCACGAAATAACCACTCATAGAGTGGTATGTGTGGCAGGAATCGACGAATTTGCCCACGAAGATATCATTGACACCTTCGCATTTGATGTCCGCAGCCAGGATGATGACAGCGATGATAGCCTCAGTCGTGACAGCAGTTCGGTCGAGGAAGACCCTCGCGAAGTTGGAGTATATATTGCAGGATACGCCAGTATTTGGAACACAACTTGTATACTAGCGAACGAAGTGTTAATACAAAACACTGCATATGCTGCCGGGCAAGATATCACCAATCCGTCTGTTTTCACTGTTTTTACGCGCGTCGCTCCGTACACAATCTGTGGGGGTGATCGAAAAAACTGGGCTGTCCAATTTTTGGAACACTCTGTTGAACTGTTAGAACCTATGCACCCAATTCCGCGTCACGACTGGACAGAAGGATCATTCTTTGGTCATGCTGTAGCAGCTGGAAGATACATTTTGGCCGGACATGGGTACGGTGAAAATGGTACCATCCTGTCTCCTCTGTTGGATTTCGCACCCGGTGGAAAACATGCGGTCCAGATCCAAAATTTCCAGAGTGAACTGCAACATGAAGACAGCGAACACAATCTAGAAGTTTACGCATCGGCATCTGTGTTTTTTTTAACGACAATAATCACTGAACTTTTTGCTGCCGATCAACAAGCGTTGACCATTTTCAATAATTTGGCTCGGCTCCACACACAACATCACCTGTCCCAACCCGATTTCACCAGACGAGACTATGTAAAACGGGTCTTCATCCTTCTCGACAACATCATTCAGCAATACAATGTATCAGTATATCCTAATTGTGTCTACAATCATGAAAGTATCATGCGAGAAGAGGGGGGCATGATACAGAACATAATCGCCCCTAGGCCCTGGGTGATCATGCAGATAATCCAGTTGGAACAAACGCAAAGTTACCACGACGAAATGGGATATGACGTTCAAAATCGGTGCGTTTCAGAAGCTCTGCGTTCTCAAATATTCTTATAATATATAGCTTGTTCTGCCTTGTGGATACCAGTATTCCATTGTCTCTCTCTCTCTCTTTTCCCCTTTTATTGACACGATAGAATGTACAAACGTTACAAACACATGTACAATGTGATGAACTGTGTGTTCACGTTTGTTTTCATATACTCGACATGTAAATCTGACA
>Ga0209390_10002928_pt1 | contig 28747 bp, 23 predicted proteins | sample BON01_FD_187212 | JGI IMG/M metagenome (GOLD analysis project Ga0209390, IMG submission 187212) | Freshwater microbial communities from Lake Bonney liftoff mats and glacier meltwater in Antarctica - BON-01 (SPAdes) (version 2) | ecosystem: Environmental > Aquatic > Freshwater > Ice > Glacier...
TGCTCGAAGCCACTCTCGGTCACTTCCCACTTCAACCCCAACCCCAGCAAATCGTGAAACAGTTTTTCAGGTGTCATCCTCAGCCCAGCTTACTCGCTCCATTCCACTCAAAACAGCGGAGAACCAAAACAATGAAACATTCGCTCTGGCAAACCGACTCTATCGCGAACTGCTCGCAAACCAATTCGTGAGTAAAGAGACGATTCCGTTGGTCTACGATTTGTTTGTCAATTCAGAGCAGACCGCTCTGATCCGCGAGGCGAAGCTCAACACCGTGCCCTGGGTGGTCCGCCTCCCGCAGAATTACCAGCTCGACAGCGGCGCGTGGATCGAAAATTTGATCGGAGAAAATGGGCCGCCGGACCCGAGGTTAAAGCCTTGGTTGTTCGAGCGTGTGCTGGCCGATGCGAATCCGTATCAGGTCGAAGACTGGGGCCGTTATTTGAAGACCTACGGTGACATCGAGCGAGCACTGCCCGCCGCCACGTCCATTCTCGAATCCGGACAAACAGACAAACAGGAATCGCTCGCGGCCAGACTCGCGCGGAGAAACCCCGGCGTCGAATCCGAATTTGAACCGAGATTTTTCCAGCGGTATGGGATGCAAGACCTGTCCGGGCCTCCGGGCTTTGATCTCCTCGAAACGCTCGTGAGGCCGCTGCCGTCCGGCTTGAGAAACGAATTGCTCGACAACCTGATCGCGGCTGTCCGGAACATGGATCGATCAATCGAAAGCGGGGACCGAGCGCTGAATCGGCTATTCCTGTTGAAGCAAGGCCTGGCGGAGGAGAAACCGGACATCATGCTGTCGCGGTGAAAACTGCCGTGACTCGCCCATTGCCAAACGACCGGCGGTGACTACACTCCTTCCATGATGCTTGAAAAATTTCCCGAGGTGCAAAACCTGTCACCGCAGGAAAAACTCCTGTTCGTCTCAGAGCTCTGGAATGATTTGGAGGCCAATCCGGATGACGTCCCGGTTTCCCGGGAATCCATCAGCGAACTGGACCGCCGCGTGGAACACTTCCGCCGGAATCCGGACCAGTTCACCACCTGGGAATCAGTCAAGAAACGTCTGCTCGGATCGCGACCATGACCGATCTGATTCTTCTCCTTCAGGCGGACATCGACGTCCAGTCCACATTTGAAAGGTACGAGGATTATCAGGAAGGTCGCGGAGAAGTTTTTCTTCACCAGCTCGACGCCGTTCTGACGCTGGTCCGGCAGTTTCCCGAACTTGGACGCCCGGTCGAAGATCGTTACCGCAGGCTGCTCCTCCGGAATTTTCCTTGCGGCGTCTTCTATGCGAACGAAGGTCCACAAATCGTGGTCGTCGCCGTCATGGACTTGCGACAGAATCCAGAAACAATTCAACGCCGTCTCACCGGGAGACCGGGAACCCAGGACTGAGTTCAACCCGCAGAGCGGCCCTTGGGCGAACCATGAACACAAGACTGAGAAATTCAGCTTCAAGCTTCCTCTGGCTCGCACTCGCCGCGCTCTGGCTGTTCCCGCTGGGCTGGACGATCATCAGCAGTTTCAAGACGTCGAACATCGCGATCTTTGACCGGCCGTTTGATCTGCCGGACGGCATCACGTTTGCCAATTACCAGCAGGCGATCCGTGCAGGCGATCTGGATAATTATTTTATCAACTCAATCTGGGTGTCGGGACTGAGCGTCGTGTTCACCGTGTTGTGCGGTATGTGGGCCGGTCACTCGCTGGCGCGACACGGTTTCCCCGCGCGACGTTTCTGGCTGGCGCTGTTCTTTGTCGGCATGATTCTGCCGGTGCAATCGTTCATCATTCCACTGGGCGACCTGCTGCAATCGCTCGGCGTGCATGACAGTTTGTGGGCACTCGTTTTGCCCTACACCGCGCAAAGCCTGCCTGTCGCGATCCTGCTTTTCTCCGCTTACTTCCAAGGACTGCCCGCCGAACTTACCGAGGCCGCCCGCATGGACGGAGTCTCGACACCGCGCTTTTATTTTCAAATACTTCTGCCCGCCGCCCAGCCCGCCGTCGCCACGGTCGCTGTGCTGACGGTGCTCAACACATGGAACGAGTTTCTCATGGCACTGCTCTTCATCGTCGATCCGGCGATGCGCACGCTGCCCGTCGGCATGATAGCCTTCGAACAGGCGCACAATACCAACTACCCCGCGTTGCTGGCGGGACTTTCCATCATGGCGATTCCAGCACTGGTGGCGTACGCCATTTTCAACCGGCAGGTGATCCAGGGAGTCACCAGTGGCGCAGTAAAGTAGGACAGGCTTCCAGCCTGTCTCCCCAAAGGTCATGACGAATCCAAGAACCAGGAACAAAATACTACCGCCGCAATCACCTAGTCAGGATTCTTTTTGCATTACGTTCTATCCGGCGTGCTTCGCCGGGACAGGCAGGATGCCTGTCCTACACAGCGCCGCCAACCACCGGCGTTCCGCTACGTGAAATGATCAACGCCATCACGAACCAACCCTTTCTCAGCGGTGTCATCGAAGGTTTCTACGGCAAACCGTGGACCTTCGCGCAACGTCACAAACTGATCGGCTGGCTTCACGATTTTGGTCTGAACACGTACTGCCACGGCCCGAAGGACCACCTGAAACACCGGGTGCTCTGGCGCGAGTTGCTGGATGCGAACGAGGAACCGGAGTTCAAAAAAATGATCGCCGAATGCGACGCCAAAAACATCCGGTTCATCTACGCGATCTCGCCCGGATGGGACGACTGCTTCAACGAAGCCACCGAGCCGCCCGAGTTCCCCGATCTTCTCCCGGACTTGAAACGACGTTTCCAACAACTGTTGCAGATCGGCTGTGGCCATTTCGTGATTCAGTTCGATGACGTTCCAAATCTTGGAGGCCACCGACACCAGGAACTTGGGAGGTGGCACGTCGAAACGAGCAATGCTTTGTGGGAGTGGTTGAGATCGGAATCACCGGAAGTGTGCTTGTCTGTGTGCCCGGCAGTCTATTGCAGCGCCATGGCGGGCGGCGATATCAACGGCTGCAACTATCTTCAAACGCTCGGCGAACATCTGCATCCCGACGTCCGGATTTTTTGGACCGGCCCGGACATCGTTTCGCGAAGCATCACGTCGGATCATTTGCGCGACGTTGGGAATCTGTTGAAACGTCCGCCGCTTATTTGGGACAATTTGCACGCCAATGACTATGATCCGGCCCGGTTTCATCTGGGGCCGTATTCGGGCCGCACGGATGAGATCCAGCAACGCAGTTCCGGCGTGTTGCTCAATCCGAACTGCCAGTTCGATCTCAACTTCGTGCCGCTGCACACGCTCGGCACATTTCTGAAATCCGGGGCGGACTACGGGAAACGCGACGCGATTCAGTCTGCCGCACAAGCCTGGTTGCCCGAATGGGAACGGTTGCAGGGCGAACCGTTCACGGTGGAACTCGTGCAGCTGGTGATCGATTGTTTTTATCTGCCGTTCGAGAATGGAATGCGCGCGAGTGAAATGTTCAGCGAAGCCAGGCGCGCGCTTGGTGGCGACGCGGAAGGAAAGCAATCAAATGAAACTGCGGCAGACCGGCTGGCGGCGCTGTTTCATGATCTTTCCACGTTGAGAAACCGCGACCTGCTCGACGCGCTCTGGTCTCCGGTCTGGCGGTTGAAAGATGAGTTGGAATTGATTTCACAACTGGCGTCGAAGTCCGGTCCGAGCCCGCATGGCCTTCCAGATTTTCCGGATGGAATCGTGCGCGGCGGACTGATTCGAGAGCTTCAGCGACTTACCCGACAGCACGGCTCAGACGGTTATTCGATCAAGCGATGAAGGAACCGTTTCGCATCCGCAATTTCGAATCCGCTGACGAACCGGCCTGTTACGAAATCTGCCTCAAGACTGGCGACAACGGCGCGGACGGCACGCCCCTCTATACGGATCCGCGCGTGCTGGGACACATTTTTGTGGGACCTTATTTGCGTTACGATCCCGAACTGGCGCTGGTGCTGGAGGATGAGGAAGGCGTGTGTGGCTACTGCATCGGCACGTTGGACACGGCGAAGTTCTATGATCGGTTTCTCAAAGAGTGGTTGCCTGAGCTGCGGCCGACGCATCCGAAACCCGTCGGGGACGAATCGACCTGGACCGAGGATGAAAAACTGTGTCACTACATTCATCAGCCGAACGCGTACTATCCCCTGGAATTCAAACCCTGGCCGTCGCATCTGCACATCGATCTTTTGCGGCGCGCGCAGGGCAGGGGATTCGGCAAACGAATGATGCGCATACTGGAATCACGACTTGAAGACCTCAGTTCAACCGGAATCCACCTCGGCGTTTCTTCAGTCAACGACAACGCCCTCGCCTTTTATCGGTCCCTCGGTTACCAGCCGATGCCCGACGCTGCACCGCTGCCCGAAGACGTTGTCTATCTCGGGAAACTATTATTATAACCATGCCGGACACAAACCAACCCATCATCAATCGCTACTTCGAGGAATCCGTGAGACAACTCGAAGCGGTCCACCAAAGCCAGAAAGACAACCTCAACGCCGCCGCCCGGTGGCTCGGTGAGGCGCTCGCGAACGATCATTGGCTCTACGCGTTCGGCACCGGGCATTCGCACATGCTGGCGGAGGAGATATTCTATCGCGCCGGAAATTTGGGCCGCGCCAATCCGATCCTCGACGACCGGATGATGATGCACAAACACGCGATTGAAGCGACCTACCTCGAGCGCAAGGAAGGCATGGCGGAAGAGATTCTTTCGCACTACCCAGTTGAGGCAGGAGACGTGTTGATCGTCGCCTCAAATTCCGGACGAAATGCCGTCCCGATCGAGCTCGCTCTGCTGGGGCGCGAACGCGGCATGAAAGTCCTCGCTATCACCAACCTCACGCAAAGCACGGCTTGGCCATCGCGGCACCCCAGCGGCAAGCGACTCTGCGATGCTGCGGAATTGACGATCGACACCTGTGGCGTCGATGGCGATGCGTGTCTTGATCTCGATGGGCTGCCCGGAAAGATTGGCCCAACCTCGACAATCACTGGTGCGTTCATTGTGAATGCCATTATCACCGGCGGTATCGAGCACGCGCTGTCGCTCGGTCACACCCCGGAGATTTTCATCAGCAGCAACACCAGCGGCGATGATCACAACGACAAGATTTTGCGGAAATACAAGGACCGTGTCCGGCATTTGTAACGCCACTTACGTTCGCTGGTCAGGAAAGGTATTCAAAAAATCCGGAGGTGTTCCGCCGGAAATCAGGAAGGACACGACAGATCAAGCGCATATTCCGGCATGCGAAAGTATATTCTCTTGCAAGTATATACATTTATGGAAATGTCCTCGGATGGATCTGGTTGAGACTTACAAATGTCTGGCTGACGGAACACGTTTGAGAATCCTGAACCTGCTCTCGCAGGGTGCTCTTTGTGTCTGTCATTTTCAGACCATTCTTGAAGAACCGCAGGTGAAAATCTCCAAGCATTTGCGGTATCTTCGAGACCACGGTCTGGTGAGGGCAGCACGTTCGGGCAACTGGATTGTTTACACTCTCGCGGCCAAACCTTCAAAACTGCTAACGGTTAACCTCCTTTGCCTGAACCAGGACCCATCACTAAAAAAAGATCTGGCCCGGCTGCGGCAGACCGACACCTCCAACGCCGTTTGCTGCTGACCCAACGTTCTCGAATCCAGAAAATGATGAACAAACCTACCGTCTTGATTTTATGCACCGGCAACTCCTGTCGCAGCCATATGGCAGAAGGCATCCTGCGAAAAGCCGCCGGTGATTTGTTCGATGTACGCAGCGCCGGCTCAAAACCGGCGGGCTATGTTCACCCGATGGCGATCGAGGCGCTCAAGGAAATCGGCATCGATATCTCAAGCCACACGTCCAAACACATGAACGAGTTTCTTGACCGTCAGGTGGACACGGTGATCACGGTGTGCGGCAATGCGGATCAGGCGTGCCCGATGTTTCCCGGACAGGCGAATCACTATCATTGGGGATTCGAAGATCCGGCGAAGGTCGCGGGAACCGAGGAAGAGATCAGAGCCGCGTTTCAACGGATTCGTGACGAAATCAAGCTCGTCTTCGAAGCCTACGCCTGCGGCTATCGCGAGGCTCACGCGGCTGGACGATGACCATCACTGGCTGAGTCGGGCGATGGCAGTGGCCGCTTCGGCTGTCCGACGTTTCACAAATTGAGAGCGACACGAAATTGAGAAAAACTTTGAGATGAGCGAACTTTGCCCGGTGAAGGACCGGAAAATGAACAGTGTCTTTGAGCGTTACCTGACGCTCTGGGTTGGGTTGTGCATCGTCGGGGGAATTGTCCTCGGCAAGATCGCACCGGGTCTGGCCAAAACGTTGGACGGCATGTCCATCAGCGTGAATGGGGCTCCGATCATATCGATTCCGATCGCGATCTGTCTCTTCTTCATGATGTATCCCATCATGGTCAAAATTGATTTCGCCAGCGTCATCAAGGCAGGCAAAAACAGCCGGCCGGTGTTTCTGACCCTGTTCATCAACTGGTGCATCAAACCGTTCACCATGTACGCCATCTCCATCCTCTTTCTGGGAACACTGCTAAAGGGTTTCATCGGGGTCGATGCGATGGATCTCGTCAAAATGCCATTCGGGCTGGATCTGCCGGTCGGTGCCGAGCACGGAGCGGGAACCGTGGTGATGCAGGAGGGCGTCAAGATGCTGCAGATTCCGCTTTGGCGCAGCTATTTCGCCGGCTGTATTCTGTTGGGAATCGCGCCGTGCACGGCCATGGTTCTCGTCTGGGGCTATCTGGCCCGCGGAAATGATGGGCTGACCCTGATCATGGTCGCGATCAACTCGCTTACAATGCTAGTGCTTTACGGAGTGCTCGGGGGGTTTCTGCTTGGTGTGGGCAAGTTGCCGGTTCCGTGGCAGGCGTTGCTGCTCTCCGTTGCCATCTACGTCGCGCTTCCGCTCGTGGCGGGATACTTCTCCCGCAAATGGATCATCAGCGCGAAGGGCGAAAAATGGTTCAAAGAAAAATTCCTGCACATCCTGACGCCGATCACCATCAGCGCTCTCCTGCTGACATTGATATTGCTCTTCAGTTTCAAGGGCGACGTCATCATGGCCAACCCGCTGACCATCCTTTGGATTTCCATTCCGCTCTTTCTGCAGACCCTCCTGATATTCGCACTCGGATACGGGGCGGCAAAAATTCTCAAACTAAAATATGAAGACGCCGCTCCGGCCGCGATGATCGGCGCGTCGAACCACTTCGAAGTCGCCATCGCAGCCTCGGTCATGCTGTTTGGTCTGTCATCCGGAGCGGCCCTAGCAACGGTGGTGGGGGTGTTGATCGAAGTGCCGGTCATGCTGATGCTCGTGGAGTTTTGCAGACGAACTGAAGGTTGGTTTCAGCACGGCTCCGGGACGCCACAGTGAACCCAGGTGGATGCGATTTGATTTCTTCTGTTTACCGGGGTTCAAGGAGCCCTCACACTGAAACACCAGCAAATAGACACCATGAAACTCGACCAGGAAACCTACCAGGAAATCTCACAACTCATCAGCAGCGATGCCAGTCCCGTCGGCATCGACGCGAAGACAACGCACATCTTCATCATTCAAAAACTGCTCCAGATCGAGAAGCGGTTGGAGGCGATTGAAAGCCGGCAGCCGAAGAATTGAAGCACTGAGAAAGAACGAAGGGCGGCGGTCGTTACGAACGTTCTTGTGTGACGTGATGGCCGGCCCGCTGTCAAACCGGATAATGATCGGAACGTATGGATTTGTTCTTCTGCTTGGCGGAGTGATGTTTGTGCTTGGCAGCCGAATGTTCGAAGCCCTCCCATGAGACGCTTCCCGATGGGCGTTGGTTGTGTTTGCGCTGCTGGCGATCCCGGGCGTTTTGTTTGCGGCCTAGTAACTTCATCTTTTCGACGCCTGGGCTTTTTTCTTCGAATTCCGGTCGTGGCCCGGGATGGAATACTTTGCGGCGGGGGCGGGTCTGCTCGCCGGTGCGCTGGATGTTCAGTTCAGAAAAAGGTCGAAGGTCAGCCGCTGGGGAATGCCGGTCCTTTTGTTCCTTGGATTATCCGTGCCGTATCTGAAACCGTTCTTTCATCCGTTGAACACCGACGAACTTACCGATTAATGGGAGAATGAGGGGTGCCTCCAATCGACGGCGTCGACCTGCGGCCCGCCTTCGGCTGCGACGATCGCGCGGTATCTCGGTGTCGAGTGTTCCGAACTCGCCGCAGCGGCAAATACGAGCTCGACCGGCACGGAAAACTGGTATCTCGCGCGAGCATTGCGTGCCCGGGGTTTCGAAGTGAATTTCCGCACGGGAATCACCGATTCATCCGAAGTTCGATTTCCTGCCATTGCCGGAGTTAAAAACACCGCAAGTGGTGCCGGGCACTTCGTCGCGGTTCTTGAAGTGAAAGAGGATTCGTTGCGCGTGGCGGATCCACTGACCGGTTTGCGGGAAGCGCGATTGAGCGAACCCTCCCACCAGCCGAGCTTCACCGGATTCTATCTTGAAGGAAGCCGGATGCGATAAACCCAGTCCTTTTGCGTGGAACCCATCTTCTTCATTGAGGCGGACCAAAGGTCTGGCCTACTTTGTCACCCATGTCGAAACCCAGTGATGTTCGCCCGATCGCCACGACGCTGTATTTCCTGCCGGTCGAAACGCGGGTGCCGTTGAAGTTCGGCCCCGAGACGCTCACGCACGTCACCTGCGCTCGCGTCAAATTGACTGTGAAGAGCCGCGCCGGCCGCGCCGCCGAGGGTTGGGGTGAAACGCCGCTGAGCGTGCAGTGGGTCTGGCCTTCGCAGGTGGCCTACGAGGAACGACATCAGGCGCTCAAGGATTTTTGCGTGAAACTGGCCGAGGTCTGGTCAGAGTTTCATGAACACGGCCACGCGTTGGAAGTCGGCCATGCGTTTCAGGAAAATGCCCTGCCGGACCTGTTGAACTGGTTCAACGCCGAGCAACGCGGGGACAAGGAACCGATGCCCCACCTCGCCGCGCTGGTGTGCTGCTCGCTGTTCGACATCGCGCTGCACGACGCCTTCGGGCAACTCGTCGAAAAGCCGATTTACGAAACCTACAATCGCGAGTTCATGAACCGGGATCTTTCGGAGTTTCTCGAACCTGCCGGGGTGGCGGTTTCATTCGCGGACAAGTTTCCATCTGATTTTCTCGCTTCCAATCCGCCCGCCAAACTGCGCGCCTGGCATCTCGTCGGTGGACTCGATCCGTTGGACGAGGATGAACTCAAGGGCAACGAACCCGACGATGGGTATCCGGTGCTGCTCGCGGACTGGATCCAACGCGACGGTTTAAAATGCCTGAAGATCAAACTGCGCGGCAACGATCCGGATTGGGATTACAATCGCGTCGTCAGGGTCGGGCAAATTGCCATCGAGAAAGACGTCGAATGGCTGACCACGGATTTCAACTGCACGGTCACTGATCCCGAATATGTGAACGCGATTCTTGACCGACTGCGCGACGATTACCCGCGCATTTACGGAATGATTCTCTACGTGGAACAGCCGTTCCCTTACGATCTCGAAGCGAACCCGATCGACGCCCACAGTTTGTCCGCGCGCAAGCCGTTGTTCCTCGATGAAAGCGCGCACGACTGGAAGTTCGTCCGGCTTGGTCGTGAACTGGGCTGGACGGGCGTCGCTCTCAAGACCTGCAAAACGCAGACCGGAGCGATCCTGTCCGCCTGCTGGGCAAAGGCGCACGGCATGACGTTGATGGTTCAAGACCTGACCAACCCGATGCTGGCACAGCTTCCACACTGCCTCCTGGCCGCACACGTGGGCACGATCATGGGCGTCGAGACGAACGCGATGCAGTTCTATCCGGAGGCGTCGGCACCGGAAGCGAAGGTGCATCCGGGTATCTATCAACGACGCGATGGTTGTGTGGACCTGAGCAAAATTGGGGGGGCCGGGTTTGGTTACCAGATTGAACAGATCCAACGCGAACTGCCCAAACCGGCGGCGAGTTTTGGTGGGGAGGGTGACGCTCCCGCGGAACCCTGATCAGAGCTCTGTAAGAGCGGCACGAATGATAGAATCTGAACGCATTCGCAACCACGCTGTAGCGCTGAAAGGTTCTTGTGCCTATTGGTTGCGGATTGCTGCAGGTTACCAACCTGCGATACAGCAGAGTGCCACTCCGCGCTACGGATTGGTTTGTTCCATCCCTCCGGGATTTTGGAATGGGCTCCGCGGGAGCGTCGCCCTACCGTTCATTTGAAAAACGAAGATGCCTGACGAACTCACAGCAAATCATCCCTCACGACGGGTGTTTCGTTTCATCGAATCGCATTCGCGAGCCGATGGCACGGTGGTTACCGCGTCGAATGACGGACGGTTTAACGAACTGGCGCTGGAACTCTTCGCGTTTCAGTTCAAGCAAAACGAATCGTATCGGAAGTTTTGCGAGTTGCGGAACTGTGCGCTTGGCTCAGTGGATCAATGGTCGCTGGTTCCCGCCGTCCCGACGACCGCGTTCAAGGAGTTCGAACTGAGCTGCCTGAAGCCCGAAGTTCGCACGCAGGTGTTTCATTCAAGCGGGACGACGGTGCAGAAGCCGAGCCGACATTTTCATGGCATCGCATCGTTGGAGGTTTACAACGCCTCGCTAAAACCGTGGTTCAGACGACACATCATTCCAAAACTCGCGAACCCGACTGCGCACATTCTCAGTCTGACACCGCCTCCGCCCGCTGCGGTTCACTCTTCGCTTGCCCACATGATGCAGGTGGTGATTTCTGAGTTCGGGAATGGGAAGTCGGTGTTTGTTGGAACCGTTGGAAAAGACGGAATTTGGGAAATCGACGCGGCCTCCGCGTGTGCTCATTTGGACGAGCGGATAAAACGAAACGAACGAGCGACTGTGCTCGGTACCGCGTTCAACTTTGTTCATCTGCTGGATCACCTGATCGCCAAACGACGAATACTCAATTTGCCGACCGGTTCCACCGTCATGGAAACGGGTGGGTACAAGGGACGTTCCCGCGAACTGCCGAAAGCCGAATTGCACAAGTTGATCTCGAAACATCTCGGCGTAGCTCCGGGCGATATCGTGTGCGAATACGGCATGAGCGAATTGAGCTCGCAGGCCTATGATCGGATCGCGGGCGAAGCAACGCAGGACCGCGTATTTCACTTCCCGCCGTGGGCGCGGAGCCGGATTGTATCGCCGGAAACAGGGAAGGATGTCGCGACCGGCGAGACGGGGTTGATTCAGGTCTTTGATCTGGCAAACGCGTTTTCAGTCATGGCGATTCAGACCGAGGATCTGGCCGTTCGTAGGGAGAACGGTTTCGAGCTGATTGGCCGCGCCGGGGCGTCGGAACCCCGAGGTTGCTCGTTGATGGCGGTGTGAGGCGGCGAATCACCGGGACTGCAATTTCTCGGCCACCCGAATCCAGACTCGCGAATTGCACGGGAGATGCTACTATTACCACCAAGTCACACAAGTAGCCGCTGTTTTGAAAAACTACATTTGTACCCTCCTCGCCGTGATCCTGATTTCTTCAGGAATCGACCTCTCCGGACAAACCATTCGTCGCGAATACTGGTTGAACATCAGTGGCGGAACGGTGGGCGCCTTGACGAGTTCGCCGGACTATCCGGCCAACCCGACCGGCGTCGAGTTCCCGACTGTTTTTGAGGGGCCAATCGGGTTTAATGATTTCTACGGATCCCGGTTTCGCGGCTATGTCCACCCGCCCGTGACGGGCGACTACGTGTTCTGGATCAGCAGCGATGACAACAGCGAACTGTATCTGGGCGATGACGAAATTCCAGCGAGCAAACAGTTGATCGCCAACGTGGCGACATGGACGGCTTCGCAGCAATGGGACAAAGAGCCCAACCAACAGTCCGTGCCGATTCATTTGGAGGCGGGAAGAAAATACTACATCGAGGCATTGCACGCCGAGGGCGGCGGCGGAGACAACGTCGCGGTGGGCTGGCAGCTTCCCAACCTGGCGCTCGAACGTCCGATCCCCGGGAATCGTCTTTCGCCGTTCGTTTTGTCCACCAATCCACCGTCCATCGTCGACGAGCCCGTCAGTCTCAGTCTGTCGGAGGGCGAGCGCGCCGTGTTTCGCGTCAATGCGGAAGGCGGCGAGCCGCTGTCGTTTCAGTGGCGTCAGGAAGGGGCGGATCTGCCGTTGCAGACGTTCCCAAATCTGATTATTGATCCCGTGACTTTGGCGGACGATGGGCTGCTCTTTTCCTGTTACATTTCGAATCCGTACGGGGAGATCACCACCGGGACGGTTTCTCTGACGGTGACTCCGGAGCAGGTTCCGCCCATTATTTCAACGATGACCCCGGCCGCGAGCAGCCTGGTCCGGCATTTCACCGAGCTGGAACTGTTCTTCAGCGAACCGGTCACCGGCGTCAACGCGGGCGACCTGTTGATCAACGGACAGTCGGCGAACAGCATGTCCGGCGTCGGGGCCGGGCCGTATCATTTCACGTTCAACTCACCCACTGCTGGAACGGTTCAACTAATTTGGGCGGGCGGTCACGGAATCGTCGATCAATCCCTCGCCGCGAATCCATTTGCCGGCGGGGGCTCGTCGGTCACGTTGAATCCCGCGGCGGCGGTCCCGAACATCGTGATTAATGAATTCGTGGCTTCGAATTCGACGGGACTGACGGACGAGGACGGGCAGACCGGCGACTGGATTGAACTGCGCAACGCGGGGGCGACTCCTCAGAATCTGGTGGGCTGGTCGCTCACCGATGACCGCGACGTGCCGGGACGGTGGCAGTTGCCGGACGTCACGATTCCGGCGGGTGGATTCCTCGTCGTGTTCGCGTCCGCCAAGGATCGGAGCGCGGCGGGTTCGGAATTGCACTCCAACTTCAGCCTGAGCCGTGTCGGTGAATATCTCGGCCTGTTCAACAACGAACTTCCCCGCGCCGAGGTCGACGGTCTCGCCCCGACTTATCCTGAACAACGCGGTGACTATTCGTTCGGCCGGGATTCAGGCGGTGCGTGGGGGTATTTTTCCACACCGACACCCGGAGCAGCCAACGGCGACAGCTTGATCGAAGGGCTCGCGGAGCCACCGGCGTTTTCGGCGCGGCGGGGATTCTATGATCAGCCGTTCAACCTGCACCTCAGCGCGGAGCCTGGTGCGGTTATCCGCTACACGACTGATGGCAGCGACCCATCCCCGACTGCTGGAACGGTGTATTCGGGTCCGATCAACATTGCCGAGACCACGACTTTGAGGGCGTTGGCGGTGATTCCAAACCGTGTTCCGTCCGTCACCATCACGCATACATTTTTGATGAACGTGCCCGCTTCGATCTCCTCGCTGCCGGTGCTTTCCCTGGTGACGCCCGTGGAGAATCTTTTTGGTGAAACCGGAATTATGGAGACCAACCCGCGCAACACAGTGAATCGCGGGGCCGCCTGGGAGCGCCCGGTCTCTGCGGAGCTGATCCGGCCCGGGGACAACGGTGGCTTCCACGTGGACGCAGGTTTGCGCGTGCAGGGCGGCGCGTACGTTCGCGAGCGTTACGATCCGAACGCCGGACTCCCGTTCAGCAAGTATTCCTTCCGTCTGTATTTTCGCGGTGACTACGGGCAGACGCGCCTGGAGTATCCGATGTTTCCCGACGTGCCGTTTGAGGAGTTTGAAACCATCTCGCTCCGTGCGGGGATGAACGATCATTCCAACCCGTTCATTGTCGACGAGCTCGTGCGGCGTCTCTACGGCGACACCGGAAACGTGTCGAGTCACGGCACGCTGGTGAACCTGTTTCTCAACGGCTCGTACAAGGGTTACTACAATCCGGCCGAGCGCATCGATAAGGACTTTCTGCGATCCTGGCACGGCGGAACCAACGACTGGGATTTGATCGCCCAGTTCGGCGAAGTCCGCGAGGGTGACGCGGTGAAGTGGAACGAGATGCGGAACTTCATCATTTCCGCCGACATGTCCTCACCGGCGAACTACGCCAACGCGGGTTCGCTCCTCGATGTGGACAATTTCATCGACTACCTGATCGTCAACGTCTACGCGGGAACCGGCGACTGGCCGCACAACAACTGGCGCGCGGCGCGCGAGCGGGTGACCGGCGGGAAGTTCCAGTTCATCGTGTGGGACGCCGAATGGGCGATGGGCAACGCCGGACGTACCGTCACGGTTAACAATCTTACGGGAGAACTCGCCGGGTCGTCCGAGATTGCGCAGATGTTCCGGTCGCTGCTCGACAATCCGGAATTCCGGATGCGTTTCGCGGACCGCGTCCATCGCCACATGTTCAACGACGGACCACTCATGGACGCCCAAGTGTCCGCCCGCTATTGGGATCTGCGGAAGCAGATGGCCGGGGTGCTGCCGGGCATGAATTCGTACATTCATCAAACCTTCATCCCGGGACGCCGTGCCGTGGTGTTCGATCAGCTCGCCACCTTCGAATTATACGCCTCGGAACACGCGCCGGTCTTCAACCAGCACGGCGGACGGATTCCTGACGGATTCAACCTTTCGATGACCGCTCCGCGCGGCATGATTTATTTCACGATGGACGGGACCGACCCGCGGCTCCCGGCGGATGCGAACAGCACCGAGTGGACGTTGTTGACCGCCGAGGCCGCAAAGAAGGTCCGCGTCCCGAGTGTCATCAACGGCGGGAGTGTGCTCGGCAACTCGTGGAAGGGCGGGACGGAACCGTTCAACGACTCGGGCTGGACGAACGGCACCGGAGGCGTCGGCTATGACAATGCGACCACCTACGAGTCGCTGATCCAGATCGACGTGAAGAGCGAGATGCTCGGCATCAACGGATCGGCTTTCGTACGAATTCCATTCGACACAACCGGAGTTGATTTGAGCGAGGTGAACCAGCTGAGTCTCAACGTCCAGTACGATGACGGATTTGCCGCCTACATCAACGGATCGATGGTGGCCTCCCCCAACGCCCCGGACCCTCTCCTGTGGAACTCGCTGTCCACCGCCGGCCACGATGACTCGGCGGCGGTCAATTTTCAGTCGATCAACATCACCGATCATCTGAACCTGGTCTATCCGGGGCAGAACGTCCTCGCCATTCACGCGCTCAACGTCGCGACCAACAGTTCGGACTTCCTGATCAACGCGACGATCACGGCACGAAAAATCGTCCCGGGCCAGGTGTTGCCGGCGGCGCTGGCCTACGCCTCGCCGATTCCATTGAACCAGCCGGTCACCGTGAAAGCCCGGTCGCTCGACAACGGCCAGTGGTCGGCCATGACGGAGGCGACGTTCACGCCGAATCAGCTCGGCATCCCGCTGCGCATCACCGAGATTATGTACAACCCGCCCGGCGGCGATGCCTACGAATTCATCGAACTTCACAACTTCGGATTCAGTCCCGTCAACGTTTCCAGCTTCTCGTTCAGCGGGATCAATTTCCTCTTCCCGGCCGGCAGCAGCATCGCCGGTGGCGCGACGATCATTCTCGCTTCGGATGCGAATTCTGGCCTCTTCGCCGGAAGGTACCCGGGAGTTTCGGTCAGAGGTCATTTCGGTGGCGACCTGGCGAACGGCGGTGAACGCATCGCCCTGATGGACGCGTCCGGCAACGTTGTCACGGCGGTGACGTACGGCGACGGCGGAGGCTGGCCGGAACAACCCGACGGCAACGGCCAGTCTCTGGTGCTGGTCGATTTTCTGGGCGATCCCGATCAACCTTCCGCGTGGCGCGCGAGCTCTGAAGCAGTCGGAAATCCCGGCCAACTGAACGGTCCGGCGGCGGTCTCAACGGTTCGTTTGAACGAGGTGATGGCGGACAACACGAACGCCGTTCCGCACGAAGCCACTTATCCGGACTGGGTGGAAATCCAGAACGCGGGCGGTGCGCTGGCGGACATTTCAGGATGGAGTCTCACGGACGACGGCAACGAACGGAAATTTGTGTTCCCGGCAAACACCACGATTCCCGCCAACGGATATCTGGTCGTGTGGTGCGACATCGCGGCGACGTCGGGATTGCACTCCGGTTTCGGCCTCGGGCGAAACGGAGGTTCCGTTCTGCTTCACGATGCGGGCACCAACCTGGTCGACGTCGTCAGCTACGGCTTGCAACTTTCCGATCGTTCGCTCGGCCGGGTGAGTGGAGACAATTCTTGGCAGCTCAATCAACCCACGCCCGGCGCGGCCAATCAGGCGGCGGTCCTCGCAAGCTCCAGTTCGCTCGTGATCAACGAGTGGATGGCCAATCCGCTCGCCGGAGACGACGACTGGTTTGAGTTGTTCAATTTGGACTTGGGCAATCCCGCGTCGTTGCAGGGAATTTTCCTCGGCAACGGAAGCGCGTTGCACGCGTTGCGCGGTCGTTCTTACATTGCGCCGGGAGGTTTTGTCCGCGTGAGGGCCGACGAGAAAGCCGGGGCTGATCATGTCGAATTCAAACTCCCCGCAGCGGGCGGGCAGATTCAACTTTACGATGCGGCGGGAGCGCTCATGCAAACGGTGAACTACTCCGCACAAAGCGAGACCGTTTCCGAAGGACGCCTACCGGACGGCGGTGTTTTCATCCAGACGTTTCCGGGGAGCGCGAGCCCGGGCGCGGGCAACTATGTCCTGAGCTGGACCGGGCCGGTGATCAACGAGTTCATGGCAATTAACGAGGGGTTGGTTACGATGGCGAACGGTCGAGTCGCCGACTGGATCGAACTGCAGAACCCGAATGGTGCCGCGTTTGATCTCACCGGGATGAGTCTCGCATTTGGCAAAGCCACCGCAGGCGAATGGCCGTTCCCCGCCGGGGCGTCGGTTCCGGCGAACGGTCATCTGGTCATCTGGTGCGACTCGGATCTGCCGGTTTCCGCGGAGGTCTCCGCAGAGATGAACGCGGGCAAATCGTTGTCCGGAAAAGGCGCCCGGATTCACCTGTTCAATAGCGCGAACCAGCTGATTCAGACGCTAGCGTTCGGCCCGCAGATCGCCAACATGTCGGTCGGCCGCACGGGCGGGTTTTGGCAACTGTTGGCAACGCCGACGCCCGGTGTGGCGAACAGTGCCGCTGCCGCGACGGGTCTGGCCACCGACCTCCGGTTGAACGAATGGCAGTCAAATCCATCGAGCGGTGATGACTGGGTGGAACTTCACAACACCGGTTCGTTCCCGGTCGTGCTCGACGGGATTTATCTCACGGACGATCCGTCGGTGGTCGGAAAAACCAAATCAAAACTGGGGCCGAACAGTTTCATCGCCGCCGGTGGCTGGCTGCTGCTGGTGGCCGACGCGAACACGGACAACGGTGCCGACCATCTTGCGTTCAGTCTGGCAGCGGGCGGAGAACATCTGCGGATGCTCCAGAACAACCTCACGCAGTTGGATTCAATGGATTTTGGCGCCCAGATGGTGGGCACGTCGAGCGGGCGTTTCCCGGACGGTCAGCCGTCGGTGCAGCTGTTCACCACCACGGTTTCGCCCGGTGAGAGCAACTACCTTCCGCTCAACAACGCGGTCATCAACGAAGTGCTCGCCCACACGGACCCGCCGCTTGAAGACGCGGTGGAAATCCACAATCCGACCGGAGTTGCGGTCAACATCGGCGGCTGGTTCCTGAGTGACGACGCGGATATTCTCAAGAAGTTTCAGGTGGCCGGCAATGTCATGATTCCTGCGAACGGTTACCATGTTTTCTATGAAACGGAAATCAACGGCGGCACCGGCTCGCTCGTGCCGTTCACGTTCAACTCGGCGCGGGGTGACGCGGTCTATCTTTCGCAGGCCGACGGTCTCGGAAATCTGACCGGCTACCGTGCGCAGATTGAGTTTGGTCCGTCGTTCAACGGCGTCAGTCTCGGTCGCTACGCATCGAGCGTTGGCGTGGATTTCGTTCCGTTGAGCCAGCGCACGCTCTGGGCCGCGAACGCTGCGCCACGCGTTGGACCGCTCGTGGTAAATGAAATTATGGCCGATCCTGCGGACCTCGTGGGCCTTGCTGCGGATGACGCGGAGTTTGTCGAACTGGCGAACGTCACGGCCTCCATCGTGCCGCTCTACGATCCGTTGAATCCGTCGAACGTGTGGAAGCTGTCCGGTGGCATCGACTTCGAGTTTCCGCCAAACATGTCCGTGCCGGCGAACGGCCGGGTGCTCGTCGTCGGATTTAGTCCCGTCGCGAACCCGGCGAAGCTCGCGGCCTTCCGGGCGCACTACGCCGGGTCGGATACGGTGACCGTTGCCGGGCCCTACTCCGGACGGCTCGCATCGACCGGGGACACGGTTCGGATTGTTCAGCCGGATGCGCCGCAGACGAGCGGGCCGGACATCGGTCTCGTGCCGTATGTGGAGACCGAGCGCGTTTCGTATTCGTCAATCGCACCGTGGCCCACCGTCGGGATTGGCGAAGGCGCGTCTCTTCAACGGATCGCCGCCGCCAGTTACGGAAACGATCCGGTCAACTGGACCAGCGGCGTTCCGACGGCGGGCACGTTGAACAGCGGCGACCCGGTCGATGCGGACAACGACGGCATTCCCGACTACTGGGAAACCACGTACGGACTGAACCCAAACCTGACCGCGGACGGCGCTCTCGATGCGGACCAGGACGGCATTTCGAACGTCGGCGAATTCCGCGCGGGCACGAACCCGCAGGATGAACTGAGCTTCCTGAAGGTCGAATCCGTTTCGCGAAACACAGTTCTCACACAGATCAGCTTTAGGGCTGCGGCAGGCGTCGCCTACACGGTCGAATACCGCGACGCGTTGGGAACGGGTTCCTGGCAGAAACTGATGGACGTGGCCGCTCGATATTATCCGGGCGACATCGTCATCAACGACACCGGCGCACCACTCGGTGAGCGGTTCTACCGTCTGGCCACGCCGACCTTGCCGTAAGTCGTGACCGTTGGCGTGCGGATCGGGTGAAAAAGGTGGTGCGAGACCTCCGGGCGAGCTTGCGGTGCGGCATGGCCACCGAAAAACCGGAGCCCCGACCACCTGCTTTTTTCCGGAGCGCGGCTGTGTGCGAAGCATCAGCCGCAGCAGATTGGAAAACCTGACGCCCCAGCGAATCGTCAACCGTCAGTTGTTGTCCGGGCTGCTGCGGCTGGCCGAGGACGACACCGCCGCGCTCCGGGGAAGGGTCACGCTGTGCGCGGTTTCCCGCATGTCGAACTGAGAACTTGCCCGCGCCGAGCAACCGGCTATCGTCGCCCCATCATGAGAACGCCGAGGGCGACGCTTTTCATGTTCCGATGAACAGGGTTTGGCCGATTGCACCGTTGGGCCGACTCACATGCCTCACCAAATATGACCGACTACGTCGCGTATCACAGTAGCGAATTGATGGGCCGGGAATACTGGCCGACGGAGCATTTCCAATTTTTCAGCCGCAAGGCGGAGAGCTTCCTGCGCCGGGCCATCGGCTGTCGGGTCTGGGTCATCGTCAGCGTGCGCGACGATTCTCGCATGGCTTACAGGCTAGCCGGCGTATTCACGCCGTCGGTTGTTCGCTCCGAAAACGATGGCTTTGGCATCATCGGTACAGGAACACCATTTCGTCCACCGTTTAAGGTCACGGCACTACCGTGGTTCACAGAGTTGCTTCGGGAGCAGAACAAGTTCAGCTTCGGTTTCAATCCGATACGCAGCGAGAGTATTATCGCCGAGTTGCGGAGGTTGCTTGACCAGCATGGTGGAGAGTCAGTGTTACAACCCGATGAGGTGGCGCTTCCATCACACTTCTTTGAGGGTGCTACGCGTCAGGTATCCATTAATCGCTTCGAGCGTAATCCTTACGCACGACGGAAGTGCATCGATCACTACGGCTGCCGTTGCTCAGTTTGCGGCTTCGATTTCGAGGAGTCTTACGGCGATCTTGGTCGCGGGTTTATCCACGTTCACCACCTCAAGCCTCTATCCGAGATTGGCGAGGTCTATCAGATTGACCCGATTGCTGATTTGCGTCCGGTCTGCCCAAACTGTCACGCGATGCTTCACCACGGGACGGATCTGATGAGCATCGAGGCTTTGAGAAAGAGGATTCAGAGCGGTATCACGGCGGCCTTACAACAAGTGGAATAGCAAACGTGAGGAACGAATCTCCGACTTCGCCCCTGCTCCCGGGCAGGCCACGATGAGTTTGAGTCACAGTTCCACGGGTAAACCAGAGATCATCCAAGATACGAAAAAGGCCGACTCAATCGAGTCGGCCTTCTTTTTGAAATGGGTGGTTGAATCAGACCTCGATGTCGTAGGCCTTGATCTTGTTGTAGAGGGTCTGTCGGCCGATGCCGAGGCGCTTGGCGGTTTCGAGCTTGTTGCCGCCGGTTTCCTTGAGCATCTGGACGATCGTGTTGCGTTCCATCGCTTCCATCAGCGTCAGGCTTTCATCATCTGGGCAGTTCACGGCGGCAGTGATCGAAAGATCGCCTGGCTCAATGACGCTGCCTTCAGTCATCAAAACGGCGCGCTGAACTTCGTTGATGAGTTGCCGCACATTGCCCGGCCACTCGTAACGGGTGATGAGGTCCTCGGCCTTGGTATCGTAGCCCGTGATCGTGCGACCGGCCTGGTTGGAGAACCGGTGGAGAAACGCGCGGGCCAACGGCAGAATGTCGTCGCGGCGTTCGCGCAACGGCGGGAGGTGAACCGTGATCGCGCTGATGCGGTAGAACAAATCCTCGCGGAGCTTGCCGTCCCGGATCGCCTCGTCCGGCTTGCGATTCGTCGCGGCAATCACGCGGCAATCAATCTTGTAATTTGTTTTGCCACCGATCCGGCGCGTTTCCTTTTCCTGAAGGACGCGCAGCAACTTGCTCTGGGTGTCGATCGGCATTTCTGAAAGTTCATCCAGCATCAGCGTGCCACCCTCGGCCTGCTCGAACAGCCCTTCCTTGTCAGCGGTCGCACCGGTGAAGGAGCCCTTCATATGACCGAACAGCTCGCTTTCGATCAGCTCGCGAGGCAGTGCGGCGCAGTTGATCTTGACGCACGGCCCCTTGGCGCGCGGGCTCATTCCGTGGATGAGATCGGTGATGACTTCCTTGCCCGTGCCGCTTTCGCCCGTGATCAGGATGGAAACGTCCGACGGGGCGACGCGCTCGACTGTGCGAACAACCGACTTCATGGCCGGGCTCTGGAAAATCGGGGAGGTGCCGCCGCTCATGCTTGAAAGCGCGGTGCGCAGCGAGTTGGCCTCGGTGGAAAGCTCCTTGTGTTCGAGCGCCTTTTCGATCTGGAGGAGGAGCGATTTGGGGTCGAACGGTTTCTGAACAAACTGATAGGCGCCGTTCTTGGTCGCGGTGACGGCCGCATCGATGGTGGCGTTGCCGGTCAGGACGATGACCTCGGTGTCCGGCCATTTCTGTTTGATCAACGTCAGCAACTCAAGCCCGTCACCATCAGGGAGCTTGAGATCGAGAAGAACGACGTCCTGCTGATCGCCTTTAAGTGTTTCCTTTAGTTCAGCAGCGGAGCCGGCCTCGATGACCTCGTAGCCGTTATGCTCAAGAATTTCGCTGACGATTTCCCGGATCTCGGGGGCATCGTCAACGGTCAGAATTTTCGGTTTCATATTGGCAGTATCCTGCAGCTCCGTCCCCAACGCATCAACCTGTACGGCAAATCAACTGATCTGGCGCGATTCTGGATGGAACCGGCCTTGGCGTCAACGTCGCATCTGGCCGGTGCCCGCGGATTCCCGAGAGTTCGCGCGCTTCGTCATCCACAATCGGCACCGGGAAAGAGTTCTTTAATGTGGTGGATCAACCGGGGTTCCTCCTCCGGCTTGATCAGCCGCCGGGGGATGCGCCGCCGAATCCCGTCGAGCAATTCAAGCCAGTCCACCAGCAGCGGGCTTTCGACAACCTGCCACTCATCGAACCGGCGTTCGCGGAGTTGAAAGTGCCATTCCTTCCCGGAATGGTGCGCGAAGACGTGGACCTTCTGTCCGTCCTCGGTTTTTCGCGTCCAGCTGATTTCAGATTTGTGACCCATGATCAATCGGTTTCCGGAAGATCCACTGACGCCACCGCCATCGCCGCGATGCCTTCACCGCGTCCGACAAATCCCATGGTTTCGTTGGTCGTAGCTTTCACGCCGATTTTGCCGGGGCTGATCCCGAGCGCGGCGGCGAGGTTGAATTTCATCTCCTCAACGTGCGGATTGATCTTGGGTTCTTCGGCGATCAACGAGGCGTCGATGTTCACGATCCGGCCGTCGAGAAATTTGACCTGACGCGCCGCTTCTTCGAGAAACGCCTTGCTTGGGACGTTCTTCCAGCGCGGATCGGTGTTCGGGAAGAAGTGACCGATGTCCTGTTTGCCGATCGCGCCGAGCACGGCGTCGCACACGGCGTGCATCAGCACGTCCGCGTCCGAGTGCCCGTCGAGCCCTTTGCTGTGTGGGATGTCCACCCCGCCGAGGACGCACTTGCGGCCTTCGACCAGCTGGTGAACATCGTAACCAATGCCTACGTGAACCATGCGCCGGACTCTATCGATGCCCTCCCGGCGCACCAAGATAATTTCCCAGGGGCCGTGCGCTGGCTTTACTTTGGGAGGACGACCAAACACAGTTCAGCCATGAAAAAATTTCTCTATGGCACGTTGCTGGGGCTGATTCTGGGAGTCGGCATCGGGTGGCTGGCGTTCAGCGGAGCGGGTCGGCGCACCGTCGATGAACAGGTGGATACGATCGGGCGCAAGGTGGATGACGGAATGAACGAGGTCGGAAAAAAACTCAAGGACGTGAGCAAGTAGGCCGATCCCGCCGAACGACGCGCTGCGACCAGGGCGTCAAAATTCGGCAAACTCATAGCGGACTATTGCGATTTAACGGGGATTGTCATCCCCCCACTTTTTCCCGGCGCCCTCCGTCCCACCTCGCGATTATCCGGCTTGATTCGTCGCCCCCAAAAATTGTCGCGAGGAAATGGTTCAAGCGAACCGATGTTGTTTACTACATCGAGCATTTTTTAGTTTCTGAGATCGGGGACGATCTGGCCGAGAAGATTCGTATTCTCGATTTCAAGGAACGGGAAGAGTTGACCTATACCAACGGGAAACTCCGGGTGCGCGGACCGCTCGGTTAGAAACCGGATTTTTCTTCTCCGCTCCCTCCGCGTCTCAGCGGCGGATCATTTCTCCGGCCCCGAATTTTTCTGTAACCTTCCCACTTCGTTCGGTTAGAACAGGGCGAACTCAGTTTTCAGACAACCCAACATGGCGATACTTGAAATTTCCGGGCTGACGAAGTCCTTCGGCGAACTCCGCGCGGTGCAACAGGTCGATTTTGAAGTTCGAGAAGGCGAGATCTACGGATTGCTCGGGCCGAACGGCGCGGGGAAGACCACCACCATCTCGATGATCTCCGGACTCCTGAAACCGGACGCCGGCAAGGTCGTGGTTGCGGGAAACGATTTTTGGAGTGATCCGGAAAAATCTCAGCGCGTGATGGGCGTCGTGCCGCAGGACATCGCGCTCTATGAGGAGATCAGCGGCAAGGAGAACTTGGAATTCTGGGGCAAGCTGGCAGGCCTTTCCTCGGGCGATGCCAGGTCGCGTGCGAAAGAATTGCTTGAAGCCCTGTCGCTCGCCGATCGCGGAAATGATCCGGTCAAAAAATATTCCGGCGGCATGAAACGTCGCATCAACCTCGGTTGCGCGCTCATGCACAAACCGAAGTTACTGCTTCTCGACGAACCGACGGTCGGCATCGATCCGCAGGCGCGACAGAACATTTTGGAGTTCATCAAAGGCCTTTGCGCCGAGGGCACCGGCCTGCTTTACACCACGCATTACTTGGAGGAAGCCGAGATGCTCTGTGATCGCATCGGTATTATTGACAAGGGAAAATTGCTCGCTGAAGGAACGCTCAACGATCTGCGGAACCGGATTGGTGGCGACAAGTTGTTCATCGTTGAAGGAAAACTCGCGGGCGCGAAGCCGTCCGATTGGCCGGACTTCCAAAATCAATTCAAGGTCATTCAACAGACCGATAAACAAATCATCGCTGCATCCATAACGGACCGGCACGCGTCGGATTGTTTGAAGGATCTGCTCGCGCTGAATCTGGACATTGAGAACGTCACTCTGAAGCGTCCGAGTTTGAATGATGTTTTCTTGCAGTTGACCGGACGGGAGCTTCGCGAATGAGCCTGCTGCTGACACTTCTCAAGAAGGACCTGATCCGCGCGCGCCGAAACCCGTGGGTCATCCTGATCAACCTTGCCCTGCCGGTGCTGATCACGACGTTGATCGCCGTGGCGTTCGGTGGCTCGTCTTCAGGTAAAGGGATCGGAACGATCAAGCTCGCGATCATCGACGAGGACAACACGCCGTTGAGCAACTTTCTCCGCGGCGCGTTTGAACAGGGCGAAGCCAGGGAGTTTATCGACGCGCAAGTGATGAGTCGCGACGAGGCGATGAAGCAAATTAAGGATGACCAGATCAGCGCGGCGGTGATTCTTCCGAAGGATTTTGCGGTGGATTTTCTCGAGGGCAGATCAGAACTGACGATCGAACTGATCAAAAACCCCGCGCAACAATACTATCCGGCGATTGTCGAGGAACTGCTCGGCGTATTGGTCGAAGGGATGAACGCGATTTCCGTCAACTTCGGTGACGACCTTTCCATGTGGGTCGGCGTTTTCAAGGATGACGAGCTGCCGGACTTCCTGAAGATGTCGCAGATCTATCTCGATCTCGACAAACGTTCGAAGGCACTGAAGGACTATCTGTCGCCACCACTGATTATTTACGGGGAGGAAACCATCGTGTCCGCTGACGCCGAGGAAAAAGAGGAGCGCAATTCAATGGCGAACGTATTTGCGTTCATGTTGCCGGGCATGGCGTCCATGTTTCTCTTGTTCATCGCGGATGGATCAATGCGCGACATTTTCAAGGAAACCAAGTTTCGCACATTCGATCGCTATCGAACCATGCATCACAAATTGCTCACGTTCATTGCGTCGAAAGTGATCAGCGCACTGATCCTGATCTGCCTCAGTGGATTCATTCTGTTCTTCGGCAGTACGTTAATTTTTCAATTTAGCTGGGGTGATCCGCTCGCAATCTCTGCACTCGTGTTCGCGTACGCGATTTGTGCCGCTGGATTGCTGGCATTGTGCGCGGCGATTTCCCGGAGTGAGAAGCGCGCGAACGGGATCAACATCACGGTCATCATTGGCATGTCGTTCATGGGTGGGGCCTATTTCCCGGCGAAGAATCTTCAGCCATTCATCAGCGAAAATATCAGTCCATTGCTTCCCAATTACTGGCTGATCGAGACGGTTCGCGCGGTACACTTTGAACCCGGCACCGCGTGGGTGTTGCCGGTGGTTAAACTCGCGGTTGTGGGGCTCGTGCTGATGGTGGCTGCCGCAGCCTTGTTCCGAGTTCAGCTGACGAAAGGGGTGCGCGAATGAAGCGAATTCTTCTGATCGGCCATCACGACGTCTGGATGTTCCTGAAAGTGAAGTCCAGTTACATCTGGCTGGTGATCATGCCGCTGGCGTTCATCTATTTCATCGGCATGGCGTTCAAAGGCCCGGGCGATCCGGCGAACCCCCGGCCGTCCGTTCTGATCGAGAACCACGACACGAACTTCCTGAGCCAGATACTGCTGGAGAAACTTGATTCAGCCGGGATGAACATCTTGGCCGAGGATAAGAAGGACGAAGCCGAGCGCGGTATTCGGATTCCGGCGAATTTCACTGAAAGCGTTCTCAATAAAGAACAGTCCGAGATAGAGTTCTTCAAGACCTCCGATTCGGGCGATCAATCCGCCGCCATGATTCAGATGCGGTTGCTGCGTGCGGTGATCAGCATCAACTCGGATCTTATTCAACTGGCCTCGGACAAAGGACCGGACTCGATCACCGAGGAAAACCTCCGTGAATTGCAGTCTCAGAAACTGCCGGTGCAGCTGGATTCCAAATTCGCCGGTCGCAATCCGGTTCCGTCCGGCTACGAACACTCGCTTCCGGCGAACATGGTGATGTTCATCATGATCAACCTGCTGGTCTTCGGCGGAGCGAGTGTTTCGCAGGAACGCACATCGGGCGTGATCCGTCGGATGGCTGCGTATCCGGTGACGCGGTTTCAGTTGATCATGGGAAAGGTCTACGGCCGGTTTTTGCTCGGCGTGTTTCAGGTCGTTCTGTTCATGCTCGCAGGGCGGTTTATCTTCGGTGTTCAGTTTGGTAGCGAACCTGTGGTGATCTTTTTTGGGTTGCTTCTCTTTGCCTGGGTCGCCGCCTCGCTCGGTGTCCTGATCGGTTCACTGATCACCGGTGAGGAAAAAACGATCGGCATCTGCGTGGCGACCAGCATGGTGATGGGCGCGCTCGGCGGATGTTGGTGGCCGATGGAAATTGTATCGGACACCATGAAAACCGTCGGACACCTGACGCCCACCGCGTGGGCCATGGCTCTGATGCACCAGCTCATCAGCTTCGGCGGCGGAGCAGGGGATGTGGTCACAGAAGTCGGCGTGCTGCTTGGGTTTGCCGTCAGTGCGAACGTGCTGGCAGCAAAGTTCTTCAAATACTGAATCAAGCAGTCGTCCCGTCCGTCCGCGAGCCGCGCCTGGCACTTGCCTCAAAGGGCCGCTGTTGCGTCGTGATTGTTCGACCGCGCTCCCAGCCCTGTGACCGCGAACGACACTATTCAGGTTCCGCAAAAAGTCGCGTGCACCACTTCCTCCGGCGCTGGTGCCGCTTCGTATTCGGAGGCCTCCGGTTGCTCTGTGAACGGGTGTTGGAGAATCTGATTGAGGCGGTGAAAGGGCTCGAAATTCCCCGCGTTGCCCGCCGTTATCGCCGCCTCGACACGATGGTTGCGGGGGATAAACACCGGGTTCGTCCGGCGCATCAGCGAAACTACTTCGTTATGATCGACATCGCGCAGTCGTTCGCGCCAGTCGCCCATCCAAGCGGTGATGGTTTCTGGTTCGTTGAATAGAGCGGTGACGGCCTCGTCTTTGTCGCTCTCGAGTGCGCCCGCAAGATGGCGGAACACCAGGGTGAAGTCGGCCTCTCCTTCGGCCATTGCTGCCAACAGCTTTTCCACCAGCGGCCAGTCACCGTCGCCGCCCCCGCTGATGCCGATTTTCGCGGTGAACCGTGTTTGCAGCGCGGTTTGAAACACGCCGGAGTAGGCTGCCAGCCCGGCTTCCGCCCCGGCGACGGAGGCCTCCGGATTGTCGTCGATGAGGGGCAGGAGGGTTTCCGCAAAACGAGTGAGATTCCAGTGGCCGATCGGAGCCTGATTGCTGAAGGCGTAACGACCTTGATGGTCGATTGAACTGAACTTCTTCGCTGGATGATACGCGTCGAGGAAAGCGCACGGACCGTAGTCGATGGTCTCGCCGGAGACGGACATGTTGTCGGTGTTCATCACGCCGTGAATGAATCCGAACTGCATCCAATGGGCGATGAGTTTGGCTTGTCGTTCGATGACGCCGTCGAGTAGTGCGCGATAGGGATTCTCCGCCGTCTGCGCGTCGGGATAATGCCGGGCGATGACATGGTCGGCGAGAATCCGCAGATTGTCGGAATCCTGCCGGGAGGCGAACCATTCAAACGTGCCGACGCGGATGTGCGACCGGGCGACGCGGGTGAACACCCCGCCGGGCACCATGCCTTCACGATGGACCCGTTCCCCGGTGGCCACGGCGGCGAGCGCCCGGGTGGTCGGCACGCCGAACGCCGCCATGGTTTCGGAGACGATGTATTCACGGAGGACCGGACCCAGCGCGGATCGCCCGTCGCCTCGGCGCGAGAATGGCGTCGGTCCCGAACCTTTCAGCTGAATGTCACGGCGGACGCCGTCGATGCCGATCAGCTCGCCGAGCAGGATGGCGCGGCCGTCGCCGAGTTGCGGTGAAAAGCCACCGAACTGGTGTCCCGAATAGGCCATGGCCAGCGGCTCGGAGCCGTCCGCCCGCCGGTTCCCCGACAGGATTGCGAGGCCTTCCGGCGAATCGAGCCGGGCGATGTCGATTCCGAGATTGGTCGCGAGATCGTGATTCAGCCGAATCATCTGCGGCGCGCTGACCGGGGTGGGATCGATGCGTTTAAAGAACGCGTCCGGCAGTCGGGCGTAGCTGTTGTCAAAGGTGAAGGGCATGAATTGGTTTCGTGTGATCGGAACGCTCAGCGGCTCGCGACTAAACAGGAAATGGTCGGAGCGGACAACGGTGATCTGTCATCAATATAGATGTAATTTTTTGGTTGATGTGATCCTGACGTTTCTTCAGGCATCCTGGCGGGCACCACGATATCCCGCAGTGTTGTTTTACTTCATGACGATCACGAGCGCCGTGAAAACACGAAAATTCTCATCAATCCGCAGGAGGATTTCCGCTCAAAACCTCGGATCAACGGGACGAAATGCCGACTGGTTCCGGCACTTCCCCTGGAGTGCCCAGGAACTCCAGATGCTCGGGCGCATTCAAATTAGAGGAGGGGTTTTCTTGAAGAATGGCGCGCCCGGATGGGATCGAACCATCGACCCGTTGCTTAGAAGGCAACTGCTCTATCCAACTGAGCTACGGGCGCAACCGCGACCGGACATTAAACACAGGGATTTGATCGACGCAAGTCTCCTTCACCGTCGCCGGGCGCCTGCTTGCGATGGTGTACTGGTGTACAGCGACAATTAGATTTCCCCACTGACGACGATTAAAATTCCCCGGTTTTGCGGGGGATGGTTTTGCGGTGGTTTTGTTCCGATCGGGACGAAGCTCTTCCGCAGATGGTCACCGAAAGTCAG
>Ga0209390_10002931_pt1 | contig 28710 bp, 22 predicted proteins | sample BON01_FD_187212 | JGI IMG/M metagenome (GOLD analysis project Ga0209390, IMG submission 187212) | Freshwater microbial communities from Lake Bonney liftoff mats and glacier meltwater in Antarctica - BON-01 (SPAdes) (version 2) | ecosystem: Environmental > Aquatic > Freshwater > Ice > Glacier...
GGCTCACCTTGAACAAATCTTGCCTACCAGGCAGTGCAAGTGATACGACGCAAACTCAAGGATCACGGGATCAATGAAAGCTGGACAACCCTGCGCGAAAAACTCGGGCAACAGCTCCGAATCACCGCCCCTTTCAAACAGCGGGACGGAAAAACCCTGCACATCCGCCAAGCGACTCGCCCGGAAGAAGAACTCGGGGAGATCTACAAAAAACTCGGGCTATCCTCCGACCCCGGCGGCCTCCAGCGAGTGAGAATTTAACAAAATGAACAGAATGTAGTGCCCGAAGGGATTTTTAATACCTGCAAACCGTTGAGAATACAAGGATCCGAGTCCGGCATGTTAAAGATGGGTTAGCCAGCCGTGAGGCAAGAGGGTAGGGGGACTCTGTTAATTGTCTGACAATTTTATTAGGATTTTAAACGTGGTAGCCCAAAGAAATCCCCTCGACGATGACTGCGTTCTGGTTCTCGAAGATTTCTTCCTCACTCGGCAACCCACCAAAGTCAAAACACTCAACACCTCAATCTCTCGCCCTTCCTGATAGTTCTCATATCCGATCCATCACTCCCGACCTTGACCCGCATATTGAATGTTCTTATGAACACTCATTGTGCCATCCGTCTACCAGCCCCGCCGCCCCCGTGCCTCGCCACTCTGGCAAATCATCCACCACGGCTGGGACCAATTCCTCGCCCTCTACGAAAAATTTCACCGCAAATCCCTCGGCCCGCTCGACCCCGCCGCCGTCGCCACCGTCCAATCCTTCCTCCGTTGCGGCGACCTCGCCTCCGGCTTCACCCGCCTCCAGTGCACCGATTGTGGCCACGAACGCCTCCTCGCCTTTACCTGCATCCGCCGTCGCCAAAGGCTATGGCGGACAGGAGGGCCGCCACTTCTGCCCGTCCTGCCACCAGCGCCGCACCCGCACCATTGGCGAGTGGATCGCCAACTCCGTCTGCCACGAAGTCCCCCACCGCCAATTTGTCTTCACCATCCCCAAGGTTTTCCGCGGCATCTTTCGCAAACGCCGCCACCTGCTCACCCACCTGTTCCACACCGCCACCTCCACCCTCCAGGACGCCTTCCGCAACCGCCTCGGCCTCCCCCTCGGTCGCATCGGGGCCATCGCCGGAGTCCACACTTTCGGCGATTATCTCATTTTCCACCCCCACCTCCATGTCCTTGCCGCCGACGGACTCTTCACCCCCGACGGACTCTTCACCCCCGACGGCCGCTTCCACTGCATGCCCGCCGAAGACCTCGGTCCTACCATCGAACTCTTTCGCCACCGCGTCCTTCACGCCCTTCGCGACGCCAAACTCATCAGCCCCCGTAACCTCGCCAATCTCCTCGCCTGGAAACACTCCGGCTTCAATATCCACCACGGCGGCGAACAACCCATTCCCGCCCACGACGCCGCCGGTCGCAAACGCCTCGCCAAGCAGTTGAAAAATCGCGTGAGGCGCAGCCTTTTACGCGACTCTCTTCAGAAAATCACTTGGAACGCCACCTCCAAGACCATCATCTACCGCTCCAAACGCCACCACACCACCAAGCGCAACTTCGAGATCTTCACCGCCCCCGACTTCATCGCCGCCGCTCTGCTCCACCTCCCGCCCAAGGGCCAACAAACCGTCCGCTACTTGTTATCTGGCAGGCCATCAAGGAATGGATCCCCGACGACGAACCCGACCTCGATTGGTTCAACCGTCCACGGAATCCCTCCAATCCCGACCCAGACGGCATCGATCAAAGCCCGACATGGCAAGCACCTGAAATCCCATTGGACGACGGCCGCACCTTGGTTCTCGAAGACACCTGACGCCGCCCATCGCCCTCAAAAAACAACCGCTGCCAAAATAATTCTGGGTAAAGCGGAACGGAAAGCTATGTTCGCCACAAATGAATTTTGCCGTGAAACGTCCAGCTTCCGCCAGATCCCGGCGTGGACTGGCGACTTTTCTTACCGAAACACCGCCCACTGCCTCACTGAAACACCTCTTCCGCCCCCTCTTTCCCCCGCAACCCCCTTTCACCCCCTTTCACCCCCTTTCACCCCCTTTCACCCCCTTTCACCCCCTTCCGCTCCGGTCCAAGGGCGGCTTCAAGGCCCTCCCGCCAAAAGCAAATTCCTAGCAGTAGACGGCAAAATTGCCCCGGCAGGCATAGAGTATGGGATACCAGTGATTATTCACGTCGTCCGAAGGCACACAGTTTCCGTTGACAAGGACTGTGGCATGTTCAAAGACAAAACACTCCCAATCACTGTCTACACCGGTTCCTTCGTTGAAGCAGTTATTTGCCATTTCCTCTTTACAGATAACACCGAACTCCGCATCTGTAGTCGTACTGTAAAGTTGCCGAATTAAGTGCTTAATCTATTCGATCTGAATTTTTTTGAAAGTTTTAAGGATTATTCACGAATAAAGTTCACACACCTAAAATACATTTTACCATAAGATAAAAGTGAATAATTGTAGCGCACAAAAATATCCCGTATAAATGTGAGCCAATACAAACCACATATTGACGGGCTTCGCTGTGTTGCGGTAATTCCCGTAGTACTATATCATATTTGGCCATCTATTTGCCCAGGTGGCTTCATGGGAGTGGACGTTTTTTTTGTAATTTCCGGCTATTTGATCTGCGGAGGCATTCTTAGAGATCTCGAACTTGAGCGCTTTTCGCTGACATCCTTCTATCACCGAAGAATTCGACGGATTTTCCCTGCATATTTTGTACTTGTTTTCAGCGTGCTCCTTGTGGGAATCACGATCTATCATTGGGCACGGCTGATCCCACTTGCCCAAACGGCTTTGTTCAGCACAGCATTTTCTACAAATTTGTATTTCTGGTTAAGCATGGGTTACTTTCAGCCAAGTGCGCACGCTAACCCTTTACTCCATCTCTGGTCACTTGGAGTCGAAGAACATTTTTACCTGATCATTCCGATAGCGTTTCCTTTGATTTTGAAATTCAGGAAAAAAATGATTATGCCATCAATCGCGCTGGCAGGAGTGGTTTCTTTTCTCTGCTGTTTGTATTTCGGCCAACGTGGAGATTCTACAACTGCATTTTACATTCTTCCAACAAGAGCTTGGGAAATGCTAGCGGGTGCCATGATCTGTAGAGTGGCTACTCCGGTAAATAGTAAGTTATCTGGTTGGATCGGAATGATATCCGCATTCACCGTCGTTGCAGCTTACTGGTGTGTAAGCACCGCAGCAACTGCTACGAATGCAGGGACAAATGTAGAAATTCTTCTCTTCGGCGTCAAAAGCCTTGGCTTCACACCTTTTCCCGGTTGGGTGCTCATCCCAGTTGTAGTGGGTTCCGTGTTACTAATCCGTTACGGAAGTATCGGGATTGTTGGGAGATTACTTTCCTCGAAACCGTTCGTTGGCATCGGAAAAATCTCCTACTCTCTCTACCTCTGGCATTGGCCGATTCTCGTCTTCGCACGTTACATCAACTACGAGAAGCAAAATTTGCAGGTTTCACTCATCGTTCTAGCTCTCTCATTCCTGTTCGGGTATCTGTCATGGAGGTGGGTGGAGACGCCAGTCCGTGTTGGAAGTTCATTTACAGTCAAGAGAGCGTTCGTGATACTGACGATGGGGAGTGGTATTTTAGCATCTGTGTCTATCACTATGATCACAACACTTGGCTTTAAGAATCACATTCATCAAGATGCCAATAAGTTCGTAAGTTCCCCGATTGAGTTTAAAACTGGTTTCGAAAAGTTTAAACCCTCAAAGCCCCCATTCAAACAATTAGCATTTCCCGACTTCGACGATAAATACATACGACTTCTAGGTGATCCAAAAACCGTGCCGAGCTTCTGCCTCCTCGGTGATAGCCATTCGGGAGCAATTGCCCCCGGTTTAGATGCGGCCGCTCGCTTGCGAGGAGTATCCGGTTATTACTTTGAGCACCGCATGCACCCATTCGTGACGTTTGGACAGATTCCGCCTAGGATCCTCGATTGGATAGCCGGAAGAAAAGAAATTGTCGATGTCTATCTAGCAGGAAGATGGCTAATGGAGTACAAAATCATGGATGGAATTCCTGAACTTGGCGATAAAGGAAAAATTGATAGGGTCGTTCTCAACGCGGAGCAGGCTATGAGGATGGAAAGTGATTTTCGGGTGACTGCTGAATGGTTTTCTAAACACGAAAAAAACATTTACGTATTTTCTTGCGTTCCTGAGTATTATTACAATCCGTGCGATATCATGGCGAGAAGTCGTCTTATGCCGCTCAAATATTCGATTGAAATCACTGAGCGTGACTACAAAAACCGTCAGAGTCCAGTGACCGAATTACTCAAAACAATGGCTCATGAAGGCATAATTTCTTACGTTCCGCTTGGAGAAATTTTCATCGAAAATGGTGAATCTGTCTTCATGGCGAAAGATGGCACTCCATTTTATCGTGACGGTGACCATCTCACGTTGGATGGTGCGAAACATGCGGCGAAGATACTTGCCCCGACTCTTTGGCCATCGACTACTCGGACGAAGCCAACACCTGAATCCATTGAAAATAATTAATTTGAGGAATAATTCATTATCTTATTCCACCCACTTGTTCGGGTCTTTTTGGGTTTTCCTCAGCTACGAATCACGTCAATCTCACCTAAATAACAATCATGTTCAAAGACAAGGCACTCCTCACCACCGGCGGCGCCGGATAACCCCCTTTCACCCCCTTTCACCCCCTTTCACCCCCTTTCACCCCCTTTCACCCCCTTTCGCCCCCTTTCACCCCCTTTCACCCCCTTCCGCTCCGGTGCAAGGGCGGCTTCAAGGCCCTCCCGCCAAAAGCAAATTCCTAGCAGTGAGGTGGCGCGTCGAACTGACCGCCGCAGCGAATCAAGTCACCCCCAAACGCCTCGACCGATCTGCCTTATCGGACAGATCTTAACGTCGGCACCCCAAAAAATATGAACCTCCAAATTCCCACTAATACTCCACAGTTCCTCGCCGCTGCCATACTCGGCCTCACCCTTGCCGCGTCTCCGGTCACCGCTGGCATCAGCGGTCCCTACGCATCTGACGCCAACACGCTACATCTCTGGCATCTCGACGAAGCCGATCCCGGGCCCGCGGCAGATTCTGGCAACGGCACGACCTTTGGCCTGACCCCTACTGGCGGCACCTTGTTGGGAGCCACGTCATTTGCGGGTTTTGGCAGCGCCGGGGACGCCAGCGCGGCGACGGTCGCAGGCTTGCGGGGCAGTTCGATCCCGATCAGCGGCGTCACCGGCGCGGGGGAGCGTTCACGTTCGAGGCGATGATCCGAACCACGAACATCACCGCTATCCAACAGATCGTCTCGATGGATAACAGTAGCAGCAACCCGAACCGGCCATTCCAGTTCAGGATCGACGCAGGCAATCTCCGCTTCATCAATATCAGCGGAACCAGCGTCGAGCAGATCCTCACCCCGATCCCCACCATCGGACCGGATGCGTTCGCGTTCGTGGCCGACGAATGGTTTCACGCCGCGGTGACCTACAACGGCGACGAGAATACGGCGGACAACATCAAGCTATACTATACTGGACGCGGGTGGATGCCTCGCGCACGCAGGCCAACGAGATTCTTTCGACCAGCATGGTCGAGGATCTGAGCGGAATCGACACGGTTTTCGGCGTCGCAAACGAGTACCGCGCGGCCCAAGACAACAACCTCGAGGGGCTCATCGACGAGGTGCGCGTCAGCAACATCGCCCGCGCCGCCGGCGACATGCTCTTCTCCAGCGCACCGGCGGCCAACTTTGAGATCACCGGTATCGTCTACCCGCCTGCTGGCGACAGCGTTGTCCTGACCTGGAATTCGAGGCCCGGCGAAATCTACGCGGTCAAGTATTCGACAGATTTGACCAACTGGGTTGACGAGCTTGACGACAACGCCACGGCCGCCAGGGACGAGAACCCCGACGACGGCGACAAGATCACCATCACCTTCGACCTCGTACCTCCCAATTTGCAAGGAAAGCAGCGACTCTTCTTCCGAGTGGAGAAATAGCGGCACCGGACGCGGCGCTGAGGGGATCAAGCGATGGCAAGTGGCCTGCCGCCCCAAGCAGCCCTGCAGTGGCTCTGGCGCTGGCTTCAAGGGCGAGACCACGAATGGACACGAATTTGGACCCACGAATTTGGACACGAATCAGGAAGGGGCGAAAGGCGCAGCCTTTCAAACCATTCGTGTGAATTCGTGTCCATTCGTGGTTCTCTCCTCGCCCGTTCGTGAGCCCGTCGCAAATACGCGCGCCGCTGCCGCAGCTGACCGGCAATAATGTGGTGCACGCCACCGCGGTCGGTGCCACGTTTCGCCTTTCGCTATGAATGCCCTAAAACTTTTTGTCTTTTTTTCAGTCGTGATGGCAGGTCTCGCTTTCGCCGACGAGCGCACGCTTACGCCGGAGCAGATGGAGGCGCTGGCGAAGGGCGGCGAGCTCGACAACCCCCTTTCACCCCCCTTTCACCCCCCTTTCACCCCCCTTTCACCCCCCTTTCACCCCCTCCACTCCGGTCCAAGGGCGGCTTCAAGGCCCTCCCGCCAAAAGCAAATTCCTAGCAGTCAGTCAGTTCCTCCTCGACGACGCTCGCACCTTGGTTCTCGAATACACCTGACGCCGCAAGGCGAATTCCAAAAACAATCCCTGCCAAAAAACTTCTTGACAAAGCGAATGCTAAAGCCTGTCATTCCAGATAAATGAAGAAGGGACTTAAAATCTTTCGCTTCCGTCAGATCCCGGCGCGGACACGGACTGCGGACTGCGGACTGGGAATTTTCCTTACCTCCTTACCTTACCGAAACACTGCCCACGGCCTCACTTAAATACCTCTTCCCCCCCCCTTTTCCCCGCCCTCCGGTCCGGCCCAACGGCTGTTTCAGGAGCCTCCCGCAAAAAGCAATTTCCCAGCTGTAATGACGCCCTCCGAAAACGACCAGTCCAATGAAAATTCTATCCCCATCCTCCTTCCTTTTGGTGCCGAAACTTGCGGTTTGCTTTGCAATTTCAGTGTTGTGCCTTCTGATGCCCCAAAACGCACAGTCCCAAACGCCGTCGTGGGTCGCAAATGCCGGTGACCCGTTCATGGAGCCGGGAATCGCCGCTGTTACCTGCACGGTTCCGCAGAGTGTGCCTGCTAGCACCGCATTTACGCTCGCGTTCTTCGACCTGCGCAATCCACCGGGTGCTCTCTACAACTCGAATCTCTTCACCAGCCCGGCGTGGAACGCTCCTGTCTACCACCACCCGGATTGGACGGTGGAGAAGATCGGCAATGTCTACGGTCTGGCGATCGATGGCGATGGCGATGTCTACACCACGGCGCACGGCTTGTACGGTATGTACTATGGCTACCCCACTGCCTACGGATCAATCGGCGGCGGCGCTACCAGCACTCTTGCTGCAGGCACAGTTTACAAAATTAGTCGCCTCACTGGCGTCCCGACCGTGTTCTCCGTGATCCCTGGGCAGGTGAACTTTGCCTTCCAGCCGAGCCATGTCGTTGCCCCCGGTCTCGGCAACATCGCCTACGACGCCAAAAACGACCAGTTCTTTGTCACCAGCCTGGAGGATGGAAAGATCTATCGCATCGGTGCCAGTGGTGGTCCTCCGATCGATTCGTTTGACCCGATGGCACCGGACAATGGCGCACCAGGGCTGCCGCCGAAAGAGGAGCGGCTGTGGGGAATCGGCGTGCTCGATGACAAGGTCTACTACGCCGTGTGGAACACCGGCGACTCGACCGATCCCGGCGAGATTCGCAGCATCGATCTGACCGGCAGCGGTGGGTTCGATACCACAAGCGACGCGAGCGTGCTGTCCGTCCCGCCTTCGACCATGAGCTTCGCAAAGTTCGTGCCGGTGGCAGACATCACCTTCTCTAAAGACGGCACTACGATGCTGCTCGGCGAGCGCACGATGATTCTAGAATACAACGGCTACAACCATGCCAGCCGCGTCCACTGGGTGGAGTTTGTTTCGGGAAACTGGGTCGTCCAACGCACGCTAGAACCGGGCGGCAACCCGGTGACTTATTCGCAGGGCGAGGCCTACGGCGGGGTCGCCTACGGTGAGGACGGCGGTATCGACGAGCAGGTGATCTGGATGTCCTCTGCTGATACTTCCGCCAACTCGGGCTTCACCAACTCATTCGGACCGCACGGGCTTTTCGGCGTCCGGCCGAGCCTGTTCCCGGTCGGTCCGGCCGAGGTGACCGATGCGTTTCGCGTCCCCTACGATCCGACTTCCAATGGCAACGGCCCCGATTTGAAAGGCAGCGGTGGAGATATTGAGATCATGCAGCGCGCCAGCTGTGCCCGTTTCGAGGTCGGCGAGATCGAATGCCCTGAGATGCCCGGCGATCCCTATACCTTCGATGTCACGATCACCAACAACTCGACCGCCACGGCGCACTTCGCGCGCTTCACCCAGTGCCCCAGTGACGAGCTCCCGGACGATGCTGTCACCATTCCGCCGAGTCCGCCAGTGATCACCTTCCCAACACCGATCGCAATCGGGGATAGCGACACGATCCCACTGTCGATCCTCGCGCCAGCGTCCGGTGGGAAGAACTGTTTCCTCATCACGCTGCTCGACGAGACGGGCAATGTCTGCTGCACCGAGAAACTCTGCCTCGACCTCCCGCGCTGTGATTGCGCCGAGTTGGTCGATCACGAGATTACATGCGAGTTGCAGGCTGATGGCACAATCAAATACACGATCATCCTCACCGTGCGCAACCGCACCAACTTCTCGTCGTCGCCCTACCCGTTCAGGCACGCGACGATTCTTCCGCCAGCCGGGTTCGATTCTGCAGCGATTACCCCGAACCCGGATCCAATCCTACCGGGCGGCACCGGCACATTGACGACTTGCTACTACGGCTCACCGGGGCCACTCAAATTCACCCTCTCGCTCCACAACGAGACGCTGGAAGAATGCTGCTCCATCGAGGATATCTGTCTCGAACTTCCCGACTGCCCGCCGGGTGGCGGAAAACCGGACGAGTGCGAGGTGGATCGCCGCGTCCCATGTTGCCCACCTGATGAAACGGCCACGATCACTTACACGATCATCAATAACTCGACATCGACCCGCACCTACAACTGGACTGCCAGGGGGGTCGATAAGCCTGGTTGCGACCGCACACTCACAGCGGCGAATTTCATCACGAACTCTGGCACAACTCCCTCTGTGCCTCCCGGCGGCACGGCGACTATCACCGTCACCGTCCGCTGCGACGATTTTGAACCGCTCGACTGCGCGGGCTTCGAAATCTGCACGACCTATAATCCGGATGTGCCACCGCTTTGCTGCTGTGGCGTGGTTTACCGCCCTGACCCGGACGACGGCACAGTCAAGACCGATCCCGCAGGTGGTATGGGCATCCCCACGGTTCCCCCTGGATCGGCCACGACGCTGTCCTACCGCCTATCCAATCCTACCAACACCGACTTCGTGGGCTTCGTGACCCTAATGGAACTCCGTGGGGAACTCGCGTTCTCTCCTGGTGGTGGAGAGATTCCGGTGCGCTTCCTCTCGATCCCGGTCAAGGTCCCGGCGAGAGGTGAGTCCGTGCTCCGCGTCGTAGCGACCCAAGTCGGCGACGGGTTCGGTACCCGCTTCGGCAATATTGTCCACTGGATAGGACCAGAGTCTACCGCCGATCCCGTTGGTCTGGATCTCGAGTCCATCAATCTGATCTCCGCCGTCTTGCTCACCGACCGCGATCCCGCATTTGCCATCCGCGGTCTCAGGATCGATATCAGCGGACCCTTACCTCAGATAGAGATGTTGATCCCGACAATCGCCGGGTGCCGCTACCGCATCCAGGAATCGGCTGACCTGAAGAACCCATGGCAAAACTCGCCGTGCACCGTCAGCGATACCACGGTCGATGAGGATGGCGTATTCCTCGGCACAGGGAGTGACGTCCGCTGCTCCGTCCCGTGCAATCCCGGCGACCGGCGCAAGTTCTTCCGCGCAGTGCAGCTCGAGTAGTGGTGACGTCCACGTCGCCATCTTCTGTACTAGTGTGCTGGGTCGTAAATAGCTATACAAAACTATTTGTTCCGTTACGATTTGTGCATGGCCCGCCCGAGTCGCTCCCTGACGCTTGAACCTGCCCAACGTGGGGATCTAGAAATCTTGCTGAAACGTCCCAAAACCAACCCCCTTCCACCCCCTTTCACCCCCTTTCACCCCCCTCCACTCCGGTCCAAGGGCGGCTTCAAGGCCCTCCCGCCAAAAGCAAATTCCTAGCAGTCGGTGGTTACAGCGCCATCATCGAGAGCAACGAAGTCGGCCCGGAAGGAGGGCAATTTCTCGTGGAGGAAACCGCTTCTGTGATCCGCTCTCTTTTTCCAGAATAACGCACAGACAGGGTCTGGTCACCGTACGAACAGGGTTGGTTCGTAAATTCGCAAAAAATTCACCACACAATAATGATCGAACACACCGTCACTTTCAGCCTCTCGCACGTTGCCGGTTCACCTGAAGAAGCTGATTTTCTTCAATCGGCAGCCGGATTGGTAACAATTCCGGGAGTGCAGGATTTCAAAATTCAGCGTCAGGTCAGCGAAAAGCATCCCCATCAATTTCGCATTACGATGGCGTTTGCGACTCAGGCAGAATACGATAGCTACTGCGCCCATCCGCTTCACATGGCGTTTGTCGAAGAGCGTTGGCTTGCAGAAGTGAGCGATTTTCAGGAAGCCGATTTCGTAGATTTTTGAACCCATTTTTTCCCGATCGTTTGATGAACTCCCTTAAAATTCTCCTCATCGCCTTCGCTGCGGTTTCGTGTCCCGTTTTCTACACGGGAGCGGCGGAATCGACCTTCCAAGCCGGAGCAAGCGCGGTCGACGTTTCACCTCAGAAACTACCGGCGATCCGGAATGGCATGTTTTTGCAGGCAGTGTGGGCTCGAAACTCCGATCCGCTCTATGCCCGTTCGCTAGTGCTCGATGACGGGAACGAATCGATCGTCCTTTGCGTGGTGGATTCATGCATGTTGCCGATGGATGTCTGCGATGCGATCAAAGCGCTTGTCACTGAGCGCACGGGTATTCCGCTCGATCACATTTTGATTTCGGCGACTCACACTCACTCGGCCCCCAGCGCGATGGCGATGTGTCTCGGAACAGGAAAGGACGAGGAATATACAAAATTTCTCATTCCGAAAGTGGCGGAAGGTATCGCCGCCGCCTTGGGAAAACGAAAGCCCGCTCGTGCTGGTTGGACTTCTGTCGATGCGGCGGAGTTCACCAGCTGTCGGCGCTGGATAAACCGCAGCGACATGACTGCAACTGACCCTTTCGGCGACCGCACGGTTCGAGCCATGATGCATCCGGGTTATGAAAACCCAAAGACCACCGGACCAGCTGGACCAATCGATCCGGAGCTTTCGATTTTCAGTGTCGTTTCTGCCGAGAACGACAAGCCGATCGCCGCGCTTACGAATTTTTCGATGCACTATTACGGAGCGGATAATGGTTTCTCGGCTGACTACTTTGGGGAAATGGCAGAGAGCATCGAGGCCAAACTCGGTGAGGGAGCCGTCGCGATCGTTTCACAAGGCACCAGTGGTGATTTGCACTGGATGGATTACAGCCGCCCCAAACGAACGGATCTCAATCGAAGTAAATATGCAGAGGGTCTTACCGCTCTCGCCATCGAAGCGATCGCAGAAATCAAATATCGCGGCGATATTCCTTTGAAAATGGCGGAGAAGCGCATTCGACTGAAAAGGCGTGCCCCTTCTACGGATCGGCTCGCCTGGGCGGCACCGATCAACAAAGCGCGCGAATCCAGACCTGAAGCAGAACGTCTCGCCAAAAGCCAGCAGGAGGTTTATGCCGAACAGGCTGAGTGGATTGCCGCGAACGCGGAAACGGACGTCGTTCTTCAGGCCATTCGTATTGGTGAGCTCGCCATTGCTGCCCTCCCAAACGAAGTTTACGGGATCACCGGTCTTAAGCTGAAGGCGCAAAGCCCGTTTGACGCGACGTTCAATATCGAGCTCGCCAACGGTGCCGAAGGCTACATCCCTCCGCCGGAACAGCATGCGTTGGGTGGCTACACCACCTGGCCCGCCCGCACGGCCGCACTCGAAGTCGAGGCCGAGCCAAAAATCGTGGCTGCTTTGCTGGGACTTTTTGAGGAGGTAACGGGAAAGCCCGACCGTCCTTTGGCCGATTCCAACGGTCCTTATGCGAAAACTGTGCTGGCCGATAAACCGCTCTCCTACTGGCGGCTTGATGACATTCAGGGACCCGAAGTCCGCAATGCAGTAGAGAAATCGGGAACTCCCGCTCGATTCGAAGACGGGATCGCTTTCTATCTTCCCGGTGTCCAAAAAGCGGGCGGTGCCATTTCAACTCCGCCTGAAATCCCCTCCCCATTCTCCGGCGACAAAGCAAATCGTTCAGCCCATTTTGCAGGAGGCCGCCTTGTTGCTGATTTCCCCGAAACCGATCGCGAATACAGCGTTTCTTTTTGGTTTTGGAACAGCTTTCCCACCGACGCCAGAGCTGTCACCGGATACCTTTTTTCACGCGGAAAAAATGGCGACAAAAACGCCATCGGCGAGCATTTGGGAATCGGTGGCACGGTGAAAGATACGAAACCCGGTCGACTCTTTTTCTACACGGGCAACGACATCGGGAAAGTTGTGGAAGGCCATACTGAATTAGCTTTCCGTGACTGGCATCACGTCGTTTTAGTGAGAAACAAAGATTCACTTCGCGTATACCTTGACGGCAAGCCGGAGATCGAGACGGAGACTGCCTGGACGCTTCCGCAGGATGTGACTGACTACTTCATAGGTGGTCGCTGCGATAACTTCGCCAACTTCGAGGGCAAAATCGACGAGGTCGCTGTCTTCGGGAACGCACTAACCGAACAACAAGTTGTCGCCCAATTCGCGGCAGCTGAACGCACTGCTCCCGCTCCACCGGTTGCACAACGCGACTCCGATCCGCTGGAGCCCGCCGCTGCGATCAAAGCACTCCGAGTGCCCGAAGGTTTCACAGTTGATCTCGTTGCATCCGAACCTCAATTGCTCGATCCCGTCGCATTCGATTGGGATACGCAGGGGCGCCTTTGGGTTGTGGAAATGGCAGATTATCCACTCGGACTTGGTAAAGACGGCGCAGCAGGTGGACGTGTCCGCATGTTGGAAGATCGCGACCGTGACGGCAGCTACGAACACTCGACGCTTTTTGCGGACGGACTGAATTTTCCGAACGGAATCATTACCTGGCGGGACGGAGTCATCGTCACTGCCGCGCCGGACGTGATTTTTCTGCGCGACACCGACGGAGACGGCAAAGCTGACGTCCGCGAAATCCTTCTCACCGGACTCTCCGAGGGCAACCAACAGCTTCGAGCTAACGGCTTGCGTTGGGGACTCGACAACTGGGTTTACGTTGCTGCCGGTGGTCATCACGGAAAATACGGAGTTGATACCGCAGTCCGATCATCCCGTGCGGGAACCGAAGTCAAAATTGGCAGTCGCGATTTTCGTTTTCGCCCTGATACCGGTGAAGTCCAACCCGAGAGTGGTCCGACTCAATTCGGTCGCAATCGGGATGACTGGGGAAATTGGTTTGGCACTCAAAACTCGCGCCCGCTCTGGCACTACGTCCTGCCGGATCACTATCTCAGCCGTAATCCTCATTACGCTCCACCAGAGGGACGCGTGCTCCTGCCGCCGATGCCGAGTCCGGTCGTTTTTCCTGCCAAACCGCCTGAAAAACGCTTTCACGGATTTGATCAATCAGGACATTTCACTTCGGCATGTTCCGGCATGATTTATCGGGACGACCGACTCTTTCCTTCAAGTTCGAGTGACGGCCCGGCATGGAAAAAACTCGACGCTTTCACCTGCGAGCCATTTCACAATTTGGTCCAACACATCGGCGTGACGCGCAGCGGTGCCAGCTTTGAAGGAAAACGTCTCGGCAAAGAAGGTGAACCTGATTTTCTGTCAGGGACCGATCGCTGGTTTCGTCCAGTCATCGCCCGCACCGGTCCGGACGGCGGACTCTGGATCGCCGACATGTATCGTTATATGATCGAGCACCCGCATTGGCTTCCGGAGGAAGGGAAAGCCGAGTTGCTACCTCACTACCGCGAAGGCGAAGATCGCGGTCGAATTTATCGAGTCCGACGCACCAGTGAAAAAATCGAACCTGTGCCGAATCTGGAACAGGGCGATTTGGTGAAGTTTCTCTCATCGCCAAACGGCTGGCAGCGTGACAAAGCTCAGCAACTGATTCTATGGCGGAACGATCGTGCCGTCATTCCACGCGTCAAAAAACTCGTGACAGATGCGTCCGATCCCAGAACCCGTGTTCAAGCTTTGGGCACGCTCGACGGACTCGGGGCGCTCGATGAATCGGAAATTCTAGCAGCCCTGACCGATCCCCATCCCGGAGTGCGGATCAACGCGCTTCGTCTCGCAGAGAGAAAGCATAACGACGCCATTGAAAAAGCCGTGTTGAATCTTGCCAACGATCCCGACGACGCCGTCCAATTACAGTGTGCCTTTACCCTCGGTGAGATGCCCAAGTCCGAAGCGGCTGTCGCGGCACTGGCAAAGTGGCTGGCTTCAGATGATCCGTTTATTGTCGCAGCAGCTTCCAGCTCCATTCTCCCTCATTTCAATGCCCTGGTCGCGGCATGTCCAAACGATGCGCCCCCCGCCTATCGGACGAAGCTGGTTGAAATGGCACTCAGTAGCAGCAATCAAGACGCTTTTCTCAAGCTTGCCCTGCCACTGCTTTCCAACGTTTCTAACGCCCTGATCCTTTTTGATCTTCTCGACGCGAGGGACATGTCGGTCTCAGATTTGGAAACGAATTCCGAGCTGAAATCAGCTGTCAGCGAAGTTTTCAAAACCGCCCATGGAATTTTAGAAGACAAAACGTCAACACTGCCCGCCCGGCTCGACGCCGCCTCTTTGCTGGCGCGAAATCCGGCAGATCGCGACGTCAGCCTGAATTTTCTTAAGTCGCAAATCACACCTGCCACCGCTCCAGATGATTTTGTAAAAGTCCTTAGCGCCCTTCGAAGTGGTGGAGATATCCGAGCTTCCAATGTCTTGCTCGAGAAATGGAGCGAATATTCCCCGGACGCCAGAACGCGAGTCACAGACCTGCTTCTCTCGCGCCAGGATTGGACAAACCAGTTTCTAGACGCTCTTGAAAAAGGTGATGTGCGACGCGTCGAAATTCCACTGTCGGTAAAAACCCGTCTCGGAGCACACCCCAACAAAAATACCCGCGAACGGGCGGATGCGCTTCTCGCAACTTCATCGAATCGCCCTCGCACCGAATTGGTCACGACCTACGCTCCCGCTTTGAAAAAGAAAGGCGACTCTGCGCGTGGCCTCGTGGTTTTTCAAAAAGCCTGCATCGTCTGTCACAAACACGGCAAGGTCGGAGTCAGCGGTGTCGGCCCTGATCTCACTACCGTGGTCGATCATCCCGGAGAGAAACTGCTAGCAAACATTCTCGACCCCAATCTCGACATCCAGCCCGGCTACCACTCTTATCACTGCCAATTGAAAAACGGCGAGCAACTCTTCGGCCTCATCGCCGGTGAAACTGCCTCCGCCATCACGATGAAACAGCTCGACGGCAAAAGCCGAAATCTCTTGCGAACCGACATTGCGTCACTCACCAGTGCCGACATTTCTCTTATGCCAGAAGGACTCGAAGCGGCGATCTCAATCGATGAAATGTCCGATTTGATCGCGTTTCTGAAGACGAAGCAAAAGTGATTCGATTTCAGTTTTCACGAACCAACAGGGTCTGACCGTTGTGTAAAGGCCGGACACATGGGTAACACTTATACGGACACATAGGTAACACCCTTTGGGGCGGGATTTCGCTTTTTGCAGTGTTGTGGAACGGAGCCGCGAGAGGGCCTAAGCCCTCTCGCGGCAGAGTGGAGCAACGCTGCAAAAAAACGTCGCAGTCGAGGGGCTGGCAACAACGTAGGTGAAGTGATCAATCCGAGCCCACTTCCCGCATAGCGGTCGATCGGCCCTTTTTCTTTGCCTCCGTCTTCGGATCAATCAGACCTAACAATTTCCAACCATAATACACCGTATAACCTTCTGAATTGGCTCGTAATCCAACTCGATCGCCGTGCAATCCGACACCCACATAATACAGGCAGCCTTTCAGCGAGATATTGCCTGATCGATCGACTTTGCGCTTCAAATCACGATCCAAATAATGCGAATCCACCTCGACTGACTCCATTTCCTCTGCGTAACACCGGTCGCTCGGATGATAATGATCGCCCGGAATTTCATCGTTATTTGACTCATGGGTTCGTTCAAAATTATAGACCTCCTGCCATTTTGCGAACGCTTCCGCGCAGTGGCCCAAGTCATTCCAGTTCTGACGCGTCGAGATAACCTCTGCTTTGAGCGTGCGATGAAAGCGCTCCTCCTTCCCTTGCGTTTGCGGGTGATACGGCCGCCCGTGAATGACATCCACATTCAACCGCACCAGCCATGCCTCTAATCCGCTCAAGCCCAGGCCCCGTGCCGACCAGCACGGTCCGTTATCACATAGTATTTGCTGAGGCATTCCGTAGCGGCAACCCCCTTTCACCCCCTTTCACCCCCTTTCACCCCCTTTCACCCCCCTCCACTCCGGTCCAAGGGCGGCTTCAAGGCCCTCCCGCCAAAAGCAAATTCCTAGCAGTCATCCAACCCGAGGGGAAATCCCGCCGAATCGAGTTCTCAAAAAAAAGTTCGGTTTTTGTATAATGTGGGAGAACTTTTCTCGTGAGTCCAAATAAGAGGCGTAATTTGCCTGATTTACTCACTCGATCATTCCCGCCATGAAAAAAGTTCACAAAGCGCCCGCTTCCCAGATTAGCAGTTTAATTGTCCTGCCTATTCCTCTCGTCATCTTGATCTCAGAGCTTGAGCTTCTGCTCAATGCCACTCTTCTCGCAGAGTCGTGAGGTCGTCAAATTCCAGGTAGACTTAGGCGAGGAAACCTCCGGTGGGTTCGACTCCATTTTTGTTTCCGGCGATATCGCTGAGCTTGGAAATTATGATCCCATGCGGTCGATCGCTCTCACCCAGAAAGAAGACAACATTTGGGAGGCTGACCTCTCGCTCCCAGTCAACCGCACTTTTACCTACCGGTATTTCAGAAGGAGTAATTTTAATGGGGGGCTGGATTCCGATATTCGTGAGGCAATTGGTGATCCGATCAAAGCCAGCACATCGATCGTTGCGCTTGACCCCGCTACCAAAAGCTTCTCCTACCGTGGATCATTGAATCGCCCGATTCTCCATTGGAGACAGACTCCTTCTGATGATTTTACGATGACCGCACTGGTGGCTGTGGTGGATCGCTGGGAACTCGCAAGATTTGGTCAGTCCAATAGACGGACGGAATTTTTCCTAACTTCTGGCGCGGCCCGTGAGCCAGCGGCACTTGGGGGTCTACCCGAGGACGACCCGACCTACTCCACCGACTCCGATCAGATCTTCGTCCAGAACGAGGAGATTTTTACCTACCAACCGGCATTTCTGATCAGCCCGCCCCGGCGTGATTACGACCCGGGCAATCTTCCCTCGATACAATCGAGGATCCTCAGCGAAGATCGTCCCTACCGGGTCTTTCTCCCGCGCGGTTATGATGAGCAAACAGAGAGATTCTATCCCGTGATCTACTTTTTGAGCGGTCAGCAATTATTTGAAGATGACGTCACCGTCTTGGGGAATCCTACGCGAATTGCCCCAGCTCTGGACCCAGACGCTTCCACCCTTTCGGCCACTATTGCTTCAGGACGGATGTGCATTTTTTAGCCAGACAAGTTAAAGGGCTTCCTGCAACCATGTTGAAATCCTTTTCCCAAGCTGTTCGGTGAATCAAAGCTTTTAGGTTCACAAGAGTAAGCGACTGAAACACCGCCACCAGGCTGATCTGGCATCATGACTTGGTCGGCCTCAAGGTCTCCGGATGTCCAGAACATCACCCAAGACATGGCCGGTCGCCGACGCCCTATTCGTCGAAGTCGAGATCCGCCATCCCCGCGAGCGTCAGATGCACATCCCTTTTGAAGGCGGCCCCCGGCTCGTCATCGGAAGCTCCCACCAGATCCCTCTGGCCGCCGAACTCATCGGCCACCTTCGTAAGATGGAGCGCAGCCTCATCAAACGGCGCACCATCCGGCCAAAATTCCGTCGCAAGGACGACCGCACCCTTCCGCCCCTCGTCGCACCCGCACCCGCCAGTCCGCTCCCTGGCGGCGTCCCCACCTTCGGCTTCACCGCCGAACCCATCATCTCGAAATACGCCGACCACCTTTCGCTCTGCCGGCAACAAACCATCCTCCAACGCCTCGGCCTCCACGCCCCGCGCGACACCCTGAACCACTGGACCCTGCAGAGCCTCGAACTGCTCCGGCCCGTCACCGAAGCGATCCACCTCGAATGCCTCGCCAAAAGTTACCTCCAGCTCGACGACTGGAGCGGAGCGACAAAGACGACCAACAGGAGCCCGCAGGGGACGAGCGGAGGCGAGGATCACCCCCCCCATCAAAGAACTCGCCCCCGGCACCGGAAAAACGCGCACCGGATACGTCTGGGTGTTCAATGACCCGTGCCCCGGAGGCAGCGTGAGCTACCGTTGGCAAAAAGGCCGCAGCTGCGGAGACCTCGAACAAGCCCTCGGCTGATCCAAACAGTAGTTTTCCATTCGCTCCCACTGGCCCGGTGAGAATCCATAGGGCGGCGAAGTTGTCGAGGGTCACGGTGTAGCGGTTCACGGTTTAAAAGCTATTGATGAGATGAAGAGCCAGTTCTTGCCAAAGATTGCCAGGGGGCGGAATTCCCACCCGGTGCCCGCACGGTCACCACCACCACTCCACTCACTGGTCTCAGTGGCTTTTCCATGCCCCGACCCTGTCAGTCAAAGTGAGATCAACGCAAGGTGAGAGATTTTAAAACACGCTTTGAATACGTCATCGGCCTCCCTCAGCGAGATTGACCTGGTCACTTCAAAGGTGTCAACTGGTGGCCACGAATGTCCGACGACCACAAGAAGCAGCTTCAAACCCAACTCTGGAACATTGCCAACACCCTGCGGGGGAAGATGGGCGCGGATGAGTTCCGGGACTACATCCTCGGGTTCATTTTCTACAAATATCTCTCCGAGCGCATGCACCTCTTCGCCGATGAGATCCTGAAGCACGACGGGATCAGCTTCGACGCCATCGACGAGGCCAGCGCGGACGGGCAGGAAATGCTCGACGCCATCCGGGAGGAATCCGTGGGGCGGCTCGGCTACTTCCTCAAGCCCTCCGAACTCTTCCACAAGATCGCGGAAAAGGGCGCACGGAAGACGGACAACTTCATCCTGGAGGAACTCACCGCCGTCCTCAAGCACATCGAGTCCAGCACCATGGGGCACGATAGCGAGGAAGACTTCGAGGGACTCTTCGAGGATCTTGATCTCGGCTCCTCCAAGCTCGGGAAAACCGAGAACCAGAAGAACGAACTCATCGCTAAAGTGCTCGTCCATCTCGACAAGATCGACTTCCGGCTCGGCGATACCGAGGCCGACGTGCTGGGCGATGCCTACGAATACCTCATCGGCCAGTTCGCCAGCGGCGCGGGCAAGAAGGCGGGCGAGTTCTACACCCCGCAGGAGGTCAGCACCATCCTCGCTAGGATCGTCACCACCGGGAAGAAGAAGCTCAAGAGCGCCTATGACCCCACCTGCGGCTCCGCCTCGCTGCTCTTGCGGGTGGCGAAGGAGATCAAGGACGTGGGGAAATTCTACGGTCAGGAAATGAACCCGACCACCTACAACCTCGCCCGCATGAACATGATCCTGCACGGCGTCCACTACCAGCGCTTCGATCTCAGAAATGAGGACACGCTGGAGCATCCCGCGCCCGAACACGCCGACCTCCGCTTCGATGCCATCGTCGCCAATCCACCCTTCTCCGCCAACTGGTCGGCCAGCGCCATCCATGAGAATGACGACCGCTTCTCCCCCTATGGCCGCCTAGCTCCGAAAACCAAGGCCGACTTCGCCTTCGTTCAGCACATGGTGCATCACCTCGACCACGGCGGAACCATGGCCTGCGTCCTGCCGCACGGCGTGCTCTTCCGGGGTGCGGCGGAGCGACACATCAGGAAATACCTTATCGAGGATTGCAACTACCTCGATGCCGTCATCGGACTGCCGAAAAACGTCTTTTATGGCACGCCGATTCCCACTTGCATCCTCGTGCTGAAAAAGGGACAGGAAAACTCCGACGACATCCTCTTCATCGACGCCAGCCAAGGCTTCACCAAAGAGGGCAACCAGAATTATCTCAAGCCCGAGCATATCGAGCGCATCGTCAGCACCTACCGGAAGCGGGAAAGCATCGAGAAATTCAGCCACGTCGCCGAGCTGAGCGAAGTCGCGGAAAACGACTACAACCTCAACATCCCGCGCTACGTCGATACCTTTGAAGAGGAGGAGGCGGTCGATCTCGCGGAGGTTTCGGAAAAGCTGGTGGCTTTGGAAGATGAGATGGGCGAGACGAACACAGTCATCGCGGGGTTTTGTGAGGAATTGGGAATCAAAGCACCGTTTTGAAAGCTGATGCCACTACGGATTAGAACGTCCCTTCAGGGCTACTGGATTTCCGCAATGCGAACCCAGGGCATTGCCCTGGGCTACGATAGATTACCCCTGTGGGGCGGAAGAACTTGCGACCGCAGTGGCAATGGTATTACTACCAACGCCGCAAGTCGTATCTACACCACCACCGCGAACGGCACCGCGAACGGCATCAGCACCAAAGGTGCGACCTACCGTAGCCCAGGGCAACGCCCTGGGTATATGCCCAAAAAAAATCCCAAAGCCCTGAAAGGGCGACCTAACTCTGGCACGACGCGAATCCGCAACCGCACCGCCGAGTCCATCATCTTCGCCAGCGCGGAATTACAGGAAAATTCAGTTATCCGGAAATTCCGGATAACTGCCGCCGACGGCAAAAACTACGACACCCAACACTACAATCTGGACGCCATCATTTCCGTCGGCTACCGGGTAAATTCTGTCCGTGCCACGCAGTTCCGCCAGTGGGCGACCTCTGTCCTCCTGGACTGCCCAGCACCAACGGTGCGACCTATCTCAGCCCAGGGCAACGCCCTGGGATACAATCACCCCAGAACCAAAAGCCCTGAATGGGCGACCTAAATCCTATGCCTCAATCACTCGCTAACATCTACATTCACCTCATATTTTCCACCAAAGAGCGTGTGCCCTTTTTGACAAAAGAGGTGCGCCCCGATTTACATGCCTACATGGCCACCGTTTTGGCGAATCTGAATTCCCCTGCGGTGCTCATCAATTCCGTGGAAGACCATGTGCATATCCTCTTTAACATGGGTCGCACGGTGACTCTGGCACAGGTGGTGGAGGACGTGAAAAAATCATCTTCCAAATGGATCAAAACGCAGGGAGCGAGTTTGACGAAATTTGCGTGGCAGTCTGGCTACGGCGGATTTTCCGTGAGCGAATCGAATGTGCCCCAGGTGGCCAATTACATCCAAGGCCAAGAGGAACACCACCGTGTGAAGACCTTTCAAGAGGAGTATCGGGGCTTTTTAGAAAAACATAAAATTCAATATGATGAGCGATATGTGTGGGATTAGGCTCCAGGGCGTTGCCCTTCGCTACGATAGGACGCCCTTTCAGGGCTTGGAATATTGCGTGGAGCGAACCCAGGGCGATGCCCTGGGCTACGGTAGCTTGCCCCTTTGGGGCGGAAGAGTTCCAGATCACTGCACGAACGGCACCAACGGTATCAGCGCCAACGGCGCGGCCTATCGTAGCCTAGGGCAGCGCCCTAGGTTCTATGCGCCCTCCAAATCTGAAGCCCCAACGGGGCGAACTACCGTAGCCCGGGGCATCGCCCTGGGACATCAACACCATCCAATTCCCAAAGCCCCAACGGGGCGGACTACCGTAGCCCGGGGCATCGTCCCGGGTGTTCCACATCCAATTCCCAAAGCCCCAACGGGGCGGCATATCGTAGCCCGGGGCATCGCCCCGGGTGTTCCCCATCAAATTCCCAAAGCCCTGAAAGGGCGACCTAACTCCAGAACACGGGAGGCACGATCATGAAAACGAAACAGAGCAAGTGTGTGCCGGAGCTGCGATTTCCGGGGTTTGTGGGGGCGTGGGAGACTCGCACCTTGCGAGATTTTGGAATTGCTGTGATCGATGGTGATCGGGGGAAAAACTATCCGAACGGCGATGATTTTACGCCCGAAGGTTTTTGCATCTTCCTCAACGCTAAGAACGTCACCAAGTCCGGCTTCGATTTTCGGGAAGTAATATTCATTTCCGATGAAAAGAACAAGAGCCTGAGCAAGGGTGAACTCGCTCCCGATGATGTTGTTCTTACCACGCGAGGCACGGTTGGAAACATTGCACTATTTGACTCATCCGTGGCCTACACCCACCTCAGAATCAACTCTGGCATGGTTCTCCTTCGGGCGACCAATTCGCAGTTGTCGCCACGCTTTCTCAACTCCGCATTTTTTGCCCCGCCGCTTGATTGCGAAGTTAAAAAGACAGCATTCGGAAGCGCCCAGCCACAGCTAACAGTGAAGGGTATATACGCACTGAAATTCGGTGCACCCACCCTCCCCGAGCAGCAGAAAATCGCGGATTTCTTGACGGCGGTGGATGGGCGTATCGGGCAACTGATCCAAAAGAAAGCCCTGCTGGAGGACTACAAGAAAGGCGTGATGCAACAGCTCTTCACCCAAGCCATCCGCTTCAAAGATAAGGTGAATTGCGAAGCAAGAGAAAATGCCCTGGGGTGCGACCACGGCAACGACTTCCCCGATTGGGAGGAGAAGAATCTGGGGGAGATTGGGAGTTTCAAATCTGGAGTAGGATTCTCTGAGAGTGAGCAGGGAGGAAAAGAGGGAACACCTTTCTATAAGGTTTCAGACATGAACCTCTCTGGAAATGAATCCGTCATGAAATCGGCGAATCATTATGTTACCAAAGCTCAAATTAATGATAACAAATACAAAGTTGTTTCCGAAAAATTTATCCTCTTCGCCAAGGTCGGAGCTGCCATTTTCTTAGAGAGAAAGCGAATTGCTACAAATTTCCTAATTGACAATAACATGATGGCGTTCACTCCCTCTTTTGACCTCGAATTTGCGAAACACCTTTTCGCTACTATTCGTCTTTCCAAGTTTGCACAGGTGGGTGCGCTGCCCTCTTACAACGCCAGCGATCTAAAAACTATCCGTGTTTCGATTCCTTCTACCCCAGAAGAACAAACCAAGATCGCCGATTTCCTATCCGCCATCGACCGCAAGATAGCAAGCGTCGCCACCCAGATCACCGAGACCCAGACCTTAAAGCGCGGGTTGCTCCAGCAGATGTTTGTGTAGAGATTCCATTTCCCCATGAAACGCGACGACAAGAAACTGACTCCCGGCGATGAGGTCTCCGACTTCCTGCTCTACACCGCGCCCGGCGGGCAGGTAAAGGTGGAGGTCTTACTCGGGCAGGAAACGATCTGGCTGACGCAGCCACGTATGGCAGCGCTCTTTGGTGTGCAACGCCCAGCCATCACCAAGCACCTGAAAAACATCTTCGAGTCCGGCGAACTGGAGGAGGAAGTGGTATGTTCCATTTTGGAACTAACCACTCCACACGGTGCAATCGAGGGTAAAACCCAGTCCCAAGAGGTGAAATACTACAATCTGGATGCCGTCATTTCCGTGGGCTACCGGGTTAATTCCGCAGAGGCCACCCAGTTCCGTATCTGGGCAACGAAACTCCTCCGGGAATATCTCATAAAGGGCTTTGCCATGGACGACGAGCGGCTGAAGAACGGGCGCTATTTCGGGAAAGACTACTTCCGGGAGCTGCTGGAGCGGGTGCGCTCGATCCGTGCCAGCGAGCGCCGCATCTACCAGCAGATCACCGACATTTTCGCGGAATGCAGCATCGACTACGATCCGAAGTCGGAGGCGACTCAACTGTTCTACGCGCATGTGCAGGATAAGTTTCACTTTGCCATCACCGGCCACACCGCAGCGGAGCTGATCTACAAGAATGCCGATTCCTCCCGGAAAAAGACATCAAAAAGCTGGAGCGAGCGGTGACTGCCTTTTTCGACTACATCGAAGGGATCATCGAACGGCGTCACACCTTCACGATGGAGAGCTTTGCGGTGAGCGTGAACAAGTTCCTGGAATTCAATGAATACCGGATTCTTGAGGGATACGGGAGTGTCACCCGCAAGGCTGCCGACGAGAAAGCCGCCGCTGAATACGAGAAGTTCAACAAGCTGCAAAAGCTGGAATCCGATTTCGATAAATCCGTCAAAGCCCTGGAGAAGAAGCAGGGGAAGAAATCTAAATGAAACCAGATGATAAAATCGCCGGATTTCTCTCTACCCAGGTCATCGTGATCTAAGCCTTCCGGCAAGGGCAGCTTAACCGCGCCTTCGACATTCTGAAAAGGAAATTCTTCTGCTCAGGCGGCAGGAAAAAAACCGGGGAAGGCTATGAAGAATGGGGGCTGAAAATTCATCCCCCCATAAAAAGCGAAAGGCCTTGATGAACCTCACCAAGACCATGACGCCGACCGGGTTCTCCCAATCCACTTGCAAAAGGAATACGCCCTTACCCGATAAAGACAACGAAAATTTGTATTATTCAGTATTCTTGAATATTAACCCTTCATACTCAATGATCCAATCCGAACAAACCAAGATCGCCGATTTCCTTTCCGCACTTGACCGCGAGACCGCAAGCGTTGCCACCCCGATGGCCGCCACGAATCCAGACGGTCTTTTTGGTGACAGTCGCTCTACAGCAAAGGAAACTAGCTCTACAATTAGTGCGCCAAGCTCCACAATTAGCGATGCCAGCTCTACAATTTCCCGGAGCGGAAAAGATCAAAATCGGGACGAAATCGGGCGGTTAATCGCAAAAAAGTTCCACCTTCCGTTTGTCGATTCGACCGAGTCGCTGACCCTCAATCACGAAAAACAAGCCTACACCAAAGCATGAGCGCCGAATCGTCCAACACCGTTGCCATGACCCAGTCCGAGCAGGTGCTTGATGGAAGTTCACGAAGCACTGCAACGACTCTGGCGGGCAAACTCGGAGTCGGTGAGCAGACGGCCAGGAACAATTTGAAGAAGCTTGAAGAACTCGAAATTATCGAGCGTCTGAGCGAGAAACAGCGGGATAAAATGGCTCTGTATCGGTTTAAGAGTAAATGAGAGCACCTTTAGAAACATGCGTAATCCTTTGATAACAATAGGTTTGTGAGGATTTCTGAGCGAAAATTGCCCATTAGCGGTAAATCGTCAAAAATAAGCGTAAACGGCCATAAATAAGCACTCCACAACCATGACGATTCCCATCCAGTCCGAACAGTTGCTCGAAAACAACCTTGTCGCCCAGCTGGTCGGCCAAGGTTATGTAAAGGTGGCGGTGACGGACGAGGCATCCATGCTGGCGAACCTCAAGGCGCAGCTCGGGGCTTTCAACGGACTGGAACTGACGGACGGTGAATTCATTAAAGTGCTGCACCACCTGAATCGGAGCGCCGGGGTTTTCGCGAAGGCAAAGACCCTGCGGGACAGGATGAAGCTCACCAAGGAGGACGGAGAGACGGTCTATCTGGAGTTCTTCGATTCCAGCCATCCACTACGGAACCGCTGGCAGGTGACCCAGCAGGTGGCGATGGACGGCGGCAGCTACAAGAACCGCTACGATGTCACGATTCTCTGCAACGGCCTGCCGGTCACGCAGATCGAGCTGAAGCGGCGCGGGCTGGAGATGAAGGAGGCTTTCAACCAGATCCAGCGATACCAGAAGCATAGTTTCTGGAGCGGGCAGGGTCTGTTCCACTTCGTCCAGCTCTTCGTGATCAGCAACGGGGTGAACACGAAGTATTACGCCAACGCCCGGAAGCAGTCTTTTAAGCAAACCTTTTACTGGGCGAGCCAGGACAACAGGACGATTAACGAGCTGGCACCCTTCACCACGGCTTTCCTGAACCGGGAGCATCTGGGCGGCATGATAGGTAAATACACCGTGCTGAACGAGACAGCCAAGATCCTGATGGTGCTGCGGCCTTACCAATTCTACGCAGCGGTGGAGATCGTGGAACGGGTGATTCATCCGCCGGAGGTAGATCCCAATGGCTACGTCTGGCACACCACAGGCTCAGGCAAGACGCTGACTTCCTTTAAAGCGGCGCAGATCCTCACCGGGCTGCCGGGCATTTGCAAAGTGGTCTTCGTGGTGGATAGGAAGGACCTGGACATCCAGACGTTCAAGGAGTTCAACAGCTTCAGCAAGGGCAGCGTGGACAGCACGACCAACACGAAGAAGCTGGTGCAGCAGTTCACCGACGACACCAAGCTGATCGTCACCACCATCCAGAAGCTCAATACGGCGATCAGCAAACCACAGTATCTCGCGCAGATGGCGAGGCTCCAGAACGAGCGGATCATCTTCATCTTCGACGAGTGCCACCGCAGTCAGTTCGGCGACACGCACAAGCGGATTGTGAATTTTTTCCGCAATCATCAGATGTTCGGTTTCACCGGCACTCCGATCTTCGCGGAGAATGCGGCACCGATGAAAAGTGTTCAGACACAGAGGCAGGAAGACCCGTTCATGAGTATGGCAGCCGAAGACCCGACCCCCTATCGTGTGGTGGGTGGAGCGAAGCGGACAACCAAGGATCTCTTCCACAAGCAACTGCACACCTATGTGATCACGGATGCGATCAAGGACGAGAACGTCCTGAAATTCGCCGTGGAATACGTGGGGCGCTACAAGAGGAAACCTGGCACCGCCACGGAGGTGGACATCGAGGTGGAGGGGATCGACACCAAGGAGTTGATGGAATCTCCGGCACGGCTGGAGAAGATCACCGACTACATCATAGCCCGCCATGCGGTGAAAACCCGCAACAAGGAGTTCACCGCCATGATGTGCGTCAGCTCGGTGGATGTACTGATCAAATACTACGAGCTTTTCGCAAAGCGGAAGGCCGAGGGAAAGCACAAGCTAAAGGTGGCGACGATCTTCAGCTACCGGGCGAACGAGGACGACAAGGGTGCGGACGGTATCCTTGACGAGGACGAAGAGGTGCAGGGCGGCGATGGCGGCAACCCTCACACGCGGGACAAGCTGGAAGGCTTCATCGGTGACTACAACGGAATGTTCGGGACGAAGTTCTCCACCAAGGACACCCAGAGCTTTTACAACTACTATCAGGACATCGCTAAGAAGGTGAAGGCTGGAAAAGTGGACATCCTACTAGTGGTGAGTATGTTTCTAACAGGCTTCGACAGCGTAAGGCTGAACACGATGTATGTGGACAAGAACCTGCGCTACCACGGTCTGGTGCAGGCATATTCACGCACTAACCGCATCCTCAACGAGGTGAAGAGCCAAGGGAATATCGTTGTCTTCCGCAATCTCAAGAAACGCACCGACGAGGCCATCGCCCTTTTCTCTAACGTGAATGCCAAGGAGGACATCTTCGTCCCGCCGTATGAGGATTATGTGAAGCTTTTCAATGCAGTGACGATGGATCTGTTAGCGCTCACGCCGACGGTGAAGGATGTGAAGAATCTCAAGGACGAGGAGGAGGAGCTAAAGTTCGTGAAACTCTTCCGGGAACTGATGCGGCTGCGGAACATCCTGGAATCCTTCTCGGAGTTTGAAGATGAGGATTTCTCTCTAACAGCCCAGCGCTTCGCCGACTACCGCAGCGCCTACCTCGATCTCTACGACAAGGTGAAGACGGACGGCACCAAGGAGAAGGCATCCATCCTGGAGGACGTGGACTTCGAGCTGGAGCTGATCCACAAGGACGTGATCAACGTCCAGTATATCCTCAAGCTACTCGCCCAGCTCTACGACGCGGACGAGGCGGAGCAGAAGGAACTACGCAAGCGCATCCTCGACAGCGTCGCCGGCGATCTGGAGCTACGTAGCAAACGGGAGCTGATCGAGAAATTCATCGAGCAGCACCTCCCCGAGGCCGGGAGCGCAGCAGAGATCCCCGATTGCTTCGAGGACTTCTGGGAGAAGGAGCGCGTTTCCGCCTTTGAGCAACTCTGCAAAGAAGAACAGCTCGACGCCGACAAGCTAAAGAAAGTCATCGACCGCTACGTCTACACCGGCGAACAACCCCTCCCCGACCCGGACATCATCGAACTAATCACCAAACCCCTGAAAATCGCCGAACGCGGCCCCACACGGAAACGTGTGCTGGAGAAGGTGGTGGATTATGTCGCGACCTTCATCAAGGGAGTGGCGGCGTGATGGAGGGGTCGTTAGGTCGTAGCAAGGTCACGGTCTTTTCATTTGATTGATTTTCCGTTAATCAGGGACATTGCTGATACGGTGGAGTGGGCACATTGCTCGAAAATCCGAGGCCAGGAGAGAGTAACGCCTTGGCGGAATTTGACCGAGATGAGCGCCACGCGCAGGATGGCCAAGGATGCGTTGAGCGCCCAGTTGCCCGAACGAGTCTTGTCTTCCTCCCATTGCACGTCGCGCGTCCCGTGATTGCGGATTTCACAGCCACCCCAATGGCCTCGGATGAGCTGCGCGAAGGATTCCGCCGGACC
>Ga0209390_10002934_pt1 | contig 28698 bp, 24 predicted proteins | sample BON01_FD_187212 | JGI IMG/M metagenome (GOLD analysis project Ga0209390, IMG submission 187212) | Freshwater microbial communities from Lake Bonney liftoff mats and glacier meltwater in Antarctica - BON-01 (SPAdes) (version 2) | ecosystem: Environmental > Aquatic > Freshwater > Ice > Glacier...
GGCTGAGTCGCAGGACGATATGTTTTTCTAAAAACGAGCAAATTCATGACAATGTCATTGGTATGTACATCAACAAACACTATTTCAAAACAGGAACATATGGCGACTCCGTCGCTGCATGATCAACTCTTTATAGACACTACCAAAGAGTCATTATTTACTTCAAATGCTTTTTGAGTTCATTCATGACGATTGAAGGGGTTGCTCCTTCGTAGAGAATTTGGTAGACTGAGTCGGTGATGGGCATGGATACTCCATAAGATTGGTTCATGGTATGAATACTTTTGGCGGCGTAGTACCCCTCGGCAATCATTTTCATTTCTAGTTGGGCGGCTTTGACGCTGTACCCACGACCAATCATATTACCGAACAATCTGTTGCGGCTAAATTGGGAATAGGCAGTTACCAGTAGATCACCAAGGTACGCGGAGGAACTCATTTCTCGTTCGCGCGGGTCAACCGCCGTTACGAAGCGTCGCATTTCGGTCATAGCGTTAGAAACCATCACCGCCTGAAAGTTGTCCCCGTAGCCAATGCCATGGGTAATGCCGCAGGCGAGTGCCACGATGTTTTTCATAACGGCGGCGTATTCTACCCCATACAAATCATTCAGTGGGTTTGCGGTAACAAATCGGCAGGTCAATAAACGAGCGAAATCTGAGGCACACTCATGACTCGTGGAGGCAATCGTTAGGTAGGATTGTTTTTCGAGGGCTACTTCTTCGGCATGGCAAGGGCCGGCAATGACGCACATGTCATGCAGGGGCACTCCGTAGGTATCTTCTACCCAATCGGTAACCAGCTTGTTTTGGTCCGGTACCATACCTTTGATCGCAGAAACGATCCTTTTGCCTTTCAGATGGCTGGGTGTTAACTCGCGTAAAGGTTCCTGAATAAAGGCCGCCGGGACGGCCAACACCACGTAGCTCGTTCCTTTGACTGCTTCCTTAATCTTGCTAAACACCTTTACTTTTTTTGGTGAAAGGAACACATCACTCAGGTAGCTGGGGTTATGGTGAAACTCGCGGATATGGGCGATATCTTTCGGACTTCTGAGCCACCAACGGACTTGTATGTGAGGTTGTTCGCAGAGTATTTTTACCAGTGCAGTAGCCCAGCTTCCTCCACCTATGACTGCAATTTTTTTCAATTGAGGGTGAATCATTCCTTCGTAGATTTTAAATGACTAGTTCGGCGATCAGCAACGAAGTTAGGTTTTTGAACAAAAAGGTCGCGTTAGGTATTTCTATTGATTGAGAAAGTAACTTTTTTTATAAAAAAGTTAAAATTTTTGCGATTGGTTCTGTATCTTTTGATTTGTATTATCGTCACTACTTTGAAAGTAAGCGAAAATATCTTTTTTTAGCAATGTAAATCTTCACTATTCAAAATCCAAACTAGTTTAAACGTATGAGCAAATTTGATGATCTCTTAGTAACCTATCAGGGAGAAGCCACCAAAATCGGTGTCGAAGTTGATTCTGACCTGTTGTCAAAGGTAACAAAAGGACTTGGTCCGTCTATTTACAAAGCCGATTCTTCGAAAGTGTCGTGTAGTGACAAGACAGAACTAGACCGTGTGAAAACGAACTTTCTGATGAAAAAACTGGGTCTTGCCGACGGAGAGGCCCTTGATGCTGCCCTTCACGAAGTGTGTGAGACTTTTGGTAGCTCAAACCGAAATAAGTACAGAGCTCTATTTTATTATTTGCTCGTAAAGAAATTCGGAAAAGAAGGTGTATATGCTTGATAACTTGGCTCTTTGGAGCAAAAGATACCAAATCTATCTGAAAGTGAAATAAAAAATCCTTGTGGTAAGACCACAAGGATTTCCATTTTCTTAACCTAAACTAAATCGAATTAATACATTAGCATAACGTATTAATTGTCATTTTCTTTTGACTTTGCATCAGCTTTTTTATCCTCCGGTTTTTTAAGGATAATCTTATCACCGTCTTTGAGTCTCTTGGATACAACAATAAAAGGACCAGAGACAATCTTATCACCAGCTTTTAAACCAGACAAAACTTCAATGTTTTCGAAATCACTTATTCCGGTTTTCACTTCCCTTACCTTGGCTATTCCGGCACTATCAACAAATACTACTTCTTTGATGGGCTCTTCCTTCAAAGGTTTGGTTGTTGTATTGGCCCGAGGGGTAGTTTTTTCTACTTTCTCATTTCGAGTAGTTACCGCCGATATGGGTACCGACAGAATATTAGACTTACGATCGGTGATTACTTCTACCGAGGCGGTCATACCAGGCTTAAAGGGATAAGACTTTCTGCCCCGGTTAGCCATCAGGTCACTAAAGGATCCGTTCAGGATTTTTATTTTCACCTCAAACTCAGTGACTGCTTCTGCGGCAGTTGTAACACCACTGGCGGTATTGGCTATTTCTGTTACGACCCCCTTAAATTTCCTTCCGGTGCTGCTGTAAGCATCTACGTCAATATCAGCGGTATCGCCTAGGGTTACCCGGATGATATCATTTTCATTTACATTAACCCGTACTTCCATATTGCTTAGGTTAGCAATCCGCATCAGCTCCGTGCCAGCCATTTGGCTGGTACCTACTACGCGTTCCCCAACTTCTACATTCAGTAGTGATATTACTCCGTTGGCGGGCGCAAAAATGGTGGTTTTACGTAAGTTTTCGGCAGCATCCCGCAAGCTCGCCTGGGCACTTTTTATGTTAAACTCCGCCGCCCGAATGTTCGCTTTGGATGCCTGAATATCCTGCTGAGCTACTTGATAGTTAGCTCTTACCTGTTCAAAATCTGCAGCAGAAACAACCTTATCTTCAAAAAGTTTCTTGTTACGATCGTAGTCAGCCTTGGACCTAATCAGACGGGCTTCGGCTTGGGCAAGTGCCGCCTTTGATTGTTCGGCGCTCGCTTTGCTTGAATTGACGCTAGCCTGTGCACGGGCAAACAATGACTCATAATTGTCAGGACGAATTTTTAAAAGTAGCTGACCCTGAGTAACCGAATCGCCTTCTTCTACATATAAAGCGGTTATCTCACCCGATACATCAGGGCTCAATCTAACTTCGATTTCGGGCTGTACCCTTCCGGAAGCACTTACACGTTCGATGATGTCAACCGTTCTTACGTTAGCAAATTCTACTTCTTCGGGTTTTTCTTGTCCCACCCAGCCGGCTTGTTTAGCGATGAATAATCCAGCCATGAGTAGTACTACCGCACCACCCACAATCCACCATATACTATTTGATTTTTTACCAGCCATGTTTATTTCGATTTATAATTTTCTTTTTAGAAAGGAGTTATGCTAAATAGGGGAGGGTTTATTCCACAGAAATGGGTTTGTTCATATAGAAGTCAAGGACCTTAGTCCGAAATAGATAGTCATACTTTGTCTGAATCAGATTTGCACGAGAACGGTCGAGGTTAGCTTTTGATATATTATACTCTGCCGAATTAATGGCTCCCACACTTAGCCTGCTCTCCGCTACCCGGAAGGACTCTTGGAGTGCTCTTACCTGGTTGGCGGTTGCACTATACCGTTTTCCAGCATTGACCATATCAATGTAGGCCAGTTCGACGTTCCTGCGAATTTGTTGAGCGGCGATATCTGCCTGGTATTCAAGATTTCTTTGTTGAATACGAGCGTTAGATACCCGGTACTTAGTTTGGTAGTTGCTGAAAATAGGAACCCTCAGGCTTAAATTGAGCGATGAGTTACGGTTAAAATCCAGCTGATCGAAATAGCCAAATTGCCTCACCTCTCCGTTGGGAATGGTCACGCGTTCGATCACCGGGAATGTAAATTCACCAGCCCGCACGTAACGAGTTTGCGAGGGAATATCAGTCGTTGTGGTTCCGGTACCGTCCGCCACGAAACGTTGGCTGGGGGCAGCACTAGAAAATGCACTGCTAACTCCACCGTTTAAGGACAGAGTGGGTAGCCCTTGGGCTTTGGCTATCTCGATTGTTTTCTTTGCTGATTCGATTCGTAACTCAGCGGCTTGCATTTGGGGGAGATTTTTAAGGGCTATCTCATAAACTTCGTCCACGGTAGCCTCATAAACCCGGAGGGTAGGATCAGGTGCATTGATGGTATTTACCTCAATGTCTTCATTGCCGGGTAAGTTCATCAATTGTTTTAAGGTAAGTTTTGCCGATTCGAGATTATTCTGGGCGTTGACCAGTGATAACTCATCGTTGGCCAACTGCGCCCTTAAATCAAAAAGTTGGCTTTCGGCCAAAGTTCCGGCCTGCACCAGGCGGGTTGTTCTTTCCAATTGTAGTTGGGTAGCTTCAACCTGACTCAGCGATACCTGAATCAACTCCTGACTACTGATCACTTGGAGATAGCCAAGAGCCACATTCAAAATGATATCATTGCGGGTTACGTCCAGATCTTTTTGGGAAGCCTTTAGGTTGTAGTCGTTTTGCTTGATGGTGTTCTGAAGCTGATAGCCGTTGAAAAGAGTCACGCCCGTATTCAGACTGAAATTATTGAAGTTGATGGTCCGCTGAACAAACTGGTTAGTAAAGGGATCGATGTTACGACCGAAACTAAATCCTTGGGAGGCGCTGAAACCCAAGGTGGGCCAGCGCTGCCACCTGGATTGTATTAAGTTATTGGTATTAACTTCTACTTGTAACCCGGCTTGTCTGATCTGGGGGTTATTTTGGATCGCAATCTGAACACACTCCTCCAAAGAAAGACTTTCGGGGCTAGAGTTACTTTGCGTGGTTACCTGAGCCTGAACGATGCCTAAGGCCCCAATGGTAAGAAAAAGTAAGAGAACGGTTTTTTGTAAAAAATGCATCATAATTATTCATAGTTTGGTAATCAATATTACTAGGTTAGGAAAGAAAGACCCATACTTTTGGGACGGACGGCAACAAGAGTAGGTGAAGTGAATGAATTTGGTGATCAGTTGGATGGACGGAAGGAGGGAAAATTACTTTCCGTTGCGCTCTTAGCATCGGCAAGGCAATTAATGACTTATTTGGGTTACAAAAGCAGTATTATTCAAACTTGGTTTATCTTATATATCTTTACGAGTATATCATTCTCCAATTTTTCTATTCAAAAATGAATTTTTTTCGAAACTGTGGTTCCTATTTGAGTAGTATCATGTTCTTATCGGTACTGTTTTTTTTTGGCTGCGCTCAGAAGAAACAAGGCTCACTTAGCCAAATAGTAGCGGGAGTGGATAGCCTGGTAGGTAATCCCGACTATTTATCCACCCCATTTGCCACCGCCGGCGATCGTGTATACATGATCGGTAGTCAAAACGGACAGTTTCCGGATTTGGGCTGGCACGTGACCGGTGAAATGGGCGGGATATGGGATCATCCCATCAAGTTACTGGATGGATTCACGGCCGCAATTCTGGTTGATAATAAATTCTATTGTCTTTCCGACGCCACAACTTTCATCAATTTTCCTTTTGCTAACAAACATATTTTTGAATTGACGGAGCTAGGTATCCGGGTAGAACGCTTACAGTTTGTACCAGACGGCAAAGAAGCGGTGGTGGTAGAGTATACGTTCCATAATAAGGGTAACGCAGAGAAGATAATTGAGTTTGAATGGACTGCCTTCACCGACTTGCGGCCCACCTGGCTGGGAGAACGTACCAACATGATTGACGCTACCGATAAAATCGTGTGGGATGAAACGCAGAAAACCTGGATGGCCAATGATAGTCTGAATCCCTGGTTCGTTACGGCGGGTGCGCCCTTAGCGTCATCCTCCTTCGGAAAGACTTCGTCCTGCGACTATCAGCCGGCGGGCAAGGGCGCCAAAGCATCGATGATCTACGCAATAACAATTCCCCCCGATGGTTCGGTTTCGCTACCAATCACCATTGCGGGCTCATACCAATCACCCGAAAATTTGAAAGCCACCTATACAGATGTGCAAGAAAATGCGGAGAAGTACCTCGTTGCCAAAAAAGTGCGCTTTGAGGCATTGGCCAATAGGACCAAACTGACCATCCCTGATAAGGCTTTACAAAAGGCCTTTGAGTGGGTCAAGTATAATACCGATTGGCTGATTCGGGATGTGCCCGAAGTAGGGCGTGGACTTTCGGCCGGACTACCCGATTATCCCTGGTGGTTTGGGGTAGACAATGAATATACCCTCCAAGGAGCAATTGCTACCGGCCGCGTTGACCTCGTGCTGAGTACCGTTGAACTTATTCATTCACTTTCGGAAAAAACGAATGGGAACGGTCGGATACTCCACGAAGTGTCGACGAATGGTACGGTTTTTAATCCGGGTAATATTAATGAAACACCGCAGTTTGCCTCGTTGATTTGGCAGGTGTACCAATGGACGGGTAACAGAAAGTTTCTCGAAAAATACTACCCAACCGTCAAGAAAGGACTAAAATGGTTGCTAGAAGAAAATGATAAGGACGAAAACCTTTTGCCCGACGGTTTCGGGATGATGGAAATTCACGGTATGAATAGCGAAATGGTGGATGTGGCGGTCTATACCCAAAAAGCCTTCGCCGATGCCGCCGAAATGGCCTTGATACTAGGGGAAGTGGAGGTAGCTAAACGGTACAAACTAGTGGCTGACCAGCTACACACTAAAATTAATACTGACTTTTGGGTACCGGAATACAACTCATTCGCTGATTTTATAGGTACGCGGGAACAAGCGCTTTATTTACTTGATGACGCAATTATCCGGGCCGATACTTTAAAGAAACCGTGGGCGGTGGCGGAACTGAAAGCTACCCGAAAGAAGATTCAGATTTTGGCTCCCGGTCAAAAACAAGGGTTTGTTCTCCACCACAATTGGGTAGTGAATACACCCATGGAAATGGGGGTAGCGGATACCGAAAAAGCCCTTATTGCTTTGAAAACGGGTAGTCAGTTTGTAAATCCGTATGGCATGTTCGTTACTGGGATTGACCGGGACGAATCGGCCGGGAAAGATGTTAGTTCTTTTGCCAAGGGTAAGAAAATTTTCTCCTACACCGGAGCGGTCATGACGCTTCCGACGGGTGTACAGGCAATTGCCGAAAACAACTATGGTCATCCTGATGAGGCATTGGGTTATTTGAAACGCATCACCCGGTCGTTTGGCTATGCTTTGCCGGGCTCTATTTATGAGGTATCTCCCGATTACGGCATGATGACTCAGGCCTGGAATCTGTATAGTTTCGCCGTGCCAATCGTGCGGCAGTTTTTTGGTATTCAGCCAAGAGCTTTCGAAAAAACAATCAGAATTCAGCCCCAAATACCGACTTCCTGGCAAGAAGCGTCATTAGAAAACGTGTTGGTTGGGGATAATGAATTATCAATTCAGTTTGAAGTTAAGAACGGGCAAAGGCAAATCACCCTGAGCCAAACCAAACCAGATTGGAAAATGCACCTTGCCTTCCCAAAAGGTAAGTATACCCAATGGGAGTTGGATGGAAAACCGGTAAAGCCCGCCGTGGAAGGTGATTTTGAGGTGTTGGAGTTAACCGGGAGCAAAATGGTAGTTCGTGTAAAGTAAGCCTTTACAAAACGGGGGAGGAACTATCAGTTCCTCCCCCGTTTTGTAAATATTTTCATAAGATCATACTCTATTTTAAGTAGTTGCCGTACCATTTCAAATACCGTTCGAAACGATCTTTCTGGTAGCTAGGTACCGATATGCCGTGGAACTGCTTTGGATACACTACTAGTTGCGTAGGTACTCCCAACGAGCGGAGTGCTTGGTACATTTGTTCGCTTCCGGCGGCGGGTACGTTGAAATCTTTCTCGCCCACCATAAAGAGGGTAGGGGTCTTGATACGGTCAGCGTGCAAGAACGGAAACCCGATTTTTAGGTAGTTGTCAATTCCCTTCCAGGGGAGTCCAAGTTCGTTTTCGTTCTGTAAAATGTACTGATCTACTCCGTAAAACGAAAGCTGCATGGATACTCCGGCCCCGCTCGCCGCGGCTTTGAAACGGGTATCGGTGGCGATGGTAGCGTTGGTAAGAATACCCCCGTAGCTCCATCCACCTACGCCCAAACGCTCAGGATCGGCAATTCCTTTCTCGACCAGATGATCAACCGCTCTCAATATATCTACTACTTCCAGATTTCCCCAATCGGCGTTGATACTGGCGGTGTACGCAAGGCCGCGACCGTTGCTACCTCGGTAGTTGACGGCCACCACGGCGTATCCGCCTGCGGCCAACATTTGCCGGCTTAGGTCAAATCCCCAGTCGTCCTGCGCCACGGGGCCACCGTGGATGAAAACAATCAGCGGGAGCTTTTTGCCTTCTGAGACATTGGGGGGTAAAAATAACAGGTTTGACACCTTGGTGCCGTCTTTTCCAGTGGAGGTAAAGCCTCCTACTTTTCCAAACTGCAAAGGTGCCACGAATTCATCTTGATGGGTAGTTAAGCGGCGGGGAGTACCATTTTCGAGGGCGTAGAGTTCCGTTGGCATCATGGGATCACTTACTGCCGTCAGCCAAGTACCGGTCGGGTGCTTTTCAAGTTCTGTGAATATTTTTTCTCCACTCGCTATTTTGGTTAGCTGACCACTTTGTGGGTCAAATTGGGCCACGTAGCTTTGGCGGTCGTCTTCCACGAGCCCCATGATGTACTTGCCGTCGGCGGTCCAGCGTGGAGTTGATACGTCCCGGTCAATGGAGCGCGAAAGTACTTTGGGACTGCCTCCAGCTGTAGGTACGGTTACCAGTACGGATTGATCATACATGGTATATTTTTCGGAGGTAGAGCGCAGGTACGCGATAGTCTTGCCATCCGGGCTCCATTGGGGATTACTGTCGGCACCGCCCCAAGTGGTAAGCTGCCGCATAGTTGCACCCGCTTTGGCGTCAATGATCCAGATATCACTGTTAGCATTGCGATCGGGGTCTTCGGTGCGGTTGCTGACAAAGGCAATTTGTTTACCATCCGGCGACCATATTGGCGACGATTCGCTATATGCCCCTTTGGTAAGGGTATCCATTTTTTGGGTTGCCAGATCGTAGAGATACATGTGAGTGGGTTCACGAAGGAGATACCCCACTACATCCTGCTTGAACTTATATCGGTCGGTAACAATCGGGTCGGGTGTCTTTTTGTTGGTTGTGGTGTCGATCAGTTCACGGATCACCATCAGTATTTTCTTACCGTCCGGCGACCAGGCGTAATCTTCCAGATCGTGTTTTAGATTAGTGAGTTTTTTGCCTTCGCCACCGCGCCGGTCCATGAGCCACAGTTGACTTTTGGGTAAATCTCCACGGGAAGAAACAAATGACAGATACTTACCGTCGGAGCTCCACCGGGGGCTCGATTCGCCGTCGGGACTATTGGTAAGTTGTACGTGCTCTTTGCCGTCCCAACTTGTCATCCAAAGATCGCTGTTGCGTTTGTTGGCGGCGGAGTCAGCCGTAGAGAGTACGTAGGCTACCCATTTGCCCTCCGGAGATACCTGCGGATCACCAATGCTTTTCAGACGATAGACATCGGAAGGTTTCAGCGGTCTTTTGGTGGGAGTTTGGGCAATCAGCGTGCCGCAGAGGGCGGTGAATACTACGATAATCAGGAGAGATTGTTTCATTTTGGAGAAGTTGGGTTATTGAGGTACACAAATTTTTAATAAGTAACTCCGCCCACTCTAAAATTGTTGGCGACTGTTTCGTTCTACCCCAAATGTAGCAATTATGAAGGAATAGGTGTACACCAACAACCAGCGCCCGAAATTTTGAGGACCAATGAGCTGGTCAAGCTACCGATAATCTTTCAGGTGTCGCGCTCTACTTCTATTGGAAGTGTTACGCAAGCAAAGGCTGCTTCTTTAAAAGGTAAGGGTAGTTTCGTTCCAACATCAGAATTTGGAAACTAATAATTATTGGAAGAAACATGTGATGTTGTTTGAGCCCACTACACCAATAACCCAATTCCAAATAGTACCACAAACAGCAGCGTAGAAAGAGCCATTTGTTTAAGGTAGGGATCCAGTTCGGCGGCTTTCCGAAGACGGGTTATGGCCAGACCATTTCGTACAAAAAGTGGAAAACTCAGCATAAATAATAGCTGCATGGCGTGGGTAAAATGGGTGAGCGTGTAAAGTAAGATACAGCCCATACCGGTCAGCAATATAGTCCAGTGATATACAGTGGCCCTATCTCGGCCCAGGCGTACGGGAATCGAGTTTTTACCGGTAGCCCGGTCGGAGTCAATATCCCGGATATTATTGATGTTGAGGACGGCTACGGCGAAGAGACCGCAGCTTGTGGCGGGTAGTAGTAGGTCCCAATTCCAAACCAACGTGTGCAGGTAGTAGGTACCGAGCACTCCCACCCAGCCAAAGAATATTAGCACCGACAAGTCGCCCAAGCCTACGTATCCGTAGGGGCGTTTGCCAGCGGTGTAGGTAATGGCGGCAGCAATGCAAGCCAGCCCGATGCCCAAAAATACCCAAAATGCACTCGTGGGAGCATTTTGGAGGGCAAAGTACAAGAGTGCGATACCGGAGATTAGGGAGAGAATGGAGAAAAGGATGATGGCCTTCCCCATGGCTGGGGCCGTAATCTGACCGGAGTGGACCGCCCGTCGTGGTCCTTCCCGCAGGTCACTGTCTTTACCACTTACCGCATCGCCGTAGTCATTGGCAAAGTTGGAAAGTACCTGTAGAAATATAGTAGTTAGAACGCTCAATGCGGCCACAATACTATCGAAAGTCTGATCGGCATAGGCTAGAAAGCACCCCATCAGAATACAAGATAGGGTAAGAGGTAGGGTACGCGGGCGAGCCGCTTCAATCCAAGGATTCATTTCTTCGTTTTCAGCGGTCGGCCATCGGCTTTCAGCTTATTTTGGTTAATTTCTATCTAATATATACGGCCGTAGACAACGCCGTTAAAAGAAAGATATTGTTTAAATAGAGCCAATGGCCGAAAGCTGACCGTTATTTTACAAGCCAATTGCTTTCTTAAACTCCGCGTCGGTTGGTTTTACACCAGAGGCAAAAAAGTTGGTCAATTGTCCTTGTTCGTTCACCACGTACTTACAGAAATTCCAGGTAGGAGCCTTGTCGTTCCAACCATTTAAATCTTTGGTTGATAGCCATCTGTATAGTGGATGTTGCAGTTTTCCGGTCACGTCTATCTTATCAAACATTTGGAAGGTTACGCCGTAGTTTTTCTGGCAAAAGGTAGCAATCTGCTCGTCAGAACCGGGTTCCTGACCACCAAAATTGTTGGCAGGAAAGCCCAATACCACGATGTCTTTGCCGTACTTTTCGTGGAACGCCTGCCAGTCGGCGTATTGGGGGGTATAGCCGCACTTGGAAGCCACATTTATCAGCACTACCTTCTTGCCTTTATATTGGCTGAGGTCGACTTTTTCATCCCCGATCAGGGCTTTCATTTTAAAGTCGTAGAGGCTTTTGGTGCCCGTTGCTTCGTTGTCAGGACGCATAGTAGATTCTTTTTTGTCGGCAAATAAACCCGATAATAGGGTACTGAACATAAGGATTGCTATTTTTAAAAAGCTCATGAGCTAATGGATTGAGAGTTACTTGACGGCTACAAAACGTTTGGGGAATTATTTCCTTACATTCGCTCCGGAACATCTATCCCTAATAACCCCATCGAATGTCTGATTGTTTTAGCCACCGAATTAGAAAGCGCCACCCGGAATTGCATGGCAACCGGGTTGGGGTCCGCAAAAATTGATAACTCAGCGTAAAACTGATTGTATATTTTGGCCAATTCGTAGGCGTACAATGAAATCAGAGCGGGAGAAAACTCTTGTCCTGCCGATTGCACGCGTATTAGGTACTGAGAAAGGTGGAAAATGACTTCCTGCTCCGTCGGATGAATTTCGTACCCATCAGCCGGAATTTCGGCTTTGATGCCGGAAGCATCTGCTTTCCGTAGAATGGAACAGACCCGGGCGTGGGTATATTGTACAAAGGGTCCGGTATGGCCCTGAAAGTCAATGGATTCGTCGGGGTTAAATAGCATTCTCTTCTTCGGATCTACCTTAAGAAGGAAATACTTCAAGGCTCCAAGTGAAAGTATATGATATAGGTTTTGGGCTTCCTCGCTGGCAAAGTCTTCAATTTTTCCCAGCTCGCGGGTACGGTTTTCGGCGGTTTGAGCCATTTGATCTATCAGGTCGTCGGCGTCTACCACGGTACCTTCCCGAGACTTCATTTTGCCGGATGGTAAATCTACCATTCCGTAGCTGAGGTGAAAGCACTCACTGGCATAGGGCCGGCCCAGGCGTTTCAAAATAGCAAACAGTACATTGAAGTGGTAATCTTGCTCATTACCTACCACCCACATGTAGCGGTTGTTGTGGTAGTCGCTGTATTTGAGTTCGGTGGTACCAAGGTCTTGCGTGATATACACGGAGGTTCCGTTGCCACGCAGCACAAGTTTATGGTCGAGCCCTTCTTCGGTGAGGTCAATCCATACCGAGTTGTCCTCTTTTTTGTAGAAAACTCCCTTTTTTAGGCCTTCCTCAATAATGTCCTTGCCCAGCAGGTAGGTATCCGATTCGTAATAGGTACGGTCAAAGGAAATACCCATTTTATCGTAGGTTTTCTGAAAGCCTGCGTACACCCAACTGTTCATCTTTTTCCAGAGGTCAACCGTTTCGGCGTCTCCCTTTTCCCACTTTATGAGCAAATCCTGAGCTTCCAGAATCCAGGGAGCTTTTTTGGAGGCTTCTTCCTCGGGTATGCCATCGGCTACCAGCAAGGCGATCTGTTTTTTGTATTCTTTATCAAACTCAACGTAGTACTTACCAGCCAGGTGATCGCCTTTTAGACCCGACGTCTCCGGTGTTTCACCATTTCCCAGTTTTTCATAGGCTAGCATTGACTTACAAATGTGAATACCCCGGTCGTTCACGAGGCAGGTCTTTACTACCTCATAGCCATTGGCTTTCAGTATCCGGGAAACGGAATCGCCTAGGCAGTTGTTACGTAAATGACCTAGGTGTAAAGGCTTGTTGGTATTAGGGGAAGAAAACTCCACCATGACTGACTGCCCGTTTTGGGGGAGGTTGCCAAACGATGTATCCGCATGGATATCCCGTAAAACACTCAACCAGGCCGTTGATGCAATGCTCAGGTTAAGAAAGCCCTGAACGACATTGAAGCCGCTTACAACCGTTGAATGCTCAGCCAGATAGGTTCCGATGGTCTGTCCGATATCGGCCGGAGAGCGTCGTAAGGCCTTGGCAAGCACGAAGGTGACAAACGTGTAGGTTCCTTCAAATTCTTTTTTGGTTGGTTGCAAAATAATCTCTTCTACCCCTTGTTCAAAGCATTCCTGAATAGCGGTGATGATGTCCTTTTTTAGCGTTGTTTCTATGGTCAATTGCATAAATACTGATGAATGAATATTTTGTACGGAAGGGCTGGTTCAGGCAAGTTTAACAGAAATTTACTTCCAAAATCCCGACCGTTTCATTATTGCCCCAAAATTAGAGCAAAAATCTGAAGCTGCCTTACCTTCCTGCCACCTAATTCGTAAATTAGCAAGTAAGAGTCCACCGAAATACGTTACCTTTCGTTACAGTCGAGGCGGCAATGTCGCCAGGTTATTAGAAGTTCAAGAGTAAAATAGTATGATTATAAAATATTCACAAATACACCAACCCGTCACTTTACTAATCCTTGGTATGTGCCTTTGGATTTTGCCGGGTGGGGTTGTGGCGCAGTTGGAGCAGACAAAACGGATGGAAGTACCTATCAGTTCGTTTGCCAACGAACAGTTTGATCTTTTTTCGTTGGAATCGAAAGGCGCCCTCATGGTATCACGCCGCTCAGACTACGTTAGTACCCGGGATGAGCAGTGGACATTCACGAAGTTGAATACCGATCTCGAAGCGGTGTGGGTGCAAACCTATAAAATGGATTTCCGGTATATTCCGGTGATGTCGTACCAAAATGTCAATTATGCCTATTGGCTATTTGCCGAGCCGGATACCGACCATTTCTTATTTTTGCAACTTGATTTGAACCGAGGAGGTATTGATGTGCACAAGGGGAATCTGCTGGCCAACGTGAGCGTTAATCAATTTAAAGTGATTGGTAGCAAAGCGTTGGTGGCCGGGTACTATCACAATCGCCCGGTGGTGGTGGTTCATTCCTTTTTCGATCACACTACTCGGGTTCTACCCGGACTATTTGAGCGGAACATGGAGATCAATAATTTGGACGTAAACGAGGAAGATGGGTTGATCAACGTGATTACCTACTCTATTCGGAAAAAAGAATGCCTGTTTACTATCAAAACCTACAATTACGAAGGGAAAATACTAAAAAGCACTACCCTCAAAGATCCCGATAACAGTCTAATTTCTGGTCAGATTATACCACTCAATGAGGATGACTCCTACCTGATCGGAAACTATTCGGTGGGCTGTACTCCTTTTTCGCAGGGACTGTACGTCACACATATTAAGGATAACGCGCCGGATACCCCCAATTTTATTGAGTTTTCGGAGCTGCAAAACTTCTTCAACTACATGAAGCCCAAACGCCGCGCCCGCATGCTGGAACGGATCGGAAAACGGAAATCTATGGGGAAAGAAAATAGGTTTCGTTACCGGCTACTGGTTCATGACCTCATTCAGACAGAGAATGAAATAGTGCTGGTGGCTGAGGTATATTATCCTAACTATAAAACGAACAGCCCTACTACGGTTAATGGCCTAAGCCGGCAGTACATGCGCACGATGGACGGTTTTCGGTACACGCACGCTATTATTTGTGGTTTCGACCGGGATGGAAACTTCCTCTGGGACAATTGCATCACAATTAAAGACTTAATTAGTTACGATTTGCAGGAAATGGTGCAATTGACCCCCATTGACGACTATTTTCTCTTGGCTTACCCACAAGACGGTGATATTCATACCGAGGTGATTCGCCGGGAAAAGGTAGTGGTTGAGAAAGAAAAATACGAAATAGAAGCTCGCTCAGAAGCGGAGAGGGTAATTTATAATGACAACTCTACGCTCGTGGCCTGGTACGGTAAATACTTTCTTGCCTACGGAATTCAACGGGTTGGACCGGGTAAATACCCAACTCCGGGTGCCCAGCGGGAGGTATTCTACATCAATAAATTCACGTACAACACGGATGATATCGGTAAGCCCAAGCCAACGCGGCCCCCAGAGCCGTCTAACCGAAAAACTTCCGGATCAAAACGATGAAGATATTGAGCATAATGCCGAATAAAATCATCGTAGTAATGGGGGAATAAAATTTTAAATTTTCTTTCTCTACTCTGATGTCTCCGGGTAGTCTACCGATCCAGTGAAGTTTGTCGTGTAGAAAGTACACCGCCAGGCCGATCAGAATGATCGCTGCGCCCAGGAGAATTATGTATTTTCCGGCCGATGCATTCATAGTGCCTCTTACTTTTAAAAACTTACCGCCCTTGTTGACCTACCCAGTTTGTTTTCATATCGATAACTTCTTGGTCGGAAAATCCATAGGTAGTCTGGATTGTTATGATCACCTCTGAAATCTGCGTAGCGGAGGTGCCTGGTTCGGTCACTACTTTGTGGGCAGAACTAGTACCTTGTGGTACAAAGTAAAGTTTCACCAATATTTCATCAATTTTTGCATCAGTAATCGTTTTGTTGGGGATCGTACGTAATCCAAGCAAGAAACCAATACTACTACTATTCCAGTGTAAGGCCTGTGCCTTCAAAGGATCGGTAGGGTTGGTACCTTGAAGACGCTCCAAGGTTTGCTGGCAGGAGTGAATGGCGGAGGCGGCTAGTACCTTTTCCCACAGGGTGAGCAGGTCCGAAAAAGATTGATTTCTTTCCCTATCATAGTTTGAACCTCCCTTGTAGGCAGCCTGTAATTTGATAAACTGAGTTTTAATCTGGGAGTAAATTCCTTTGTCATCCCCTTTATCCCGTTGAGCAGCGTAGGCGGCCAATGCCTTGTCGGGCCGGGCGTAAAAAGCAGCGTTACTGCTATTAGGAAAATCAGGGCTAGTTCCATACAGCGCTAGTAATCGATCTACCGAGGCCGGGTTGGCAATATTTGGGTTATCGATATATAGCTTCAATCCGTAGTTATAGAAAGCCGCGCCCAGTAGACCTTTCTCAATGATCTCTGCGGGCTCAATACCGTCGCCATTAAATACATAATTACCATATACCCCACCAATCCCCATACTATTGGCCCCGGGAAAATAAGTGCCAGCCGATGCTTTGCTCAACTTGTCAAAGTAGCCATTGGTGCCCTCCATCAAAGTGATAAAGGAGGGAGTGGTTGCACTTTTGATACTGGGGCTATTGGTTGAGAAACCAAGGTTCAGATCTCGGGGATTGACAGTGCTCCCGTCATTGCCTGATTTAAGGATTGACGAAAAGGTGAGATAGTTGTTTACCAAGGTAGATTCCTGCGCCGAGACAGTAAAGAAAGCACTACCATCATACGTGGTTGGAACGGTGAGCTCTGGAACGGTAGCCTCCTTTTTTTCGCAGGAGTAGAGACTCAGGCAGGAGAATAAAGCAGTATATAGGGTAGCCTTGGAAATTAAGTGCATAGTGCAGTTGTACAGAAATATTGATGTGATGTTGTTCTTAAATTAGGAGTACAACAGTCTTTAAACGAAAAATGAGCGGATCAGGTTATAGATCGCCCATTTTTACGAGTTTTAAAACGTAACTCTGTTAGTCAACCAGCCAAATGTGGTCGGTTTCAAACCCTTGTTCTTTCCACTCCACCAAAACCCTTTGGGAATCGAGGGTGTTCACCTTCATACCTACGTAATCTGGCTCAATGGGCAGATCACGGTTATAGCGTCGGTCTATTAAAACCAACAACTCTACCCGATCGGGCCGGCCAAAGGCTGTCATGGCGTCTAGAGCGGCCCGGACCATCCGGCCGGTTGCTACTACATCATCAATTAAAATAACATTGCGGCCTTCAATCAGGAAAGGTACCTGGGTTTTATTGGGCATGATGGGGTTATCACGACGGCGAAAATCATCGCGATAAAAAGTAGCATCCAGGTAGCCAAGGGGTATATCTACCCCAGTGCGCTGGCGTAGCTCTGCCACAACCCGCTCGGCTAGGTGAATACCACGCGGTTGAAGGCCAAGAACTACCGACTGGGTAAAATCTTGGTGGTTTTCGATCAGCTGTTGGCAAATACGGCTGATCATTATTTCGAGTAAGGGACTGCTAAGAACGAGTCGTTTTTGGGCCATCTGAATAATTCACGACATTTGTGGCTAAAAATAAAGCCTTAACTACGAATATCCGAAACATTTTATGAAATACCTTATCGCCGGACTAGGGAACATCGGGCCCGAATATGCTTTTACCCGCCACAACGTGGGTTTCATGGTACTCGACCGGTTAGCGGCAGAGCATGATTTTAAATTTTCGTTTGAAAGACTCGCCTATACCGCCGAGTTCAAGTATAAAGGAAGACAAATTCACTTTATTAAACCAACAACTTACATGAATTTAAGCGGTAAGGCGATTAAGTATTACCTGGATACGTTGAAAATACCCGTAGAAAATTTGTTAGTGGTGGTGGATGAGCTGCAATTAGACTTTGGTACCTTACGATTAAAGCCTAAGGGCTCGCATGGCGGTCATAATGGATTACGAAACATTGAAGAAGTATTGGGTACCTCTGCCTATTCACGTCTACGCTTCGGAATTGGCAATAATTTTCCCCGGGGTAGGCAGGTTGAGTTTGTTCTAAAGCCCTTTACTGACAACGAAATAGGGGAGTTACTACCCTTTTTGGATAGGTCGGACGAAATCCTTCTCTCTTTTTGCACTTTGGGGGCACAACAAACCATGAATATTTTCAATCAATGATTGTACTAAATAAAGAATTTAGGTCTTTAAGAAGAATAGAATAAAAGTGTATCCTGACAACTAGGGTAAGAAATAAAATTCTGTTTTTAGCGTAGTTTAATCCCAAAAAATAGATTTAAACCGAAAAAATGAAATATTAAACCAAATAATATTTCGAACATAGCCCGAAATGGATTTGGTAAATCGAAACTATACATGGATATTTGTATGTTCATTAACTAAAAATAAAAATTGAACAAAACCATGAATAGTCTCAAAATAAGTTTTATATTTGCATCAGTATTGGGAGCGATACTATTTGTATCCCCATCGAAAGGTTTTTCAAAAGCTATCAAAAACGATTCCAACGCCAAAGCACAAGTTTTAGCCAAAGGATCAGAAATTAAGTTTTCGAAGTTTGTAAGTGAGAATTTAAGTCGATTTACTAGAAAGGAAGATTGGAGTACCATACAAAATATCGTTATCTTGTATAACCAATCACCGTCCAAGCTTCTGAGTACACGTAATGCTGATAAAAAAGCATTTTTAGAAGCAACGAAAACATTAATAAACAAGTTGAATCGCCGCAAGGGAATAGAAGCTGCAAAGTGGAGTTCAGATCTCGGAAAGACAGTAAAAGAGATTCAATTTATCTGGAATTTTGACATTGACAGTCTGACGCCTGTTATTTTTGAAACGCCGCTCTTCGTAGCGCCCAAAATAACGGTAGAAAGTTTGTAATAAAGATAATTAGTTTTTTCAAGTAGAAAAGGTTAAGGGTTTAGGAATAGTCAGCATAAAGCCTTCTCAAATGAGAGGGCTTTATCTTTTTATAGGCTTTGCCCAAACTTCCACCCGGCGATTAAGCCTACGGTTTTCTTCGCTACTATTGATCACTATTGGTCGGGTTTGGCCATAGCCTCTTTGCATTATTCTATTAGGATCAATACCTCTTTGCAAGAGGTACTCCTTTATTTGATCTGCTCTTTGCCTTGACAGATCTACGTTCTTATCAAAATTACCAATATTATCAGTATGCCCGTGAAGTTCTACGCCCAAATCAGGATTGGACTTTAAAAAGGTGACTAGGCTATCGGCTACGGCGATAGTCGCCGGAATCAACCGGTCTTCACTTTGGAGAAACTGCAGCACAAAAATGCGCTTGTAGTAGGTTGTTTCGGTGAGGTTAATAAAGGTCTTTACCTCATTGTATTCATTCTCTGGACGTACATATATACTTTTTGATTCGTAGCCGGGTCTTTCGGCGGTTATTGTGTAATTTTCATGCGCCCTTAGCCGGAAATCATAGGTGCCATTCGTGGTTTTTGTTTGGGCTACCACGGCATCATCCACGGTTCGCTTCACCGTGACATCAACGTCTTCTATAAAGTCCAGGTTTTCTCCGTTGTACACTTTTCCGCTTACCTTAACGAGGGGAGTGGTACTGCTTGGTTGAACTACCGGAGGAGCAGACGGAACTTGGACTGGTAGTTGGGCTATTTTTGAAATTGGCGTAATGGTTTGAGCTAGTTTCTGGAAACTTTGTCGGATAAAAACGGGTGTCATAACCCGGTCATACAGCCTTATAAGAGCAACGGCGCCGGCACTCGTCTCATTTTTAGCAATCAGATCATCCTGAAAAAAGTTTAAAACCTGATCTTCGTCTATTACCGCTTCAACGTCCGGGTCTCGAAATGATACCTTTGATTCACCATCAATGTACATGTTGATTACGTGGGTCTCCACATCTCTTGAAAATACATAGTGAACGTACTCATTTTCTTTTACTGGGGCTTTCTCCCCGGTAGCAAAATTGAAAAAATTAAGGCGTCCCTTGTAGATATAGCAACCGTTGTCAGATTTTTGGTTTTTGAAGTCAAGTACTCTCTTCCAGCTTTCCAGCTCTTGTAATCGAAAATATATTTCGATGGTGTAAGACTTACTTAAAAAGCCGTCGGATGCCTTATTGTCGAATTGAAGCCCTGAATTTGCTTCAAACTGGTACACCTTCTGCTTCTTATTCCCTAACTCCGGCAGTAGCTCTTCCACAAATTTCCCGGGGGTACCTAGTATTCGCAAAGGAGGAGCACTGTCCTCAGTGGTGGCAAGGCTGTCGCTAAAATCATAAATAACAACTTTTTGAGCGTTTCCTTTGGTTAAAGAAAAGCAAAGAGCAAGAAAAGTAAGTCTGCAAATAATCAGTATTCGAGGCATGAGGTAAAAGTAAAAAAAACAGCCAGAAAGTGGATTTGTTTTCTACCCACTTTCCGGCCGCGAAGCTTTGTAGTAAATAATTAATTACTCCGTGGAAATTTCTCCGGTCAGATAAAGTTTTACTTTACCACCAATAAATACGCGATCGTCAAGTAGTTCACATTGAAGATATCCACCCCGGGCCGATAACTGGCGGGCGGTCATTACTTTTTTATTGAGGCGTTCGGCCCAGTAGGGGATAAGCGTGGTGTGCGCCGAGCCTGTCACAGGGTCTTCGGCCACGCCGGACTGTGGGGCAAAGAAGCGGGATACAAAATCAACCTCATCGCCAGGAGCCGTGATGATAATTCCCCGGGCCGGAATGGTAGAAAGTAGAATGATATCCGGTTGCAGTTCCCGTAGTTGGGTTTCGTTGTCTATCACTACCATGTAATCGGTCTTACCTTTATATACCTCAAAAGGTTCCAGAGCCCTCAGACTCTCATGCAGAGCCGGTGGGGCTACCGCAATGTGGTAAGAATCCGCTGGGAAGTCGAGGGTCAAAATCTGATCCTTGCGCACCACCTTCAATATTCCGCTTCTGGACTCAAATTGAATTTTGGACTGCTCATAATTCTGGATAGTGAAAATCACGGCCGCCGTAGCCAAAGTTGCATGCCCACACAGGTCGACTTCGATCGTTGGGGTAAACCACCTGATATGAAACCCGTCCTCCGTTGGAACGAAAAAAGCAGTTTCCGCTAGGTTGTTTTCCGAGGCAATTTTTTGCATCAAATCATCAGAAAGCCACGATTCAAGCGGAACAACAGCAGCAGGATTACCCGAGAATAACGCGTCAGTAAAGGCATCTAGCTGGTACAAAGAGAGTTTCATGAGGAAATGAATCTAAATGATTTTTTGCAATAAGGTATTAAAAATATTCTGGTCAAAAGAGCGTAATGATGGAATTTTTACGGACGCTTGATCAAACTTGGCATCGTCATATTCGTAGGTGGCCGGAACGGCTACCGTGAGCATTCCGGCTGCTACGGCCGATCGTAGCCCGTTGCCGGAGTCTTCAAATGCCAGACAGTTGCTGGGCTCGGCATTAAGCTGCCGGGCTGCACCCAGGTATACATCCGGAAACGGTTTGTTGCGGGTTTCCAGCAAAGCAGAATGCCAAACCTGAAAATAGGGGCGAAGGTGAAGGCGGGAAAGTACCGTTTCGATAATCACCATCGGTGATGCGGACGCTACACCCAAAGGAATGCCTATCTCATGAAAAAATCGAACAGTTTCGGAAGCTCCCGGCATTTCTTTGGCTTCTGAACCGATGCGGTCGTGGGCCATATCCAGAATTTCTTTCCCGATTTGTTCGTGTGATTTATGCTTCCAGGGAAAACGCTGATAGATGTACTTAACAAATTCCGCGGTACCTAGTCCGGTCGCCTGCTGGCAAATTTCTACCGTCAAAGGCACATCTACGGTTTTGAAAACCTCGATGGCTACGTCTTGCCAAATTGGCTCAGAATCGACCAGCAGGCCATCCATATCAAAAAGTACTGCCTGAATCATGCCGGTAGGGTTGTTTTTGGAAGGCAAGTTTAATTCATTATACATCCGCCTGACGGAAGGGTTTTATGTCCACCTTTTCCCAGACTTTTCCCGTAGTGTAAGGATCAGCAGATAACCACTGCTGTACTTGTTCTTCTGTTTCAAAGTCGACAACCAACATGGAACCTATCATCTTTCCTTCGGGGTCGAGAAGGGCACCTCCCATCACAAACTGATCTTTTGATTTGAGCAAGCGGGCTCCTTCAAGATGGAGCTGCCGGGCCGATAGGCGTCTTTCCAGCGCTTTTGGATCGGTAAAGTCGTAGGCATGTATTACGTATAGCATAGGGTATTATAAGTTTTTCACTTTTTGTTTTTTCATTTTTAGGTATACACCATTGGTCCAGCCAAACCCCTCCTGAATTTCGTACTCACCACCTCCGGCTACCAGATTAGTATTAGCAACGTTGTATTTCTCCAATAACTTTCCGGTAGCGTAGTACTGCTTTTCTACCAAGTGGAGCCAGTTGGATCGAAGCCTCTCGGCTGACTGGGTAAAGTTATAATTCAGAAGTCCTTTGTAGACAATCCATTGAAGTGGTGCCCAACCGTTCGGTATATCCCACTGTTGTCCGGTTTCGCTAAGTGTAGTCAGTACTCCTCCGGAGCTCATAAAGTTCAGGCGGACGTAGGCATTAATAAACCTGGCCTGTTTATGATCGGCCAAGTTAAAGAATAACGGGAAGGTGCCAGCAAGTGTAAATGATTTAGTTAATTTTCTCTGGTCAAAATTATAGTCCATAAAGAACCGGTTTTTCGAATCCCAAAATAGATTTTTGATGGCAGCTTGCCTTTTACGAGCTTTTTGCTCGTACCTACGATAAAGTTCGTATTGATTACTCAGGTAGTAGGCCTCTGCTAGCGTGCTTTCCATATGAAACATCAGGCAGTTCAGATCTACCGGGATAATATTGGTGGTTTGAATAGTATCGAACGTCTTTCCATCGCTCAGCCAGCGACTGCTAAAATCCCACCCGGACTCTGCGGCGGCCCTGATACAGCGATAGATAGACTCCGGCGCGGTACCATACCTTTCGAAGGCTTGTTGGGCCGATTCAATATCCTCATGGTAAGATTCGGGCCGAGGCGTGGCCTGATCATCCCAATATCGGTTTAGGTAAGTTCCGTTGGGGAGCATCACCACCCGCCGATAGGCGGTATAGGGCTCCGTCAGATTTTCGGCTCCGTCCATCCAGTAGTTGTACTCCTGTTGCATCTGGGGAAGGTACCTTTTCAATACTTTTTTTCCTTCCATCTCGCTGAAAAGGCGCACCATCAACGAAAAAAAAGGAGGCTGGGAGCGGCTTAGGTAGTAGGTACGGTTGGCTGTGGGGATATGGCCGTAGTAGTCTATTAGATAGACAAAATTGTGTATCATATTTTCAATCAAGTCACTACGTCCTGATTCTTTTAGTCCCAACATCGTAAAGTAGCTATCCCAGTAGTAGATTTCTCGAAAACGACCTCCTGGTACTACGTAGGGCTCGGGAAGCGGGATCAATGAACCACCCCGGATCTGATCCTGTGGTTGCCGGGCCAACAACGACCAAAGGCGATCAATGTGCTGCCTGATGGGCAAACGATTATCATCTGAATAATTAATGGGTACCACATACGGCATGGTAAAGTTATCAAGCACAAACTGTTTCAGATCAAATCCGTCGCGATTTTTTTCATAAATATAGGACTCAATGATCCATGCCGAATCTTTATTAGGGATACAATCCGCAAAAGTTTTGGAATCTCCGAAAATACGACTCATCTGAACATCTACGAACAGTGGTCCGAATAAATGTTCTGGTGAAGTGTTCGCTTGGTTAAGAGTAATCCCTGTAAGTGGTAAGGTCAATCGGGAGTAAGGTTTAATAAATGGTTTCAGTAGTCAATACAGCCTGGTGATAGGGGAGTTTTTGTCATTTCAGCTTCCCGAGATACTCAATTAGTTTGTTCAGGTATCTATAAAAAAGGAAAAGGGAGAGAATTGTTTTCTAAGAAAACGAAATCCTCTCCCTTTTCCGTTCAAGTATTTTTACTTTTTAAAAAGATTGATCGCCGCAATACTCATGGCTTTTATGCCGGTTTTGATGGTAGGCTCAGGTACCGGGGCAAACATTGGCGAGTGTAAGGACGGCAGTTGCTCTCCTTTCGCCTTGGCTGCTGCGATGGTTTCGGGAGCAAGAGTACCCAACCAAAACATAAAGATGGGTACTTTACTGTTTTCAAGGGCAAATCGGCTGAAATCTTCACCAACCATGTAGAGTTCAGTTTCGACCAATTTATCTTCTCCAAACGTGTTTTTAAAGAGATCTACTACGCGGCGGGTCAGGGCAGGATCGTTGACCGTAGCCGGGGTCATGGGCTCTCGTATACTAATTACCGGCATTTTGTCGTCGGATAAGCCGGCTGCTTTGGCCATGTTCTCGCTAATTGTCCGAATTCGTTGAATCGTTTTCTCACGAACTTCCGGAGAATAGGAGCGTAGGGTGAGCTGCATTTTAACTTCATCGGAAATAATATTATGAACTGTACCACCGTGAAAGGAACCTACCGTCACTACCGCAGGCTCAATCGGACTAATGGTCCGGCTTACGATGGTCTGAAATGCCATGACCATTTGTGCTCCCAAAACGATGGGGTCAATGGTTGTGTGCGGAGCGGCTCCGTGGCCACCTTGTCCAAATACTTTGATGTCCATCATGTCAACACTGGCCATCAGTGGCCCTTCGCGGTAGCCAATGGTACCCGCGGGTAGGTAGGAGTTGTCGTGGAGAGCGATGGCGTAATCGGGTATGGGGGCGAAGTTAAATAGCCCATCTTTGAGCATATGATCGGCCCCTAAGCCGTTTTCCTCGGCGGGTTGCCCCACCATTACTAAGGTACCTTTCCAGTTATCTTTGGTCTTCACGAGCGCTTGGGCGGTACCCACAAACACGGTCATGTGAATGTCATGCCCGCAAGCGTGCATCACGTTTACTTCGTTGCCGGCGGCATTAACACCTTTGGCTTTACTGGCGTAAGCAAGACCCGTCTTTTCTTCCAACGGGAGAGCATCCATGTCAGCCCGGATGAGGATGGTGGGGCCTGGCCCGTTTCTGAATATACCAACAACGCCATGACCCCCGATTTTTTCTTTTACCTCAAAACCTAGTTTCTTTAACTCAGCGGCCATACGGGCCGCACTTTTCTCCTCTTGCAGGGATAGTTCCGGGTTCTGGTGAAGGTGCTTGTAAAGGGCATCCAGTTCAGGGTAGTTTTTAGCGGTAAGCTCTTCAATTTGCTTGATTACCTGGGGTGTTTGAGCCTTGATAGTTCCAAAACTAAAAATACACGCTAAAAAGAGTGTTGCTGATAGGGGTTGTTTCATTGAGTTAGGTTAATGGGATAATAGTAAAAAGCTGTTTTCCTTACGGATTGTTTATAGTATTTCCAGGGTGTCACGGGTCAATTCTCCTCGGGTATTTCCGGTATTGAGGATACTGCCAGGTTCAAAAAGCATGACCGATACTTCTTCCTCCGCAACAGGACGATGTTGAACACCCCTCGGAACGATGAGAAATTCTCCCTCGGTGAGCTCAACGGTCCGATCCCGAAACTCCATGCTGAATTTTCCTTCTACTACATAGAATAGCTCATCTTCATCATCGTGCTTGTGCCAGACAAACTCACCTTTAAATTTGACTAGTTTGACGTGCTGCCCGTTGAGTTCACCCACAATTCTTGGATTCCAATGGTCGTGAAATTGAGATAGCTTCTTAGAGATGTTAACTTTTTCCATGTTCATGGATTCTAATCGAATAACGTTTAAGGTATTATTTTCAAATAGCTAGTGTTCTTCCTTGCCAAGGCTTCATAGACTACATCCATGATGGAGGTTCTGATATTGAGACTGTATAGTTTAGTGTTTTCTCTGGTAGGGTAGACCCGGTTTGAAAGGAAAACAAAGTCAAGATTAACGGAAGGGTCCATCCAAACCATAATACCCGTATAGCCGGTATGACCAAAACTCACGGGGTGAGCGTACCGGGGGGCGTTGCCGGAGTACTTAAAGGTAGGTTTGTCAAAGGCAATACCCCGGCGGCTTCCCAACTCGGGGTACTGGTAGCGGGTAAATTCGAATAATGCATCGCTACTGATAAACTGTTTTCCGCCGTAATAGCCACTTTGTAAGTACATCTGCATGACCTTCATAAGATCATTGGCGTTGCCGAAAAGACCGGCGTGGCCGCTCAAACCGCCCAACATAGCGGCACCCTCGTCGTGCACCTGACCGCGCAAAAGCGTTTGACGAAAGAAGGTGTCGCGCTCAGAAGGTACTATTTTATCCAGTTTATAGAAACGCTTTGGGTTAAAAGTAAGCGAGTTAGCGCCTAACTTCTTGTAGAAATTTTCTTTCAGGTAGTCCTCAAACTCTACCCCGGTAATATTTTTTACTACCTCCGGGTAAAGAATAAAAGAGAGGTCACTGTACACGTAGCCTTCTTCCGGATTCAGGGGAGAGTTCTTGATGGACTTGTAGATTACGTTTTTGTAATTCCGGTGGATAAACAGGCTATCGCCCACCACGGAAGTTGGGTACTTGGCTGATTGAGTAGTACTAAATGTGTTTTTCTTCCAGCTTCCATCGGGTTTTTGGGCCTCCCGCCAAAACTGAATCCAAGATTTCAAACGAGCACTGTGGGTGAGTACCTGGCGCCATGTTAGATCCGCTTTATTTGATTTTTTTAGGAAAGGTAGGTAATCTTTCATCGTAGCGTCTAGCTCAAACTTACCCTGATCATACAGACTCAGCAGTGCCAGGGTAGACGCCGTCACTTTTGTTACGGAAGCGAAGTCGTAGAGATCGTTAATATCAACTAGTTTGCTTCCTTCGTAAGTTTGCTTTCCGTAGGCTTTTCTAAAAAACACTTTCCCATCTTTGGCCAGTTGGACCACACAGCCGGGGGTTGCTTTTTCTGATAGGGCTACGTTGGCAATGGAGTCGATCTTGAAAATGATTTCCTTAGAATCCAGGCCTAGTTCTTCCGGAATGGTGTATTTCAAACGCTTCAAAGAAGGAGTTTCGATCCCGGTGTCGTAAGGATAAGTCTGATTTACTGTAACGGGTAGTTTGCCTAGGGCGGGTATAGCACCAAAAATAAGCTGAGCCGACAAGTCTTCGGTGTACGGTGTTAGCTGGTAGGCCATGACGATTGCCTTCGCCTGTTCAGGTTTGGAGATTTTATTAAGTACATAAGGATTTCCAAACAGGGTTACTACCGCTTTGCCAGTAGCCGTTAGTTTTTCCAGTAGAGCGTTTGTTTCGGGCGTTAGTCCAAAGTTTAATCGCGGGGAAATACTACTCAGATGGACGCCTACCAGCAATAGGTTATAGTCACCAAGTTTGGCTTCGACCGCTGCTATTTGTTGGGCGGTTGGTTTTGAAGGAAGGCTATACGTATCAATCTTTGTATAAAGGCCCAGCGTATTTTGAAAGGTAGTAACGGTATCAACTCCCAATGAAATTGCGGCAATCCGGAGAGTATCCAATTCGCGGAGGGGTAGGATAGAATCATCATTTTTGAGAATTGTCAAGGCTTTTTCGGTCAATAACCGGTTGACCAACTCCGCAGATTTCGGGTTTAAATCCTCGTAGAGGTTTTCTAGCTTAATTGGCTGAAAATTAGTGAGACCCACCCAAGCTTTGGCTTGTAGCACTTTATAGCAGCGAGCATTAATAATAGCTTGGGTAAGACGACCTTCGGCGATTGATTTTTTAATTTCTTCAATGGCTTTGGGTACATCCTCGGTAAATTCGAGCAAATCCATTCCGGCTTCCAAGCCCATGGCGTCCGCTCTGCCGTTTGAGAAGAACTTGGTTACGCCCTTCATATTCATGGCGTCGGAGTATATCAAGCCCTGAAAACCAAGGTCGTCTTGTAATAACTTTGAAACGATGGGCTTGGATAGGGTGGAAGGAAGGTTGGGCGTATTGTCAAGCGCCGGAATACTGAGGTGGGCAATCATGACACCACTCAAACCATTATCTACCAGCGCTCGGAACGGATAAAGTTCCAGAGAATCAAGCTCGGCCCGGGTTTTGGGAATAAGGGGAAGATCATAGTGCGAGTCTGTACCGGTATCACCATGACCGGGAAAATGTTTGGCACTGGTCAGCAATCCATTGTACTGCATACCTTTCATGTAAGCCACGGCTTTTTCGGCCACCCGGTATTTATTCTCGCCAAATGACCGGAAGTTAATGACCGGGTTGTTTGGATTATTGTTCACATCAGCTACCGGGGCAAAGTTAATGTGTACGCTTAAGCGACGGGCTTGCTGGGCGAGCTGAGCCCCCATGGTAAAAATTAAGTCATCGTTGCCTTGGATAGCTCCTATGGTCATTTGGTAGGGGTATCGTACCGTACTATCGATCCGCATGGCTAATCCCCATTCGGCATCCATGGCAACTAACAGCGGCACGTTGGACATGGCTTGGTAGCGATTGGTTAGTTGGGCCTGAGGCACCGGCCCACCCTGAAAGAACACCACACCACCCACTTTATTCTCTCTGATGAGCTTGGCTACGTAGGCCGGGTTACTCCGGGAGGTATCGATTAACGAACGCCTGGTATCGGAGGTGGCAGCTACCATAATCAGCTGGGCAATTCGCTCATCAGGAGTTAGGCTGTTAAAAACGGAATCCACCCACGATTTCTGAGTGGCATTTAGCTTCAAAAATTCTGGTTTACTCTGAGCGTGGGTGCTCGAACTGTAAAATATGGAGCACAGAAGAAGGAATAAAAAATAGCTATTTCGCATATCAATTAAGGCAAAGGATTATTTTGTCAAAGTTTGGAAAATACTGCCACGTTTGCAATTAAGGAATGATTAAAAAATAACTTGGTAAAATTGCTTTTCACCTCACGACTAACTTACATTGATCAGCGAAGACGAAATCAGATATTACAGTCAACTGGACGAGCGCCAGCAACGGGTTTTCCTCGTCTTGAAAGCCAAGTCGCTGGGAAGCAGCGGTGTGCGGGTCGTTAGCGAGGCCTTTGGCGTTGACCCCAAGACCGTGCGCAAGGGGAAACAGGATCTGTCGGTTCTGCCTGACGAGCCGCCCCGGCG
>Ga0209390_10002935_pt1 | contig 28686 bp, 28 predicted proteins | sample BON01_FD_187212 | JGI IMG/M metagenome (GOLD analysis project Ga0209390, IMG submission 187212) | Freshwater microbial communities from Lake Bonney liftoff mats and glacier meltwater in Antarctica - BON-01 (SPAdes) (version 2) | ecosystem: Environmental > Aquatic > Freshwater > Ice > Glacier...
CTTTCCCAACGCCGTCGTGCAGTGGGGCGTCGATGGCACGCTGCTCGTGCACGGTGGGTGCCTCCGAGTGGCGCCGTTCGTCGCACCGCACGTGCACGCCATGGACCGGCCCGACTACGTCCTCGTGTACCTTGAGACGGGCAAGCCCGGCACGGCCCTCCTCCACCGCGCCGGGGGACCCGTAACGGCGCCATTCGCAAAGATCATCCTCTACCCCCTCTTCCGAGAGGAGCGCATGGTCCCGCGCGAGACGACCCTCACGTCGGGCGAATCGCTCTCGCAGATGGTTTTGCGGTTCGAGAACCCCGACGGGGTGCCCTACCACTTCCACGGCGCGGACTTTTCATTCACTCTCAACTTTATATACTGAGCGCGCGCGCTCATCCCCAGTCCGCCTCGAATGCGAGCCGGTCGCGCGCGGCCCATGTGCCGCCTGGCGAGCAGCCAGTGACCCCCGCCTGCTTGTGCCAGTAGAGGGCCACGTGTCGCACCCGGGCGAGGTCGCGGGCAGCGACCCAGCCGCGCCCGCAAGCTTGCACGGCGGGCCGGGTGCGGCCATGTGCGCCAAACAAATCGAGGCGCCACCGCGGCACTGGCAGTGGCAGTGGCCCTGGCGGCAGCCCTGGCAGCGGCCCCTCGCCCGCGAGGAGGGACACCGAGCGCGCCCTGGCCGCGAGCGGCTTGACGAGCGCGGCGCAATGGGCAACGGCGTCGCAATCGGACGCATACGCGCACTCCCCCGACCACCGGGCAGCGGCGGGTAGCTCCGCGGCGCAGCAACGGGTCACTTGGCCGGTGCAGTGCGCGGCGGAGGCACCGAATGGGATGAGCGCCACGCCGCCGTGGGCGCCGTGGTCCGGCACCTGGCGGTGACCGGCGTCGAACGGGGCCATGGCGCGGAACCGCAGGCGCGGGCCCGACATTTGTCGACCGGCCCAGGGCCGGGCTGGGCACGACCCGCGGTCGCACGTCGCGCAGGACGAATTTGAGCCAGACCCCAAGGTCACGCGCCCCGATAAATTGATACGGACAGTTCACGCGCCTCTGCCGAGCCCCGGATGGGTCCGATCGCGGTCGACCAGGACGGGGCCGACGCATCGGCCGTTCAGGGGCGGGGGTCGGGGCGGGGCACGCGAGCTTGAGTACCGACCGCAACAAAACATATGGTTCATACCAGGGGTTGCTATGAAAGGCTCGATCCGGGCCGAGGTATTGCAATCCATCTTGAGAGGATTGTCGATCGCACAAGCGCTGGCATGGGATCGCGCCATTGCTACCCTGCTTGAGCGCCTCCTGCCGATCGAGGTGTACGGTCCCGCCGCGTCGCTGATAATTGCTGCGCTCACGACCGCCGTGTGCCTGGGGGGGGCATGGGCCGCCAGCAACGCGGTGGCTGCGGTGGATGCGATCCCCACAGCCCCCCTCGTCGAGTTTGTCGTCTCAAACAACCGCGCCCCGGACCCCATGCCTGCCACGGGCGGCGAGCCGGAGCCGTCGGTGCACCGGAACCACCACCGCGGCGCGTCCTCGGCTGTGACACGGGGGCGCAGAGGGGCCGCACCGTGAGGGACGTGGCGCTCGGCGCTTCGGATACGCCGCGTGCGCACGGTGTCAGTTTGTGAGCAGTGGCAGGCCGCATCGACGCTCGAACCGTGTACGATGTCCGCCTCGACCGTGCCGTGGGTCGGGCACTCTGCGGAGCCGCGGGGTGAATGCGAGTCGGAGCTGCATGCTACCGACAACATGGCCTCGCCAGGCGCCCCGCCAGGCGCCCCGCCAGGCGCCCCGCCAGGTGCCCCGAGTGCCACTGATGTCGATGCCTATGCACATGCCACGGTGGACCACATGCTTCGATGCGAACCAACTGTGGACTGGAGCACGTCGCACATCGCATGGCTACACTCGGAGCTCGTCCGGCACATGTGGCGCGAGTTTGAGCTCACTCGGCGCGAAGCAGCCGCGTACGAGCCCGAGGTGGAAGTCGGGCGGTACGCGGCCAAATTGGGTCTTTCACCGGCGGGAACCGCGGGTAGCACCGGGCGCCGGGGCCGAGCTCGGCGCAATCGCGGGCGCGGCGCATAGAGCCTTGGACCCGAGGGCGTCTCAATCAGACAAGGCGATGTATATGTGGTTCCGGGCGGCGAACCCATCGGAATCTACGATGGACACGGGGCGATGCGCCGAGCGCCGAAAAAAAAATAAGTCACTCCGACAAAGGTCGCCGCGATGCCCCCAAAGCGCCAGTTCCGCGCCTACAGCTGCGGGTCACAAGGCGCGAATCTGGTGGTGGCTCCGCGTGATCCAGCCACCGTCGAGGCACTCGTTCGCCAGTCCGCACCCGTGCGCGCGGCGGCACCGAGGCCGCGGCCGCGGAATACTGGCAACCTAGGGTTCGTCACAGGTATCCGGAGCGGCGGGCCTCGCTGATTCGATCAGCGCTCCCCGATCGGACACCCATGTCGCCCCGCGCGCGTGTCAGTCGCTGCCCTCTGTGAATTCCAACTGGCTGCGGTCGCGAACGCGCGCTGGCAAGAGCTTTATCGCGGCCGTGAGCACCAGGGCCAGTGGGCGCGGGCAGTTCAGGGCGCGCACGTGGAAGCCCCCCCGGGGGGGGTAGGAGTGGTCAGTCGCAGTCGTGATCAGCCCTGTGATGAGACTGGTCCTCTGCACAAACTTAATTATGTCTACCCCGCGCATGTCGAGCTTGCGAATGAGCTTGGTGCCGTACTTGAGCCGAAGCCGCGACCCGAGCTCCATGTACACGTAGCACGCCCGGACCGCGGACACTTCCGCGAGTTGCTCGAGGTGCTGCAACCGCAGGCGAGCCACTGGCGGGTGCTCCCCCACCGGCGCGTGCATGCTCATCACACCGCACCCATCGTCGAGCGTGACATCGTCCAGCCCGTAGGCGGTCCGGAACCGGAACGTTGCGTCTAACCGCGCCAGGCACGCCCCGTCGTCCGGACCGCAGTCGGCCAGGAGTGAGGTCCGTATAGCCTCCGCGCCGCCCAGTCGCGCCACGCTGACCGCATGCGCCGGGTCCATCAGCCGTGCCGTCAGCCGAGGCAGCTCCGCGTGGCCCGATATGGAGGGGTCCATTTGGGCGACGTCTACCATCCCCGTGCGTTTCGGAGACGGGCGCGCGGAACGCGACTGCGTGGCGCTCACGGGTTTGCCACCTGATACACCCGCCGCACTCCTCGCGCACGCCGCACCCCTCGCCCACGCCGCATCCCTCGTGCACGCCGCGCCCCTCGCGCCCGCCGATGGGAGCGCGGCCGTATGGGTACCGGAGCGCTGCACCGCTCGCCCCGTGCAGCCGCCGCCGGTCGAACCAATTATTTTTAACGCGTATCCCACAAGCCCAGTGGGCGATGCGGGTACCCAGGGCGATACCCGCGCCGCGCGACGCGGTCGAATCGGAGGGCTCGCCATCGCGACGCCCCCGCTCCCCGAGCCCCGTGCACCCCGGCGAAGGACGCCCCGGCCCCGGCCCCTCGTTCTCCTCGCCGGTGCCACTGGATGGGTCCAGGGGCCCGCGTAGCCCCGGGTCGACCCCACCCGCCCCCCCCAACCCAAGCTCCCCCCACGGTTGCACCATCGGGGTTCGTGAGGGTGGCCCCATCCGCGGAGCCGAGTCGATCGAGGACGACGAGGCGCTCACCGTCTGCGCCATCTGCCTGGAGAAGCTCGACGCCGTCTCGCCCGAGTGCACACTGCCGTGCCGACACCGGTTCCACTCGGTGTGCCTCCTCACGGCCTTCCGTCGGGACGAGCGCTGCCCGCTTTGCCGCGCGGTGCCCATCGAGGCGCAGGCGCCGAGCCCTGACGCGAACACGGTGAGGCTCGAGCTCAGCTTTGCCCAGGTGGAAGAGCACTGGGCGATCGCCGAGGCGCACGAGCGCGCAATGCGCAACTACACGCGCCGGACGCGGCGGCTGGCCCTCCGCGACGAGCCGCTCATGCGCCTACACTCGGTGATGCAGGAGCGCCAGCGTGAGTCGCGCGCGGCGGACGTGGCCGGCGACCGCGAGTGGGTCCGCACGCAGGACGCCGCCTGGCGCTCGGCGGAGATGGTGCTCTTGCGCGAGAATGAGCGGCGCGCCCGGCGCCGCTACCTGGACGCGCGGCGCCGGTATGACGCGACGGTGGCGCTCCGCATCGGGCCGCCGCCCGTGCCTGAGTGGACGCTGAGTGGGTACGACCACAAGAGTGCCGCGGTCGAGTCGCCGCCCGCGCCCACGTGGACGCTGCGCGTGGCGGCGGCGGGGGTGGAGGTGGCGGTGACGGAGTACCCCGAGGGCGCCGCGGCCGAGCCGCCGCCCGCGCCGGCCGCGAGCCACAACTGAGCCCCTGGCCGCGAATTTTTTAACCGAGCCCGTGCGGCCCCCGTCCCCGTTTGCCCGGCGTGCGAGAAAGTCGCCCCGTATAAAACAAACCGCGGCATGGAGCAACTCGTTGCGGCGTGCCTGCAGACGGCCGCGCTGGGCGAGGCGACGCGCGGGGGCGGCGGGGTCGTGTTCGTCGAAGGCGAGGAGCTGGCCTACCTGACGCGCGAAGAGATGGGGCCGGCCCGCTTCCCACCGGCCTTTGCGGACAAACTGCACCAGATGATGGAAGACGACGGCGCGCGGCACTTCTTTGTGGTCCACAAGGACGACCTCAACCTGCACGTGTCCAAAATCCCAAAACTGGGGACCCGCGACGAGCGGCCCCTGAAACTGGCGCTGCAGGGGCCCGACACGGGGCCCCGCGCACTGCTCCAGTGACGCGCTCACCTCAGATTCCACCCGAGGCCGCGTAGGGTGCACCGCGGCGCCCATGAAGCGCACCTTCGCCGCCGTGCTCGGCAACGATGACGACCGACCCGTGTACGTGCACCCGGACGAGCTTCACCCCGGGTCGCGGCTACGGGGCGTGATTTTGTCAGCCCCGCGCGCGGTGGAGTGGGGGTGCGCGCGCGACACGCTGCGGTCGCTCGTCGCGTCCCAGCGGACCTGCCGCGTACTCCTCGTGGGCAGCGCGACGCGCGCCGAACTCGAGCTCGAGCTCGAGCGCGACTGCATGGACCTCCCGCCGCCGTCCCCCCGCGCCCCCAGCGCGGAGCTCCTGCAGCTGCGCGACCTGTGCTAGCTCGCTCGCGCGCTGCGCGACTGGCCCCTGCTCGCGTGCTCCATGTCGACCATTGCCACCGGCGCGCACGTCGAGTGGACGTGCGGCGCGTCCTTCTTCTACCTGCGGCTGGCCCACAAGCCGTCCACGCGGGGCCTGCGCGCCAAGCCCCTCCGCGACCTGCTCGGCGCTGTGTGCGCCGAGTTGGCCAAGCGCGGCGTGACCGCGCTGACAATGGCCCCCGCGCAGGGGTTAACCGCGCTGGCGCCGGCGGAGCGCTCGCGCCTGCTGCAAGAAGTGCGCCAGGCGCTCGAGTCGCCTAACCGGTTTGGCTTCTCGCTGCACGACGGGGTCTTGCGCCGCGACCGCGCGGGGGGGGCGCCGTCCGACGTGTGCGCCGCGGTGCACTACGTGCTCGAGTGCGACGACCTCCCAGTCGCCGCGGGCGCTGCCATGCGCACGGGCCCCCTGTGGCCCACTGGCGCTGAATGGGCGCGAGACACGGCGGTGCTCGTGCGCGCCCTGCACCGGGGCGTCCCCAACCTCGGCTCGCTCTTTGCGGCACCCGGCTCGACGAAGCGGCAGTTGCTACAAGCCGCACTGGGAGAACACGGTCTCGTCGTGGCCGAGTGGGACCTCACGACCGCAGCCGTGCTGATCGTGTTTCCCTCCATGTGGGCCGGGGTGGTCGTCGCAAATGCGCCCTCGGTCGGTGGCGTGGTGCTTCGCGTCGACAAGCTCCGACTGTGAGCAGGCCGCGCCAAGGGCCACCGCTCCAGAGCAACAGTGCCATGCGGTCGAGTACATCCGATGGGTCAGCGCGCGGGCGACCCGTATGTGCAACGGGCAACAGGGTATTCACATTGCACATGATTGCCGTTCGCACCCTCACGTCGATGCGACTCATGACAATTTCTGAGTATGCGATACAAAAAAAGTTTACCGATAAAAACAAAGTGTACAGACCGACCCTAAACCAACAGGCGTCACCGCCCGCCCCGCGTATGGCAGAATTCGTCTTGTATCGAGCCATTCAACTGTCTGCCGGTCAGCACACTGGCCGCGTAAAAGCCCGCCCCGTCATCCGCCCCTGTCCCCCCGCCACCGGTCGCGCCCCCCTCTCCGCCATCGGTCACGCCCCCCTCCCCGCCATCGGTCGCAGTGAACCCCTCCCCGCCATCAGTCGCGCCCCTCTCCCCGCCACCGGTCGCGCCCCCCCCCGGGCCACGACAGCTGGCACACCCCGGGTAAAACCCCCGGGGGTTAACCAGTACTTGAACCATCAATTTAACGAACCGTCGGATTTGCCCCTATCCGCCAAATCCGCCGAATCGCGCAGTGTCAATGCTCTTCTCATTGCAGTACAACGTGCCAACTTGTCACCCCGGACTGCGACCGCTGCAGGTAACGCCGCGAACGCTAGGAGATATGCGGGGGACGCTACGGATGCGTCGGGGAAGGCTGCAACCGCTAGGGGGGGGCGCTGGGAACGCAGCGGGGGACGCTGCGAGCGCTCGGGTTAACCCGGAGGATACGAACGCGACGGCAACCGATGCGGTCATGCAGGCCCTTTTCGAACGGGCAGACAGGGAGGCACCAACGCCCTCTACCCGCCGATACGTCACATACCCCCCGAACTGTACAGATGTGCAGTCACTGGAGGACCTGCTCCACCGCACCATGTTCGCGCGCAAAGTAGCACACTTCGTGAAGACGGACGACCACATTCGGGCGTCGTGACTCTTCATGTCCGGATCTCCTTCGCTCAGGACATCTTCTCCAATGAGATGATCAGATGGACCGGTCCCCATCACGCCTGGCCCATCGGCATCGATGCCCAGCAACTACGTTGTCGGGACGGAACGCCTTGGTCGAACCCTTCCCATCCTGCACTGCGTGGTCAACGGGCTCGCCGCGACCACCCGCTCGACCTCCACGGATTGGACCGGCACATTTTTATCGCGCGAGCAGGTAGCACATGGCGCCCGGCACGAAACTGGCGCGCGCGCGGGGCCAGCTCCACGGCCACGCGACCGCTCCGCTCACGGGCCTCCGTCCGGGTGCCGACAAGCTCTACAAGGTGGTGATCCCGGGGTGCCGGGGTCACAGAGCGCTCACCCTGCGGCTATGTACCGAGCTTCGCGACGAGGACGAGTACGACAATTACGGCGTGTGCCGCGACGGGCTATGGCGGATACGCACCCCGGGGCTGCCCGACCGCTGGCTGCGGCTGTGGGGGGGCCGCCAGTCGCTCCTCGACCTCCTGCAACGCTATACTTTCATGGACGCCTCGGGGTGCGCGTACAGCGCCGACCCGGGCTCGACCACGCTGCGCAACGCGCTCACGTGCGCGCGACTGACCCAAATGATTCCGCCCGACGCGGCCGAGGTCGACGCGGCCGGCGCACGCCCGGGCGCCACCACCTTCTTCTGCGACCCACGCGCGCGGTTTAAACGCGACGTGCCGTGCCACGCGCTCGTGCTCAACGTCGGGGTGGCGCAGCTGAGCGCGCGCAGTGGCATTTGCTGGTGGGGGGCCATGTGGTTCGCCCTCTGCTTCAACCCCGAATGCCGAGGCATCCTGATCGCCCGTGCCGCCGCCATGCCCGACTCCCCTTCGGTGCAAGCGCTGCGCCGCGCGCTTCCGAACGTGCTGTGCGACGCGCTCGTGTCCGAGCAACTGCGCCGCGCGCTCTTCGAGCATCTAGGCATCGGAGACGACCCCGACCAAGCCCCCGAGCTCGACAGACAGAATGGATACGGACAGTTCGCGCGCCTCTGCCGCACGCTGGGCATCCCGCTCATTACCATGTATGCACCCGGCATGACGCAGACCCCCGACGCCTTGGATGGCGCTCGCGCGGGCGACCTGGCCTTCCTGGGCGTCCGCACCTACCGCTCGCTGCACGTGCCTAGCTTCAAGCTCGAGCACGCGGGACGCACCTGGCGGCTTCGGTCCGCCATGATCGGAAGCGAATTCTGCGGGCATCAGATCGGCCTCTCGTCCTGTTGCCGCACCCAGCGCAAATGGGCCGTCTACGACTCGGATGCGGTGCGGCAATGCATCGGCCCGATCGCATGGGACATGGGCGATGACGCAGGCGAGGAGGCGTGGTGGCGCGCGCTCGAGTGGATCATGCCCATCCACAACGCGACGCCAAACTCGCAGTTCTGCGACATGAACACTCGAAACCGCCACCCAATGGCGACCATCGTAGCGGCCTACGGGGCCGAGGGCGCCAACCAGCGCCCGACCGTCGCCCCCGCGCGCGGCATGGCGCACCGGACCGTCAATGTGGACTGGATCTATACCGTGTGTTCGTCAGGTTAACCCGATAAAGTAGTTCCGGGGCTGACGCTCCGGTGCTGACGCTCCATCCCTGAGAATGTGTTTGCTCGGAGAGGTAGCACTTCCTGCAGAAAGTAGTTTCAGGGCTGACGCTCCATCCCTAAAAAAGTGTTTGCTCGGAGAGATGGCACGTCCTGCAGAAAGTAGTATCGGGGGTGACGTCACGTCCTGCAAAAAGTAGTACGGGGGCTGGCGTCACGTCCGGCAGAAAGCAGTTCCGGGGCTGACGCTCCGTCCCCGACAAAGTATTTGCTCGGGGAGGTGGCACGTCCTGCAGAAAGTAGTTCCGGGGCTAGCTGACGCTCCGTCCCCGACAAAGTATTTGATCGGGGAGGTGGCACGTCCTGCAGAAAGTAGTTCCGGGGCTGACGCTCCGTCCCCGACAAAGTATTTGATCGGGGAGGTGGCACGTCCTGCAGAAAGTAGTTCCGGGGCTGACGCTCAGTCCCCGACAAAGTATTTGCTCGGGGAGGTGTCACGTCCTGCAGAAAGTAGTTCCGGGGCTGACGCTCCGTCCCCGACAAAGTATTTGATCGGGGAGGTGGCACGTCCTGTCGAAAGTAGTTCCGGGGGTGACGCTCCGTCCCCGACAAAGTATTTGATCGGGAGAGGTGGCACGTCCTGCCGAAAGTAGGTCCGGGGGTGACGCTCTGTCCCCGACAATGTATTTGCTCAGGGAGGTGGCACGTCCTGCCGAAAGTAGTTCCGGGGCTGACGCTCCGTCCCCGACAATGTATTTGCTCGGGGAGGTGGCACGTCCTGCAGAAAGCAGTTCCGGGGCTGACGCTCCGTCCCCGACAAAGCATTTGCCCGGGAGGTGGCACGGCCTGCAGAAAGTAGTTCCGGGGCTGACGCTCCGTCCCCGACAAAGTATTTGATCGGGGAGGTGGCACGTCCTGCAGAAAGTAGTTCCGGGGCTGACGCTCCGTCCCCGACAAAGTATTTGATCGGGGAGGTGGCACGTCCTGCAGGAAGTAGTTCCGAGGCTGACGCTCCGTCCTCGACAACGTATTTTATCGGGGAGGTGGCACGTCCTGCAGAAAGTAGTTCCGGGGCTGACGCTCCGGTGCTGACGCTCCATCCCTGAGAATTTGTTTGCTCGGAGAGGTAGCAATTCCTGCAGAAAGTACTTTCAGGGCTGACGCTCCATCACTGAGAACGTGTTTGCTTGGAGACATGGCACGTCCTGCAGAAAGTAGTATCGGGGCTGATGTCATGCCCTGCAGAAAGTAGTATCGGGGCTGACGTCACGTCCTGCAGAAAGTAGTATCGGGGCGGACATCACGTCCTGCAGAAAGTAGTATCGGGGCTGACGTCACGTCCTGCAGAAATTAGTATCGGGGGGTGGCGTCACGTCCGGCAGAAAGTAGTTCCGGGGCTGACGCTCCGTCCCCGACAAAGTATTTGCTCGGGGAGGTGGCACATCCTGTAGAAAGTAGTTCCGGGGCTGACGCTCCGTCCCCGACAACGTATTTGCTCGGGGTGGTGGCACGTCCTGCAGAAAGTAGTTCAGAGCAAACGCGCCCCTATTATGCGCAGGCACGCCAAGTACGTCCAGGCAATTTACGCGCTCACTTTCTGGTTAGGGTTAACCCAAGAGGTACGGGTCGTACGAGTCCGGGTAGGACGAGTACGGGTCGTACGGGTCCGGGTAGGACGAGGCGGCGGGTTAACCCCTTAACCCGAGGGGCATGCGCCGCGCGGATGGGCAGGTCAGGAACTGATTCCGCCACTTCGCAGTGACGCCAACCGCCGCCCTCCGCCCTCATCCTCTCATTCTCCTCATCTAAAGACCCCTCCATCTTCTACCCAACCGGTATTGCTTGGTCATTGGGACCAAGCTGCGGAACCCATAGAGCGTCACGGAGTGTGTGTGTGGTGTTTCGTGACGTGTTTTATATGTATACGGGGTCGCTGCCGGCGTCCGCTCCAATGCCCGAGGCCCACCATTCGCAATACTGGGCGCAGCGCGGCAGGACGACGACCGGAGGGGCGCGCCGCGCGTGGCGGCGGCGGGCGAGGTTGATGGCCCGGTGCAGGTAGTCGCGCCAGTCGGCCTCTGGGCCGTCGGCGCGGACAACACGCGCCAGCACGCGGACCACGCTGAGGCCGTGGCCGAGCGCGAGGCGCATCTTGAGCGCGTCGTGGCGCCGCGTGTACTCTAGGTCGTGGCGGGCCCCCCACTGCACGAAATGCTGCATCCCGTCGACCTCGAGGACGCACGCGCAATCGAGGCAAAAGTCAAAGGGCAGCTCGCGGCGGTCGCGGCACCAGGCGAAGCGCCGCTCGCGCTCGAACGGGACGCACGCGCCGTCCAAGTAGCGCGCGACCGCGCGCTCGGCGGCCGAGGCGACGCACACGGGGCAACCGCCGCCGGCTGTGACGTCGGTCGGGCGCGCCCTCCACGCCCGGGTGCACGTGGCGCACCACCACAGCATGCGCACCCCGGAGCTGCGCGCCACCTCGGCGGCGGGGCGCGGGTTGCCCCGGTGGAAGAGGCCGCGGGCGCGCACGTCCCCGGCGACCGACTTGGCGAGGCACGTCTGGCAGCCGGCCGCCGCTCTGCAAAGCGTCGCGCCGGCGCAGTAAGGGCACCCGACGGGACCCGGAGCGGCCCCGCCGCCGTCCGGGGCGACCCGCCGCTGACCGTCGGGGGAGGGGGCGCGCGCCGGTCGCGAGGTCGCCACCCGCTTCGGGGCGGCGGCCCAATCGTGCGAGCACGCGTGGCAGCGCCACTTGATCCCTCGGTCGCTGGAGTGGCGCGCGACCTCCGAGGCGGGCCATGGGTTGTCCGGGTGGTAGAGCGCGTGCGCGCGCGCGTCGCCCGCGACCGAGCGGGCGAGGCACGCCGCGCAGTGGTCCGCTGCGTCGCAGAGGCGGCGGCCGGCGCAAAACGGACAGCCCGTGCCCGCGGCCACGCTGAAGGGAGCCGCCGCCCAGTCGTGGCTGCACGCGCGGCAGTGCCATTGCACGGCCGTGTCGTTCAAACTCCCCGCCACCTCGGTGGCCGGGCGAGGGTTGCCGACGTGGTACATCTCCCGGGCGCGGGGGTCGCTGGCCACCGAGCGGGCGACGCAGTGATGGCACCGGGCGGCCGCGGGGCAGAAACTCTTCCCCACGCAGAAGAGACAGCCCCGCCCCGGGACGCGCGGGTGGTGGCACATGTCGCACGTCTCGACCGCTGCACTGGCCCGGCTTGCGCCGGCGTCCCCCTGTGCGTCCTCCTCCTGCGCCCCCCGGCCCTGCGCGTCCCCCTGCGCGTCCTCCCCCTGCGCCTCCCGGCCCTGCGCGTCCCCCTGCGCGTCCTCCCCCTGCGCCTCCCGGCCCTGCGCATCCCCCTGCGCGTCCTCCCCCTGCGCCTCCCGGCCCTGCGCATCCCCCTGCGCGTCCCGGCCCAGCGCGTCCTCACCCAGCGAGTCACGGGCGCAAGTGCCGAGTGCCCACGCGGCCGTCCACGTCGCCCGCGCGGCGGCCCCCGCGGCGGACCAAGCCGAGGCACACGAGGCCGCCCAGGCGGCAATCGGGGAAACCCACGAGGCGGGCCGCGCGCTCACCGACAGTGCACAGCCCGTGGCAACGCGCGCCCAGCGGGGGCACCCCGCGAGGGGAAGCGCCCTCGGCGCGGGGCGCCTGGTCCGCGCGACTCCCTTGGACCCCAAGTCGATCGGTGTGACCCTCCACCTCTCCCACCCCGGCATGTACCGCCGCCCAGCCGCGCCCCCCGGAGGAGTGCGTGGGACGACTGGAATGACAAGGCGATGCCGCACCCCCGGGGGCCGCCACGGTGGCGATGGGTGACGCGGCCTGCGCGCGGACCGTACCATGCGCGCGGGGCGCGGAGGGCGGTGGCAATCTGATCGCACTCCCAATCGCGGCTCGGGTGGGTTGCGCACCGACGACGCAATACCCAAAGCGCGGGGGGGGGGGGGGCGCCCGGTCCCGTAGGTCTAATTGGACGAGCGTGTCATTCCCCGACCGGACTGCCACGCGGGTACGCGGGCGCCACTGACCAACGCGGAGGCGCCGCCCGCCGCAATCGCATGCCTGGACCGCCGAACGCACACCGCGCGCGCGCATCAGATCGCCACCCCCCTCGCACGGGAGCGTTGGCACATCTGACGGCGGTCGCGATGGCGCGGCGCAAGCAGCGCGGTGGTACCGGGGGCAGTCGCGCGTGCTTCAAGTACCGAGCCACCAGCCCTCGTCGCACTCGGAGTGACACCGCGCGGGGCAACCTGGCCCGCACCGAGCCACCGACCGAGCCGCTGATCCCACGCAAGGTATTCGCGCGCCTCGCCCGGGAAATTGCGAACAGCGCCGAGGCACGCGCCCACGGCAAGACGCCTGTCCACGGGCAGGAGGTGACGGCCGTCGTGCTCCCAGAGGCGGCACTCGTTGCGATCCAAGAGGCGGCCGAAGCATACCTCGTATCTCTATTTGAAAACGTGCGGGTCCTCGTCGGTCGCATGAACCACGCCCCCAATCTGCACAAGAGCTTTCTACTCGCGCGACGCATCCGCGGCCAGTGTGCCTGATCCCGGGCGGCCGACATTATGCGCCGTGCGCACGTCGCCTCGCCACCCCCGGGCGCAAACCGGTGGGGCGGCACATGGCCACACTGCGCACCGGGTCCACTCGTGACACGGGTCGCCGTGGTCTCGCGCGCCCCGCCTCCCGCCCCCCCCATCACTCTGCTATGCGCGGGGCCCTGCGTGCGCGCGGGACCCGGGGCTGGCGGGGGGTCATGAAGGAGGCACCCCACGCCTTGATTATCTCATTGTTGTCAATCTGCCGAAGGGTGTGCGCCTGATACACCGGATCGAGGTATTTCAGAGGGGTGTGGGGGGCAGCGGCGAGGGCGCGTCGCGTTGCATGCAAAAGGCCCAATATTTGCTTCATAATTGCATAGGGCATGAGGGTAAGCGCGGCGGCGTGCCCAACAAACTCAACTGGGGACGCGGTCGCCATGGCGTGCGCGCTCCCCCTCATGATCTGCACGCGTTGCCAGAAGGTCAAGATGAAGTCTCGAAACATATAGTAGCTATACACGTCAAGCACGCGGGTGTTGACCACCAAGAACGGGATGAGCGCGGCCGTAAATGCAAGGGCGAGAACGTAGTATATGTCCCATTGGCACATGATCGCCGCGGCGGTGGTACCTTTATATTCTGCCTCGTCGTACAGAGATTCCAGTTCCTCGGAATACACCGACACCCGCGCTTGACACATTGAGGTGAGCGGGCTTCCCAGCGAGAGGCCGCGCATGCCCGGCTCCTTTAACCCAAGGTTGTCGAGCAACGACGCGATCACACGGGTCACGAGCAAGGGGGTAAGAAAACGTTCCTTCGGCCTGGCAATTTCCGTGCTGATCATCGGCCCCGGCGTGCGACCCTCGATCGTCGGACCCGGGGCATCGAGTGTGATAACGAATTCGTGCGATTGCTGCAAACTGCGGTCAATGGTGTTCTGCAGTGCGAGTTGCAGGCTGAGGGGCCCAAGCATATACACGGGGTAGTTGACGTGGCCCCCGGCAAATCGCCGCTGGCTTGAAGTCCCAAAGAACTGCTTCAAGGATACCGGCGGCGTCTCTGGCACATTGACCGGTTTTGTCGGCCAGAACGTTCCGATAGGGTTAACCTCTTGCATGCCCGTGCACCACTGGCGGAACAACATGTCTCGCCGCAATGTGGTTTCCAAGTTCGAGCCAGCGCGTTTGACGGAGGCAGGCCCGGCGGCGAGGCGCAGAAACTTGAGCACCTTGTCTTTGTGCACATTGTGTAGAGTGAACAAGCCTGCTGCCATCCTAACCTGCTCCATGATCGGCTTGTTAATAAAGTTGAACAACCATTGCCAACGGCTCAGATCCGATAGATCGGCTGCACCCCTCCCCCCGACAACGCTCATCAACGCAGTATAAAAGCCGGTACCTATTTCACCGCGGGTTAACTCTGACGCACCCAGTTGGGCAACGAACAGTGGAGTGGCCTGAGCTGTGAGCAGCACGGCGCCTATGGACACCGCCACCGCCGCGCCCACGTATAGCCGTTCGACTTCCTTCTCATCCTGTTGATTGTTCAAGAACTGCACCAGATACTCCGAAATTGTCGTAAATTTGGCAGTTGACGTATCCGCCGGGTCCACAAAGTTCTTAGCCCCCCATTCGACCCCTGGCGCATACGAGTCCGCCGTCCCCCGTTCGAGGATTTTCGATGACATTTTGGTACGATGGTATCCCCCGTCACGCTCCTCGTACAGATCCATCCATTTTGACGTCGGGGTAATCGTCCATGGATACTGATCGCGATTCAGATCGAGCACCGCCGGTAATTTGAACTGTTCAGACAACGGTACGGCAAACAAGGCAGGGTCCTCGGTCGCGATCACATCGTACGCCAAGACACCGGTGGCGTCATATTTGATACTGAAGATTGCGGTTTTTCTCGGGGTATGCAATGTGGGGTTTGTGAGCACCCTCCGGGTTGGGTGGACGGCCCACAAATTTTTCAGAGTTTCGAACCAATCCCTTCTCATGCGTATGGTCCCCGGCTCTGCACCGTCCTTATGCTGGGTCGCCTGATCGAGGAGTGTCGATGACTTTTTGGTTTGATGGTATCGCCCGTCGCGCTTCTCGTACAGATCCATCCACGCTGAGGTCGGGGCAACCGTCCGTGGATAGCGATCGCGTGGATGTTGAAGCACATCCGGTAGTTTCAAACGTTTGGCGTACACGGCAGGGTCCTCCTCACGCGCGACCTCACTGTACGCCAATGCACCGGCGGCATCACAACGGACTCTGAAGATTGCGGTTTTTTTCGGGGTCTGAACTGCGGGGTCCATGTGCGGGTGATTGGCGAGGCGGTTGGTGAATGCACCTGATTTTCTTCCGTCGAGCTCAAACCGGTGGGGGGGGATACACCAACGAGTGGCGCGCCCGACCTCGAGTTACCATTGGGCGAGACCCGACTCCAGTCGGGCTCGCGGGTGGGGTGCCAGCGGGCCTCGCCCGGTCACCTCCGCGAATGTACGCCATGTACAAATGTCGAGGGTGGACTCGCGCCCGCGCCCCCTGGCCGACCCCAGGGTCCTGCGTGTGGCGGCGGCCGCCGCCACCGCCGCAAGTGCGGCCATGACGGCGGCGGGAGGCCACCGAGACGCCGACGACCACGAGGCTCTCCTCAAGCTCGTGCACGCGGACCTGCGGACTCATCGGCGCCGCACGAGCGTGCTCTGCGTCTTCTCACTCGCCTTTCTCGCCGCACAGGTGAGCACGGCAACAATATCGACCATGCTGACACTGTCCGACTAATTTGAAATGGGCTACATCTTCTCGGGCCTCACGGCGCTGCTCTTGACGATCGAGGGCGCCCTGGCGGTTCGCGAGCGAGCGGCATCCGCCTTCGTGACCGTCAACCGCCTCCGGGGCATTTAGCTCCAACTCGAGTTCTCAGGGGGGCCCCTGGGCCCGTCGCCGGCCTGGATGGAGTACGCCGATGTGAATAGTAGTCGCAAAGTGAACTATATCGAGGGAATCTTTATGCCGTGGCTCTGACCAGGCCCCGGAGCCGCAGCCCGCGTCACCCAAGCCACCCCTTCACCCCCTGGAGCACCTTTTCAGCGGTGCCAAGGTGGGTCCTGGCCCACCCGTCGAGCTTCGTGCGGTCCAGCGCGCCTTGTAGCACGGTGCGCGCGAGCTCCACCACGGGGGCTGCGACGACAGTACTCGTGGTGCTCGCCCCTTGCGCCTGCGCCTGCGCCTGCGCCTGCGCCTGCGCCTGGGCCTGTGCCTGTGCCTGCGGCTGGGCCTGCGCCTGGGCCTGGGCTTGCGCCTGGGCCTGGGCTTGGGCCTGGGCCTGGGCCTGGACCTGGGCCTGCGCCTGGGCCTGAGCCTGAGCCTGAGCCTGGGCCTGCAGCTGTGCTTGCGCCTGGGCTTGCGATTGGGCCTGCTTATGGGCCATGGACATGGCATGCACTTGCGCCGTGGCCATCTCATTGAGCTGCGCCGGCCCCGGTGCCATCTCCTGCGCCTGCGCATGTGCCTGCGCTTGCAGCAGCCCCTGCGATAGGACATTGGCCCGCGCCTGGGCCTGGGCCTCGAGGCGAGCCTGAGCCGTGGCCATCTCATTGAGCTGCGCCGGGCCCGGTGCCATCGCCTGGGCCTGGGCCTGGGCCTGCGCTTGCAGCAGCCCCTGCGATAGGACATTGGCCCGCGCCTGGTCCTGGGCCTGGATGCGAGCCTGCGCCTGCTCAAACCCCTGCGCGGGTGGCTGCGCGCCGGTAAATGCAGCCGCCATCTGGGCGCGCGCCTCGTCCGCCCCTGACATCGCGAAGGACCGAACGCCCAGCGTAGGAACTAGCCGTGCGCCGGGGACCTGCGCGGAACCCCCGGGGACCTGCACGGAACCCCCGGGGGCCTGCGCGGAACCCCCAGGGACCTGCGCGGAACCCCCGGGGCGTTGGCCGTCCGCCTGCCACTGCCACCCCAGTGGCGCGTTCAGCTGGCCGAGCGGCTCCCAGCCCAGTGCCCCGCCACCCACCGCCACGCCCGCCAGTGCAGGGGCCATCGGCGGCGCCATCCTCGCCAGCGCAGGGGCCATCCGCGGCGCCGTCCCCGCCAGCGCAGGGGCCATCGGCGGCGCCGTCCCCGCCAGCGATGGGGCCATCGGCGGCGCCGTCCACGACTGCGCAAGGGCCATCGACGGCGCCGTCCACGACTGTGCAGGGGCCGTCGGCGGCGCAATCGGTGGCGCCAGTGCCATCGGGGCCATCGGGGCCACCGGGGCCACTGGGGCCACCGGGGCCACCGGGGCCAACGGGGCCAACCCGACCCCGGCAAGCGCGTTGGGCTCGCCGGTGCCGTCGCACACGTCGCATCGCCCGAGCCGCTCATACACAAACGGCAGCACCTCCTCGCAGGCGCGTCGATTCCACAGCCGGCTCTGCATCACCCCACACACGGGGGCGTCTGCGTACTCGCGGTCCTCCACCGCGGACACGGCGCTCGACCACCCCCAGTTGTACGCGTTTGGCACCGGGCCGCCCCCCGTGCGCAAGTTGTCCACCCCCGGGGCGCCGCTCCACGCATAGGCGTGCGATCGGCGCGAACCGGCCGACTGGGGCTCCGCGCGCAGCCCGATCCACGCCGGCGCACGCTCCGACGCACCCGACGACGCGGGGCCGCTCACGAGGTCTTGCACCCGGCGGTGGTCCTGCCACGTCTCGACCACCGCCAGTCGGCTGGAGTTGCGGGCGCAGAAGCGCTGCGCGTCGGCCCATTGCATCTGGTCGATCACGTAGAAGAAGCGGCTGGCATCCCCGCGCGCCTTGGAGCTCGCCCACGTGGCCAGGCACGTCATCGGCGGCGCGGCGTGGCAGACCGAGTGGCACGCATCCGCGTCGTCCGCCTCGGGCACCTCGCGCAGCCTACACTGCATCACAGGAGTGGGGCGCCCTTTGACGTCGTCGTCGCAAAAAAAACACAGGCTGTCGCAGACAGGGGCGGGCAAACTACCCCGGGCGAAGGTGAACCCGACGCCGGCGGGGCGCCGCACGCTGCGCCCAGGTCGCGCGCCATGCACGTCGGCAGCAACCCGGCAGGCTCCAACGGGACCGCCGCGCGCGCGGCCGAGGCCGAGGCGGCGGCCACTGCCATTCCATCCGCGCGCACTGCACTCTCCGTACCCGGCGTGAAGCCGAGGCGCCGGCGCCAAGTGCCATGGACGTTGGTGATCACGGCGGCGAGCAGGAACCCGATGCAGTACGTCAGGCAGGCGCGCTGTGCCGCGTGCACGGTCGCGCCCGTTGGCGATCGGGGCTGGAGCGATGGGGTCGGCAAGACGAACGCCACGCATAGGAAGATTACGACGCTCAGCATCGGCGCCGCGGCCTTGGCGAAGCCCGCGCCTAGGTTGGACGCCAGCAGGCCGCCAATCGCAAAGGCCAGCCCGGACACGGCATTACTCTCGATCTGCAGGCTGGACATCGAGCGCCGCGAGACAAAGTCAAGTGTCTGGTGCTGGATGCATAGGATCTCGGCAACGAGCAGCACGACCGGCCAGTCGAGCGAGACAAGGAGCCACGGCGCGTGGAACGCCTCGCGGGTGCCGACGACCGCGTCAAACGTCGCGAACCACGGGACGATGGCGATGCTCCAGGTAGTCAGAAGCTCCATGCGCAGGCGCGTGTCTTCGGAGGCGTGGTGCGAGTTTAGCGCCACGCGGCGCGTGTGGAGGATGACCGCACACAGGACCGCGCTCGCGCCGATAATCGCGGGGGACGGCATCGCGGCGCGCCCGATACACTTGCACCGACCAATCCGTTACGATGGGTTCCGAAAAACTGGGTTGACGGACAAACCGTAAGGGCGCGGGCACGGAGCCGATGCCCCGCCGGGGAGCGCACACAGTGGCACACCTCAGTTGACCCGCTATCCGAGTTGGGTATGCACGGGGCCAACCGAGGGGGTAACCCCGCGGCCAACGGAGTGCAAGCCGCGCAGCCCAGTGCACCGGGCAGCACCACTTCGGCAAAGACACCCTCGTTCACGGACACCCCCACGTTGGAATAGTTTACGTACGGTCAGCCTGTTTCAGTTGGCACCCGCTCACCGGACCAGTGGTTCGAGGGCGACTGGCAGCTCCACGGTGCCGAGCCCGACTCATGTGAACTCTCGCCCGCTTCGGTGAGATCAATGAGATGTTCACAGCGGGAAAGTATGGCGCAAAAGGCGCGAGCGTCGATGCGGCGGAGCTTTGACGGCTGGTGCGAGCCCGTCACATCGGGGCAGTCTTGGAACGCCCCCTGCCCCAGGCTCCTCAGCTGCACCGCATCGCGCAGGTCCACGGTGGCCAGTGCGCACCACGAGACGCATGACGCCGGGCGCGCGACCATCACGGGCCGGTGGCTCCCGTCCCTCGGAAACTGATGGGGACGCCGTGCACCTTGCGGCGGTGCATCCGTCAACCCATCAGGGCAACAACACTGCACCCCCGGCGATCGCAGCGTTGACGCAGCATCGCTGCAGCGGCTGCCCTCCGTCCGACTTGGTGTAGGCAATGCTCGCTCCGCGGAAATGCGTGCAGAGGCCCTCGCGTGGCATCGCGGTGCACGACCACTCCCCTGGCGCCGCCGGGGCGCAGTCATACGGGGCGCTTGTTCGACCCGGGCAAATGCATGCCTGCCCAGCGGGGAGGCCCGCGAGATTCGGTGGGAGTCGACATTCGGGGGGGAGGGCGTCGGTTGAACGTGGGCTCAGAAACTTTTTACCCCGCGACGAGGCGCGGGCGTGGACATCGAATGCAGGAGCGCCACCGGTATCTCCACTGCCCCGGGCCCGCCGGTGCGTCGTCGTTGCGTTGCGGCGCAGCGTGTGGTTTTCTGACACTGTGACAAATGGGCCCGCTTACGCCACCCAAACCGCCCCGGTCGCCGCCGTGGCTGCCCCCGTGGGCTCTGCCGTGGGGTTCCCGGTCGTACGCGGAGACAAATGGCACGCCCCCCCGCCCTGGCGCCGGGGCGGGCCTCAGCGCGCCCCCCCGGCCGGACGCCGCCCCGATCGGCGCCGGGGCAGCCCCAGTCGCCACGGGGGCCTCGCCCAGCTCCACGTGCGTCGATTTTGGTGGCCTGCGCCGCACAACCCGCTTTGTCTGCTTCCAGGGGTGCGCAAGCCACGGCATTGCCCTCCTGGGGGCCTTCCGCGCAATGTGCGACATGGAGCTGCTCGACGCGGATGCACTGCAGGGGTGCGCGGGGTGCTCCTCTAGGGCACTGCTGGCCCTTCTCGTCGCGGTGGGGTACTGCCCTCGGCGGTCCGACGCCCTGATTACAGAGCTCGACGGCATGGACCTCGTCGCCGAGCGAGACTACGCCGAGCTGGTACAGAGCTTCGGGCTCGACCAAGGGAACCGGGCCCGGGCCGTCATATCGCTCATCCTCGAGCGCGCGGGCCTCTGTGCCAATGCGTCCTTTGCCGACCTGCATCGACTGACGCGGCGGAAGTTCGTGTACGCCGCGACCAACCTGCGCACCGGCTGCGCCGAGTATTTCGATCACGCCCGCACGCCAGACGTGCGCGTCGTGGACGCCATCTTTGCCTCCATGTGCATCCTGATCCTGTTCCTGCCCTGGGCGCACGGCGACGCGACCTACGTCGACGGATGCCTCACGGATGCCTACCTCGTTGGCCAGTTCCTCCCGAGCGAGACGCTCCACTTTTGGACGCGCGAGGTCGACCAGCCCATCCACGACTGGACCGGCTTCCTTACGGCACTGATGACATGTGGCATGCGACAATTCACACGGAACGCGCTCGCGGGCGGACCGGCCCCCGCCGGGGACGCCCGCGGCGCGACGAGCGACCTGGAAGGGCGCGTGCTGCTGTTCGACATGGACGGAGCGCCTGTGCCCGCGACGCCCACCACGGTCCTCTACGAGCTCGCGCCGTGGGGCTATCGCGCGGCGTGCAAAATGGCATGCCCCGGCCTCTCGCTCGTCATCGAGACGATGCTCTTCGTCCAACTCATGTGGATCGTGAAGCCTTTGCGTGCCAGAGAAGGCACTCCGTCGTGTAGTGCAGGCGACTCTGCGTCTGGAACGTTGCCAGTAGAAGCACCACCGCCACTGCTGCCGTGATGCACAACACGGTCATCGCGAGACGCGACTGCTTCTCGGACAACTGGCGCAACTGCGCGAGCTCCTCGTGCACGGCGGCAATGGCGTCCGCGACTGCCGCGTGCGCCTGCGCTTGGACCTGCGCCTGCACCTGATGCAGGTGCGCCTGCTGCGCCTGCTGCGCCTGCAGCGCCTGCTGCGCCGCCGCCTGCTCCGCCGCGTACCGCGGGCCGCGCGCGTTCTCGCCGTACGCGGCCTCCTGGTATCGGTGCCCTTCGTCGACAGTCGGGGGGTCCGCAATGCGCACGCGGTGCGTGCCGCTGTGGTGCCGCGACCGGCCCGTGCCTCCGCCCCCGCTGGTGCTACCGCGACGGGAACGGGAGAGGACCGGCACAGGAGGCACCGTGGGAGCAGGGGGAGCCACGGGGGAGATGGGCGATCCATCGTATATCGAGAGACCCCATGCATCGTCCATGCTAATGGCCATCGTCACACGGGATCTGGGCTCCTTTGACAAAATGATAGCAAGAAAAAGACGAGCGCAAGACTCGCGGCTCGGGTACACCGGAACAACCACCGACCTCGATGCCAGCAGGACGTGCCACATCTCCGAGCAAACACTTTCTCACGGATGGAGCGTCAGCCCCAAAAAAACTTTCGACAGGACGTGCCACATCTCCGAGCAAACACTTTCTCAGGGATGGAGCCTCAGCCCCGAAACTACTTTCGACAGGACGTGCCACATCTCCGAGCAAACAATTTCTCAGGGATGGAGCGTCAGACCCGAAACTACTTTCTGCAGGACGTGCCACATCTCTGAGCAAACACGTTCTCAGGGATGGAGCGTCAGCCCCAAAACTACTTTCTGCAGGACGTGCCACATCTCTGAGCAAACACGTTCTCAGGGATGGAGCGTCAGCCCCGAAACTACTTTCTGCAGGACGTGCCACACCTCCGAGCAACCACTTTCTCAGGGATGGAGCGTCAGCCCCGAAACTACTTTCTGCAGGACGTGCCACATCTCCGGGCAAACACTTTCTCAGGGATGGAGCGTCAGCCCCGAAACCACTTTCTGCAGGACGTGCCACATCTCCGAGCAAACACTTTCTCAGGGATGGAGCGTCAGCCCCGAAACTACGTTTTGCGGGACGTGCCACATCTCCGAGCAAACACTTTCTCAGGGATGGAGCATCAGCCCCGAAACCACTTTCTGCAGGTCGTGCCACATCTCCGAGCAAGGGTTAAGGGTTAAGGGTTAAGGGTTAAAGGGTTAACCCGGTAAATGGGCAGCGGTGGGAGCGGCGGGGCCTGGTATCCGTAAACTAGCCAGGTTCTGTGAGAAAAGAGTGAAGACACACAGTGACTCCCAAAGTGATTTATTATAATACTAACACAAATACTAATTTAGAACCATATGGCAGCGGTGGGAGCGGCGGGGCCTGGTATCCGTAAACTAGCCAGGTTCTGTGAGAGAAGAGTGAAGACACATAGTGACTCCCAAAGTGATTTATTATAATACTAACACAAATACTAATATAATATATATTTATCAATTATAATATTATATTAGTATTCTTATATATTAATATTAGTATTAGTATTATTATTATTATTAAAACTAATACTAATACTAATATATATTTATATAATATAATAATATTATAACATATAAATTTATATTAGTATTAGTATTAATAATAATAACAATAGTAATAATATAATTAATATATTTATATTAATGGTTGTGTTAGTATTATAATAAATCACTTTGGGAGTCACTGTGTCTTTCACTCTTTTCTCACAGAACCTGGCTAGTTTACGGATACCAGGCCCCGCCGCTCCCACCGCTGCCATATGGTTCTAAATTAGTATTTGTGTTAGTATTATAATAAATCACTTTGGGAGTCACTGTGTGTCTTCACTCTTTTCTCACAGAACCTGGCTAATTTTAGTTTACGGATACCGGGCCCCGCCGCTCCCACCGCTGCCATATGGTTCTAAATCTAAATTAGTATTTGTGTTAGTATTATAATAAATCACTTTGGGAGTCACTGTGTGTTTCACTCTTTTCTCACAGAACCTGGCTAGTTTACGGATACCGGGCCCCGCCGCTGCCATATGATTCTAAATTAGTATTTGTGTTAGTATAATAATAAATCACTTTGGGAGTCACTGTGTGTCTTCACTCTTTTCTCACAGAACCTGGCTAGTTTATGGATACCGGGCCCCGTCGCCACCACCGCTGCCCATCGCGGGAAAATCAAATCATACAGCATGAAACACAATCGCTGAAACGCGGTGCTGCTATCCTTAGTCGCGTTTGGCCCCCGCCTCGATCAGGGCGCGGATTAGGGCGCGGGCGCACGGCTCGTGACTCATTTCGGTAGCGATCATGAGCGCGGTCCAGCCATTCTTCCCAGTCGCGTTGATGTTGGGCCCCGCCTTGATCAGGGCGCGGGCGCACGGCTCGTGACCGTTTTCGGAAGCAATCATGAGCGCGGTGCTGCCATTCTCCTCAGTCGCGTTGATGTTGGCCCCCGCTTCGATCAGGGCGCGGGCGCACGGCTCGTGACCGTATTCGGAAGCGAACATGAGCGCGGTCCGGCCACGCTCCTGTGTCGCGTTGATGTTGGCCCCCGCCTCGATCAGGGCGCGGGCGCACGGCTCGTGACCCATTGTGGAAGTGATCATGAGCGCGGTCCAGCCATTCTTCCCAGTCGCGTTGATGTTGGCCCCCGCCTCGATCAGGGCGCGGGCGCACGGCTCGTGACCGTTTTCGGAAGCGATCATGAGCGCGGTGCTGCCATTCTCCTCAGTCGCGTTGATGTTGGCCCCCGCCTCGATCAGGGCGCGGGCGCATGGCTCGTGACCGTGTAGGGAAGCGGCCATGAGCGCGGTCCGGCCATCCTCCTCAATCGCGTTGATGTTGGCCCCCGCCTTGATCAGGGCGAAAGCGCACGGCTCGTGACCCATTGTGGAAGCGAGCATGAGCGCGGTCCGGCCATCCTTCTCAGTCGCGTTGATGTTGGCCCCCGCCTCGATCAGGGCGCGGGCGCATGGCTCGTGGTTATAAACCACGATACCGGGTGGGGAGTGTGGGAAAGTTATCCATGAGCGCGGTCGGGCCATCCTTCTCAGTCGCGTTGATGTTGGCCCCCGCCTCGATCAGGGCGCGGGCGCACGGCTCGTGACCCATTGTGGAAGCGATCATGAGCGCGGTCCAGCCATCCTTCCCAGTCGCGTTGATGTTGGCCCCCGCCTCGATCAGGGCACGGGCGCACGGCTCGCGACCGTGTAGGGAAGCGAGCATGAGTGCGGTCCGGCCATGAATCTCAGTCGCGTTGATGTTGGCCCCCGCCTCGATCAGGGCGCGGGCGCACGGCTCGTGACCGTGTAGGGTAGCGGCCATGAGCGCGGTTTGGCCATGAAACTCAGTCGCGTTGATGTTGGCCCCCGCCTTGATCAGGGCGCAGGCGCACGGCTCGCGACCCATTGTGGAAGCGAGCATGAGCGCGGTTCTGCCATCCTTAGTCGCGTTTGTGTTGGCCCCCGCCACTCGGCACCTCTGACCGCTCAGGCCCAGGCGCACGCACCCCGGCGCAACGCGCGCCCTGCCGCGCGCGACCGGCCGCGCGCCACGCCACCCGCCGCCACGCGCGCCCCGCCGCGCCGCGCCGCCACCCGCCGCGCAGCCACCACACTGGCTCACCCACGTGCAACGCGCGCCCTGTCGCGCGCGACCGGCCGCGCGCCACGCCACCCACCGCCGCGCGCACCCTCGCGCAACCGCGCGCGACCCGCGCGCCGCCCGCGCGACACGCGCGCCCCGCCGCGCCGCCACCCGCCGCCACGCGCGCCCCGCCGCGCCGCCACCCGCCGCCACGCGCGCCCAGCCGCGCCGCCAACCGCCGCGCAGCCACCACACCGGGTCACCCACGTGCAACGCGCGCCCTCGCGCAACCGCGCGCGACCCGCGCGCCCACCCGCCACGCGCGCCGCTCCGCCACGCCCTAGGTGCCGCCGGGGGTGCTGGAGCCCCCGTTCGACCCCTGCCCCCCGGTCCAGTCGCTCGGCATCGACCGCCTGTTGGAAGACCTGCTCGTCCCATGGACACGGGGGCACCTGTGAGCGCAGCCATTGCAGCACCTCCAGCCGACGCATACTCACCGCCGCGTCGCACACCCACTCATCCCATGGACAGGGCGGGTCCTGCGCGCGCGCCCACTCGAGCAAGGGGATCCCGTCGTCGCCCCCGGCAGCGCGCCAGCAGAGTGTTTCGTCCCAAGGACAGGGTGGCGACTGACCGCGTAGCCACTGGAGCATTGGCAAGTCGCAATCGCCGTCCCAGCGTGCGGTGGCCGCGCAGACGTCAGCATTCCAAGGGCACGGGGGGTTCAGTGCGCGCAGCCACTTCACCACCGCCAGGTGGCCATGCTCGACGGCGGCCTCGCAGACGCGCGGGAAGACTACGGGTGGGTCGGAGTGGACCGGCCTGCGACGAGGAGGGCGACGATCAGGGCGAGCGCGAGGACTGCGGGCGCGCCCCACTCGGGTCTCGTCTATTTCTCTATGCCATGCGCCATTGCCTCCCGTGTCGCCGTGGCCGCCGTAGCGGCCACGTGCGCCGCCGCCACACGTGCCACCGCCGCCGCGGTCGCAGCTGAGCCGCCGCCGCGGCCGCCGCCGTGGCCGCCTCTGTGGCCATCGCCGCCGCCGCCGTGGCCTCCGCTGTGGCTGTCGCCGCCGTGGCCCCAACGTGGACCCGCGCGGGTGCGAGGCGGCGCTGTTTGCGTGCGAGCACCTTGCGCACCGCCGTTCTCTGTGTCAGACGGCGCGGCCGTCGGTGTCTGCCCGGCTGGCGCGCCGCGGCCGGTGGCTCCATGCGATGGCGCTGCACATTGGGTTTTTGCACCCGCCCCACTTGGGGAGCTGGGGCGGGTCCCGCCACGCAACGCCCACGAGCGCCGCAACGGGCACGGCGCCGAGCTGGCGGTCCCGGACTAGCAGCCGGCCGAAGGGCAGCTGCAGCGCGCCGCACGCCTGCAGCAGCGTGGCGTGCCGCGTGCCATCCGACGCCCAGACCGACCACGGGCGGTCCCAGTGCGTCACCAGCAGGGCGCGTCGCCGCTGCCGTCGGTGGCAGTCATGTAGACCAGGCACGGAAGACCTTCTTCGACCAGATCATCTCGGCGCGCTCTCGGGGCGTAAGAATCGGCACATCGCCGGCGTCAAGGCCTTTCTCAAGGACCAGCAGAATTGCGGCAGGCGGGGTAACGGGGTGTGCCCAGAGGCGGCGCAACTGGCTTGGGCTGCGGCTCAGGAGCCCCAGTCGCAACCGACCCAGGAGCCCCAGTCGCAACCGACCCAGGTTGGGTCTGGAGAGTCGGGGGCCGTGGCCGGTAGCACAAGTCTGGAGGACGACTTTATCATGACCTTGCCACCGCCACTACTGCAGAATTGCGGCAGGCGGGGTAACGGGGTGTGCCCAGAGGCGGCGCAACTGGCTTGGGCTGCGGCTCAGGAGCCCCAGTCGCAACCGACCCAGGAGCCCCAGTCGCAACCGACCCAGGAGCCCCAGTCGCAACCGACCCAGGAGCCCCAGTCGCAACGATCAGGGCGCGGGCGCACGGCTCGCGACCGTGTAGGGAAGCGAACATGAGCGCGGTCCAGCCATACGTCTGTCGCGTTGATGTTGGCCCCCGCCTCGATCAGGGCGAAAGCGCACGGCTCGTGACCGTTTTCGGAAGCGATCATGAACGCGGTCCAGCCATACGCCTTAGTCGCGTTGATGTTGGCCCCCGCCTCGATCAGGGCGCGGGCGCACGGCTCGTGACCGTTTGAGGAAGCGAACATGAGCGCGGTGCAGCCATCCTTTCCAGTCGCGTTGATGTTGGCCCCCGCCTCGATCAGGGCGCGGACGCACGGCTCGTGACCGTGATTGAAAGCGAGCGTGAGCGCGGTCCGGCCATCCTTCCCAGTCGCGTTGATGTTGGCCCCCGCCTCGATCAGGGCGCGGGCGCACGGCTCGTGACCCATTGTGGAAGCGAGCATGAGCGCGGTCCAGCCATTTTTCCCAGTCGCGATGTTGGCCCCCGCCTCAATCAGGGCGCGGGCGCGTATCTCGTCGCCCCCGATGATCGCGAACATCAACGCGGTGTGCTGATCGGCAACTAGCTGGTAGAGTTCGGCCGCTCGCTTGGCGTCCTGCACGACCCCAGTACCGCCCGCGTAACGCTCGCCAAGGTTGTGCTGAGCGACTGCATGGCCTTGCTCGGCTGCAAGCTGGTAGAGTTCGGCCGCTCGCTTGACGTCCTGCACGACCCCAGTACCGCGCGCGTAACATTCGCCAAGGCTGAACTGCGCGCCTGCATGGCCTTGCTTGGCTGCAAGCTGGTAGAGTTCGGCCGCTCGCTTGGCGCCCTGTACGACCCCAGTACCGCGCGCGTAGCACTCGCCAAGGCTGAACTGCGCGCCTGCATGGCCTTGCTCGGCTGCAAGCTGGTAGAGTGTCGCCGACGTCGCGTCGTCCTGCACGACCCCCGTTCCGAACTCGTAGCACCGGCCAAAGTTGTGCTGAGCGTCTGCATGGCCCTGCTCGGCCAGCCAGGTCCACAGCTTGCCTGCTGCAACGGCTGGTGCGCCGAGCGCGCACTTGTAGATTTCGGTTTGAACTTTGTCGCCAGGAGTTGTGTACACATGGGCAATGGCGGCGAAGGCAGACTCGTGTGGCGCCTCCCCTCGGGTCAACCCGCTCGAGATCAGCTCCAGCTGCAGTGCCTCGCTCCACGCTGCGAGCGACTTGTGCACTGGCGTGCCGCTGCACGGATAGAGGTCGGGGGTGGCGGCCAAGCAGAGCAAATAGGGCTGCATCGCGTTGATGAGCGATTGACGAAACGTCCACACGCTAGTAGGCGCCGGACGATCCCGAGGGAACAGCGGCCCGCCGTCCGTGGCGACGAAGAGCACCGCGTTGAGCTCGACCGCGAGGTCTGCCGCAATGGCAGGCCAGCGCGTGCGCAGCTTTGCCACCAGCCGAGCAAGGCCAGGTGCGCCCGTGGCACCAGTCAGCCAGAACCAACGCACGTCCTCGACGACCAACGGCTCATTGGATCGGTCGTGTACTGCCACCGCACGCGTTGCGCGCATTCCCTTCGCGGCGGTGTGGAGCGTGTACCGAAAGTACCGGAGCGCCTCGTCACACGGCGTGCCTTCTTTCCCATTAAGGATTTGATTGAGGAGGCGTGAGATGCGACCGAACACTTCACGCGCAGTATTTTGCGCCGCCTTGGCGTCCCTATGATCACACAGGTTTCTGATTTCCGAGTCGAGACGGTCGAGCAACGTAAAGATATGTATCTCTTCCGAACGCTTGCGATTCTCGTCCATCTGCTCGCCGATCTACTCCCCGAGAGCATTGAAGCTGATGTCGATGATCTTCTCGAGCGCATCGAAGCGGCGGCCAAGAGCATCGAAGCGGCCATCGACGTGCTTTCCGAGAGCATCGAAGCGGCCATCGACGTGCTGCTCGAGAGCATCGAAGCGGCCATCGACGTGCTGCTCGAGAGCATCGAAGCGGCCACCGACGCGCTTCTCGAGAGCATCGAAGCGGCCATCGAAAC
>Ga0209390_10002938_pt1 | contig 28670 bp, 21 predicted proteins | sample BON01_FD_187212 | JGI IMG/M metagenome (GOLD analysis project Ga0209390, IMG submission 187212) | Freshwater microbial communities from Lake Bonney liftoff mats and glacier meltwater in Antarctica - BON-01 (SPAdes) (version 2) | ecosystem: Environmental > Aquatic > Freshwater > Ice > Glacier...
CTCCAAAATAAAGCTCTTTAGGGCTAACCTTAGAGGCGTATCTGATACTGACTTTTTCCTCTTTAGACTAAGTAAGCTTTTTGCCTAGCTCCCCATAAAATACAGCTGACCCGTACTTGTCCATATTACCTCTAAACCTGAAGTGATAGCGTCAGATCCTTTACCTGACTTGTAGGTACTCTTCCAGCCAAAACCTTGCTCTTCTATACCTGCCGCTTCTGGCTCTGCTCCTACATTATCTGCTGGGCCAGCACCGTGTGTTTTCCCGAGCGTATGTCCTCCTGCTATGAGTGCTACCGTTTCTTCATCGTTCATTCCCATTCTACCAAAGGTCTCACGGATATCATTGGCTGCTAGCAACGGATCTGGATTGCCATTAGGTCCTTCTGGATTCACATAGATCAATCCCATCTGCACCGCTGCTAATGGGTTTTCTAGTTTTCTATCTCCTGTGTATCGCTTATCGTCCATCCATTTTTCTTCTGGGCCCCAGTACACATCCGTATTAGGTTCCCACACGTCTTCTCTACCTCCGGCAAAACCAAAAGTCTTGAAACCCATGTTTTCCAAAGCTACATTGCCCGTAAGCACCATAAGGTCTGCCCAAGAAATCTGCTTACCATATTTCTGCTTGATAGGCCATAGCAATCTACGAGCCTTGTCTAGATTGGCATTATCTGGAAAACTATTGAGCGGAGCAAAACGCTGCTGACCTGAGCGAGAACCGCCTCTACCGTCACCCGTGCGGTACGTTCCTGCACTGTGCCAAGCCATGCGAATAAAAAAAGGACCATAGTTGTCATAGTCTGCAGGCCACCAATCTTGCGACTCTGTAAGTGCAGCATTTATATCTTTTTTTAGTGCGAAGTAGTCTAGCTTTTGAAACTCGATAGCATAGTCAAAATCTTTATCCATAGGATTAGACATGGAAGAATGCTGTCTGAGAATGCTAATATTAAGTTGGTTTGGCCACCAGTCTGCGTTGCTTGTAGCTAGTTTATTAGAATAATTTTTTTGGGTAGCACCAGAGTAGCCATCTGCTTCTTTAGTGTCTGATGAGCCGCAGGCGCCAAATAGCAGTACAAATGCCACCAAGCCGCTTAGTAAAAATGTTTTTTTCATATGATTCATATTTATTGTAATAGTGTAAAATTAAGGCATAGGTAGTATTCCAATACATCATATTTTGTGATAAAGGTATTTGTGATATTTATTTTTGGGAAAAAACTCAAGGTTTTTAGAGACCGTTAAATTGGATAGTCTTTTGAATCTTAATAGTAGAATGGGTAAACCTTAGAAAACGCAGGGATCAAATTTTCACTTGATGGAGACGAAGTGAAGATTACTAAAAAACTATTGTGAAAATCTTGGCCTCTACCTCTTTTATTGATAGAATACGCATTCCATCCACTCTATTTTCTCTGCGTCGAGGTTGGGTTTGCAACGTTAATTATAGTCCTCCCAATATACATATTATTTCGTTTTCAAAGTCCTCTTTTTTAATCCCTTAGAGTATTCTCGCTTTGTTTTAGAGTCAACGACTTAGTTACTTATGCGAAAATTACATCTAACCCTAAAACAATACTGTTTATTGAAATTGAAGAATATACATTTGAGAACAAGAACCCTTGTGCAGGCATTCATATCATTACCAATACAAAAGACCGTGAGAAGCACAAGTTGACATCTGAGAACATAAATTTTACTAAGTCTATATCAGTATACAAAAAAAACGACAACCTATCTAAATGATAATCTTTAGGTTAATTCATCCTATATCCAAACCTGGCAAGCTGCACCTAGTCAACTTAAAATGAGCAATGAAGCTGAAGCATTAGAATCCTTGGACCATATAATAGAAAAAAATCGAGACGAGGCTTTTGTGATTAAAGCTGAGAGATTAAAGAGAAAACTTAATAGTTATTTTCGGAAATTAGCACTCTAAATTTCCTCCTTTTATACATCTTTTTTTAATATGTATAAAACTCTAATAACAACTCTCCTACCTTCGAATACATGAGTAAAAATTATAAGTCAGCATTAGCTATGCTAGTTAGTGTGTTTTTCTTCTGGGGTTTTGTAGCCGCAGGTAACACCATTTTGATTCCCGTGTTCAAGAAAAGTCTTGACTTACAACAGTGGCAAGCACAACTTATCGAGTTTTGTTTCTATGTAGCATATGCCGTAGGTGCGTTAGCTTATTATCTTATAGGTAGAGCCCGCGGAAAGGATATCCTCAATACCATTGGATATAAAAATGGGTTAATCTATGGACTACTCATAAGTGCTATAGGTGCATTTTTATTCTTACCTGCTGCCAGTTTTCAATCGTTTCCTTTAATGCTCATTGGACTATTTATTGTTGGATTAGGGTTCTCATTACAGCAGGTTGCGGCAAATCCTTTGGCAATAAGCCTTGGAAGTAAAGAAACCGGAAGTAGCCGACTTAGTATGGCAGGCGGAGTAAATAATGTGGGGACCACAATAGCTCCTATTCTATTAAGCTACGCCATATTTGGAAGTACGGGTACCGCTGAAAATACTGTGCTTAGTCTAGAGTCTGTTAAGCTGCCGTATCTCATACTTTGTGCTGCGTTCATTATAGTAGCCTTAGCTATTAAATTCTCTAAAATACCTGACCAATTAGCAGATGATGACGGCACTTCTGACAATGAAAGACTTCGTATAGCTGACTATCCAAGCCTTTGGTTGGGGATGATCGGTATTTTCGTATATGTAGGTGTAGAAGTAAGTACAGCCGCTAATCTCTCAGAATATCTTAAGATAGAAGCGGGAATATCAGAAGATAATGTTGCTCCCTATATTTCTCTTTTTTGGGGAAGTTTAATGATAGGTAGATGGGCAGCATCCGTAGGTGCATTTAATTTTTCTAAGGCTAAGGAAAACATACTTCGTGTTGTTGCACCATTACTGGCTTTTGGTCTATTCCTCGCTATAAACTCACTAAAAGAGAGTACCGATATCTCCATATTCTATCCGTACCTCATACCAATGACTGTACTGTTAGTAGGTGCTCATATTACGTCTAACAAACCTGCTAAACAATTGCAACTCTTCGCTGGATTAGGAATAGTAAGTCTTCTTGTAGGCATGTTTACCACTGGCATGCTCAGTATCTTTGGATTTATAAGTGTAGGCCTATTTTGCAGTACGCTATGGCCTTGTGTTTTTGATTTGGCTACTTCAGGTCTAGGCAAATTTAAAAGTCAAGGAAGTGCATTTCTTATTATGATGATAATGGGTGGGGGATTTGTAAGTGTATTCCAAGGATATTTATCTGACGATTCACTGCTAGGTATTCGCCATAGCTACTGGGTAGGTGTGATGTGTTTTGCATATCTAGGGTATTACAGTAGTTATATGTTGAAACGAAAGGCAGTGTAGTAGGAACTCGCCCTGATTGCCATTGTAGGAACTCGCCTCGAGGCGAGTTCCTACAGGAATAAAAAATGTATAAACTGAAAAAACAATATCGTTTACCAGGATTTAACTACGCATCTAATGACGCCTATTTCGTAACCATTATCTGTGCAGATAGAACATGTTTTTTTGGTAATATAGTAAATCAGGATATCCAATATTCTCCAATGGGAGAAATTGCTTTGAAGCAGATCAAAATGGCTATGGAGATGAAGAAAAACATTGAAATTAGTGAATACGTAGTGATGCCAAATCACGTGCATCTAATTGTGATATTAAAAAACCAAGAAATAAGCAACGTCCCGGAGTCTAGTCACTTGCCATTAGGAGACGGATTCGTCAGATCAGGTCGTATACATCCTTTGCAAAAAGGTTCGTTGGGATCATTTGTGAATAGCTATAAAGGGCACGTCACCAGATCGTGTAAAGCACAAAATTTCGTTGATTTTGGATGGCAAAACAGATTTCATGACCGCATCATACGCGACGAAAAAGAATATCAACGAATCGCTACCTACATTAATGAGAATATTCAGAATTGGAATGATGATTCAGAAAACAAATAGGAACACGCCATCCGTTGTTATTGTAGGAACACGCCATCTGTTTTCATTGTAGGAACACGCCATTTGTTATTGTAGGAACACGCCATCCGTTATTGTAGTAACACGCCTCGAGGCGTGTTCCTACAATGGTGTATCCCACGCCATTTATTATTTGATTTCCAATTCATCCACAAAGAAAAAAGCATCCCCACCCATCGTGTGGCCTTGATGTCCTTCAGGTAATTTTCCTGCGGAATAGATCTTGATTTGCAGTTTGTTGGTCTTTGTATTTCTATCAAGTTTTACCTTTATAGTTTCTAAGAAGTTTCCTTCGGTAAAGGCATCAGGAGTATAAGATGTAGTACCTATTAACTTACCTTCGTAATACACTTCCACCTTACTTGGCATTAGTATCCACGAGCGAGCATCTTGCAAGAAGCCAACTTGGACTTCCTGTATCTCTTTGTTTTCTTTAAAATCTAAATCAAACGCAACCACTTCGTTCTGATAACCTTGCCATCTGTCTGCTTGCCAGTTAGCAGTGCCATTGATTCCATCTATGAGAGCATCGTCTCCACCGCCTGTATATTGGGAGTTAGGCTGTATACTCGGAGTACACGTCCAGTTGTTTGGTTTCTTGTAGAAGGTGGCGGAGATGGTGGGGCTGTAATTTAAGACAGGACCTCCATCATCAACATAATAATTCAATGCAGGTTTAGCTACTTGAGCAAAGACGTCAGTTGTGTTTTTAATTATGAATGGATTCGTATAGTCTATCCAATTCTCCTCTTCCTTAAATCTATATCGTACTTTATTATCGTTCCCCACTGGTTTTAAAGTGATAACCGTCTTATCTTTGAATATTGACTGTCCTTCAATTATTGGTGTCTCCACAAATTCAGTAATCCAAACTTCATTCCCCCAATGACTGGCAGAATCTACTTTTGAAGCCTCTACAAATGAAAGTGTACTTCCACTATTAATAATGGATGTACTAGTTGCATACGGAAGTAGAACATAGAAATTTTCTTCACTTTTTATGGCTGGTACTTTATCATATTCGTTGTTCCCTTTTACCTGAAACACTTTGTCCTTTTCTAGGTTAATATTTACACTGTCAAAAGCACATGTCCCTGCATAGTATTTCCTATTTCCTGGACAATTTGGATAAAACCCCATACTACTGAAGACATACCACGCACTCATCTGCCCACAATCCTCATTCCCTATCAATCCATCAGGAGTATTCGTATAAAATGAATCACAAATTTGCTTGATAATTTTTTGTCCTTTTTCTGGGTGTACTGTATAGTTATATAAATATGCAATGTGATGACTTGGCTCATTTCCGTGAGCGTATTGTCCGATAAGTCCAGTTATATCAGATTGTGTTCTCCCAGTTGTTTGTTCCTTTTCAGAAAATAGAGCATCCAGTCGTTTTTCTAAATCTTCTGAAGAACCCATCATACCCGCTTCGTGCTGCACAAAACTATACTGCCAACTATTGGCTTCTGTAAAGTGCAAATTCACTTCTTTTGGGTCAAAGTTGGGTAGCCAATCCCCGTTTAGTCTTGGAGTAGTAAAACCGGTTTCAGGATTAATGATATTTCGCCATGACTCTGACCGTTTGTAAAAGACATCTGCTAAGCTGTCTTCTCCCATTTCATTTGCCATTTGGGCTATGCACCAATCATCATACGAATATTCCAAGGTCTTACTTACACTCTCTGATTCATCTTCTGCCCGTACAAATCCATATTTACGATAACTTGGTAGCCCAAAAATATCTTCATTGGCACTAGCTACCATAGCCTCTAATGCTAGTTTCGTATCAAAACCACGTATACCTTTCATATACGCATCGGCTATTACACTCACGCTGTGATAACCTATCATACAATCGGTCTCGTTACTGGCTAGTTCCCATACAGGCAGTCGGCCACTGGCTTTGTATATTTCTAAGAAACTATTGATAAAATCTGTGGTTCGTTGCTCGTCGATGATGGTCATCAGCGGATGCAGTGCCCTATACGTATCCCACAATGAAAAGACGGTATATTGTGTATGATCCGGGCTGTCATGAATCTTCATATCATGTCCACGGTATTTACCATCTACATCTTCAGCTATATTGGGATGTATCATACAGTGATACAGTGCCGTGTAAAATATGTGCTTCTTGTTTTCGTCCTCAGTAAAGACTTCTATCTTGGAAAGTTGGGTGTCCCAATAGGCTTGACCTCCTGCTATTATTTCATCAAATTGTACCTCTTCATATGTTTGTGAGGTTTCATAGTTCAAGTTTAATTGAGCTCCTGCAATAGAGGTAAATGAAAGCCCTACATACACTTCCAATTGATTGTCATTCAGCTCCTCAAAATGCAAAACTGCTTTGCTACTATCCGCATTGTATGTGATAGAAGAAATTTCCTCTGTGAATTCCATGGAAAAATAGCAATGCTGCTCCTTAGCCCAGCCTTCACTTATTCTAAATCCATCTAGGGTATGTTTTCCTCTTTCTTTTATGATAAAATCAAGTGTTTTATCTCGGTGTTTCAAGTCAAGTAAAACATAACCTTTATTCTTATCAAAGGTATACCGATGGTATCCTGCCCATGTAGACGTGGTTAATTCTACTTTCACTCCGTTACCTGGCAGATTCACCGCATAGTAATTTGCCTCAGCTTTTTCATCTTCATGACTAAACTTGGTCTTGTATTCTTCTGGTTCAAAGGAGATAGGATTAACCGATGGCAATAATAATATATCACCATAGTCACTCACACCTGTGCCACTTAAGTGTGTATGCGAAAATCCATAGATAAAAGAGTCTGAATAATGATACCCACTGCATCCATCCCAGCTTCCGTCTACACGAGTATCTGGACTCAGCTGCACCATTCCAAAAGGCACCGTAGCACCAGGGAATGTATGTCCGTGTCCACCAGTACCTATAAACGGGTTTACATATTGACTTTGGCCAAAGGCCAGTTGTGAAAAAAATATGAGTAAGAGTGTTAGACGCATTGTTGCGAAGTTAACCAAAACCCTGTTCCACAAAAAAAGCCCTCGATTTCTCGAAGGCTTTCAATTTCGCAGCGGTTTTAACCCTGCGAAATTATTATAAATGTATCACCTCGTCATAAGCAGCAGCACATGCTTCCATGATAGCCTCACTCATAGTAGGGTGTGGATGTACTGTTTTTATCATTTCGTGGCCTGTAGTTTCCAGCTTACGTGCTGTTACTACTCCCGCTATCATTTCTGTTACATTAGCACCTATCATATGTGCTCCTAGGAACTCACCATACTTAGCATCAAAGATGACTTTTACAAAACCTTCTTTAGCTCCAGCAGCACTTGCCTTACCAGATGCAGAGAATGGAAATTTACCCACTTTAATATCGTATCCAGCTTCTTTAGCCTGAGCCTCTGTATATCCTACAGATGCTATCTCTGGTAACGTGTACGTGCACCCTGGGATATTACCGTAGTCTAGAGCCTCAACATGCTGTCCGCTTATTTTCTCTACACAGATTATTCCTTCTGCACTGGCTACGTGAGCTAGAGCTGGTCCGTGTACTATATCGCCTATAGCATATACGCCAGGCACATTCGTTTGATAGTAATCGTCTACTACTACTTTACCTTTCTCTGTTTTCACACCTAGGCTTTCTAGTCCTATGTTTTCTAAGTTAGTCTCTATACCTACCGCAGATAGTACTATATCACACTCCAGCGTTTCCATTCCTTTAGCAGTTTTCACACTTACCTTACAGCCAGCACCTTTAATGTCTACTGCCTCTACAGAGCTACTGGTCATGATAGTCATCCCTTTTTTCTTGTAGATTTTTTGCAATTCCTTACTTACGTCTACATCCTCATTAGGCACTATGTTAGGCATATACTCTACCACGGTCACATCCGTACCCATAGCATTAAAGAAGTAAGCAAACTCCATTCCTATAGCTCCACTACCTACTATAACCATTTTCTTTGGTTGCTCAGGGAGCACCATTGCTTCATAGTAACTTACCACTTTTTTACCATCTATAGGTAGATTAGGTAGTTGTCTTGCACGAGTACCCGTAGCTAGTATGATATGCTTCGCACTATGCGTTTCTTTCTTACCTTCATTATCTACACTTACTTGTCCTTTTGCTATCAGTTTACCAAAACCCGTAAGTATCTCAATCTTGTTTTTCTTCATCAAGAACTGGATACCCTTACTCATTCCCTCCGCTATGCCGCGACTACGCTTTATTACTGCACCAAAATCATGTTTAGCATCGCTTACGGTTATTCCATAATCACTCGCGTGATTTATATACTCAAAAACCTGAGCAGACTTCAATAGAGCTTTAGTAGGAATACATCCCCAGTTAAGGCATATACCACCTAATTCAGACTTTTCTACTATAGCCACTTTATGTCCCAGCTGAGAAGCACGTATAGCTGCTACATATCCACCAGGCCCACTTCCTATTACTATTATATCAAAATTCATATTCTATTTTTTGCTTTTTAAGGACTGCAAAGAAAGGTAATTATTATATTGTAAAGAAGTTAATGTACCTTTGGATGTGAAAAATTATTGGGCCCTCTTAACTGTTTTCTTTCTGTTCTCCTTTGCTGTAAAAAGCCAAAACCTAATTGTCGATTACCCTTTTGTCGGGAATTTAATTGACAGTTCTGCCAATTCAAATAATCTAGTTCAGTATGGGAATGGTTCCGATGTAACATTTAGTCAAGGAATTACTTCAGCCAGTTTGGATTCTTCAGCCTTTTTTCAGGAAGGAAAAGGGTTAGAGTCTACTTTTGCTATAGACAATTCTAATTGGACTCGAACAGCCATTTCTTGTTGGATAAAGTCTTGTGTAGATGGCACAATTTTACAAGGCGCCTATTTTGGTGCTGGCATATTTGCAGATGCTAATGGTAAAGTGAGCGTCTTTTTTGACGGAAGTTCGACTAACGCCTTAGCCAATACTTCGGCCACTAATCTAAATGACGGCACATGGCATCATATCATAGCTCAAAATAATGGAACTACAACTCAATTATATATTGATGGCACATTAGATGGATCTCAGGCAGAAAATCTATATACTTTGTCATCAGCAAGGCCCGATGCTAAAATCTATTTAGGCATTAGCTTAGCACTATTAACACAATTAGACGGTTATATTGATAATCTTAGAATGTATGATGACACCCTTAGTCAAAGTCAGATTAATAACTTATACAACGCACCATTTGCTTCCATAAATGAAAAACGTGCTATACAAAAAGTAATAACCTATCCCAATCCTGCGAATTCTACAATCACAATAAGCGATTTACCAAAAGACGCTCAATCCTTTTCAATCACTGATATTACTGGTAAAATTGTGACCCAAAATATAATCACTGGTACTGTTTTTGACATCATATATTTGACATCTGGACTTTATATGATTAATATTTTATCGGAAGATAACATCGTAATTGCTAGAGGTAAACTTATCAAAAAGTAAGATTTTTGAGTTTCCTAAAAAAATGCTCTTTGTTGCTTTGATACATTAAAAGCAATGGGGAAAGTATACACTTGATACTCCCGACTGCACAGTTACAACACTGTCTCCCCCTTTACCTTGAAATATTCAGACACTTGGAAACATGAATACATCACCTTTCTCACTATAAATCAATCTTAGTCCGAAGTTACGGACTTAAACTTATTTTTGTCACCATGGGAAGAGCATTTGAATTTAGAAAAGCCCGAAAAATGAAACGCTGGGGTAAAATGGCGATAACCTTCACACGTATAGGTAAAGAGATATCTATGGCCGTAAAAGAAGGCGGACCCGATCCAGATAACAACTCCAGACTGCGTATGGCAATAAAAAATGCCAAGTCTGAGAATATGCCCAAAGACCGTGTAGATGCTGCTATCAAAAAAGCAAGCGACAAGGACGCGAGTAACTATGAGGAGGTGCTATATGAGGCAAAAGGGCCTTACGGTCTAAGCCTAATGATAGAAACTGCTACGGATAATATAAATAGAACTGTAGCAAATATGCGTGCTACTCTGAACAGGAATAGTGGAGAACTGGGGACCAGTGGATCGCAAGAATTTAACTTTGATAGAAAGTGTATTTTCAAAGTGAACCTGGGCGAAATGGGTCTAGAAGATGCAGAACTAGAGCTCATAGATTTCGGACTAGACGAGATAGAACAGGTAGAGGATGAGACGCTCATATATACAGCCTTTACAGACTATGGTAATATGCAGAAGGGACTGGAAAATCTAAACATAGAAATAGACTCTGTAGACATAGAACGGATACCTCACAATGCTTTGGAGCTAGACGAAGCTCAAAAAGAAGAAGTAAATAATCTCATAGAAAAAATAGAGGAAGACGAAGACGTTCAAAATGTCTTTCATAACGCTGAGCTGTAAAATTTGAAAAAGATCTGCTTCTTCAATAGCTCTAATTTTTGGGGTGGTGGTGAGAAACTACACCTCGAAAATGCCAAAGCTTTCCGAGCTAAAGGCTATGACGTAACTATCGCTGCTCATCGAGATAGCGAACTCTGGATTAGGGCGAATAATGAAAATTTTAATACATTTTCTGTAACGGTAGGGAGCACTTCCTTCCTCCACATTTTCAAGCTGCTTCGTATTAAATCCTACTTCTTAAAAGAAGAAATAGACACCGTCATATTCACCACATCACAAGATCTAAAGACAGCAAGCGTTGCTGCTCACTGGGCTAAGTGCCAAAAGATCATTTATCTCCGTGGCCTCGCCACACCTATAAAAAATAGCATCGTAAATCGCTATTGCATGAAGACGGCTTGCACGCATCTCATTGCCAACTCACAAGAGACGAAGCGAACCATGCTTCAGAATCTATCTGCACATATTCCAGAGGATAAAATAGCCGTAATCTATCACGGTATAGACGAGAAACTATTAGAAGAGGTCGGAACCAAACTGCCTCAAATCAACTCGGACGACGGAACACTCGTCTTGGGAAATGCCGGTAGACTCACGCTACAAAAAGGGCAACAACACTTAATAGAAGTTGCCGAAAAACTCAAGAATCAAAACATAAAATTCAAGCTTTACATAGCTGGCACGGGTGAATTATATGATGAGTTACAAGCTAGCATCACAGCTAAAGACTTGCAAAACGAAGTCGTCTTACTTGGCTTTATACCAGATATGGAGGCTTTTATGCGGAGCATAGACGTATTCTTGCTTACTAGCAGTTGGGAAGGTTTTGGTTTTGTAATAGTAGAAGCTATGGCAAAAGGCAAACCTGTTGTAGCATTTGACATTACTAGCAATCCAGAGATAGTGACCGACGGTAAAACCGGTCTACTAGCTAAGCATCCAGACGTAAATGACTTTGTAGCTAAGACCGTTGAAATTATACAAAATGCTAATCTCCGCCAGCAACTTGGTTCTCAAGCCAAGCAGAGTGTTGTCGATCGTTTTTTGATAACAGAGCGAATTACAGAGTTGGAGGAGTATCTTCTAACTAATTAAGCCCAAATACAGTTACCACCTTTTCATAAAAAAGACAACCTTTGCAATACTTACATAGACCATGTTATTGATTAGCGATATACGAGCAGACAAAGAAGGGATCCTCACACGATTAGCCAAAAGAGGAGTTGATTTTACTGACTTAGTGAATTCTGCAGTATCCTTGGATGACAAGCGTAAAGGCACGCAGTCTGAACTGGATGAAGTACTCTCTGAAAGCAACAAAATCTCAAAAGAAATAGGTCAACTCTTTGCTCAGAAAAAAATAGAGGAAGCCAATGCTATGAAAGCAAAAACGGGCGAACTCAAAGAAAAAAGTAATGAACTAAGCGAGCAACTAAAAGCAGCAGAAACTGAGCTTCTAGAGGTACTCTATCAAATACCAAACGCTCCCAGAGCTGCTGTGCCTGCTGGCAAAAGTGCCGCAGACAACAAAATAGTATTGGAACATGGAGAGAAGCCAAACCTTACTCAAAAGCAGCCACACTGGGAACTGTGCGAAAAATATAATCTCATCGATTTTGAACTCGGAGTAAAAATAACAGGAGCGGGATTTCCTGTGTACAGAGGCAAAGGAGCAAGACTACAACGAGCATTAATCAATTGGTTTCTAGACAAAGGACGTGATGCTGGTTTTGAAGAAATACAACCACCCATACTCGTAAACGAAGCTAGTGGAATAGGCACAGGGCAACTACCCGATAAAGAAGGACAGATGTATCACATGGAAGTAGATAATCTGTATGCTATACCTACAGGAGAAGTTCCTATAACCAACATTTACAGAGATGTAATAGTAAAGGAAGCAGATTTTCCGATCAAAAACTGCGGCCACTCTCCTTGTTTCAGAAGAGAGGCAGGCAGCTACGGTAAAGATGTACGTGGGCTGAACAGACTGCACCAGTTTGACAAAGTAGAGATAGTACAAGTAGTACACCCAGACAAGTCATACGAAACGCTAGAAGAAATGAGCAGCTACGTGCAAAGCCTTCTAAAAGACCTTGGACTGCAATACCGTGTATTGCTGCTATGCGGCGGAGATACTGGGTTTGCCAGTGCTATGACGTACGATATGGAAGTATGGAGTGCTGCACAAGAGATGTGGCTCGAAGTAAGTTCTGTATCCAACTTTGAAACTTTCCAAGCCAATAGACTAAAGCTACGTTTCAAAAACAGTGAAGGTAAAAATGAATATGCTCATACACTCAATGGAAGTGCGTTGGCTCTTCCACGTATTATGGCGAGTATTCTGGAAAATTTCCAAACTCCAGAGGGAATCATAGTGCCAGAGGTACTTAGACCGTATTGCGGTTTTGATGTGATTAATTAGATCTTGGATAGACAAAATTGGAAATATCTCACTGGCATAGGGCTTTTATTTGATATTGTAATAGGAACTGCCATTTTTTATCTCGGGTTGGCCTTTAGCTTTTTTTCTTATCTATGTGGATTTGATATTTTAGGAGTACATAACTTATGCTTGATTCAATTCAGTAAGACTAGGATATATCTTTGTTCACTTCTATATGAGCCCATTTACCTGGTTATAATTTCACTTTTATTGATTGGTTTTGGATTTTATTGGTGGCAAGTTTTTCAAAAGACTAGAAAAGAGTATCGTAAGACTAAATAACCGTTCGTGGAGACACGAACCAATTTACAGAAAACTTCCAAACTCCAGAGGGAATCATAGTGCCAGAGGTACTTAGACCGTATTGCGGTTTTGATGTGATTAATTAGATCTTGGATAGACAAAATTGGAAATATCTCACTGGCATAGGGCTTTTATTTGATATTGTAATAGGAACTGCCATTTTTTATCTCGGGTTGGCCTTTAGCTTTTTTTCTTATCTATGTGGATTTGATATTTTAGGAGTACATAACTTATGCTTGATTCAATTCAGTAAGACTAGGATATATCTTTGTTCACTTCTATATGAGCCCATTTACCTGGTTATAATTTCACTTTTATTGATTGGTTTTGGATTTTATTGGTGGCAAGTTTTTCAAAAGACTAGAAAAGAGTATCGTAAGACTAAATAACCGTTCGTGGAGACACGAACCAATTTAAATTAATTCAATCTTATACTAAATATTGTCAGTAGTAGCAGTTGTTCGTGTCTTCACGAACTTTCAAGTTGCTGTTCTCCCAACTCTCTAAGTAGTAGCAGTTGTTCGTGTCTCCACGAACTTTCAAGTCGTTGTTCTCCCAAATCTCTAAGTAGTAGCAAATGTTCGTGTCTTCACGAACTTTCAAGTTGTTGTTCTCCCGACTCTCTAAATCAAGAGAACCCTTCCTTTTGCACCCTTAAAAAAAATCTCTTTACTATTGCCCCGAAAATAAAACAACATGCGTCAGCTAATTCTAACCTGCACAGCTCTGTTTACTCTATCTCTTTTTGGTCAAACTAACCTAGACTCCATCAAAGTATCTGCTACTCGACTAGCCGTAAAAAAGTACGAAAGTGGCAAGAATATCACCGTACTATCTCAGCAAGAAATACAGCAACTTCCGGTCACCACTGTAGATGAACTACTGCAGTATGTGGGCGGTATAAATGTAAATAGCAGAGGTGGTTTTGGAGTACAAGCAGATATAGGTATGAGAGGAAGTACCTTTTCTCAAGTACTTATTCTTGTAGACAACCAACGTATCAACGATCCACTTACCGCACACTTTAATAGTAATGTCCCCATCCCACTCAGCGAAATACACCACATAGAAATAGTTCGCGGATCGGCAGCAGCCAGCTATGGAGCAGATGCAGTAGGTGGCATCATTCACGTAAAAACCAAGACCTATGAAGGTATGATGAATACTACGGAGCAGACTTCTGAAATAAACGGAAACGTAGCTTTCGGTCAGCACAATCTCACTATGACGGATATAGGTGTGTACCAACAACGCAAAAAACTAGGTTTCTCTGCTGCTATGAAATCAAGCCAATCTACTGGAGAGCAGCACGTAAATCCAAATTACATAAATAACGGAATAGGTGATAGTCTCTACAATAATTTCTTTGACCTAAAAACCTACACAGGAGCTCTCACCTATCGCACAGGAAGACTCAAAATGTACGGACGTGGTGGAGTGGATTATAGAGATTTTAATGCCAAGTATTTTTATACCCCTTTTGGATCTGATGAAAGTGTAGAACGAGTACAAAGCTACTGGACACAAGCGGCATTCATCTTTGATGGTCATGATGATTCTCGTACGGAGCTGAGTATAAGTTACCGAAATAACTCGGACAGTTTTACCTTCAATCCAGCTTTTGCGGCTAATGTACACACGACCCAGCGTGTGAATGCTACCTTGTCTCAACAACGAAAAATAGGAACATTCAATCTTAGTTATGGCTTCCAATCTGACTGGCAAGATATAGTGAGCACAGACCGTGGAGATCATAAGCTCAATTCTAATGCTCTATTCTTGGTGGCACATAAAAACGTCAATAAGTTAAGCCTTAATGGAGGACTTAGATTAGAGCAATCTGAAAAAATAGGCGTACAACTCGTACCGCAGATAAATGCCGCTTACATACATAGGAATCTTGTATTCCGCTCATCTCTAGGACGTAGCATTCGCCAGGCAGATTTTACCGAGCGATTTTCGTTTTATGAATTGCCACGTGTGCCCGCTGGCAGAAATATAGGCAACCCAGACCTAGCTGCCGAGAGTGCGTATACTTTTGACCTTGGCGTAGATGCGTATATCACCGAGCATCTGCAAGTTACCAATACGCTGTTTGCTCGTACATCTAGCAATCTGATAGACTATACACTGACCAACGCTACCGAGATTTCTAATCGTACCAATCTAGCGGACAGTGCTAACTACTTCTATGCCAATAATATCTCAGAAGCATTCACTTGGGGAAATGAACTTGGAGTAAAATATACCAGTGACCTTGCACATGGCCAACTAAATGCAGCACTCAACTATACCTTCATACAAACTACTACTCCAGATAGTGTGGTGTCTAAGTACATAGCAAACCATCCACTGCACAATATCAACGGAAATTTAAACTATAGTATTCAAGGTTTTGGGATCAACATAGGTGGTGCATTCATCACTAGAAATGAAGAAGCTGTAGAAGCTATAAATGCTGAGATTAAAAATCAGTATGCAGTGCTCAACGCTAAAGTAAGCTATACGCTAAAAGACTTTCCCGTAAGTTTATATGTAGATGTACGCAATATCCTAGACACGCAGTACCAAGAGGTTTTAGGTGCTCGTATGCCGAGTAGATGGATTCTAGGGGGTATTCGATGGAATATCAAGCACACGAAGGTGAAGCCTATGGTATATTGAGCTGAAAGAACAAGTTCGTGTCCACACGAACCAACAATCGCCAAGACATAGAGCACATGCCCTCCGTTTATTCTAAACATGGAATAGCTTACTTTTGAGAAAATCAAATGTCAACATGAGTAAAGCATTAAACATCCTTTTAGAAGAATATGGCAAAAGTCATCAGAATAGCACCAATAAATTAATTCATTGGATCTGTGTACCCTTGATTTTTTATTCTATCATAGCTTTGGTTTATTCTATTCCCAATGAAATTTTAATACCCATTTTTGGCGATTCTATATGGGCAAATTGGGCCACCATTACGTTAGTGATAGTCCTTATTTATTACGCTAAGCTTTCTATTCCTATAGCTATAGGCATGCTACTGTTTAGTGCTGTGTGTATGTTCGTTTGCCAATATTTATCTTCCACAGTAGACGTTTCACTATGGATTATCGCTCTTGTCATTTTCGTAGCAGCCTGGGCTGGACAGTTCTATGGTCATAAGGTAGAAGGAAAGAAACCTTCTTTTCTCAAAGACTTGCAGTTTTTACTTATAGGTCCAGCTTGGTTGATGCACTTTTTGTTTGAGAAATGGGGTATTAAGTATTAGTTGAGTAAGACTTTACTTACTCAAAACTGGGTGACAGCTAAAAACAGTCTTTTAACACGAGGACACATCCGTGTGCCTATCTTTATTCCTAATAAAAACGTAAATTAGAGATTCTTAATCAAAACTTCAAGGTCTTCTTCAGTAACCTTTATCATTATCAAGTAAGGAACAGTAATTTTCTTAAAAAGTACTCTCATTATTTTATTCCTTGTATTTTCATATACGTCAGTCTAACACAAATGGTTGGGTCTACCCTACTATTATCGTTCATTCTCATTACTTTTGACCAGTACATTTATGTTAAGAGTCTTAATCATCCTTATAAGCTGCATTCCTCTAGCTGTTCAAGCTCAATTAGTAAATCCTTGTGTAGACTCTAATAGGGTAAATCCATTTTATCAATGCAACGACCCAGCCTTTGACCCAGTCTGCGGATGCAACAATGTGACGTATCGAAATGGATGTGAAATGACAAACGTAGGTGGAGTTACCTTTCCTGCCCCTGGTCAGAGTGGCGTATGTCTAAACGATCTATTCTTTTATGATTTTTACCCAAATCCAATTCGTAATATTCTGAACTTTAATATGCAATTCGCGTCCTTACAGACAGCACCAGCTAACTTACAGATTTACAATGTGTATGGCACTATAGTCTATAGCCAGCTGCTTAATAACCTGGCCGACTTTCCCACGCCGCCTAACAGCATAAATCTGACTGGTATTGAATCTGGAGTATATGTGCTCTTAATCCAGTCTAGAGGGGTCAGCAAAATATCCAAATTTATAAAACACACACCCTAAAGATATATAACACAATGAGAATACAGACGATACACACAGGTAATTTTATGCTAGACGGAGGTGCTATGTTTGGCACCGTGCCCAAAAGTATTTGGAACAGGATAAATCCTGCTGATGAACACAATATGTGCAACTGGGCTATGCGATGTCTACTCATAGAAGACGGAGATAGACTTATCCTCATAGATAATGGAATGGGCGAAAAGCAAAGTGATAAATTCTTTGGCTACTATTACCTGAACGGGATTCACTCTCTACAAAAATCACTGAATGACGCAGGCGTAGATTTTAATGATATCACGGATGTGGTGCTTACGCACCTGCACTTTGACCACTGTGGTGGTAGCGTAAAATGGAATACGATGAAGGATGGCTACGAGCTTACTTTCCCAAATGCAAAATACTGGGTACACCCAACTCATTGGGAACATGCTATTAACCCAAATCCACGCGAGAAAGCATCCTTCTTAACTGAGAATATGATACCCATCCAAGAAATGGGGCATCTTCACTTTATAGGAGAAGACCTTAAAATATCTGAAAATATCAGTGGCATATTAGCTCAAGGGCATACCGAATCTATGTACTGCCCTAAGATCAATGTGAATGGAGAGACTCTCGTATTTATGGCAGATATGATACCAAGTACAGGACATATAAAGCCTAACTATGTTATGGGCTATGATATACGCCCGCTGGACACTATGCGTGAGCGTGAAGCTTTCCTAAAAGAAGCAGTAGCAAATGACTACACACTTTACTTTGAGCACGATCTCAATATAGAATGTGGCAAGGTCATACATACCGATAGAGGTTATAAGCTAGGTGATGCTGGTAAGTTGTCAGATTTTTTTAAATAAAACAGCTCTTGTTATGACTTTAAGCTGCTCCAAGAGTAAATTTTCAGTATAAAAAATACCTGTTTCACACACCGTCGCGTTTATAAATTTACGTGCCGATTCGCAAAAATTAACGAACAAAAAATACCTTTGCTTACTTGCTGCAGATGCTGCTAATAAACCAAAAATAAAATGGACAGTCAATATGACAATGCACTGGACTACCACTCTAAAGGTAGACCAGGAAAAATAGAAGTAGTGCCTACCAAGCCTACTATAACCAAAAGAGACTTAAGCTTAGCCTATTCCCCCGGAGTAGCAGAACCTTGTGAGGAGATATTTAAAAATCCACAAGACGCATATAAATACACAGCCAAAGGAAATTTAGTAGCTGTAATTACTAATGGTACTGCCGTGCTTGGACTCGGAAATCTAGGACCATTGGCCTCTAAACCAGTAATGGAAGGTAAAGGCGTACTCTTCAAAATATTTGCAGATATCGACGTGTTTGATATAGAAGTAGATGCATCTGACCCACAAAAATTTATAGAAGTGGTAAAGGCTCTTGAACCGACATTTGGAGGTATAAACTTAGAAGATATAAAAGCTCCAGAAAGTTTCTTGATAGAGGAGACATTAAAGCGGGAGATGAATATCCCATTGATGCATGACGACCAACACGGTACTGCTATCATAAGCACCGCTGGTCTGCTCAATGCCCTAGAAGTAGCAGGCAAAAAAGCAAGTGAAGTACGCGTAGTAGTGAGTGGTGCTGGTGCAGCAGGCATCTCATGCGTAAAGCTATGGATTAGCGTAGGTGTAACTAAAGAAAATATCTATATGTTTGACCGAGAGGGTCAAGTGAGTGATGACAGAACGGATTTGGACCAATGGAAAGAGCACTTTAAAACACCGAAAAAATACAATAATCTAGCAGAAGCTATGGTAGATGCAGATGTGTTTTTAGGACTATCCGTAGGGAACATAGTAAGCCAAGATATGGTAAAATCCATGGCACACAATCCTATCGTTTTTGCACTAGCTAACCCTAATCCCGAAATAAAATATGATGAAGCGATAGCTGCCCGTAAAGATGTGATAATGGCTACTGGTAGATCTGATTATCCTAATCAGGTGAATAACGTCCTAGGTTTCCCATTCATATTTAGAGGAGCACTAGATGTGCGTGCTACTGCTATCAATGAAGAAATGAAGCTAGCAGCAGTAAAGGCACTCGCAGAATTAGCTAAAGAACCTGTACCCGATGGCGTATTACTAGCCTATAACCAGCCTGATATGAGTTTTGGTAAAGATTATATAATCCCAAAACCTCTAGATCCTAGACTAATAACGACCGTATCTCCAGCTGTAGCAAAAGCAGCTATGGATAGTGGGGTAGCTCAGTATGATATTACAGATTGGGAAGCTTACAAAATAGAATTACGTAAACGTATGGGTCTAGATAACAGATTCTTGCGTAACATTTCTTTACGTGCTAAGCAAAACCCACAACGCGTAGTATTCGCAGAAGCGGATAACCCAAAAATACTGAAAGCCGCCCATACTGCTCGTGAAGAAGGAAGCTGTATTCCTATTCTACTAGGATTTGAAGACCAAATAAGAGAATCTATAGAAGAGCTCGGACTCAACCTTGCAGACTGTCGTATCATAGATCCAAGTCGCTCACCAGAAATTACCGAAAAGTACGGTGAAGCATACTTTGAAAAGAGACAACGTAGAGGTCTCACCTTATTCCAAGCCAAACGAAAAATGCGTCAACGTACCTATTTTGGTACTATGATGGTAGAGCAGGGGGAAGCAGATGCTTTCATCAGTGGACAAAACAGCAACTACCCAGAGACTATACGTCCGGCACTAGAGATTATAGGTAAGGAAGAAGGAATCAATAAAGTGGCGGGTATGTACATCATTATGAGCAAGCAGGGACCACTATTCTTTGCCGATACTACCGTAAACATAGACCCTACTTCAGACGACTTAGTAGATATCGTGAAGTTAACACATAAAATGGTAAGCAAGCTGCAGGTAAAACCGCGTATCGCTATGGTGAGTTATAGTAATTTTGGCTCTGCCAAAGGACCTACGGTAACTAATATTCAAAATGCTCTAAAACGCCTACATAGCGAAAATCCTGAAATACTCGTAGATGGTGAAATGCAAGCCAATACAGCTCTAGACGCAGAATTAAGACAAGAGCTCTTCCCATTCTGTAAACTAGGAGATGAGAATGCAAACGTGTTCATTTTCCCGGCACTTAGTTCAGGTAACATAGCATATAAAATGGTGCAAAGCTTGGGTATATCCGAAGCTATCGGACCTGTATTACTTGGTTTCCGTAAATCTGTACACGTGCTTCAAATAGGTAGCTCTGTACGAGAGATAGTAAATATGATAAACCTTGCTGTCGTAGATGCTCAAGGCAAGAAAGGATTGTTTTAATTAGTGAGTAATAGTAAATTCTTTAAATAGTTATTCAGCTTGACTTATCAAGTCAAATCACTATTTTTGGGTATATGATAATCACTTACCTGATTATTCTACTGTTTTTTGCTTCAGTAGTTCCGCTCAATTAGATAGCACACGTACACCTTTTAATTTCGAAGTTCAAATGTCCTTAGGGCATCTGAAAAGAGATTATACGCCCGGAGATAAAACATCTCCAGCAGATTGTATGCTCCACAAATAGAAATGGGAAGAGCCCTAAAGCTTAATCTGGGTTTTATTTTCTTACAAACGGACAGTATTAATGTTGTGGACACCTTCGAACAACGATTCGCAAGACTTGCAGTCGGATTAAGCTTTAAAGAATACTTAGGTACGTCAAATTTATATGCACAAGGGGGTTATTCTCTTTAAAGACAGTAATATGGGACCACAAATAGATGGGCACGCTATTACTTTAGAATTTGGCCACAAAATGCCACGTATTAACGCAGATCTGTTCCTTTCCACAGGAAGACTATTCGATAAGGAACAACTCTATCCTGGCACAATTTTCAAATTTAGAATTCGACTTTTAAAGAATTATAAAAAGCTGCTATTCTAATTTTTTTGTACTTTTGGAGTATATGAAAATGTACTTACTATTTCTAGTTTTTTTCACTGTTAACTGTTCTGCACAAACCGATAGTACTGATGGACAAAAAAGAGAGTCCATTTTTAACGCCACACTAAAAATAGGAAGTTTCACAGGTCAATCTTCTCCTTTACAAAAAATTCAAGGGTTCGCTTATAACCCTTATTTAAGTTTTGGAAAAAAAGTGAAATTAAATATTGGATTTCTTATAGTCGATCTAGATACGAACGGTCAAGGAATTGATACTTTGGATACACAGATAGATAATTTCGAAATTGGATTATCATTTGAAGAAAATATCGGTAAAACTAATTTATACGTGGGTGGGGGACTAAATCTATTAGGCAGTAATGGTGGTAGTAATCCGTTTATGGAAAACAGAGTATTAGTTAATATCGGGTATCTGATAGAAAGTAACATTGACCTGTCCATACAAGCAAGCAGGACTTTTCATAGAAATCCAGGTATCAGTGGCAGCTTGCTAATGTTCGGGTTAGGAATACGATTTTAACATGACCATAAAGCAAATTAAAAATACTTCTGCGTTTTACTCTCATTCTCTTGAGCTTCGCAACGAAATTCTCCGCAAACCACTGGGGATGGACATCGATAATGATGGATTCAAAGATGGAGAAGACCACGTACACTTTATAGCCATAGAAGATGATGAAGTAGTGGGAGTAGTATTACTAATACCCCACTGGAAAGAGGGCGTAGGGAAACTCCGCCAGATGGCAACTGCGGAGAAAGTAAGAGGAAAAGGATACGGGATCCAACTCGTAAAAGCCTTGGAAGAATATGCGGTAGAACACCAAATGACTTCTGTTTTCTTGCACTCACGATACTATGCAGCTGGTTTCTACGAAAAACTTGGTTATACCGTTTGTTCAGATGTTTTTCAAGAAGTGGGAATGGATCATTATGCTATGGAGAAGGGGATCGGAACCAGTTAAATATTACTTGATTCTATTGTGCCAAACAAGTGGCCTTTTACTCCCATGTAGCACACCAAATATTTTAATAGTTTCTGTTTGTTCTTCAACGACAAAATGAATGAAAAACGGAAATCGCTTACTCACTCTAACCTTTCTGGTATTTAATTTCCTTAGTCTAAACAATAATGGGTTTTCTGCAAGATAATCAACTGCATTTTTAAAATCCTGATAATATTCATCCCCAAGATTACTTCTTTGAAGATTGTACCAACTAATTGTTGCTAAAATATCTTCTTGGGCATCTTTCTCAATAAGAACCTTATAGCTCACAGGGCTCGTTCAACTCTTTTATAGAAATCTTCGATAGGAGTCAAACGAGACAAATCTTTGTCAGCAGCTTCTATTCTTTTAGATAGGATTTCAATATGAGCTTCTGACAATTCAAAGTCTTCCGCTTTTTGCTTCAAAACGTGTTCCATATAATTTTTCAGTTTTCGACCCTCTAGCTCTGCTTGTTTCGATAGTAAATCAAGCGTCTCTACATCCAATGTTACTTCCTTTCTTTTTTTCTCTTTGAGCATATTCCGTTTATCTTACGGCTAATATACGTATAACTTACGGGAATTGCAAAATAGTGCTTCCCAGTTTATGGAATACAAGTGCTGGAGACTTTAATGGTATACGTAAAAGTTTGATACCTATTTCAGAGTTTTCCAAGAAGTGGGAATGGATCACTTCGCAATGGAGAAAAATATCTAAACTTGTCCAATATGAAAAAGTTTCTTGTCCTGATGTTTGTTTCTGTATTTTTATCTAGCTGTAGCCTTCTGTATAGAGGTGTTTTGGGTGTAGATACTAATCCAGAATGGTATAATAATGAAGACCTTACAAAGGCAATTGCAAAACGAAAGCTAACAAATGACATCGTCCTAGTACTAGATACTGCAAGTTATAGAAATGATGTTGTAGATGACCTCTATGAAGTATTAGACAGCTTAAAACTAGATACTAATGCCGTAGACTATAAAATTAACGTAAGAAAGGCCATAAAACTAGCCAATGATGATTTGCAGTCGACTCAGATACGATTATTCACCAGTGGGGGAAATGAAATTTTTAAGTTGGTCAATTGCTACATAGACCCACCAATACCTATGAATTGGAATATAGCTGGCTGCTTTGATGCTTTCCCGCCCACTATCGCAGAAGAAAATCTAAACGTTCACAATTTTGATTTGACCTATATTCTTAATAATAGTACCAAACTGAACGGTGATTCCATTACTCTCTACAACCTGCCAAAGTCGGATTATTATATGCTTGTTACATGGAACTCCTTTATGATTAAACCATCTAAAAAGGCAATTAAGGTGGTAAAAAAATACATCAAAGAAAATCTAAATCAAAGCATTACTCCAATCTACATCAATAATCACAATGCTCAAATGTGGGGAATGATGGATTCTACACAACGAAGTTTGATTTATGCTTATGACCAAGAATTAGCTAAGGAGAGTGAGGAATAGCAGTTACTAAATGATGCAAAGTACGTGGGGACACGAACACTTACATCTTTGATTGAAAATACCTCGATAGCAGAAATGGTTCGTGTCCCCACGAACGGATACTACGTCTCGATTCTTATTAAGGGAATGTTTGTGAAGACACCAACACATACATCTTTGATTGAACGTTTGTCAATAGCAGAAATGGTTCGTGTCCCCACGAACTCAAAAGTAGCTTGGCTACAAAGTCACATCAGATGTATTCCAAGAAGTGGGAATGGATCATTATGCTATGGCGAAGAAAATGAGTTATTAAATCTTATATCGCCTTATTGCCCACCATGTAGTTAACAAGCTTAAGATTAAAGCTGACCATATTCCAACACCCATAAGCGTGATTTCGCCATCTTGCTCTGGAATTTGAAGCAATACTAATATGTAATCTCCAAAACCATATATAATTAACCAAGTCAAAAGGAACCAAATAAACATACTCCCAAACCAAACTGCATAAATTTTAGCCGCCGTTTTAAATCGATTTAGCAGTAACTCTTCCTTCTTTGAATAAATTACAACAATAAGAAGCAACAGGGTTGATATGATGAAGAAGTAACTCATCTAATTTACTTAAACCACTCCACACCATTCTTGAAAATATCCATAAACTCCATTTCAGGGATATTTTTCATAAGTCCTTTGCGGTAACGCTCTGGGTGACCCATTCTACCGTAGATCTGTCCTGTAGCGTCTGTGATGCCTTCTATGCCGTGTACCGATCCGTTTGGATTGTACGGCATATCCAATGCTACATTTCCTTCAAAGTCGATGTACTGCGTAGCTATCTGCCCATTAGTCGCTAGCTCTTTTACCATAGCATCATTGGCGTAGAATCTACCCTCTCCGTGAGAGAAGGGTACGATGTATTTCTTGCCTTGCATTCCTGCGAGCCAAGGACTTTTATCGCTCTTCACCTCTACGTGTGCTGTTTGGCTAATATGTCTACCTATGTTGTTAAACGTCATAGTAGCAGAAGTATCATCTAAATCTCGTATCTCACCATATGGCAATAGACCTGATTTCACCAATGCTTGGAAACCATTACAGATACCGAGCATCAATCCCCCTCTTTTGAGTAGGGCGTGCACCGCATCTTTTATCGCTGGATTTTTGAGTACTGACACTATATACTTAGCAGAACCATCTGGCTCATCTCCAGCAGAGAATCCACCTGGTATCATCATAATATTGGCAGCATTTATCTGCTCTACAAATGCCGCTATAGATTCACTTACAGCCTGTTCGTTAATGTTGGTAAATAATCGTGTGTGTACATCTGCTCCTGCATCTACGAATACGTGTTCTGACTCATACTCACAGTTGGTTCCTGGGAATATAGGGATGAAGACGCGGGGCTTGTCAATATCCCACGGTTGCAACCGTGGGGTATTGACAAACCGTGGGGTATTGTGCAACCGTGGGGTAATGTGCAACCCTGGGTTAACCGACCGTGGGGTAACGGACGGGAAAATTGGCTCCAGCGTCCCTTCCCAAGCTGCAGTAAGTTCTGCTAGTTTGAATGTCTCTCCATTTATAGTTAAGTCGCTTCCTCCTGTTTTACCGAGTAGTTCATGCCCTGCTAATTCTGTTTTAGATTCTAATATCAGACTTCCTATCTGCGGTTTAAAACAGTCGTTTCCGTAGTTGATATCCGCTCCTATGCCATTCCCTACTGCCATTTTAAACACCGCACTTGCTAGTCCACCATCCTTTATGGTTTGGGCAGAGATGATAGTGCCTTTTTTGATGTGTTGGTGTATATCAGCATACGTTTTGTTCAGCTGATCATAGTTAGGCAGTCCACTTGCAGTAGCCTGATGTCCTGCGAGATATAGGAAATTTTCTTTCCCTTTTATTTCTGGCGAAATAATATTTTTCAACTCACCCACTGCACAAGCAAACGAGATGAGAGTTGGCGGCACGTGTATGTTATCAAATGTCCCACTCATAGAATCTTTACCGCCTATTGCAGCAGTTTCAAATTCTAGTTGAGCTTCTAATGCTCCAAGCAATGCCTGCAATGGCTTGCCCCATTTCTCTGCATCTGCTCCCAGCTTTTCAAAGTATTCTTGGAAACTAAGGCGAGCATCTTTGTGATTTCCACCTGCTGCTACTAGCTTAGCGAGTGATTCTACCACTGCATATGCTCCCATTAAGAATGGATTTTTGTTGGCCAAATCTACGGAGAATCCCCAAGTAGATATAGCTACCGTATCCGTAGATTTATTAAGTACCGGTATCGTATTCACACTCGCAAGTGAAGGCGTTTTTAGATACTTCCCGCCGAGAGGCATGAGCACTGTAGTACGTCCTACGTGTGAGTCAAAGTTTTCTATCAGTCCTTTTTGCGAAGCTACATTCAGTTGCGAAAGCTCCTTTTTAAATTGATCATCTGTGAGTGGAGTGATTGCTTGTGTTTCTACATAGCTATTGCTTACCGCCTTAGCATGCATCGTTTTCTGAGTACCTGCGGTATCTAAGAATTCACGATCTAGATCTACGATCATCTCTCCTCTCCAGAAGATTTGCATTCTACCGCTATCGGTCACTTCTGCTACTTCTACTGCGAGCAGATTTTCTTGCGAAGCATACGCTATGAAAGTTTCTACGTCCTTAGCTTCTACCACTACCGCCATTCGCTCTTGCGACTCTGATATAGCCAGCTCTGTACCATTCAGTCCAGCATATTTCGTAGGTAATTTGTCCAGATTTATATTGAGACTGTCTGCTATTTCACCTATAGCTACCGATACTCCTCCTGCCCCGAAATCGTTGCATTTTTTGATGAGTTTTGTAACCTCTGGCTTACGGAATAAGCGTTGTATTTTTCGTTCTTCTACTGCATCACCTTTTTGCACTTCAGCACTTAGCGTGTTTATAGAAGTTTCGTCCTGCACCTTACTAGATCCAGAAGCTCCACCTACACCATCTCTGCCTGTAGCTCCACCTACCATTATCACACGATCACCAGTCACTGGAGCTTCTCTACGCACCCAGTCCTTAGGCACGGCACCTGCTACGTAGCCTACTTCCATTCGTTTGGCTTTATATCCCGGGTCGTATATCTCTGCTATTTGCGAGGTAGCAAGTCCTATTTGATTGCCATAAGATGCAAATCCTTTGGCAGCCATTTTAGTTATTTTTTTCTGTGGAAGTTTCCCTTCCAATGTGTTTTCTATTCGCTCGCGAGGATCACCACTCCCCGTAACACGCATTGCTTGATATACGAATGCTCTACCGCTCAATGGATCTCTAATAGCACCGCCTACACACGTAGATGCCCCGCCAAATGGCTCTATCTCCGTAGGGTGATTGTGCGTTTCATTTTTGAAGAGCAAGTACCACGCTTGCTTCTCGCCTTCTACATCTACTTCTATTTCTATGGTACACGCATTTATCTCATCTGTAATCACTAGATCATCTAGCTTTCCGTTAGCTCTAAGATATTTAGCTGCTATAGTTCCTATATCCATGAGCGAAATAGGCTTATGCTCTCTTCCTAGCTCTTTTCGTAAGGCTAAGTAGCGGTTAAATATTTCTTCTAGTTTATAGGCTAAATCTCCTGCAAACTGGATGTCCTTTAACTCTGTAAAAAAGGTAGTGTGTCTACAATGATCACTCCAATACGTATCGAGTACCTTTAGTTCCGTTTCTGTAGGATTTCTTTTTTCTTGAATAAAATAGTCTTGAATGAATTTCAAATCTGCCAAGTCAAAAGAGAAGCTCCATTCTTTGTGAAATGCTAGTAATGCACTTTCGTCTAACGCTGTAAATCCTTCAATGATCGGGACTTCAGTAGGCTTAGGAATGGATGGATTTACCAAAATATCCAGATTCTTTTCTTGTGAATCTACACTATTGATAACGTAGTCTTTTACTTTAGCCAAATCAGAATCACTTACCTTGTCAAACACAAAAAGTTTACCCGTACGGATAGCAGGCTTACTTCCTACTACCAACTGAATAGCCTGAGCAGCAGAGTCTGCACGCTGATCGTATTGCCCTGGCAGATATTCCGTAGCAAAAGAAGAAGTGTTACTCGCTGCAGGATTCTCTGCGTGAGTAATATCTGCTACTGCATCTAGAAGGACCGTTTTTAGCTTGTCCCAAGATTGCTCTTGAGCATCAAATACGTCATAAATTACGTATTGCTTTAAGTGTGTTAGTGAAGTGAATTCTTGGAGTTCTGCAAGTACTTTATGTGACTCGACATCAAACGCGGATTTCTTTTCTACGAAAATTCTTTGATTCATGCGTATTGGTAAATGATAAGCAAAGTTAAACGCTCCTATTACTTGGCATAGACTAGAGGGCTGAATGTTGAGAAAAATCGAATAATATTAATTTCACTTGAAACGACACCATGACCATAACTATATTTGAACCGAATGGGACCATATCAGGAAAATCACTACGTCAATCGCAGCAACTGGCTACGAGCAGCTATTCTTGGGGCAAATGACGGCATACTATCTACTGCGAGTATCGTGATAGGTGTGGCTGCGGCTAGTACCACTAGAGAACCTATAGTACTAGCAGGTGTAGCAGGTCTGGTAGCTGGAGCACTCTCTATGGCCGCTGGTGAATACGTGTCTGTAAGTTCGCAAAGTGACTTAGAGACAGCAGATCTTAAACGTGAAAATCAGGAACTGATAGATTTTCCTGAACATGAAGAGAAAGAATTAGCTAAAATATACGTGACCCGCGGGCTTACTACAGACCTCGCTGCTAAAGTCGCCCGTGAGCTGACAGAGCATGATGCCCTTGGAGCACACGCCAGAGACGAGCTAGGTATCAATGAAATAACTCAAGCAAAACCATTTCAAGCGGCATTCGCATCAGGAGCAGCGTTTATCTTTGGAGGAATACTGCCTGTTATCATGGCTTTCCTTGGTAATTTAAGTGCTATGGTATACTTGCAGTACGGTTTTGGCATCGTATTCTTAATCATATTAGGATCAGTAGCCGCTAGAGCTGGCGGCTCCAATATACTACGTGCA
>Ga0209390_10002942_pt1 | contig 28667 bp, 28 predicted proteins | sample BON01_FD_187212 | JGI IMG/M metagenome (GOLD analysis project Ga0209390, IMG submission 187212) | Freshwater microbial communities from Lake Bonney liftoff mats and glacier meltwater in Antarctica - BON-01 (SPAdes) (version 2) | ecosystem: Environmental > Aquatic > Freshwater > Ice > Glacier...
ACAAAACCCAGTCAGCCGCATCGAAACTTTCTCGTGGGCCTCCCGCATCAGACCTACGAACGCGGCGAAGTCCTCATCCTGATGGAAGACATCACTTCGCCCATTGCCCCGGTTCAGGACATGGTAAACTAAACCACCTCGGGATGCTCGGGATGTTCTTGGCATGGACAAAGATTAACCGCAGCCACAACCCGCGTAAAGTAGAATCTCCCCTGCGACTTCTTTCAGGTCGGTAGTCGTTAAAAACTTCGATCTGCGTTCTATCAATCGGGGGCCGTAGCCCAATCGGTTAGAGCAGCGAACTCATAACTTTGCGGACTATTCTTCCGTTGTTTCGTTTTGCCCGTGTTCTATCGTGTGAAACGCACATTCGAGCAAAACGCAGAATGACCCGAAACGACTATTTTAAACCCGTTTCGGTAGTCGCGACTACCGCTTTATTGATCTGGAAGAGCCGGAACGAATAAACGCACGATCGTCGTAAGCGTCCGGGGAACCCATTTGGTCCGGCGGGGTTCAGGTATGAGTGCCGTCGTCTGCTCGGAGGTTAGCCGCTGCGATTTTCTCGCGGCGTTTTTGACGGTCATCGCGTTTGCGGTTGGCCACCTGGCCTGCCTCTTCGATTCGATGCACTAGCACCTGTTTCGGATTCGCTGCAGCCCAGTGATCCGGCAGTATCGTGGTCAGGGCCTCTTCCGGCAGTTGACTGGCCAGGGACATTCCGAGTTCACGGAACTCGATTCCGGTGAGATCTGATGCATCCGTAAAGTCTGGAATGTCGACTCCGCATTCGGCGCACAAAGACGACATCTTCACAAGGAGATCACGCACATACGAAAATGGCTCAAGGTGATGTCGCTTCGCATTGGCCATGATCGTGAACAAGACGGCCATCCGGTATCCGGCTGGCTCACTTCCAATAAACTTCCAATTGGCTCTCCCGATGGCAAGAGCACGGACTGTGCGTTCACTCAAATTGTTGTCAATCGTTAGGCGGCCATCGGTCGTAAAGACATTCAGCGCCTTCCAGTTGTTCAGGAGATATCGGACGGCCTTGCCCGTGGATGACTTCGGCAGCACGCCATCAGGCAGAGCTTTCTTCGAAGGCACACCTTCGCCATCGATCTTCAGCCATTCCCCCATGCGTTTCAGGATCGGAACGGATTCTGTCTGACGCAGTGCCAGACGTTCGTCGTCCGACATCAAAAGCGCGCGATCTTCGATGTCGTACAATTGCCGAATTCATTCGAGCACCAAGCCGCACACCTTGCTGTCATTCGGCAGAGCCTGCTCGAAGTAACGGCGCGCGTGAGCCCAGCACGCGGCCTCAATGATGAGTCCGTTGCTCTGATGAATCACAGGATCGTAGCCACTGTAGGCATCGGCGTGCAGAAAACCGGACCAGCCGGTGAGCATCGACATCGGTCCGTCGCGATCTCGACTGATCGTGAAATCGAACACCGTGTACGGCGAATCGCCGCGTGCGATGTACGGCCAGAAGCGACCGCGACGCAGCGACGAGTTTCCCTTCTTCCCATGCACCGGTTTTCCATTGCGATCGAAGAACATCACCGGAGTGTCGTCCGTCCAGAGCACATCCTGCTTCAGAATCCGCGTGGTAATAAACGCCGCAAACGGCAGCAGCAGCATGGCACTGCGATGCATCCAGTCACACAGTGTTGATCGGGGAATGTGCAGTCCTCGTCGCACCATAATATCTTCGCTGCGATACGTCGGCAGATGATCGCCACACTTGCTGACAATTAACGAGGACAGCAGGCCGGGGCCCGCAATGCACTTTTCGATCGGCTTCATCGGAACTGGTGCTGTCGTGACTCCGCATTGACCGCAGGTGCAGGCATATTTCTTCAGATGGTGGTTGTGAACCTCCAGTTGCCCGGGCACAAAATCCAGCACCCGGCTGATCTCTTCGCCGATGCACGTTTTGTCGCGCTCGCAAACACCGCAGATCTTCTCTTCCGGCGACACATCGTGATGATGCTCAATCTGCGGCAACGCATCCAGACACAACTTTCGATCGGCACGCTTCTTTCGACGACGGGCAGCTTTCTCCTGAGCGGCTGCAGACCGCGCGGCGTCTTCGGCACTGGCAGGCACTTCACTGTCGGCCGAGGATTGCTCTGAGGACGGCGCGGGCTCGGCGAACAACGCGCCCATGTCAAACAGATGCTGCTGCTTTGCGTCGGCAACGTGCCGCTCGCGCCGCGAACCGTATACCCAGCGGCGAAGTAAACGCAGTTCGTCGATCGCTTTTTGATGCTCTTCGCGACGCTGATCGAGATCCTTCGCTGTGCGATCCAGCACCTGTTCGAGATCGGCTCTCCGCTGTTCGAGATCGCTGTACCGCCGCTGCTGTTCGGCGTGCTGCTGCTGCTGATATTCGCTCGCTCGCTGTTCTATCACGGCGAACAACGCCTGCTGTTGCGCCATCAATCGATGGCACTCTGCAAGGTCGCCGGGAAAGGAAAGTGATTCCGTCATGGGCCGACTATGTAGCGCATGGTGAGCTATGTCACCAGGCCAATCGGTTCATTTTTCTCAAAGGTTTTGCAAATTCTTTTGCGTGGCTTCTGCAACGAATAACGGGCCACTCTTCGATGATGAAGAGTGGCCCGTTCGAGAGCCGTTTGGAATATTGCTGACGTGATTCAGACAGCGACTGGTTGTTGATATCTCGCGCGTCGTCGCGCCGACTTCAGATCAATCCCGCGCAGGATCATCGCCAGTTCGTGAGCTTCCAGCTCTAGCGTTGTTGATGCCGATCCGGGAAGCTGCCATGTCCCAACTTCAAGTCGCTTGTACCAGATCACAAATCCATCATCGTCCCGGAAAATGGCCTTCATACGATCACGACGCTTGTTGACGAACAGGAACAAATGGCCATTGAGCGGATCCTGCTGAAACTCCTCCCGCACGATTCCGAACAGCCCATCAAAACTTTTCCGCATGTCCACAGGATTCATGCAGAGAAACATTTTTGTGCGTGAAGGAAGACTCAGCATGACGACACCTCATGCTGAGAAAGATCGCGCGTTGTCATGTCGGCATGAACGCTGCGGATCTGACCGACCGCGATGATCACATCGTCCAGCCTCTGACCATCCAGATCGCCAGCCACATGAATCACCACCCCGTTGGGCATTTCGATCCGCATGCTGTTGCCATGGTGTGATGCGATGCTCTGCGGAGGACCGGGACTTGCCGAAGAATCTCTCAGGGCGATCGGCACAAACTGAGACGCTCGCTTCTTTGGACCTGATGCCTGAACTTCCGACCTTCGAGTCGATCGTGGTCGCCGAGGACCTTGCGGCTCCGTCAGCAGTTTCTTCCAACGATAGAAGGAGGCAACCGAAACGCCTGCCTCTTCACAGCACTCGGCCACCGTCAGGCCCGACCACTGCTGCCACTCAATCCGCTCACGCCAAACCTGCTCCCGTTCGCTCATAACTCACCTCGCCAGAAAATGTCCAGAGACCGGAATTACACCGGAACCAAGACTATCGACACTGGCAAGAATGGATTCCCCGGCCGCTTACCGATCGTCAGCAAATCGTGTCGGTATATCATGTTGCTGCCTGCAGGGATTGCACCCTGACGAGAGACTTTCGTTCGTCTTCAGAGAAGAACGCCGCCGCCTCTTGCTCAAAAACATTCAGTCTCTTGTAAACCAGGTTCTTCGCCTTTTCTGGAGGCATATAGTCGTCGAATTGGCTGTAGGCCCGAGGCTTTAGCGGAGGCTTTCCCTCAAGATAGTTTATCTTCGCAGGTCCAGAGTCTATAAGATATCTGGCAACCATTGACGCCTCGTACAGCGGGCGAAAATTCAGAAAAAGGTCACCATACTTTGCACCACGTATAGTGTCGATTCTTTCGTCATGTGAGCGTGAATGGGTCTTGGTCACTCCAAAAATCGCTTCAGCTATTTGCACTGCTTTATAGAACGCTACAGTGGCGATCCACGGTCCACTGTACTGGTCTTTAGTCTGGGCTAGTAGCAGCTTCAACACCATGTGATTGTGGTTTGCTAATGCGATATGGTCTGATGTAGACGGCAAGACAAATCCTACTTATGTCCAAACACGAGTAGGACACGATCGTCTACAAACGCTTGCAGTGAGTCAGATGAGACGTCAGGCAAGACCAGCGTGTTGACGCGGATCATGTCGAGAGCAGAATCGCGGAACATCGCCAAATCTAATCGGCTCATTGAATCTTCAAGATCATCGTTGACTTCTGGGTCAACAGCGATTGCGATCAGTAGCATTCGCGAGTCTCTAATTGTCAGCACGCAGCGGGAGACAATCGACTGGTTGTCGTTCAACCACTCTTGTATGAGCTGCATGAACAACGAAAACTGTTTATCGAATCGCTCCTTGTTGTCTGAGGCAACTTGGAGAATCCGGATCGCATAATCCTTCTGGATCTCAAACCGCTTCTGGTCCTTTCCGAGAACGCGCACTGATTCCTCTGCGTCGTACCAATCAATGTGTACGGCTCTATCTTGGAAAGTATTCGTGCGTTCATTCGTCTCAGCCAACATTTCAACCCCAATCTGAGCAGCACAAGGCAAGTGCTACCAATACCAACTAGCGGTCCCCAAAACGCCGTTAACCCCAAACGCTGGCGGGACCAACAAGATGACAAATCCTCACAGTTTGTCAATCACGCAGACACGTCATCTTACTTTGAGATAACGGCGGAGATAATAGAATTATCACTATTCCGATTCGCGAAAACGCCAATTTGCCGAGGTTTTCTTCACTACATTAGGGAAAAGCTGCAAATTCCGCGTAGAACTGGTCCATACACGCTGACATTGCATCTGAGATCTGCGGCATCCGTATGAGGCGTATCGTATGGATTCATTTCCGCTGGATTGCCCGCCGCTTCACCAGCGCCGCTATCTTCTGCTATCCATGCATTGTGCTATCGTTCTTGGCTGCGAACTTTGTCTTTTAGCCGAAAAAGGATGGCCTCGATGGGCGCTGCCAGTCGCCGACTTGAGTTAAAGTACTTCCGCGATTTTCAAAACGATTCTGTCGAGATTATCTTTTGATGTATCGGCTGCCATTAATCCAGCGAGTATAGGGCTGTACTTTGCAACCTCTTCGAACGCTAAACCATGCCAAATTGGAATTATTCGAGACTTTCCAGCGGCTGTTTCGAGTGAAGTCAATCCATCGAGCTCTCTCTGCGGCCACTTCTTGCTGAAAAAGCTCTTTGAAAGGATTACAACGCCGAATCGGGAGTGAGCCAAACCTTCATTGATTTTTTGCAGGAGGCTATCACCTAGTTTGATCTCATATTCGTCGTACCAAACTGAATGCCCGGAGGCAATCAGTGCGTCTGCGAGGGGCTTCGCGATTGCCAACTTGTCATCACTTGAGTGAGAGATAAACACATCTCGTTTCAACATTCGGGAGTTTTCCTCTTTCATAACTTCTATATAACCCGCGAACACCTTAGCAAACTGCCTCTGAAGGTTGCGATATACTGGATCTTCAAAGCCTTTCACCATTTTGATGAATTCCAGTTTGCCTCGAATCACCGCTGCAATTTGCGGGGGGGCACAATTGCGTGCGGTTCGACGGTAGTGGCAAGCGGAATGATGTTCGTTCGCGGCTTCTTCGCCGTATTTCGCCCAAGCGTGGATCATGGCGCGAATCTGCCGGACAAACCTGCGGGGAACGTTTACACATTTATTAACGATCAAGCCAGTGACACGCTGCCGGCGGCGGTTGCTTTGCAAGTAGACTTTGTTTTGATGTATTTGAAATCCATTCCCTTCAATAATGGCGGCCAATTCCGGGCCTACATGCGCACAATCCGGCCCAGCAAATCCGACCTCGGGAGGAAAGTCGGAAGTCTTTTTGGAGAAAGTCATATCATCAACATATCGCGAGTACCTGCATCTGTGTCGCTTGGCAAGTTGTGTAAGTTGACCATCCATCCTCGAACAAATCATGTTTGAGAGCACTGGCGATGTTGGTGCTCCTTGCGGTAAGGCGTTGTCGTGGCAACAGATCTGCGCCAGCACGGTCGCGGCATCTGGTGGTAGATTAAACGGGACACTCATGAACAAGCCGCGCACGCGCCCGAAGTTGATGCTGGGAAAGAAATCTTTCAGGTCAACGTTAAAAACATACCGTGCTGGGTAATGCAGATCGGCGTTTGAAACAACGCTTTTCCCAAGACAAAATCCATGTGAACAATGACGCGGCTTATAGACTCGATAAAGGCAGTCCGCTAGCACCCGTTGGATGTACTTCAGCTCTCGTCGTGGGGCTCGAATTGTGCGACAGCCACCGCGGCGCTTGGGGAGGTCGAATGTGCGGTATCGGCATGCCGGACGGAGAACATAGAGAAGATACTTCAGCTGTTTTGGAGAGACCTTAACGAGCTCTGCAACATCTGCGAAGGACCGCACATTAAAGAGATTTTTTTCTACGTTCGTCATGAAGATCAAAATACGCCGGTGGACCGCAATATTTCTTACCGAACCGATGGCAGTAGGTTCGGCGTACCATGGTCAATCAGTAATGCCAATCAACCATTGTCACGCCGTCAAACAGCCAGGCACGTCTGTGAAGATACGTTGTGATTCGGGTCGCAGGATCAACGACCTAAAAAGTTATTGACAGGGTCCACCGGCGATTTCAAATGACGCGCTGTTGCGGTCATTTCCTATTCAAGTCCGGTCAGAAAACATCGAGCAAATGAATTGGAATTCGAGTCCGTAGACATATTGCTGCGTGATACCAAAAAATGAACGGTTTGCGATAGTTCCACAGAATAATTTTAGCGAGATTGTTAATGGACGAGAGAATCGGCAAAGTCGATAACGTCAATGAAATTGAGGCTTTTTGCTGAATGCAACATGATTTGCTCGTTTCCTGGTCGCCATGTGGTTGCAGATTCAAGCACCATATTTCCGGTCAAAAGCCGTGTTAATGCGAACTGTAAGCACGATCCACCTGCAAATATTCCGGGCGAGACTCCCAGTACCGCGTCCGGAAACGTACCAAGGGACGCAGCCAATACTGTTCGGCACGGGAAACGAAAAGAAACGTACCAAGGGACGCAGCTCATTGATTCGGCAACGGGGAAAAACAATTGTCGCTAGAAAGCGGCTTTGCACTTGAGGCTGATGGGATCTCCCGCCCCGTTTTCCAGAGAACTCACGCGCGTTTGGAATGTCCACGCATGCACAGGTTCTCGGACTCCGCCGTGTTCGTTCGCACCTTGCCATGAACGGTACGCTCGATGTGGCCTTCTCCCTGACACAACAGGATCGGCACACGGAAATGGTGCCTCTTGTTCCAGTAGAACACCGCAAGCATAAAACGGGGAACTCAATGGCTGGCCTGCGTTACACTTCGCACGGACGCTCAAGACAGTCCGGTTACCCGATCCGCCCCTCCGCTGAAGGCCGAAGCTGTTGGCTAAACTTTCTTCGTAAGATACTTTCATTCTCTATTCCAAACCGGTTTATCCCGGCGCACTGCGTCGCCTTTTTTCTCTTCCTTCTCTTGCCACCTTTATGCGTTCCCTTAGTGCTTTTCAACGCCGTTGACGGCAAGACGCGGGGGCGGAATCATACAATGAAATCACAACGTGATTCCACTCCAAAGGCCCATGTCGCGGGCCAGGCGATTCCGGGCCAAAGGCCCATAAGGTGAAAGCCCAGGGCATCGCCCTGGGTTTACGTTACCAGCCAACTAGAAAAGCCCCAACGGGGCGAAACAACGCGGCGCAATGCCGTTGGTTTCGCCCCGTTGGGGCTTTGGCGTCTGTGCGGTGTGATCTTTCCTGGGGCGTTGCCCAAGGCTATCACATTTTGCCCCGCTGGGGCGGAATCGCAGGGCGCGGACGGCGGACTGGCTGGGGGCCGAATTTATTGCTCGGGGACGCAATCGCGGAGGGCGGTGGCATCACGATCGGCGGTGGTATCACGACGAGCTGAAACACTTTACATCGCCTCTTTGCCGCGTTGGAAATGCGGCACTGATGTGTCGCACTCCAGGTTCGCTTACGGTCGCAGTACCTTGAACTCCCGTTTTCGGTTCCTGCCACGAATGGCACTGTCGTGATTGTAAGAGGCTATCTGAAAAGTGATGCAGACGTAAACCCTATTCTGCGTTAGGCTTAGTTCGTCCATGAGCAAAGGAGTGCAATGCCATGACGAATGATCAAACGGTGTGTCGGAAATCGTATCCGACGGATTTGATCGACGAACAGTGGTCCCACATTGAGTCGCTACTTCCGGTGGCAAAGCCGGGAGGCCCGACCACGCAAGGTGAATTTGCGAGAGGTACTGAACACCATTCTGTATCTGAATCGAACGGGTTGTCAGTGGGACATGCTGCCGCACGACCTTTCACCGCGAAGCACAACGTGGAAGTATTTTGCGGCGTGGCGCGAAGATGGCACGCTTCAGAAGATTCTTGACACCCTGCGTGCCGCAATTCGCGTGCAGGCCGGTCGAGAACCAACGCCGAGCGCAAGTTGTGTCGATACGCAGTCTGTAAAAACAACAGCAGTCGAAGGCGAAAATCGGGGCTACGACGGAGCAAAGAAAATCAAAGGCCGAAAGCGTCATTTGATGGTAGATACGCTGGGTTTATTGATGATGATTGTGGTAACTGCTGCCAATCCGGATGACGGTACTGCGGCTCCAAAACTGCTCTCACGGCTGACAGCAGCCGACTTTCCCAGGCTGATATGCCAGAGCCTTTCAGGCTCCATCGCAGCGCCAGCTTCGTCCATCAACGCAAACACATTTTCTGCGCAAGTGTCACCGCGCAATTCATGTCGCGCAGAACCGGAAGAAGGCGGCAGCGCACTCCCTGCCTCGTATGATGCATCAAAGAGACCCCTGCACTTTCTCAATTCTTGTTTAGATTGCAAGACCCCCAACGGCGCAGAGCGAAGCGGCAACCACAACAATTATTCGTGAGACCGCATTTCGAGGTGTCATTTCATAGAAGTAGATGGCAAGCGCGAGAATGATTGCCGCAACGATGAACTCGATGCTCAGCACCCGATTCGTGGCACCTTGCAGAAATCTGATCGCGATGAATACGGTCACGACGATTAGCCCTTTGATGTACGCTCGCCATAGTCCGAAATCCGATGCGAAAAGCACGGCGCATGTTGCCAGATACATCGTGTAAGGAAAAAATAACTGACGAAAGATCATCCAGCGACAAATCGCCAGCCAAATCAAGCTGCATGCCATAAGCAATAAACGTTCATTTCGAACGTCCGGCCGGCTTCGGAAAATAACCGCCGTCAAGAAAATCTGAGCCCAGGCTGTGCCACCAAAATAAAGAGCTGTGGCGACAATGCAGAAAACGAAAACAGCCCTGTTTGAAATCGAAAAACGTGAAGTGTCGATCATTTCAGGCCAACCAAAGTCTTTTCGTTTTTGAAGTCTGAAACGTCCGTGAGGGATGGAGTTTACTGGGCTTTCACAACCCGAAACCTCAGTGAGGGATTAAGTTTTGGCAGTTCGGCTGTCTGGCCAAAAATCCCTCATTGATGCGTCGGGTTGTAATAACCCCCGGAAGGACCAGGAGTGGTCGCTTCATTGTGCTGAGCAAGTGTTCACGCTTCGCAACCCATTCGCACCGTTCTGCCTGCTCCGGAAAGAAGCCTTGATCACTCGAGCCGTTCATAGACCCGCCGGCGGAGAAATCAACGGTTCGTTCAGCGAATCCCGGTCAGTTTGTCGTGTCAATCACGGGTGAAGTATCCATAATCGGAAAGGAGTTTATCAACTGCGGTGTTAGGTTTTGTGATCGAACGCGGTCAGCCCACTACGTGCCCGCATGGAATGTGGCCTGCACGACTCTTCCTGAGCTGGGCATTCGGGGTTCCGCTGGCGCGAGTCGTTCCATGCGTCTTTTGATCAACGAATTGCATCCAATATGAAGCTTTACGTCTGGAAGAACGATGATGGGCTGCACCTTTCGCGACCACCGAAACCATCGACGCTTCACGAAATCGAATTCAATCCGGACGAGTTGTGTCGTCGGTGCGGCGAACGCGTGCTTTCGATTTCAGCAGACCAGTCCAACGTCTGTCCCTGGTGTGAATCCAATATGAATCGCCCTAAGATGCTGCGGTATCAGGAACTGGACATCGTTCGCCTGCTTCAAAAACAATCCGACGAAAACACAGCCTGTCAGGCACCAAACAAGTCCCTGATCGCGAACAAATGTACCGAAAAAGATCTACGCGACCACCTGACTGAGATCGGCTACTTCGGCCGGTCGGTAAAGTTTCTCAGTTTGGAACTGAAAGCCATTGAACGTCCCGGTTGGATCCAGGTGTTTCAATTCCACATTCAGGCAAAGAAGCAAGGCGGCGGCTGGGAAGAACACTACGGTATCTGTCGCAGCGATGAACGCAGCGACGCCTTCGAGGTGCAATTATTTGATCGGGAAGAATGGCAGCAACAAAAATTTCGCGAGGACACAAAGCAGATGATTACTCACGCTCGCGCCCCACGTCATTGGAGCTACGCGCCGCTGATGCTGCTGTTCATGCTGATCGTGGGGGCGGCCATTGTCGGTGCTGTCGTGTCATTTTCTGCCGAAATGCCTTCGACTCAATCAACGAATTAACCAGCGCGCCGTTGTGTCACGGTAGGAATAAAATACGTCCCCAGCGGAGCAACAGTCACGCGAAACTGGCTGTCTTCTATGCATTTAGCAGTCGGCCTTTTGGCGATTATTGCAACGTGACCGCTGGTGAAGCTGCTTCTACTTCAGGTGCCAACTGAATTGCGTCCGCTAATGTGACTCCTAGAAATAGCACGACAACGCCGACAGCGAACACCAGCAGCAAAGTATTCGTCGGCGTGTCGTAGCGCAGATGCATAAAATACGCGGCCACAAGGATCGCCTTTATCCCAGCGATGCCGAGCGCGATCCACACATCGAATCTACCAACCGGCCATGTCGAGGCCATCACGGTCAATGCCGTTAAACCAAGCAGCGTCACAAATATTGAGATCATCTGTTTCGGTGAACTGATATGCGTGTGAATTTGATCGACAGATGCTGTCGGTGAGTTATTCATGCTGAGTCTCTGTTCAACCAATCAGGTAAAGCAGTGGAAATAAGAAGATCCAGACAAGGTCCACAAGGTGCCAATACAGCCCCACGGTATCGACAGGAGTGAAATAGTTCGGCCCGAAGTCGCCACGCAGCGATCTCTTTAGCACCCATCCAATCGCGCCCATGCCTGCAAGGATGTGAATCGCATGCAGGCCGGTCATGGCAAAATAGATGCTGAAGAACGTTCCGGCTCGGTCGAAGACTCCAGCCGCACTTGCTTCACCTGCGGCATATTGCGACGCCCACAGGTGCCCTTCATGCCATTTGTGCGAATACTCGATGCCCTTGATGCCCAGGAACAGGCAGGCGGCGATCAGCGTCAGGCTCAGGCACAAAATCAAACCGCGTTGCTGGCCGAGCTGGCTGCAGCGGACGGCCCATGCCATTGTCAAACTGCTGAATAGTAACACCACGGTGTTGATCGCTCCCAGCCGCGTATCCAGTAACTCGGCTGAGTTCACAAAGGCTTCCGGGTGGAGCGTGCGAAAGACGGCGTACGCGACGAACAGTCCTCCGAAGAAGAGTACTTCCGTCACCAAAAACAGCCACATTCCGAGTTTGGCGGCGGCATATTGCTGTTGTGCGGTTTCGAAATGATGTGCTCGAAAACGGGAGGACGAATGTGCGGCAGCGGCAGCGGCTTCGGCAATCATAAGGCTGCCTCCGCGACGGAAGACTTCGATCGCCCGCGCTCATAGTTTCCAGTGTCTTCAATCAGTTCGAAGTCCTCCAGATCGTAAGGATCGGTCACATCGGGCGTGTGTTCAAAGTTATGCACCGGCGGCGGAGACGTCGTCTGCCATTCCATCGTCGCGACGCCCCACGGATTCGGCGGTGCCTTGCGGCCACGGAACAGGGAATGAATCAATACGGCGGCGCAGATCATCAAGCCGACGCCCAGAACGAACGCTCCAATCGTGGATACGACATGCAGTCCCTGAAATTCCGGCTGATAATTGTAGTAGCGCCGAGGCATCCCTCTGGTTCCCAGCAGGAACTGGGGAAAGAACGTCCAGTTGAAACCTATGAAAATCACCAGGCACGACGTCCGTCCCCAGAATTCGTTATACATTCGTCCGAACATCTTCGGCCACCAGTAAAACAGACCTCCGATAAACGCCATCAGTGTTCCGCCCATCATCACGTAATGAAAATGAGCCACCACAAAATACGTGTCGTGCAGATGCACGTCGGTGGCAAGTGCTCCTAGAAACAAGCCGGTCAGCCCGCCAAACGCAAAGAGCACGATAAACGACAGCGCGAAGCACATCGGTGTCGTGAGTGAAATCGATCCCTTGTACAGCGTCGCCAGCCAGTTAAAGATTTTAATGCCCGAAGGAATGGACACGCTGAAGGTGAGCGCACTGAAAATGACCGCAGCCATGGCCGATTCGCTGGTAAACATGTGATGCCCCCAGACGAGAAAACCCAACAGAGCAATGGCGACGCTGCTGTAACACAGAAAGCGGTATCCAAAGATTCGCGTGCGGCTGAATGCGGAAATCAGCTCGCTGATAATCCCCATCGCCGGCAGGATCATGATGTATACGGCCGGGTGCGAGTAAAACCAGAAGAAGTGCTGATACAGCACAGGGTCGCCCCCGAGTGCCGGATCAAAGATGCCAATACCAGCGACACGTTCGGCGATCAGCAGCAACAAAGTAATGCCGAGAACGGGCGTCGCCAATACCTGAATGATGGCAGTTGCGTAGAGAGACCAGAGAAACAATGGCATACGAAACCACGTCATGCCTTTCGGACGCATCGTGTGAACGGTGGCGATGAAATTGATCCCGGTGAAGATCGAGCTGAATCCTAGAATGAACACGCCCATTGTCGCGCTGATGACGCTGGAGTTGGTCGTGGTGCTGTAGGGGGTGTAGAAAGTCCAGCCGGTGTCGAGCCCGTTCAGTCCCATCGCGGCGACCAGAAACACGGCTCCGAACACCCACAGGTAGAAACTTGCCAGGTTCATGCGAGGAAAGGCGACGTCTTTTGCTCCGCACATCAGTGGCAGGACAAAGTTGCCCAGAGCAGCGGGAATGCTGGGAATGATGAACAGAAACGTCATGATCGCGCCGTGCAGCGTAAACATGTGGTTGTAGGTATCGGCGTCCATGATGGTCCGACCCGGCGTCAGCAGCTCTGTACGCACCAACAGGGCCATCACGCCTCCCATCAGAAACGACGTCAGAATCCCCACCAGGTACATCACGCCAATGCGCTTATGGTCCAGCGTGAACACCCACGACCAGACCCCGCGTTCAGCCGTCAGATAGCTCGGAGTCTGCAGTTTCACCGGGTGCGGATTGACAAATTCGGGCAGCCGACTTTTAGGTTTTATGATTGTGGACATGGAAGATTTTTCTGTCGAGTTTTCCGGGGCAAAAAATTGGGGGGCAAGTTTGTTGTTGGCCACTCGATATTTCTGTGTGAACAGCGGCGAGTCGCATAAGTCGCCTGCGTTTATTCCCTGAGCGTTTTGATGTATTCAATAATTGCAGAGATCTCGTCGTCTTTGAGCTGACCCTGATAGGTTGGCATCACCTTCCGGTAGCCAGCTCGAGCCTTCGCCTGAGGCTCCAGAATCGATTCGCGAATGTAGTTTTCATCGACGTCGATGGATTCGCCGGTATCCAGGGCGGCCTGCTGACCGAACAATTTATAAAAACTCGGCCCGACCATCTGACTTCCATCAACCGAATGGCACTGAGCACAGCCTCGACGTTTATAGAGAGCCTTCCCGCCTTCGGCAGGCGACATCGTTTCGAGGAAGTTTGACGCCTTCTCCAGCCATCGTTCAAATTCGCCCGATGGATGCACGACAACGTCAGTGTTCATGTCAGAATGTTTTGTGCCGCAATATTCAGCACAGAACAGATCAAACATTCCAGGTTCAGTGGCTTCAAAAGCAAGCGTTGTGTACCGACCCGGAATGGCGTCTCGTTTGACTCGAAAAGCCGGAATGAAAACGCTATGGATCACGTCATCGGACGACATCACGAGTTTGATGGGACTATTTACCGGAATATGCAGGGCGTCGTCGATATAGCCGTTCGGATACTGGAAACTCCAAACCCATTTCTTACCGACGACACGAATTTCATAGGCGTTCTCGGGTTCGGCGGCCATGCCAATGAAGGTACTGAAACCTGCAGCGAAGATCACCATCAGGAGCAGGAACGGAATGACGCTCCAGGCAATCTCCAGCGCGATGCTATGGTGAATTTTCCTTTCCGCCGACACACCTGGGCGTCGACGGTACCGAACCACGAATAACAGCAGCGCACCAACGATCCCGATAAAGAAGATCATCGAAATCCACAGAATCAAGTTGAAGACCCAGTCGACTTCGCGGGCCACGGTCGAGCTTTGACTGGGCAGCCATAGACTTGCTGTCGATTCCGCAAGAGTGAGTTGTAAGCTGAAGATGGTCATGGAATTCGCTGTTCGTTTGAATTACCTCGTAAGTGTCTGGTCAGAAAATTCGTTCAACCCGCTGCCGATTGATTCGCCAGAAATCGGACACGCAACAGGAACGCTCCCAGCACGATGATGGTAGTCAAGGCGGCAAGTCGCATCAGCTTCCACGCAGCAGGGGCATATTTTCCGGTCGCACTGTCATAGCGAAAGCAGAACAACATCAGTTGATCGAGTGGCGAACCGATCCTGCCCGCAGAAGCTTCTGCCAATGACAGGCGAACCGTCTTGGATTCAAATTGGACGCCGTACAGATAACGTGAAATCACTCCGTCCGGCATACAAACGATGGCGGCAGCGGTGTGAGAGAATTCACGTTGTTTTGGCAGAAACTTGTAGCGGAATCCTGCGGTGTCAGTGGCTGCAGCGATCGACATCGGAGTTCCTGTCAAAAACGCCCAGCCATCGGAAGTGTCAGCACGACCGTACGCTGTGAGGTGATTCTGCTTCGCGATCGCAGCCTGTTGAGGTGTTTCCAGCGGATCGATGCTAATGGAAATGACTCGAAATTCTTTGCCGACCGTCCATTCGAGTTCTCGTAACGACTCGACAAGCCCGTTCAGTTGCAGTTTGCAAAGCAGCGGACAGCTCGCGTAATTGAAAGTCAGAATGACGGGCAGCCGTCCATCGAAGAACCTCCCCAGAGGAACCTGCTGCCCCTGTGAATTCTTGAACTCCACCTCCAGTGGGAGCTGATTCCCGGAACGATCATCAATGCCGACGTCTTTGATCCCCAGCGGCGTATTACGAAGCATCTGCGCCAAGGATGGCTGCGTTGAGGCTATCAAGGTGCCGATGAGGCAGGCGAATGCGAGAGCTCTCATAACGATGGTTCCCGTCTTGATTGAGCATCTGCTCGATCACCGTGAGGGTCGATGATCGTTTTTTCCAAATCCCGTGCTGTCAGTTTGATAGCCACGTCAATGGGGATGGCAACGACGTCTCTCTGACGATCCAGCCATCCGTACCGATTGATTTTTGATCGCTGCTCGGCCAGTAACGACTCGGACGAGGCGGTGACAGGTCCCGCAAGGTTTTTTTCCACTTGTGCGGCCTGGAACTTCAGATACAGCACCTGTAACCCAACGATCAGCGCGAACGTACCAATCGCCGCCACCAATCCAGCCGTCACGAGTGCTGGTGCGTCAAGTCCGTCGGTGGGTTCATGATTTTGCATAATTTCACCTTCGATAAAAACGTATTCGCTCCACCGCTAACCGTTACACAACGTGATGGCTAACAGCTTCTTGAAGTCTGGGATCTGCGATCGGAATCAAATTCTCACCCCGAGCGAACCAACCAGCAGCAACTGCCGTCACGCTGACAGCAACCATCAGCCCGAGAATCTCAGCGACGCCAAAGACGGGTGATTCATTAAATTGCGGATACACCAGCCAGTACAAATCGAGCCAGTGCATCAGCAGCAACCACGATGAAACGACGATCACAAGCCCGGAGTTGCGTTTCGCGGCACGCGGCATGAGGGCCACAAAAGGAATGAAGAAGTGCCCAAACATCAGTACAAGCGTCACGTTGTCCCAGCCGTGTTCCTGTCTGTGCTTCAGCCAGATTGTTTCTTCCGGAATGTTTGCATACCAAATCAGCATGTATTGTGAAAACGCGATGTAGGCCCAGAAACAATTGAATCCAAACAGCAGCTTTGTGATGTCGTGCAGATGTTCCTTCGTGACGAGTTTTGGGGCCCGTCCGGAGCTAACCCAGACTGCGGCGGTAATCGACAGCACAGCCAGGGCCGCAGTCATTCCGCCTGAGAATATGTAAATCCCATAGATGGTGCTGAACCAGTGCGGATCAAGAGACATCAGCCAGTCGAAGGAGGCGAACGTCGTCGTTAGGGCAAGCGCAATGAGTATCGGAGCGCTGCGACGTTCCATCAAAAGCGTCGCTTGTTTATCGCCTGTGCGGTCTTGCCCTTGGGACGTCTTCAGCAACCAAACTCCTGCAGCTATCCATACACTCGCGTAGACAAATGTGCGTGCCGCAAAAAACGGGGCATTCAGAAACGGCTGTTTTCCCATGAGCACCTTGTCCCCGGCCACAAATTCCGGATCATTCCACGAATACACACCAGAGTGACCGCTTAATAATGCCACGAGCAAGGGCACGAGAAGCAGGACCGGGCCAACGACGCTCGCACTCAGCACCTCAGCAACCCGCCGCAGAGTGACGCTCCACCCAGCTCGAGTGATATGCTGAATGGCTACGAAGAACATGGCCCCTAAACAGATACTCAGCACAAACCATGCGTTCAAAACCCAGGCGAAGCCAATTCGTCGCGCACCATCACCCGATCCAAAGCCGACAGCCAGCGATCCCACTAAACTGAGACAGATCATCGCAGACACCATGTAGACAAGATTCACTCTGCCGAGAAATTTTGCGACTCGCGACTTGGCAAGGTTCTCGGAGGACAGGTGAGTTGCGGGTGCTGACATTTTTGCTGTTCAATCATTCATGCCGGCAAGTATCCGGGTGAGTTCTGCGTTTGCTAATTCAGTTCGCGCATGTTGGGAAGGACATCGGACGGCACATCTTCCGCCGTTGCGGTACGAGTTTTCTGCAGGGCTCGCAGATACGACACGATCGCCCAACGGTCTTTCACTGGTATCTGCGACGCATATCCGGGCATCTTTCGTACTCCGTTGGCGATGGTGTTGTACAACTGGCCCACGGGTTGGTTCTGAATGGGTTCCGCGTGCAGTGAGGTCGGTTTGACCCAGGTTCCCTGTTCCAGTTCCAACGCCCGCAGCGTCACCAGTCCGTCGCCGTCACCGCCGATCCCGTGACAGGAGGCACAGAAGATTTCGTAGCGTTCTTTACCGCGGCGAATGAGTGTCTCGTCCACCGAAATGGGAAACTCAGTCACCCAGTTTGGCGTTTTCGGCTGTGCGTCCGAAACCTCCGCCGCTGGGGGTTCGCCGCCGGATTGGATGGCGGCCAAAATTTGTTGGCTGATGCTGCCGTTTGCCGATCCAGTGGCTTCCTCGAAATCACTACGAATTCCGCGGTACAACGCGCTGTCTTCGCGAAGATCGCCCAAGGCAATCGTGCCCGCCACCTGCGGACGCATCGATCGTCCATCAGCGAACAAGGGGTTTGTGGTTTGAGCTTTGAATTTTGGCTGATGATCCATATCCGATATGAAAGATATCCGCGGAACAGTTGATGTGGTCGAACGCGCCTTTGCGATCAGCACCGGCGGAATGAGGGCGAGCACACTCAGAACAATCGCGGTCAGAACAAATGGCCGAGGAAGTCGGGACTCCCGAACGTCCACAATCGGAATCGTGTCGACTCGAACGCTGCCTTCCCGACGCAACAGTGCTTCGGTTTGTTCCGCATCGAAGACGTCGTCTGATGCTTCGACGGCAATGAAAAATCGATCATTGGTCGCTCGAGCAAACGCGGGAATCCGAAACAGCCGATTCGCTGGCCGCGGCAGACCTCCCATGGCGATTGTTCCACCAAACACGGCGAACGCGGCCAGCAGAATTGCAAGTTCGAATGCAACAGGCAGGCTCGGCAGAAACGAGAACATCGGTTTGCCGCTGATGATTAACGGATAGTCGATCGCGTTCATCCACCATGCCATCCAGATCCCGCTCGTCAGACCAACGACCGCTCCGACAATCGCGGCGTACGGTAGCGGCGGTCGTTTTGCCTTCAGCACCTCGTCAATACCGTGAATCGGATGCGGAGAATACACCTCCAGTTTTCGGTAACCTGCCTGACGAATTGCTTTCGCTGCAGCAACAACGTCAGACGCGGAAACAAATTCTGCCAACAGCCCGTCAAGTTTGATTTCCGGGTCTGCGAGAGCCGTTGGTTGTTTTGCAGTCGCTATGGACATCGTATCTGCATTTTTGATTTGTGTTGTTTGTCGGCGTTCTCTTTGCACGGTGATCCTCCTACTCTGATTCCATTCGATGGACGCCTGCCGCGGGCAGTACGGACTTCACTTCGGCCATGGCCACCATGGGCAGGAACCGGCAAAACAACAGGAACAGCGTGAAGAACAAACCGAAACTTCCGACGAACATCAACACGTCAATTAACGTCGGGGCAAAGTATCCCCATGATGAAGGCAGAAAGTCTCGACTGAGTGATGTGACCGTGATGACGAAACGTTCAAACCACATCCCTACGTTCACCAGCACACAGATCACCACCATGCACCATGGTGATGTTCGAACTGATTTGAACCAGAACAGTTGAGGTGCCAGCACGTTGCAGCTCACCATGGTCCAGTAAGCCCAGGCATACGGCCCGAGCGCTCGGTTGACGAATGCAAACTGTTCGTACTGGTTGCCTCCATACCATGCGATAAAGAATTCCGTGGCGTAGGCGTAGCCGACCATCATGCCGGTCGCCAGCACGATCTTGCACATGTTTTCCAGGTGCCGCAGCGTGACCAGGTTTTTCAACCCGAAGAATTGTCTGGCCGGCACCATCAACGTGATCACCATTGCGAAGCCGCTGAACACAGCACCCGCCACAAAGTACGGCGGAAAGATAGTCGTGTGCCAGCCGGGCACCTGCGAGACAGCAAAGTCAAAGCTGACAATCGTATGGACACTCAGAACGAGAGGCGTCGCGAGGGCAGCCAACAACAGATACGCCTTTTCGAACAGTCGCCATTGCTTCGACGAACCTGTCCAGCCCAGCGAAGCGACTCCATATACGATTTTGCGGATCTTCGACGTCGCTCGATCACGCAGCGTCGCCAGGTCCGGCAGCATCCCTAAATACCAGAACATCGCGGAAACCGTGGCATAAGCCGTGACTGCAAAAACATCCCACAACAACGGACTGCGAAAGTTCGGCCACATGGCCAAAGAATTGGGCAATGGGGCCAGCCAGTAAACGAACCAAACCCGCCCGATATGAATGGCGGGAAAGATCCCAGCGCAGGTGACCGCAAAGATTGTCATCGCCTCGGCGAACCGATTGATACTGGTTCGCCAGTCCTGTCTGAACAGAAACAGAATGGCAGAAATCAGAGTTCCGGCATGGCCAATTCCCACCCAGAACACGAAGTTCACGATCGGCCAGCCCCACGCGACGGGCGCGTTATTGCCCCAGACACCAATCCCCGTGGCGATCAGATAGACAATCAGGGCAAACAGCATCACTGTCAGGCTGGACGAGAACACAAAAGCGATCGTCCATGCGCGAGGAGGTTTCGGACGTTCGGCCAGAGACGCGACCTGTTCCGTGATCGAACTGAGCGTGTTATTGCCGCTCATCAGCGGCGGTCGAATAGCCGGATCAATGACGGTATTGTCAAATTCGTTGATGGTGACAGTTGCCATGATGGATCGCTGTTGGAAGACGGAGTTTCAAAAAAACGCGAACGTTTTCAATAATGCGGACTCACTGCATACACATGATCACAATGGATGTTCAGTGTGTGTGGCACTCACGATGGCTTCCGCAAGCCATGGATGTGGGTTGCGGATTCTTGCCAGATACTTTGTCCGTGGTTTTGTATTCAGTTCGGCCAGCATGCCGTACGATCGATCATTGCGGTGAGCTTTCGCGACGGCACTTTGCTTATCGTTCAGATCGCCGAAGACGATGGCCTGAGCCGGGCATGCCTGTTGACAGGCTGTAACGATTTCTCCATCAGCGATACCTCGTCGCTCATTTTTCGCATCGATCTTTGTGTCCTGAATCCTCTGCACACAGTAAGTACACTTTTCCATCACACCACGGCTGCGAACGGTGACCTCCGGATTCAGAATCATCTTCTGCAGCACGTTTTCCGGTTCAGCCAGCGGCGCGTTGTAATTGAAAAAGTTGAACCTGCGGACCTTATACGGGCAGTTGTTGGCACAATAGCGGGTGCCGACACAGCGATTGTAGACCATGTCGTTCAGCCCTTCGTCACTATGTACTGTGGCCGCCACGGGACAGACCTGTTCGCACGGAGCCGTCTCACAGTGATGACAGGCGACGGGCTGGTGAGCCACTTCAGGGTCATCGACATCGCCGGCGAAGTAGCGGTCAATCCGCAGCCAGCTCATTTCACGTCCAGCCAGAACTTGTGCTTGACCGACAATCGGCACGTTGTTTTCAGACTGACATGCCACTGTGCATGCGTTGCAGCCAATGCAGCGGTTCAGGTCAATGGCCATACCCCATGCATGACCTTCGTACTTCGGCTCTTCCCACAGCGATTCCAGCGGTGGATGGTGAGGTCCTCGGTGCTCGGCAAAGTCCGGATGTTTTTCGTATTCCTCCAGAGTACCGGTCCGAATCAGTTCTCCCAGTCGCTTTCCGATCGCTGCAAAGCCAACCGCATCAATGGCGAAGTGATCCTGCGTGGTGGCCAGTTCATGCTGTTCACCGGTTGGCGTTACGGTGACGCCTTCGCGAATGATGGACGCCTTCCCCGCCAGTAACGGCGACACATCCACACCGATAGCAGCGATGTCATCGTTCGCAAGACCACCAGTGTGACCGGCAGCGGATCGGCCGTACCCCAGCGCGAGTTGCACCGAATTCTTTGCGACACCCGGCAGGACGAATGCAGGCAGCCTCAAGGATTGCTCGCCGACCTGAATGCGAACAACGTCTTCGTGTTTGATTCCCAATAAGGCCGCAGTGGCCGGTGCCATGATGGCCGCGTTGTCCCATGTGAGCTTGGTGATCGGATTGGGAGTTTCCTGCAACCAGCCGTTGTTGGCAAACCGGCCGTCGTGCACAGAGGCATCCGGGGAGATCACGATCTCAATGTCATTTGGTGCCGACGCACGCTCCGCGATATTCACCTGTCCGATTGGAAACCGGTCATTCAGTCCGTCTGTGAGAGAAACTTCGCGGACTGCGAATTCAGACTCGCCGATAAATCCGTCGTGTACAGCCTTTCGCCATTCCGATTCGGTTGACAGTCGCACGGCTTCACGAGGTGGTCGAGAGGACTCGGTAGACCATGTCATGAACGCCTTGCGAAGCAATTGTTCACTGGATGCCAGGCCTGTGCGAGTGAACAACGAAAGCAGCTCCGTCACCGTTCGCCCGCCGAACAGGGGAGCGATCATTGGCTGAGCGATGGTGGCGGTGCCGTCCCATGTTCGGCAGTCACCCCACGATTCCAGAAAGTGAGCCACCGGAATATGCCAGCGACAGCCGGCGGTGGTTTCGTCGCGATAAAGGCCCGCGTGCGCAGTGAAAGCAACTTTATTCAACGCCTTTGTGAATCGTTTCGAATCAGCGGTGCCGTACGCCGGATTTGATTCGAGAATCAGCAGTGTTTCGACAGCACCGGAACCCATCTTCTCCAGCAGCGATTCAAAGTCTGTTGCCTGAAGGAAGCTTGCCTCAATTGGATCGATGGTGTGGGTGAGCGTGGAATTGTGGTTTTGCAGCAGGACATTTAAGCGATGAATTCGCGCATGCACTTCGGCGGGTTGCCGGGGGCCAGCCAACAGCACAGACTCACCCCGACACCTCACAAGATCGTCCGCGAGCGCCGCCAGCACGCGCTCCGTTTTATCCGCTTTAACGTTTCCGGTTTGTCCAGGCTCCGGCGTCGTTCCCGTTGTTGTTTCAATGGCTTCGGCGACCAGTTCTTCCAGCCTTGCAACCACACTTGGCACGTCGCCGGATCGAACAGGCACGCGGTGGTCGGCATTCGAACCGGTCAGTGACATTCCACTTTCGAAGGCGTAGAGCCGATTCATCCAATCACTGTCGGGGTCGCGACGGTCAGCCCAGTCACGCACCATGTTCATGGCAGCAGGATGAGCGCCCATCGGATCGGCGTCGAAGCAGGCAATCACCTTCGCTTTCCGAAAATCGTACTGCGTACGAACGGGTTCGCCGAACGCCAGAATGGATCCCTTAGCTGCGGCACGATTCACGGTCGGTTCATGTTCGCACCAGATGGCTTCCGGGAACCTTGCGGTGATGAGTTGCTGCAGCCGCTGTCGTGTCAGCGATGACGAAGCACCGCACAGAAAGGCCAATCCCTGTCCGCGCCGTTGCTGGTGAGCGTCAATTTGAACGGCAATGGCGGCGTCGAAATCTTCCCAACTGCGTCGGAGTGTTTCGTTGCCAACGCGTTCAAACAGACCATCGCTGCGATCCGGATCATAGAGCGAAAGGATGCTGGCCTGGTCAAAGGCGTCTGTTCCGCCCTTCGTGAACGGATGCTGCTGATTGCCATCGACTTTAATGGGACGACCGTCAATTGATGTGACTGTCAGTGGACGACCCGTGCCGTCGAGTTCCCAACTGGATGCAAAGTACTGTTTTTCTCCGGGCATACGGTTTTGAGGTCGCACCGTGAAAGGCGCAAACTCTTCGGCTTCCCACCGGCAGCCGGCGATTCCTCCGAAAGCCAGCGACGCTCCCATCAGTTGCAGCCAGCGGCGACGCGACACGGACGTCGGCAGCTCCGAACCGGCCATAGGAAATTCTCGCGACATCCAGTCACGAAACGCCGGCTTGTCGGCAAGTTCGTTCAGGCTTCGCCAATAGCGTTTGGGCTGCGTTGTGGTTTCCAGGTCGATCATTTTGGTGTTGATTCAGTTCTCATGAAACTTGAGAGCGGCGGCATCAAATCGCCGCGACGCTCAGGTTTAGTAGTGGCAAGTCGAACAGTTTTGATTCGCTTTGATGTTCCAATGTTCCTTCACCAGCTCCCCAATTTCACTGGCCGGTTTGGGCGGTACCCATTCCATGTTCGTCACCATTTCGGGAGGCCGCAGATGCGGTGTGGGGTTTCGATGACATTCCAGGCACGACGCCATGCTCAGTGTCCTGACCTGAGACACAACATCCATCTGATCGATCCGTCCGTGGCACGAAATACACGAGACGCCGCGCGTGACGTGTGCCGAGTGATTGAAGTTCACAAAGTCGGGCAGATCGTGTACGCGTTTCCAGAGTACAGGCGTATCATTCGCCCAACTTTTGTGTACCTCAGACAATTTCGCACTGCCAGCGTGAATCGCGGTGAGTGCGACGTTGCCGCTTCCGTCGGCAGGACTGTGGCAGTTAATGCATGTTTGAGTCGGAGGAATCGCTGCGTGAGCCGTTTGTTCGACTGTAGTGTGACAGTAACGACAATCCATCTTAAGCTTGCCCGCGTGCAGCTTGTGACTGAACGGAACGGGTTGTTCGGGAGCGTAACCGATGTGAGTCGTCTCCGGCGCGGTACCCGCCATCAACACGATGGCTCCGTATGCGATCACAATCGGCGTACCGATGATGAGGCACTTTGCCAGTCGGTTGGTCCATGTGGGAAATTGAAAGTCGTTCATTTGGTAACTCGTTGAAGGTACTCGTTTCATAGATCCGTCAGCTGCGCCTTCAACGACTGCCTCCACACCCTCGCTGTTTTGCGAATTAGCTTCCCGCCGCTGGGAGTTTGGAAGGAGTCGGTTAAGAATTTGAAGGTTCGCTCAAGTTCGCCCAGTTGTGGAGAACCACGGATCGCGAGGATTAAGGGAACGAATGAAATCGTCGTCAGTCAGGTCAACATCTCCAGAAACTGACCGATCGTCCACCCGTTGTGGAAGTGGCGAGCTCAGGGCATCACGCCGCACCATATTTACGTATCTGACGTTGCCAGTGAACGGAGGTACTCGCGATTCATCCGCGCGATCACACTCACGCTGATATTTTTCGGGCAGACCGCTTCGCATTCTCCGTGGTTCGAACAACTGCCAAACATCTCTGCGTCCATTTGAGCGATCATCTTTCGAACGCGGTTTCGACGCTCAGGTTCGCCCTGCGGCAGCGTCGCCAGGTGAGCGACCTCTGCTCCTACAAACAATGACGCCGAAGCGTTCACGCAGGCTGTGACGCACGCACCGCAGCCGATGCTGGCCGCCGCATCCATGGCACTCTCCGCCACCGCTTTGGCAATCGGGATCGCATTCGCATCTGGAGCACTCCCCGTGTTGACGGAAACAAACCCGCCAGCCTGCTGAATTCGATCAAACGCACTGCGATCGACAATCACGTCTTTGGTAATGGGGAATGCTTTGGCTCGGTACGGTTCGATCCAGATTTCACTGCCATCTTCGAAGCTGCGCATGTAAGTTTGGCATGTTGTGGCACCGCTCACTGGGCCATGAGCCACCCCGTTGATCACAAGCGAACAGGTGCCACAGATGCCTTCGCGGCAGTCATGTTCGAACGCGACTTCGGGTTGGCCGTTTTCAGCAGACTGCATGTTCACCTGGTCAAGCATCTCAAGAAATGACATCTCTGCCGCGATGTTGTCAATGTCAATTGCGTGCGGAGGACACTGCAGTGGCGGGCTTCGGCACTGTCACCAATCCCGTCACCACAGAGACCGGCACCGCCAGAAATCCCGCGATGTTGACCGCCGCGATGACTGGCGATGCCTTTCGCAATGCGGATTCGTGGCCCTCTTTTGCGAGGCCGATCGTCTGAAAAGCATTAGAGATCGCATGCTTCAGATGCACGGAAAGTCCCAGCATTCCACCCACATAAATCAGCACGATCAGCGGATTTGAAAAACCAGCGACCACCATCGCGTACACATCATGCCGAATATCAGCGACGCTGAGAGGGGTCGATAAGCCGGCACTTTCATGCTGCGCTTGCGGGCGGCGTCCAACAAGACACCACGCCTGCAAGGCGAAAATACGACGTTTCAGGTTTCAATAACTTTGGAGGATGAACCCTCGTGCTCACTCGTCCGCTTTATCACTGACAATCAAAGAGATGAATGTCGATGTCAGCGCCACAGCAAACACTCCGCAGCCTACGGCGAAAATGAGAACATCACTGTTTGCCATTTTGAGAACTCCCCAGCACAAGTGTCCCGAAGCTCAGGATCGATGGCACCCACAACCCCACGTACAATCCCTCTTGTTTACTCCCGGTAAACCAGAGTGAGACGGAGAAAAGAAACGAAGCCCCAGCGGCAACGACATAGCCCAGTTTGGCCAATTTACGCTTATTCATTAGCAGCCCCTCTACCTGAACAGACTCAACTCACTCGTGACAAATTCGTTCACAACGTGCATCTTCACCATCCCGCGACGAAGGCTGTACGTTAACTCCGGTTCGCCACCATTCCATGATTTGCTTGTAATCGTGCTGAACGCCGCGACTCGCCAGCTGCAGAGACAATCCCGAAACATTCTTCAGCAAGGTTTCGCGTGTTCGTGCACTAACGTCCAGAAGAGAACTGTTTGGACGAATCGATCGAATAGTAATGTCACACTCGGCAAGGCGTTGTTACGAGGCAGTGGCAGAGCGACCGAACAATCTCGGCGATGCGGACAAGCCATATCGACAACAAAGACTTATATTTATGTGTAAAAGCAGTGCGGGCTTCCATGAATGTTGCCGCTTTAGCTTTTTTCACAAAGTCGAGTTAAGCGTGATTGTACGCCTGCGGTCTGTTACACAGGAGGAACGTTATGAACCTTTACTGGTTCAGAGTTTCAACAGAATTGAGTTTCGAGATGAATAAGTTGACGATCTTATTCGCGACGGGTTTGCTGGTCGTGGCTGCATCCGCAGAAGCGGGCTCAAAGTGTAATGGCAGAGCAACAACCAATCGGTCAGTGCGTGGAACACATGTCTTGACGATATTCGAGGCACATCCGGCCGACAAAGACATTGTAGACACAGCCGTCGCGGCTGGCTCGTTCAAGACCCTCGTAACCGAAATCGAAGCTTCAAACGGCGTGATTCACGTGATCGACAGCGTGATGCTGCCGTAACTGAATGAAAGATGACGTTAAGTTCGGGGGGGCGGTCGATATCCAGTCGCAGCCCCTTCTCTTATGTCCTGAACTCTGTGAAATGGAAGTGGTTATCAATGTCAGTTGCATTCAACGGGACTCTGAATGATCAGTCATCAGCCGAACATTGCTGCATGTCGATCCGCAGGATCCGCAAGACGGGAAGTCTGACCGGGACCAGTACGATGCGTGGCGCGTTTCGCAGAGATCCGGCGAGTCGAGCAGAACTGATGTCGCTGATCAACATGCCGAGTTGATGGGCAATCATGATGAACGATCTGATCTGGTGGAGATGGTGTTGATCATCACGTACCTCAGTCTGGTGGCATCGTGCGGACCGATCTGATCGGAAAGATGTGCAGATGCGACCTATCCAACCGTGAGTCCGCATGTGGCGGAACAAAACAGATCGAAACCCAACGATGCGTGATATGATTCTGGTACTGGGCGATCAGCTTGATCATGCTTCGGCCGCATTTGATGGTTTCGATTCTGAAAACAATGCCGTCTGGATGGCAGAGGTTGAGGAAGAGACAACGCACGTCTGGTGCCACAAATTGCGAATCGCGATGTTTCTGTCTGCGATGCGGCACTTTCGAGACGAACTGACGAAGTCGAAATTCACAGTCGAGTATCACGAGTTTCACCGGCAACCGTCGAAAGATCGCGGGAAGTCATTTGGTGATATCCTGCGGCTTGACGTCAAACGCCTGAAACCCAAACGACTGGTCGTGGTGGAGCCCGGTGACTGGCGTGTGCGACAGCAGCTTCAGACTGTTGCAGATGAACTCGGCGTCGCGCTGGACGTTCGACCCGATCGCCATTTCTACTGTTCGATCGAGGAGTTTGAGAAGTATGCTGACGGCCGCAAAAGTCTGTTGCTGGAGTTTTTCTACCGCGACATGCGAAAGAAGCACGATGTCCTGATGGACAACAACCAGCCGGAAGGCGGTCAGTGGAATTTCGACCATGACAACCGTAAAAGTTTCGGCAAATCCGGACCCGATGAGCTGCCGCAACCCAAAACGTTTCGGCCCGATGCGACCACGCAGGAAGTCATCCAACTGGTGGAAGTTCGATTTCCTGATCATCCGGGCAGTCTTGACCATTTCCAACTGCCAGTGACACGGCAGCAGGCGAAAGCCTTTTTGAAGAACTTTATCGACAACATTCTTCCGCACTTCGGGTTGTGGGAAGACGCAATGTGGACTGATGAAGCGTTTCTGTATCACTCGCGATTGTCTGCTCCGCTCAATATGAAACTGTTGAATCCTCGAGAATGCGTGGACGCGGCCGTCGAGGCCTACCGAAGTGGCAAGGCGCCCCTCAACAGTGTCGAGGGTTTTGTGCGGCAGATTCTGGGCTGGCGAGAATTCATTCGCGGCGTTTATTGGCTGAAGATGCCTGAATACATCGAACTGAATCATTTCGATCACCATCTGGAACTGCCATCATTCTTCTGGGACGGTGAAACAGAGATGAACTGTGTCAGACAGTCGATGCAGCATGTGATAAATCATGGTTATTCGCACCACATTCAACGTCTGATGGTGCTGGGGAATTTCGCACAGTTGTGGGGTGCCCACCCGCGGTTGTTCCACGAGTGGCACATGGCGATGTATCTGGATGCGATCGACTGGGTTTCGCTTCCGAATACGCTCGGCATGAGCCAGTACGGCGACGGCGGCATCGTGGGCACAAAGCCGTACTGTTCCAGCGGAAATTACATCAACAAGATGAGTAACTTCTGCTCAGGCTGTCGCTTCGATTACAAAAAGCGAGTTGGCGACGACGCCTGCCCATTCACGACCCTCTACTGGGAGTTTATGGACCGGCATTTTGATCTTCTGAAAGACAATCAGCGAATGAAATTCCCGATCAGCAACGTGGCGAAGATGCGAGAGAAGCCGCAGGAAATGGCTGACATTCGCACACGGGCCGACGAATTACGCAGCGACTGGGGCGGCTCGCCACAGTCGCGTTGATCGTGACAGATCAGTCGGAAAAACCGCATGATGGGCGACACGCAATTTCAATCCGAGACACAGTTGTTTGAAGGAACATTTTTTGCAGGAGAAACAAACGTGGAACCGATCTCTCCATCCTCGCCAAAAACGGTTCCTGACACCTTTTTGTGTTCCTTTTTGTGTTTCAAACGGAAAGTGGGATGGGAAATGACGACGCCCAAAGGCGAGGAAAAAGGGTCAGGAGCCTAATTGGCGGCATGGGTAAACTTGCGTGGTCGGCCTCGTTTTCGTAGTGTCGATTCAAGGTTGTATTGACGTGC
>Ga0209390_10002944_pt1:0-15000 | contig 28651 bp, 20 predicted proteins | sample BON01_FD_187212 | JGI IMG/M metagenome (GOLD analysis project Ga0209390, IMG submission 187212) | Freshwater microbial communities from Lake Bonney liftoff mats and glacier meltwater in Antarctica - BON-01 (SPAdes) (version 2) | ecosystem: Environmental > Aquatic > Freshwater > Ice >...
TTCCAGTAAGGCGCAGGTAGGTAACCTCTGCGCCCCTGCGCCTCTGCGCGAGACTAATACGTGTGCCTATTTCTCTGTCATGTTGACGGTAGAGGCGCAGAGATCCTTGGAAACTCATGGTGATTGCTGCGCAGCTTTTTGAAATTCACAAATTATGATGCGCGGCAGTATAGCTATGGGCTTGATCGAAAGCGAGATGCCTATCCAATGCGCTACGGTGAGTGGGGCGGGTTGCAATCTTTTCGAAACTTACAGGTCGCACCTGTGGGGGGCTTCGTCTCGATCTGATACTCGGCTTTCTTCTGGTGAATCGTAAAATGGAAATGCGGACAGTTTATCAGCTCATCTTAGTCGCCGTTTCCATCACGATTTCACCGTGAGTTCATAATATTTTCAAACGGGGGCGGTAGGATGGACTCCAATGAAAACTATATTCTGTCTTATCTTGAGTTGTGCATGGCTGGGAGCGCTGGGTGCCAGCATGAAAATCGAGGAGGCGACGGTGACTTTGCCTTACACGGAACTGGCGGCACTGCTCAGCCGTGTGAGTGAGGTAGAGCGCAGCTTGGAGGCGGCTCCGGCGACCGCTCCGGTTGATGTGATCGTGCGCTCGGCTCAGTATCGGCTGGATTGTGTGGTTCCCGAAGCGGCTACTTTGGAAGCGAGCTTTGCGGTGACGAACCTCTCTGATACTTGGCAGTCTGTCCTCCTAGTGGAAGCTTCGGAGGCGATACGCTCGGTCGATCCGGTGGCGACTAAGCTGGTGCAGCGTGAGAGCGGGCTACATTTATTATTAGAGCCCCATGCGGAGGTCGCGGTGACTTTGGGTTTGCCGCTAACGGGAGCGAGTCACTCGCGGGGTGGTCAAGTGGTGGCGGAGTTTTTCGCGATCGGTGCGGTGCAAAGTTCTCTGACGGTTTCGCATGGCAGCAAGCCTGAATCAGTTGCGGTGATCGGAGCGGTCGGAGGCAATGCGGCGAAGACAGAATTCAGCTTGTCGGCTTCGGGGGGGCGATTGGTGGTGAAGCTATACGAGGACAGTGCGCTTGAGCCGACACGCTGGCGTAGTGAGGCGCAATACTTAGTGCGCGATGCCGGTGGAACCATGGAGGTGCTTTGCCATCTAAGGCTCAAGGCGACTGATGGTGGGCGCACCTCGCAAGCAACCCTCCGCTTGCCGAGCGAAGTAAATGTGAGTCAGGTGAACGGAGTCGGCTCCGCCAAACAGTCGGTTGAGATGACGGTGGAGGGGCCGGTCATTCACTTCAACTGGGGCGACGACGAGGCAATTGCGCGCGAAATCTATGTGGCCTACATGGTGCCGCTCGCGGTGGTTGATGAGCGTGTGGCGCTCCCTGTTCTGCAAGTGTCGAATGCGGTGCGGGCGGACGCAGACTATTACTTGACCGACTTTGATGGACTCGAACTGAGCCCGATGGAGGGTGGCTGGTCGGATGCGGGGCGGCCTCCCGAGTGGATTATACAAGATGCGGGTGGGCGTGAATTCGATCACTACGCGGGGCTCTCGGGCGAGTCGCTGATCTTGTCGGCTCGTTTACTGCCGCGCTTACAGACAGCTAGCGCCACGATCCTTCTAGCCGAATATACTACGGAGGTGGTGGTGGAAGGTGGTCGGCTGCATCAGGGGAGTCTGACGATTGAGCACGGCGCGCAGGCGGATTACGAATTCACGCTTCCAGAAAGTGGTAAGCTGCTCGCTTGCACGCTGAATGGATCGACGACTGCACCGATTGTCCAAGAAGACGGCACGCTGCGACTCATGTTGCCTCGTGCAGGTGAGAGCAAAGCGACCACCCGGGTCGGCTACACTTTCACCACTAAGGGCAAGAAAATGAACCCGGTCGAAGGTAAGTTGGAGTTAGCGCTGCCGCAGACGCCGTTGTTTATTCACAAACTCACCTGGACGGTACAACTGCCTAGGGAATACCAAGCCACCGCTCTCGAAGGCAACGTGGCGATCGATGCGGGCGGGGCCGATGGCAAGCCCGTGCGCCTGAGTAAACAAATCTGCGACGGCGAAAGACCCGTGGCTTCACTCTATTACACGCGGAGAGATCTTCAGCGATAACCTTACTATGCATACACACAAATTAACAGCGTGCTCCCTCTTTGCGGTGGGCTTTATATTCATCTGTACGGCGGTTGCCTGGTTTATACTTGGCGGTGCGCTCACCCATCGCTCGATGGATCGTTCAGGCGCACTTGCCCAAGAAGTTAAAAAGACTTGGGGGCCGGAGCTCAGGCAGTCGCACCCCATCGCGTGGTATGAATCGCCTACTAATGCGAGTGGACGTAGCGCAGTCAGCCCGAGCATGAGTCGGGTGGAGGTGGCTTTACAATACGAGCCGAAGCGCAAGGGGCTCTTCTGGTATCGCACCTACCAGGCGCAGTTTGAGGCGAATTATGAGATTCCGAACCCGACTCCGATTGAGCAGACCGTTTATGTGGCCTTTAGTCTGCCCTCGGTTGATGCGAGTTATAATGCCTTCACTTTTGAGCTGGAAAGGGCGGGCGTCGACGAGCCCGTGCTGCGTGAGGGCATGATCACGCAAGCAGTGGTGATTCCGGCGCAGAGTGTGGTGCCTCTTCGAGTCGCTTACCATGCGCGCGGGCTCAACCGCTGGGATTACGATCTCAATGGGGCTTCGCGCGTGCAGAACTTCAAACTAAGCATGGAGACGGATTTCGATTCAATTAATTTCCCCGGAGGAACCGCCTCCCCCACGGATCGCAGCGAGGTGAAAGAAGGCGGCTGGGTTTTCGCCTGGGACTATCCAGATGTGATCGGCGCGCAGTCCATCGGGATGGATATGCCCAAGGTCTTAAATCCTGGGCCCATCGCGAGTCGGATTAGTTTTTTCGCGCCGGTCTCGCTACTTTTTTTCTTTGCTGTGCTGCTCATCTTTGGAGCGGTCACAGGGATCAATCTACACCCGATGAATTATTTCTTCTTATCGGCGGGCAGCTTTGCCTTCCAATTACTCTTCGCCTATACCGTGGATCTGATGCCGATTCATTTATGCTTCTTTCTCTCGGCAGCGGTTTCACTCGGACTGGTTGGAGGCTATTTACATGCGGTCGGTGGGCGGCAGCTGACGCGGATCGCGCTGCCTGCGCAGTTTGCCTACATGGTTCTGTTTAGCTATAGCTTCTTCTTCGATGGTTTGAGCGGGTTGACTATTGCGGTCGGCGCGGTGCTCACGTTGGCGGTCTTGATGGTGGCCACAGCCAAGTTAAACTGGTCGGAGGTCTTGGTCTCGCGCAAGCAGACTCGGGAGATGCCGCAAATGATACCGGGCGTGGTGGTGGATGAGTAAGTGAAGTGGCGGGCCGGAGCCGGGGCCGCCACTTGAAATGGCTTCACCAGTCCGCCACGGTGTAAGCTGGAGGCTGCGTTTTCTGAGGTAGCGGAAGCGGGAACCGCTTTCGAGTTGCGCTTAAAAAGTGCAGTGCTCGACTACGAAAATTGCGAAAATTGCGAAAGTGCGTGAAAGCAGATATTTGTGGATTTTTAAGTCTCGCCAATTTGGTTAGCCTAAGCCAATTACAAAGCTAAGCGTACGATTGAGCAGGACGAGTTCGTCGTCATTGAGTCTCCCGATAGTTTGAACAATTTTCTCTTGTGGCACGGTGAAGAGTTTTTCCACCATGATTTGAGAGGATTTCTTGAGGCCGTTGAGTTGGGTAGGTTCGAGTCCAATTCTGAAGAGTGGGGCTTTGAGTGGGGTGCTGCTCATTAAGCAGAGCGCGATGCTTTGGCTGCCAAGTTCTGTGAGCGCATCGGTTTGAATCACGACTGCGGGACGTGGTTTACCGTAATCACCGGGGGTGGCCACAATGACAATGTCGCCACGTTTCATTGGTCTGACAAATCACTTACCTGAGCGATGAATTCTAGAGACTCGTGCTCGTCCTTGTTGTCGAGTAACTGAATTTGTCTTTTCAACTCATCCCTGAAGTTTTCATTTCGCTGGTCAGCCACCCAAATTTGGACGGGCCGCAGTCCCTGTTGGCGCAGCTTCGCACGATAACTTTGCATTCGATTTACAGTTGCCATTTATGTAACATGTTACGGTTGATTTGATTCGTCAACTCATTATGAATGAAGATAAATTATTGCTTCATTCATTAGAAACAAAGCACTCAATGTCCTCACCCCCCAAAAATTTACCTCGCGTGCTTGTGGTCGAAGATGAACCTTCGATTCGCGATAGCATCGTCTATGCTCTGGAGTCTGAGGGTTTCCGTGTGGATTGCACCGCATCGGGTGTGGAGGCCTTGGCCAAAGCGAAGGCGACGGCCTTTCAACTGGTGGTGCTCGATGTGGGCTTGCCGGATATGAGTGGCTTCGATGTCTGCCGCGATCTGCGGCAGTTTAGCGAGGTGCCAGTTATTTTTTTGACCGCGCGTGCCTCGGAGGTGGATCGCGTGGTCGGTCTGGAACTGGGGGCAGATGATTATGTGACGAAGCCCTTTAGTCCGCGTGAACTTTCGGCGCGGGTGCGGGCGAATATACGTCGAGCACAGCTCAGTCGTCGGCCCGAGGAAGCCAAGAGCTCCGAAGTGCCCGCCACGCCTTTTCAAATCGATTACGAGCGCTGGGTCATTCACTATTTTGGGGATGCTTTGGTTTTGTCGCGCTATGAGTTTCGCTTGCTGGCCGCGCTGGTGGAGAAACCGGGGCGCGTCTATTCGCGGGCGCAACTGATGGATAAAGCATGGGAAGAGCCCGACGCCTCGATGGAGCGCACGGTCGATACCCACATCAAGAGTGTGCGCGCGAAATTGAGGGTACTTAATGCCGAGCTTGACCCGATCGTGACGCATCGTGGGATCGGTTATTCGATGAGGGAAGACTGGTGAGCTTAACTAATCGTATTTTAATCAGCCTCGCGCTGATGGCTTTGGTGGGGTTTGCGATATTGCTGAATCCGGTTTTGGATCGGGTCGAGCGGCAATATCTGGAGGCGACGGAAGAGCCCATGGTCGATGTGGCGGAGATTTTGGCGGCTTTGTTATCGAATCGACCGGAAGCAGAGCTACTCGCGCCCGCGGCATGGCAGCGCGGCATGGATGCGGTCAAAGCCAAGCCGCTGCATGCGCGCATCTATAATTTGATGAAGGACAAAGTCCTGATGGACTTTTACATCACGGATGCATTGGGGCGGATTGTTTATGATTCGGGCGAAGCGGCCGAGGTAGGGGACGACTTTAGCATTTATAACGATGTGTCTAAAACATTGGCGGGTCAATACGGCGCGCGTTCGTCGCGGACAGATGAAGAAGACTCGACCTCGTCGGTCATGTATGTCGGCGCGCCGATCATGCAGGGTGACGAGATGATCGGCGTGCTCTCAGTCTATAAACCGCAGCGAAGCATGTTACTCTTCATTCTTGAGACGAAGCGGCGCTTCATCACGCTGGGTCTAATCGCAGTGGGAACCGTTTTGCTGCTCGGTTGGTTGCTGTCTAAATGGGTGACGTATCCGCTGCGCCGCCTGACGGACTACGCGGCGGCGGTTTCAAAAGGCGAGCGCCCGCCGGCGCCGCAGATGCCGGGGCGTCACTTACGCATTCTGGCCGAAACAACCGAAGCGATGCGGGAAGCCTTGGAGAATCGCAAATACGTAGAGTCCTATGTGCAGTCGTTGACCCATGAGATGAAGTCGCCGATTGCAGGGATTCGAGGCGCGTCGGAACTGCTGCATGAAGAGTTGCCCGAAGCGAAGCGTGTGCAGTTTTTGGCTAATATAAAATCGGAATCCGTGCGCTTGCAGAATCTCGTCGATCAACTGTTGGCCTTGGCCTCGCTTGAGAGCCGGACGGAATTGGGCGCGCCGACTCAGGTGTTGGTCGGGGCGTTGATTCGTCGTGTTGTGAATCAACATCAGTCGAATCTGTTGGGTAAGGGAATGGTTTTTTCGGTCGAGGTCGCGGATGGCATCCTTGTGACAGGCGAGGAGTTTCTGTTGGAAACTGCGTTGAATAATCTGGTGCAGAACGCGATCAATTTTTCCCCGCAAGCTGGGACGGTTGCGTTGTCGGCACGGATTGAGCGCGACTCCGTAGTGCTCACGGTGACGGATGAAGGCGTGGGGATTCCGGACTTTGCGGTCGAACGTATTTTTGATCGTTTCTACTCGCTGCCACGTCCGGGATCGGAGCAGAAAAGCTCGGGGCTGGGCTTATGCTTTGCACGGGAGGCGATCGAGTTGCATCGGGGCTCGTTGGCGATTAGTAATCGCAAGGAGAGCTCAGGTGTCGAGGCGGTGATGATACTGCCCCGCTCGTAGAGGCGACACTCTTGTCGCTTTCGTTGCGCCAATAAAGCGACAGGAGTGTCGCTTCTACTTAATCGTACCTCGCGTGCATGGCGGCCAGCGGGAAGTTTTTGCCGGGGCATACGGTTTGCTCGCCGCGCAGGTCGCGGTGGCCGGCGAAATGTTTGGCATCGGGGATGATTTCGCTGCGGAGCCAGTCCATCAGTTGGGTGAAGGCCGCGAGTTGGCGATGGGTCGGGTGGCTGGCCTCAAAGTTGCCAACGAGGCAGATGCCGATCGCGGTGAGGTTGATGCCGTAGCTCTTTACGTGGCCGCCGAGCAGCTGCTTCGTCCAGCGGGGGCCGATCTCGATCTGGCCGTCGCCGGAGTCGATGCCGTTTCCGATCACGAAGTGGTAGGCGAGGCCGTTTTGCATGCCGCGCTTGCGGTGGGCGCGCTCGTAGATGGCGGCGTTGCCGTATTTAATCGCGCTATGGTGGGCGACGATGCGTATCCAGTTTTCGGTGCGCACACGAATCTTGGCTGTTTCAGCGCGGACGTGAGCGAGCAGGTCTTCGGTGGCGACGGCCGCGGGCACTTGTAGCTTTTGGCCGATGCGGATCATGTCGCCCGATAAATGGTTGGCACGCTTCAGATCGCCGACGCGGATCCCGTGGGTGAGTGCAATGCTTCCGAGGGTGTCGCCGCTTTGGACGATGTAGGTATCGCCGGCTAGGGCGGCGATGGTCGTCGCGTTATCGCTTTGCCCAGGGATGGTTAACTTCTGCCCGACGCGGATCAGATCGCCCGTCAGCTTATTGAGTTTCCTGAGTTCGGAGGTGCGGATCCCGTGGCCAAGTGCAATCTGCCCCAGGGTGTCGCCATTTTTGACCACATATACAGAGCGAGCCTCTTGTCCGAGCAGGCTGGAGGCGAAGCAAGCGCTACCAGCGGCGAGAAGTGCATTTTGAGTGAATTGTCGGCGGGAAATGTGCATACGAGTTATTCTAAATAGCTCCGACAGCGACTTTGCATGTTTTGTGCCCTCTGTAAAGGGTGGTCGAGTGGTCTGAGGCTGTAGGGCTCCCCCTTCGTTATTTGCTTTACTAATGATGGTTGAAGCATAAATTAGGTAAATTAAGTTTATCTAATTTAATTTTATTCTTAATACCCCATGAGTGAAGAGCCCTATAAAGTCGTCGTGGTCGGTGCATCGGCTGGCGGCTTGTCTGCCTTAGAGCGCTTTGTCGGGACGGTTCCTCCGGACTGCGGGATGACTTTCCTTATTATCCAGCATTTAGCGCCGGATCATAAGAGCCTGTTGACAGAGTTACTGGCACCTAAGGCACAACTTCCGGTATGTGAGATCGAAAATGCTCAGGTGCTTGAGCCGAATAGGATTTATATTTCTCCGCCCAGAATGATTCCGGTGGCGGACGGGTATAAGGTTCATCTCAGAGCATGGCCTAAGGAAAAAAAGCTGGTTCTGCCGATCAATACCTACTTGCAAAGTCTGGCCGAGACTGTGGGGGACTCGTCCATTGCGGTGATCCTCTCCGGCACGGGGTCCGACGGGACTGAAGGCGCCAAGCATATACGCATGCATGGGGGCGAGGTTTTTGCCCAATCGCCAGGGGATTGTGAATTTTCGGGGATGCCTCAGAGTGTGGTCTCTGCGGATGCCTATTGCACCGTGGCGGATGCCGATAAGCTCTGGAGCTTGATCGAAGCGGCTCAGCAGAGCGATGCCCTTTCGCTGGGCAGTGACACCCATGCGGCGAACTCGGAAAAACTTCCGGATTCGAAGGCTGCGGTAGATCTGGAAGAGTATGCTGCCCTGTTTCAATTTCTGCACCGGCAGTTCAACCTCGATTTTTCTGGTTATCAATTAAGTAGCATTGGGCGCCGCTTGCAGCGGCGTATGCAGCTCTTGTCGATCCCTACGACGACGGCTTACCTCGCCTATATCCAAGAGAATGCAGATGAATGCCAGGCTTTATACAAAGATCTTCTAATTGGAGTGACCCAGTTTTTTAGGGATCAACCTGCGTTTGATGTGCTGTCACGACAAGCTTTGGAGCCCGCCTTGAAGAGGTGCAAGGACGAGAATTTTCGTATTTGGGTAGCGGGCTGCGCGAGCGGGGAAGAGGCTTATTCGCTCTGCATACTCGCCCTTGAAGTGGCGGCTCAAGTCGGTTATCTCGGACGCATCTCTGTGCTTGCCTCGGATGTATTCCAGCCCGCCATCGATTTTGCCAGTGCCGGTATCTATGGCGCGAAGCGGCTGGCACCGCTGGGCGATACCTTGCGAGACCGCTACTTCAATCAAACGGGGCCTTCTCTCTACCGGGTTAAACCCAAGTTGAGAGAGCGGGTTGTATTTGCGCAGCACAATTTACTTGTCGATCCCCCCTTTGCCAAAATCGATCTCGTCAGTTGCCGGAATGTATTAATTTATCTTCTCCCCGAGTCGCAGGAAAGGGCATTGAAGTCTTTTTCTTACGCTTTGGCCGGGGAGGGCATACTTTTTCTCGGGATGAGTGAAAGTCTCGCTACATATACCAGTGACTACGAGGTCCTTGCTTCGCGCGAGAAAATATTCAGGAAGCATAACAACCTTGCGGTGGATACCGAGCGGTGGGTGAAACCGTTCCTCTCCGACGGGAAGACAAAGGATACTCCGGAGCATACGCATAAGCTGGATCCATCGGTCAGCATTACGAAGGATTTGTTGAGTGCCTATGACTCGATCTTGAGCCGCTATGCACCGGATGGATTTTTGGTTAACAAAGACCAAGAGGTTTTACACTACCTCGGTTCGGCTTCGGACTTCTGCATTCATGCGAAAGGTCGTGCCAGTTCGGATGTGTTGTCGCAAGTGGACGATGATTTAAGCTTGGCGATCAATTCGCTCTTTCACCAGGTAAGGCACTACAAGAAGCGCTGCACGCTCAAGCACGTGCAGTGTAAGAAGGGCGATGAAGCAATCTTTGTAAATGTAAGTCTCGAGCCACTTCGGGAGGCAAAAAGAGACGCCCAAGTGTATCTGATCGAATTGTCCGATGCGAGGGCGATGCCAGTGATTGAGCTGCCGAAAGATGCCGCCAGCGATGAGGCTGAAGTCATGGATTGTTCGCTTCGTGAGCAGCTCAGAATACTTGAGGACGAACTGCGCAGCACAAAAGACAACTTCAAGGCGGCCAGCCATGCCCTGCAGGTGGCGAATGAGGAATTGAATGCGTTCAATGAGGAGGCCAACGTTTCGAACGAGGAATTGCAAAGCACAAACGAGGAGCTGAACTCGATGAACGAGGAGCTTATTACTCTGAATGCGCAGTATGAGACGAAGAATGAGGAGCTGGTTGAACTCAATACAAGTCATAAAAACTTGCTGTGCAGTATCGAGGATGGGGTTCTTTTTGTGGATAAAGAAATGCTTATTCAACGCTTTAACGATTCAATTGCGCGAGCCTTTAATCTACAGCCCTCGGATGTGGGGCGTTCACTTTCAGACATTGCCTTCAACCTTGGCGACCGTGAAGAAATGCTTCAGGATATCAGTGATGTTTTAGGCGGCAAAGATCGGGTCGAACGCGAAACCGTATTTTTTGATGATCGCCGTTACCTCAGGCGCGTGGCGCCTTTTCTCAATACGAAGAACGAGATAGAGGGCGCCTTGTTGATTTTCACAGATGTCACGGTGCTGCGCGAGTTGGAGCGTCATTTCAAAAATGCGGTTAAGGCTGCCCTGATGTCCTGGTGGAATTGGGATTTAAAATCAGGTCAGTTGGAAGTCCACTCGGCAGGCGAGTGCCTGCTGGGTGAAGGATACTTGGAGCGGCAGCGGGATCGCGATGGGTGGATGGAGGCCGTGCATCCGGATGATCGGAAAATGGTCCAGGAGAGTCTGGACGCGCATTTACGAGGAGAGACGGACGAATGGAGTTGCCAGCACCGTTTTCGTAAAAGCTCGGGCGACTGGTTGTGGGTGAGCAACTATGGAGTCGTCACCCGCAGGCACCCAGATGGGAACCCGCTCGAAATGATCGGCACGACTCAGGACGTCGATGCTTATCATAAAGCGCTGATCGCGGTGACGGCGCAACGCAACATTTTGGAGGTGGCTGGCCAGATCGCAAAGCTAGGCGCTTGGGAATACGAGATTGAATCGGAGAAACTAACTTGGTCTGAGGAGGTCTACCGCATCTTGGGCGTGGAATTCGGTCGCGAGGTGAGTCCAGAAGACTCGTTTCAATATTTTTCTGCGGAGTGCCGCGAAGAACTCGAACTCGCATTCAGTAAAGCGGTGAATGAGGGAGTCGACTATGAGTTGGAATTGGAATGTGTGAATGCCAAAGGAGAGCATCTGATTACGCGAACAGCGGGTCAGGCTCACAGAGATGCGAGTGGGAAGATTATTAGCGTTGCGGGTGTTTTTCAAGACATCACCGAAGCCGAGAGAACGGAAGAGGGGATCCGAGCCTTTTTTGCGCTCAGCCCTGATTTTCAAGCCACTCTGGATTTTGAAGGCATTTTCCAATCATTCAGCCCGACTTGGTTAAGCCAGTTTGGAATGACGGTCGAAAGCCTCAAGGCCATATCTGTGGCGAGTTTGATTCACCCGCAAGACCGACCCGGGTTTACAGAAGTATTCGCCTCCTCTGTCGAAGGTGTGCAAACCAAAAGCTATGAAGCTCGGATCTTGAGCGGTAAAGAGTCGAAGTCTGCGTCGCCTGATGAAGACATTTGGCTATCGTGGAGCCTTTTCAGTGATTCGCGTCTGGGCTTGGTCTTTATTTCCGCGCGTAACGTCACCGAGCAAAAGTATGCCAATCACCGTCTGAATGAAGCACGCCAGCGAGCCGAAGAAGCAAATCAGGCAAAGTCTGATTTCCTCTCTGTCATGAGCCACGAATTGCGCACGCCTCTCAATCCTATTTTGGGATTTGCTGAATTACTGGTCGATGAAATCGAAAATCCAGAACAGCGGGATATCTTAAATACGATTGTGGCGTCGGGCTCGCATATGATCAATCTGATCGACGAAATTCTGGATTACTCTAAAGCGGAGGCTGGGCGAATCGAAGTCGTTCCGGTTGAGTTTTCATTGGTTGATTTGGTGGAAGAAAAAATGAACTTGATGCGAGGCGGCTTGAAACGGGATGCGGTCGATTTTAGCTATGAGATCGACAAAGGCGCGTTCGGAAATGCGGATCTACCCATTTTCAAGGGCGATGCGAATATGCTAAAGCACATCCTCCGCAACCTGCTGGGGAATGCGATGAAGTTCACTGAGAAGGGTCATATTCTTCTCAGGGCTAAGATCGTTTCAGTCGAACAATCGAAAGTGATGGTTTCTTTTGAGATCGAAGACACCGGAATCGGCATTGATCCGGAGGATCACGACCTGATATTTGATCCTTTTATGCAGGCGGATTTTTCGCAGACCCGCACCTATGGAGGCACAGGACTGGGGCTGGCGATTTGCAAGCGACTGACTGAACTGATGGGGGGCACCATTACCGTGGAGAGCGAAGTGGGGAAGGGGGCGGTTTTTCGCGTGATCGTACCACTAAAGTTCACACTTGATGCAGATAAAGATGCCACGTCTTTGGATAGCGCCAAGGCTCCGATTGTTGCAGCGAAAACGAGTCAGCCGAAAGGTGCCGGATTGAATGTGCTGGTGGTCGAGGATGACGAAGCTAACGGTTTATTTATTACTGCATTACTTAAGCGCTTTGGTTTCAATTCGCTACTTACACTTAGTGGCGAGGGCGCCTTGGAAATTCTCGATCAAGGGGACACATCTTTTGCCGCCGTTTTTCTTGATCTGCACATGCCCGGTATCGGTGGGATATCCACGCTCAAGGAGATTCGGCGACTCGAAGCGCTCGCGGGGGAATCCCCGCTTCCGATTTATGTAATTACCGCAGACGTGCACGAGAGCACTCGTAATGAATGTATCGAAGCAGGTGCCGATGGCATCATTTGCAAGCCAGTCGTTCTGGCGGAGGTGCGGGAAGTTTTGGGCGAACTATGCGGGGCGGGCTAGCGTTTCACCAGTATTGTATAAGCATGTATCTCGGAGTCTTGTGATACGAAATATGTATCGACTATCTCTTTTGGCTTCAGGGTGACCGCAGCAAAGTGTGGTCTTTCTGTCTGATTTTGGCTCCGAAATTCGCAGCCGATTTCAGTTTGCAGGCTATGATCCGTTAGATTTTGAATGCGCGCCCAGACGCGGATATAATCACCGTCGATCGGGTGTGCTTCGATTCTAAGTATTCGCACGTCCGAGTTGTAAGCTTTGGCTAGGATGTGGCCATCGGGCACAAGCACCATGCCACCCCAGTCGATAATGGTCTCTTGGGGGATTGTCATTGGGGGGCTGACGGCCTGTGGTGATACTGCGGCCTCTTGTGCCAGGGGCTCGGAGTCGAGTTGAATCGACGGCGCCTTGTCTGCGGCTCCCGTGATGTGAATGGGCGAGGTCGCCATCTTTGCGGCTTCTGTCTCTCTGAATGCGGGCGCTAGGGCGTCCTCTTTTAGGAAATCAAAGGATGTCTCGAATTCGGTCGAGCTGTCTTTTGTGTGAGGTAAGATGTCCGAGTCGGCATCGTTGCCGGAGAGTAAGATTTGGGCGGCAAGGGGGTCACTCGTCTGTTTGGCGGAGTGTTGCCAATAAAGAAATAGCCCGATGCCGATGCCGATGCCGATGCCGATGCAGATGCCGATGCCGATGCCGAGCAGGATGCGATGCCTCCTGCTCAAGAGGCTCCCGGCGGAGTTGGATTCGGGCGGAGTCTCGTCGATGCCGGCATTGGCCAGTTCTTCAAAGGTTAGTGGCATTCTAGGGTGGGGTTTGGGGTTTCGGGAAAAGTGTGTTGTTTAAGCTTTAAGCACAATCCATGTCGTAGAACCAGGAGGTCTTTTACGAAATACTTACCCGGAGGAGGGGGAAGTGCTCAAAATCATTAAGGGCTTTATTGTAATTCCTGATCCGTAATTCTACGTAGGAGCCTTTTCGAATGCGTGAACGTGCTCGCAAAAGCAAAATATTCCCTTTTCAGTGGCGCTCCTACCAATGACAACGCTTCGACACTATCCTCTGGGCGAGACATGCCCTCCGAGTCCACACGCGGTGGTTAGCAGCTTGCCGACGATGGGCGATGTGCGTGGTTATGAGGAGCGTGAGCCTCGGGTCATTAATGCCCTGAAGTCGGGCTATCCGCGATTTGTGGTGCACGAGTTCGTTGCTGAGTTGATCGAGTTCTACTTTAGGCGCCAAGGCTTGAAGGCCCGTAATGCAGTGCTCATACCCGGGCGTCGAGCCACGCAGGATCTGGTCGATTACATCGGGCAAGGTGTCACGGCCGTCAAAGTCGAGGATGCTTTGTTTCTGGTTCATTTCGATGCGGGCGCCCGTGAGCTGAATCACCGCGTGCGGAAATTTGTGCAACACACCGGTTGCGGAATCTCTTCGCGTCAGGCGGAAGATCTGCTGGTGGCGCATGCCTTGCGCGAATCGGTGCATCCTGAGGCTGTGGTCGCGACGGGTGCGGAATCGGCGGTTGAGGTGGAGCTTGCTAAGCAGATCGGCTGCGAATTAAAGGATGTATTGGTATGTGCCTCTGGCATGAACGCCTTTTATGCAGGCTTTCGTGCGGTGCAGGAGGCGCAATCTGCCTGTGGTCGAACGGAGTGGCTACAGCTAGGCTGGCTGTATTTGGACTCAGGCTGTGTGCTGAAGGAGTTTCTTGGCGAGGACGAGAGTCTGAATTACTGCTATGACGTCACCGATATAGAAGCTTTAATCAAGCGGATCGAGGGCTGCGGCGATGCACTCGCCTGCGTCGTGATCGAGTGCCCCACGAATCCAATTGTGCAAGTAGCCGACCTTAAGCGAATTGCTGCAGCGGTACGCCGTTGCGGGGGTGTGATGATGATCGATCCGACAATTGCCTCCATCTATAATGTGGATGTGCTGCCCTTTGCTGATATTTTGGTGACGAGTTTAACCAAATATGCGTCGTGCGAGGGCGATGTGATGATCGGTGCATTGGCGCTCAATCCCGAGTCGCCGCACTACGCTGATCTAGTCTTGCGTGCTTCCAGCTATCATCAACCTCCTTATGTTCGGGATGTTGCCCGGCTGGCTTGCGAGATGGCGCGCGCCCCGGATGTGGTCGCCCAGATGGATGCAAACGCGCGACAGCTGGCGGATTATCTGAGTGCGCATCCTGCAGTGAAGAAAGTGCACTATGCGGGTTACTCAGATCACTTTGCCGAGGTGGCTAGAAGTGGCGGATCGGGGGGCGCGATGATTACAATCGAACTGCATGGGGATATTGTGCCATTCTACGATATGCTGAATGTCATGAAAGGGCCGAGCTTTGGCACTGAGTTTACACTGGTCTGCCCCTTTATGTATCTGGCGCACTACGATCTGGTCACGGCAGCTGAGGGGCGGAGCTTTCTTCAATCTATCGGGATCGACCCCGATTTGATTCGTATTTCAGTCGGCACCGAGCCGATTGAGGCTATTATTAAAACTTTCGATCAGGCGCTCTGAGTGTATTTGGAAATGAATAATCTTTACGTGTGTTTACTGGGATCGGCTGCTTTAGCTGCCGCGCGGTGTCAATGCGCTTGCATGTTGACGCTGACGACGGCTGAAGCGCGTCGCTCCCGGAACGTCGAGCTTCAGCCGACGCGCACT
>Ga0209390_10002944_pt1:22500-28651 | contig 28651 bp, 20 predicted proteins | sample BON01_FD_187212 | JGI IMG/M metagenome (GOLD analysis project Ga0209390, IMG submission 187212) | Freshwater microbial communities from Lake Bonney liftoff mats and glacier meltwater in Antarctica - BON-01 (SPAdes) (version 2) | ecosystem: Environmental > Aquatic > Freshwater > Ice...
CGTATTGCCCAGACGACAGCAGTGGGTGCTGCCGCTGCTTTTCTTGCTCTGATGATGTTGCGCCCCGTGTTTGTGGATTCGGCCCAGCCCGTCAGTTCACCCACTTTTGCTAAGCAAGTAGCCGAGGTCCTTTCAAGTGCCCCGGTCGAAGTGGCGATGTCTGATCTCGATACGACACTCACGCCTGACTATCAAATTGAAGCGATTCGATCCACATCGTCGGGGCTGGATGTCGGCTATACGCGAGAGTATGCACACGACACCTTCGAAGTCGCTACCTACGATAGTGCTGCCTATGTGACTGATACCGCCTCCTTCGCTGGCACAGGTTTGGCGACTGCTTTGGTTTACTAGCCACTTACAATGCGCGCCTGTTTAGTTTGGATTGCCCTCGTTTCGGCATTGTGTGCTCACCTTGCCTCTGCCAACGGTGCGGAGGCTTTGGCGCTGCAAGAGCGTCTGCTTGAAGTCTATGAGCAAAACAAAGGCGCGGTCGTGCGAGTTAAAGCGGCTTATGTCGGTGGCGAAGTCGATGGCAAGCAGCAGGTCATGCTCCGAGTGGGCACTGGTTTTTTTATCAGTAAAGAAGGTCACGTGCTGGTGAGCGCGAGTCGCGCGGCAGGTGCCAGTCGTGTCTGGATTGAACATGATGGCAAACCCTACGCCACCGAGGCGATTGGGCATGATCGGTTGACAAATATTTCTGTGCTCCGCGTGCTGGAACCACCTGAGGAGTTTTCGATCATTAAGCTGGATCCTGCAGAGCCGCTACCGAGCATCGGCTCAATTGCAGTGGCTATCACCTGCCCGCTTGATTTTGGACCGACTCCAGTCATGGGGCTCTTCACGGGGATTGAGAAAAAGCTGGGCAATAAAGTCTTCCCTACAAGTTATATCCGTACAACGATTCCAGTGGATGGAGGCCAAGGAGGCTGTCCCATTCTTGACCTGAATGGACGCTTTATCGGTATGTCGGTCGCATCGATTGCCGAACTCAATGGCTCCTTTGCTTTACCTGTCGATGCACTCGTCCGTGTGCGCGACGATCTGATGTTCTCAGGCCACATTATCCATGGATGGATGGGTTTTGAGGTTACTTCCAAGCTGCTTGAGGACGACAGCAATGGCGTCTATCTTTCTAAAGTGATCGAGGGGGCGCCGGCCGCTCTAGCAGGTTTGCAGGAAGGGGATCGCTTGGTATCTATCGCTGGGCGCCAGATCGAGGATGTCTTCGATGTGCCGGGTGCTTTCTTTTTCACTCGGGCGAATCAGTTTACACCTGTTGAGGTTTATCGAGGTGAAAAGCTTATCAAACTCTCAGTGAAGACACTTCCACGGCCAGAGAAAGATCCGGTCATTGGTGCGGAGGAAAAAGTAGAGGCGGAAGATTCCGCGGATACGAGCGAGGCAGTCGAGTAGTCATTCAGGTTGTTATGTTCGGCTGTGGCTTTTGGTTAATCTTCGTTTGCGAGGTCGTAGAAGCGACACTCTTGTCGCTTTGATGGGGTTTCGCTGTAGGGTGCGGTCGCGGGCTGCAAGGTAAAGCTTTAGGATTTACGCTTCCCCGTGTTCATCTTCGCGCCAATAAAGCGACAAGAGTGTCGCTTCTACTGTGGGCTACCAGCTATATTCAACCGTGTAAGTCACGGTCTTTGTTCCATCCGGAGCGACGGTAATGGGGAACTCGATGGTTTGCGCATCAGTCTTTTCAAACTCGTGGCTGGGCTTTTGGATCTCCCAGTTTGACCAGCGGTAGAGGTTCTCGACCACTTGCACGGTGACTTCCTCTTCACTGCGGTTGCGGATTTCGATCGTAAAGGTCTCGCGGATCAAGTCCCGGCTAGGGTGCTGGTAGAAGTCGGTGCGCGTGCGTTCGCCGACAAGGTCGAAGGCATTACCTAAATAGACACGGATCGTTTCGTTCTTGGGCGTGTGATCGATCGTGTTTTCACCAGTAAATTCCAGTTGCCCGTCGCTATCCATTCGGTAAAAGCGAGCTTTGCCGGCGGGGAGCGCCACGCCGAGGCCGTTTTCTTCGCTGTTCTTAAACTCGCGGTAGATGGCCACGTCGGGCTGCTTATTTTGCCCGTAGTTTTGGTTGGTGTTGAGGCCACCGTAGTAGCGAGCACCGCCAGAGCCGTCGTAGATGTATTGCTTCTGGGTCTGCACCTTTTCCGCGCGGACAAACTCGACTTGCTTGGTCTCGCGATCATGCAAGGTCGTTTGCAGCGGCAGCGAATACATGTGGAACTCGTCAAACTTCTTGGCCTCGACTTGTGGCGCACCTGCGCTGTCTGCCATGGCCATGGCATGGACTTCTTTACGATAACGTTGTGGTTGCTCTACGACTTTATTGACATCGCCTGCGATCAGCTTGATCGAAGTGTCTTCGAAGGTGGTGCCCGTGTTGTTTTCAATCGAGACCCAACCGGTCATCGTGACTTCGTCGCCCTCCTCGGGCAGCACGAGATTGTAGTCCGACTTCCACGACATTCCGTTGGTCAGGTAGCTGAGTTGCGCATCGAACGCGGCATCTTGGTCCGAGTGGAGCTTCCAGAAGAGTGTTGGCTCCAGTATCGAGTCGTCCCCAAGGCTGGGGAAGAGTGGTATGCCTGGTAGCATGGCCATCAATAGGCCGTCCACTTCGATGATTGGCTCCAACATTTGTTGCTGCTGGTTGCCGTATTGGTTGGTGGTACTCAGCATGGAGGGTGCGCGGATGATTTTACCCTCCTCGACGACTTCTTTGTCATCCAAGACTTTGAGGAAGCGTATCGTCTCACCCTCGAACATCTGGAGCAAACGTTGTTGGTCGACTGGGTCGCCGCGATAGCTCTGCTCGATTACACTGAGGGCGACTTTGCCAGTTGGATCGCGTAGAATAACGGATTCCGGCTCCAGTTGTGAGGTGACGCCGCTGTAGCTTTGTTCCGTGATGCCTTGCTTGAGGTCGAGCGCTACGGTATCGCGCACGACACCGAAATTGCCATTATAGACGGTGATCGCTGTCTGTGCGCAAGCAACCGAGGCGAATACTAGGGCGGGGAGTAGGGAGAGTGTTGTTTTCATAAAGCTTAAGACGCACGAGGTTTCATTATATTAGAAAATAATTAGTAGAGGCTTCACTAGTGAAGACCGCCGAGCTCAAGCCATCAACACGGCCGGCGTCACAAGTGAAGCCCCGATGTAATCTGCGACAGACCAGTTTATTTTTCAACTGTTTCTGCCAAATCGCACAAAAACTCGACAATCTGTTTAAATCGCTTGCGGGTGGTCTCGTTGCTAATCAGCCCGAGTTCGGTGTAAACCAGAGTTCCATTTCCGAAGTAGATTGAGCCTTTATTCTTCTTCAGGGTCGAAGCAATCCAGTTAAGCGCTTTTTCATCGAGTAGTGTCTTCAGGCGTTCCGCCTGATTGCTACGCACATCAATCGTCGCATCAAAGTCAGCCTGCCCGCTTTTCCAGCGAGCCTGCCCTCCGCTATCCCGCTGCTTAAACTTACCCAATAGGCCGGCACCGGTAAATTGCGCCTTGAGTTCCTTGTCCCCCAACTCGATTTTCAGCACGGTCTCGATCTGACGTGTGTTTTGCAGCCCTTTGCCCGGGACAGAGAATGAGAGTTCGCGCTCTCGATAGCTGCCGTAGGCCGAAGGTTCCGAGCGCATGAAGCCTAACATCTTGGTCTCGGGGATGTCCAGCTCCAGGCTCAGTTCATTGGCGAGCAGTCGGTATTGCGCGACGATTTTCTCCGAAGCGTTTTTCAGTATGAGCCAAAAGATAGCGGCTACAGCGACGGCAAGTGCGATGACAAAGGCAATTTCAGTTCCCATAGATAGAAACAATCTACCAAGGCCCTTGAGGGCGAGTCATTTTCATATCTAGCTGTGGTATTGACTATGAAAGTTGAGCGCTACTCGATTTACTGGGTCGATCTGAATCCAGTCATTGGGGCGGAGACCTCAAAAATCCGACTAGCGGTCGTGGTCAGCGATGATCTGATGAATACGCACCTTCAAACTGTAGTGGTCTGTCCGCTAACCTCCAAACTGTATCCCGGTTGGCGCTCGCGCATCTTGATTAATTGTGCGGGAAAACAGAGCGAAATTGCCGTTGATCAAATCCGCACGGTGAGTAAGCTACGTCTGAAGCAAGCCGTTGACCATTTAAGCGATGCTGCTGCCGAGCAGCTTCGGGTGCTGATTGTCGAAATGTACGGGCTGGGCTGAGTTAGTTGCGAGGGCGAGGTGATCCTCGATACATCGCTACAAGATTGTAGCGATGTCGCGCTAGCGAGGTCTCTGGTTGCTAAACTCATGTCCGACGCGGAGACGCGACTGGCGTCGCATCGCTACAGAATCAGGCAGTTGTTTGTAGCGAACTCGCGCTAGCGAGGTCTCCGTTTGCCTGTATCACCTCGACAATTTTTGCGTAGATTGCCTCAACTGGCATCTTGGCTAGTTCGCTGGAGTGGATGCGGGCTACGTTGAGTATGGGCAAGGTCTCCAATGATTCGGAGAGGCAGACGTCGCGGTTGGCTTCGACCTCTTCGACTCGGTCGATGCAGGTGAAGTGAGGCGCGGAGTTTAGCGCTTGCGGGTGCTCTTTGAGCAGCTTGAGGATGGCTTTGACGGCCTCGGCGAAGCGGTCGAGCTCGGGCCTTGGTGTAACTTTCGGTCGGCTCGATCATGTGTCCGACGAGCTCGCCCTGCGCGCCTGCGAGCGGCTGAGTGGTCACGCCAGGCAGGCCGGTGATGCCTTTGAACCATTCCTGAATCTCGTGCAGGATCATGAGGCAACCTTGGGAGTCCTCGACCGGTGCTTGGGGGTGGAGGTCGGTAAAGCCGGGGAGGCTGGCGGCCCAGTCGTTGACCTTGGGGTTGTACTTCATGGTGCAGGAGCCGAGTGGGTAGCAGCCGTCGTCGGGGCTTACGTTGAGGTGCCCAAGCTCTTTGTAGTAGGCGATGACTTCGTCGGCACTGTAGCTGGGAAGGCCGGGGGCGCTTTGGCGCTGGTAGCTCAATGGGGGCGAGGCGAGGACTTGAGGTTCATCCGTTGGCGTGCCGAAGACCGTCTCGAAAACTGCGAGTAGGCCGTCGAGCGGCTGCTCGCGGTTTGAGAAGGAAAGCTTGAGTAACTGGCGGCCACCAGGTATGCGCTGGGAGACATCGGCGCCTGCGAGGATGCCTGCCTTGCGAGCGGCAGAGAGCACGGCTTCGACGGGTTGCGATAACACGAAAGTCACTTCGTGGTAACTTGTGGACTGTGGAAAGGCGAGCTCGACGCCTGCAAAGCCGTGAGTTACTCGACGGCTTGGCTAAGTTTGCTGCGAAGATCGCTGAGGATCTGGCCGAGACCGGCATCGCCGCGCTCCAGCAGGGCAGCGCCTACGAGCGTGGCGACGAAGGCTTGGTTGGAGCAAATGTTGGAAGTGTCGGTTGCGTCAATTACAAACATAACGACATGACCCCTGCTTTGGTGCTAAAGCTACACGCTACATTTTTTGACACCTAAAAAACCTGTTCTGTGAAAAAATAAACTAACCATACACCCAGAATTTCTACTACGAAAAACACGAAAGGACACGAAAAAATAAACCCCATGCGTCAGAGTTGTTTCGCGTAATTTGCTTCGCCATCTCCGGCAGACCTCCGTCGAGCCTTTCGTAGTCAAAAAATCGTATGAGCGGAACAGAAGAAATTAGAGGTCAGCCACTGAGAATCAGACACTTAGAGCGATATTGAACCTCGCCACTTTGGCGAAGCTTGAAATCCCATAACTCCTTGACAATCAAATCTGCCCTCTGGCATCTGTCTTCTGTCTTCTGACTACTCTTTCTAGGTTTAACCACGGAACACACAGAATCACACGGAAAAGAATCCGATCCAATGCTTCCGTGTAAATCCGTGCTTTCCGTGGTTCCAAAATAGCCGAGAATCAGTCAGCTCTCGAAGAATCTGCCCTCTGGGTCTTTACGAGTGTCCGTCCCTGCGATTAGCAACATTGAAATTAATCACCCATCCTTACCGGGTGCATAACAAATTTTTTCTAACAGTAATAAATGCCTTCATTTTGAGCATTAAAAATGCCTAGCAGCTAGACATTTGAAGTATTTATGAATAAGCGATACTGCTGCGCCTCATAATTTGTGATT
>Ga0209390_10002945_pt1 | contig 28648 bp, 13 predicted proteins | sample BON01_FD_187212 | JGI IMG/M metagenome (GOLD analysis project Ga0209390, IMG submission 187212) | Freshwater microbial communities from Lake Bonney liftoff mats and glacier meltwater in Antarctica - BON-01 (SPAdes) (version 2) | ecosystem: Environmental > Aquatic > Freshwater > Ice > Glacier...
CCCGTCCCTTGATGCGCTCTTTTTTTTCCCGCCTCGCGCGTCTGTCCCGTCGTTTTTCTGGTTTCTGTTTTGCTTCCTGTAGGGGGAAGGGGAGCAGGGCGACGCCTCTCTCTCCCCCCCTCTCTCTCTCGGAGCACAGGCAGATCTGTAACGACGTTTTTTATTTAACGCGCTCCGACGGAGTGGGGGCGATTTTATGTTGTAAGGGCGATTCAAAAAGAGGAACTTCCCAAATCCGTACGGATGTCACACAGCTCAGAGCAGATACTCGTCGCCCGCGGGCGGCGGCGGCGGCGGCGGCGGCGGCGGCGGCGCAAAGGGCGACGGCGCCTCCTCGCTGGCCACCGCCGCCGGCCCCTCCGGCGGCGTCTGCTGCTGCTCGAAGAAGGCCGCGGGCGAGGAGGCGTCGGGGGCCGCGTAGCCGCCGTAGGGCGCCGCCTCGGCAAAGGCGCCGGCCTCCTGGGGAGGGGAGGAGGGAAAGGAAGGGGCGGGCGCAAACGCGGCCGGCTCGGGGGCAGGCGCGGGCGCGGGCGCCTCCGCCTCCGCCTCCGCCGTCGCCGCCCCCTTTCGCCCCTCCGCCCCCCCCACCACGCCGCTCAGCGCCGCGTACACGGCCCCGAACCACGCAGAGAAGACGTGGCTGCGCTCGGCCTCGGCCTCGGGGGACAGGGCGGCGGCGCGCGGCGCGGGCGCAAATCCGGGCGAGGCCAGCGGCGCGCGCCGGGGCCGCAGCGGCCGCCGCCTGCTCCCGGGCGTCGCCGAGCGCGGCGGCGGCGGCGGCGCCCCGAGCGCGCCCGCCCCGCTGTCGGCGGCGGCGGCGCTGTCGGCCGCGCGCGCCCCTGTGGCCGTGGCCGCCATGTAGAGGCGCGTGACCTCCTCCGTGCGCATGTGGGCGGCGGCCAGCTCGGAGCGGAGGGCCTCGGCCCGCCGAAGCAGCGCCTCGACGTCGCGCGGCTCCTGCTGCTGCTGCTGCTGCTGCCGCGAGGAGGACGCGCCGCCGCCCGCTGCGCCGCCGCCGCCGCCCTCGCCGCCGCCGGCCAGCGCCGCCACGGCCGCCGCCACCTGCTCGGCCGCCGCCCGCTCGACCGCCGCCAGGCGCGCGTCGCGCCCGGCCAGCGCCGCGCGCAGCTCCGCCACGTCCGCCTCAGCCGCGCGCAGGGCGGCGTCGCGCGCCTCGATCACCCCAGCCAGGCCCGCGCGCGCCTGGCCCACCGCCTCGGCCGCCGCGCCCTCGAGCGCGCGCGCCGCCTCGGCCGCCTCGCGGCGCGCGCGGCCGAGCGCCGCCTCGCCGCCCGCGCGCTCCTGCTCGAGCGCCTCGCGGAGCCCGCGCACCTGCATCTGCGCCTCGGCGGCCTGGCGCAGCTGGGGCGCGAGCACGGCGTCGCGCTCGTGGCGGAGGGCGTCGCGCTCGGCCTGCAGGGCGGACAGGCGGCGGAGGAGCTCGGCGCGGCTGGCGGCAGAGGGGCTGCCGCCGCCGCCGCTGCCGGCGGCGGCGTCGGCGGCGGGCGTGGCGGGCCCGGCGTCGTCCTTGTCCTCCTCCTCCTCCTCGGGCTGCTGCTGCTGCCGCTGCTCTTGCTGCTCTTGCTCTTGCTCTTGCTCTTGCTGCTGCTGCTGCCGCTGCCACTCCTCAAGCGCCTGCTGCTGCTGCATCGCCGCGCCCAGGCCCGCGGTCGCCTCTCCCAGCTGCCCGCACGCGGCCTCGAGCTGCTGCTGCTTGGCGCGCAGCGCGCCGCGCAGCTCGCCGACGGCCCTCGCCAGCGCCTGCCCCTCCTCGGCGTCGCGCAGGAGCTCTGCCTCGCGCTCGTCCAGGCGCGCGGACAGCTCGCGCGCCTCGGCCTCGGCGCGGGCGAGGGCGTCGCCGCGGCGGGCGAGCTCGCCGGCGGCGAGGTCGAGCTCGCGGCGCAGGTCGAGCACGGCGGCGGAGGGCTGCTGCTGTCCGGCGGCGCGGGCGGCGTCGGCGTCAGCGGCGGCGGCGGCCTCAGCGTCGGCGCAGTCGACGGCGGCCGGCGGCGGCGGCTGCCGCTGCTGCCGCTCCGCAAGGAGCAACGCCTCAAGCTCGGCGACGCGCGCGCGGCGCGCCTCGCTCTGGCGCTTGAGCTTCTGGAACTGCACGCGCGCGTGCTCGAGCTTGGCCTGCAGCGCGGCGGCCTCCTGCTGCTGCTGCTGCTCTTGCTGCTGCTGCGGCTGCTGCGCCGCCGCGCCGTCGCCGTCCACGCCCGCGCCGGCCTCTGCCGCCGCTCCCGCCAGGGCAAAGCCCGTGGGGCTGGGCGAGGCCTCGGGCGTGGCCTGCGCGGCGCGGCGCGCCTCCTCGAGCTCGCGGCGCAGGCCGTCCACCTCGGCGCGCAGCGCCAGGGAGGACGCCGACCCCTCCTCGCCGTCGTCGCCGCCGGCGCCGCCGCCCCCCGTCGTCGCCCCCTCGCGCAGCCACCCGCCGCCGCCGCCCCCCCCTGCCTCGGACTGTTGCTGCTGCTGCTGCCGCTGCTGGTCCGCCGCGAGCGTCGCCTGGGCGGCGTGCAGCTCGCCGCGCGTCTGCTCGAGCTCGGCGGCGAGGCGCGCGGCCTCGGCGCGGGCGGCGTCGGCGGCCGCCGCGGCGGCAGCAGTGGCGGCGGCGGCGGCGGCGGCGGCGGCGGCGACGGCGGCGGCCTCCGTCGCCGCGCTGCCGTCGTCGCCCCCCGCTCCCTGCTGCTGCTGGTGGTGGTGGTGCTGGTGCTGGTGCTGCTGCTGCTGGAGCTCCTGCAGCTTCTCCGTGCGCGCCTGCAGCGTCGCGCGCATCTTCTTGAACTTCTCCACGACCGCCTCGTGCCGCGCGCTCAGCGCCGCCTGCGCCTCCTCGGCCGCCGCCGCCCGCGCCGACGCCTCCTCGGCCGCCTGGCATGCCGCCGCCGCCGCCGCCGCCGCCGACGCCGCCGCAGCCGCCGCCGCCTCGTCGGCCGCCGCCGCCCGCTGCTGCCGCAGCTGCTCCTGCTGCTGCTGCTGCTGGAGCCGCGCGGCCTCGGCCTGGCGCCCCAGCTCCTGGGCGTGCGCCTCGGCCTGCGCGAGTGCCTGGCGCGCCGAGGCGAGCTCGAGCGTTTGCCGCTGCTCCCGCTGCTCCTGCTGCTGCTCTTGCTGCTGCTGCTGCCGCCGCCGCTGCTCCTCCTGCTGCCGCTCCCGCTCCCGCTCCTCCTGCTGCTGCCGCTGCGCGGCTGCCAGCGCCTCGGCCGCGGCCGCCGCCTCGGCGTGCGCAGCGGCCACGCCCTGCTCCAGCGACGCCCGCACCGACGCGAGCGCCTGCTCGGCCGCCAGGCGCGCCGACTCTGCCGCGGCGGCCCGCTCGCTCGCAGCGGCGGCGGCGGCCGCAGCCGCCTCGCCCTCCTCGGCGCGCCGCCGCTGCTCCAGCGACCCCTCCTCGAGCGCGCGCTCCGCCCGCGCGGCGCGCGCGACCGCCGCGTCGCGCTCGGCCGCCGCCTCGTCGGCCGCCGCCTGCGCCCGCCGCGCCTGGTCCCGCGCCTCGGACGCGGCCGCCTCGGCCCGAGCCCGCTCGCCCGCCGCCGCGCCGACGGCCGCCGCGGACGCCTCGGCCGCCCGCCGCTCGGCCTCCCGCTCGGCCTGCCGCGCGCGCGCCTCGGCCGCGCCCGCCATCTCGGCCTCGCGCGCGGCCAGGAAGCCCTGCGCCGCCTCCATGGCCTCGCGCGCCGCCGCCGCGCCCGCCTCGGCCAGCGCCGCCTCCCTCTTCCCCAGCCCCTCCTCCCTGGCCGCCAGCCCCTCCTCGAGCTCGCGCTGCTCCTGGGCCGCGGCCGACAGCTTTCGGGTCACGTCGGCCATGTCGGCCTCGACGCGCGCGCGGTAGTCGGAGAGCTTGGCCTCGAGGGCGGCCAGGCGGGCGGACGCCTCGGCCGCGAGGACGCGGTCTTTTTCTGAGTCGGCGTCGGCGTCGGCGTCGGCCGCAGGTGGCGCCGGCGTCGCCTGCGCTGCCGCCGCTGCCGCCGCCGCCGCTTCCGCCTCCTCCTCCCTCTGCTGCAGCCTCTGCTTCAGCTCCGCGATCTTGTCCTTTTGGCGGCGGGCGACCTCGCGCAGCTTGCCCACCTGCGCCTGGAGCTGCTGCTGCTGCTGGTGCTGGCTCTCGTGGGCCGGCGGCTCGCCGGACGTCGGCGTGCCCGCGCTGCTCGCGCCGCCGCCGCCGCCGCCGCTAACGCCGCCGCCGCCGCCGCCGCCGCCGCTCAGGCCCCACCCGGGCGACACCGGCTCCCGCTGCTGCTGCTGCTGTTGCCGCGGCCGCTGCTGCTCTTGCTGCTGCTGCTGGCACGCGGCGCGCTCTTCGGCCAGGAGGCGCTCGGCCGCGTCGGCGCGGCGCGACTGCTCGGCCAGGTCGCGCTCGAGCCGCCGCTGGTGCGCGGGCGCGGCGGCGGCGGCGGCGGCGGCGGCCGCCGCCTCTGCCGCGTCGGCGCGCGACCGCTGCTCGGCCGCCTCACGCGCCGCGCTCGCGAGCCGGTCGCGGCCCTCGGCGCCCGCCGCGCGCGCGGCCTCGAGCTCGGCGCGCAGCCCGCCGCCGCCGCCCGGCTCGGCGGCGCCGCCCGCGGTCGTCGCGCCGCCGAAGCTCGCGTCCGCCCACCCGTTGCCGCCGCCGCCGCCGTCTTCCTCCTCCTCCTCCCCAAACGCCCCCCAGCCGCCGCCGCCGCCGCCCTCGCCGCCGCCCTCTGTCTCTGCGTCCTCCCGTCCTCGTCCTCCTCCCGCGCTCCTCGTCGCACGGGCGCCGACGCCTTCCGGGTCCGCCGCGGGCCACTCCTGCAGCTGCTGCAGCTGCGGGTCGCGCTGACTGCCAGACTGCCGCCCCGCCGCCGCCCGCCGCCGCCCCTCCTCCTCGTGCCCCGGCTCCCGCAGCCGCCGCTCGAGCGCCTCGCGCTCGCGCGCCCAGCGCGCCTCTCGCGCGCGCTCGCGCCGCGCGCCCTCGTCCTTAGCGCGCTGGTGGTGCTGCCGCAGGGCCATGAAGCGCTCCTTGGCGCGGTCGAGGCGCTCCTGGAGGCGGGCGTAGGAGGCGCGGGGCACGGCGTCGCCGTCGCCGCCGCCGCCGCCGTCGGCGGGGTCGCCGCCGCCCTCTGGGGACGGCGGCGGCGCCGGCGCGGCCCCCGCTGCTTGCTGCCGCTGCCGCTGCCGCTGCTGCACCTCGGGCTCCTCGCCCTTGGCGGCCGGCGACGCCGCCTGGGCCACGGACGCCGACGCGTCCGGATCCCCGGCGGCGGCCGCGGTCGTCGCGGCATCGTCCTCCGCGGGGGGCGGCAGCTCGGCGAGGCGGGCGGCCAGGCGCGCGGCGAGCGCAGCGGCGCGGGGCCCTCTCCCCTCGGCGAGCTCCTTCTCGCGCTGCCTACGCGCGCGCGCCGAGCGCAGGTGGGCCGTGCCGTAGGCGCGCAGGAACTGGCGCCGGCGGGCCGGGTCGGCCCAGTCCTCGGGCGTGCAGCCGTGCCGGTCGAGCGCGGCGCCCAGCGCGCCGCGGGCCGCCGCGGCCGACGTCGTCGTCGAGTGCGCGGCGTCGGCAGAGGCGGCCGGCGAGGGCGGCGGCGGCGACGACGCCGCGCCGATGGCGAGGTCGGGCTTGGCCAGGCGCGCGCGGACGAACGCGAGCAGGTCGTCGCCGTGCTCCTTGCGGACGTGCTGTTTGTTGTCGTTGTTTGGTCGGGCGTTTGATTTGGGGGCTCGCGCGCGAGCCGTTTCGTCAGTGGTGTTCCTACAGCTGTCGGTTGGAGGAGAGAGGGGAAAGGAGAAGCAAGAAAAAGCCTCACCTCGGGCGCCACGGCGAACAGCGCCTCCATCACGGCGCGCAGGTCTTCGCGCGACGCGTCGTACGCCTCGTCCACGAGCTCGCGCGGAAGAGCCGCGCCCCCACGCCCGCAAAAGATAGCGTAAAGGGCGAGCCTTGATCCTTCCGCCATCGTAGTGTTGTGTGCTTTGCCTAGGGCTCGAAGGAACGTTGAGTTATGCGCGTGACACCATGATCGTCGTCATGAGCGGACAACACAGGCCCACTGCCGCGGACTTGGGGAGGACAGGAAAGCCGCGCTCGAAGTTTCGGCGAGCGCCCCCCTCCGCAAAACGCCGCCTCTCGCCAACGCCGCCACGACCGCCTCGACCGCCATGGCCGCCACGCCGCCTCCCGCCATCGCTGCCTCCCGCCATCGCCGCCCTCCCCCGCCGCCGCCTTCCGCCTCGGCCGCCCTCAACCTCCGCCCTCAACCTCCGCCGCCTCCGCCCTGTTCGCCCTCCGCCTCTGCCTCCGCTGCCCACGCTCCGCCCTGGCCGCCCTCCACCATCGCCGCCCTACGCCAACGTCAACGCCAACGCCAACTCCTCACGCCAACGCGTCTGCCGCCTCCGCCTCCGCCTCCGCCTCCGCACCCTGTCAGCCTCCGCCACCATCCACCTCAGCCTTCTCCGCCCTCCGCCTCTGCCGCCCCCCCGCCTCCTTCTGCCTCGGCTTTGGCCGCTCTCCGCGTCCCCTTCGGCCCGACCACACTTCGCGCCCGCATCGGCCCGCGCACAAACAAGAGAGGCGGGATCCGACAGCCCGAATAGCATTACAAGCGCGAAAACGCCGCCTCGAGCGCGGGCGGCAGCGCCAGGGCGGGCCGCCGCGCGGGCGCCGCGGCGAGCGGGGGGGAGGGGCGGCCCGCCGGGTTTGTCAGGCCGAGGCGGGCGTACGCGTCTCGCACCGCGCGCAGCTGCGGCCGCGGGAAGGCCGCCGCCAGCTCGCCGCAGCGGTTCACGTGCGCGGCCAGCAGCGCGCCCGCCGCCAGGGCCAGCAGCGATGGCGGCGGCGGCGCTCCCTCCTCCTCCTCCCCCCGCCTGCTCTTGTGCTCGTCTCTTCCCCCGCTGCTCGCGGCCTCCTCCTCCTCCTCCCCCCGCTCCTCGTCCTCCTCCTCCCCTCCTGCAGGAGGCGCCGGGAGCGGCGCCGCGACAACAGCGGGGGCAGCAGCAGCAGCAGGCGCCGCCGCCTGCCCAAACATAGCGTCGGCCCACGAGGCGCGCGGCGCGCTCGCGAACGGCGGCGCGGCGGCAGCGCCGGCCCCCGGCGACGACGAAGAGGCGGCGGCCGCGGCCGCGCGGCGCGCGCGCGACGAGGCGGGGGCCGCGGCGGCGCGACGGGGCGCCGTCGTTGCCGCCGCGACCGACAAGGACGCCGCGGCGGCGTCCCCTACGCTTGACGATGCCGCCGCCGCCGCCGCTGCCACCACCGCGCCCGCGGGCGCCGCCCCCGACCCGGCCAGCGCCGCCAGCGCCGCCGCGCACTGCGCCAGGTCCCTGGGCCCGAGCTCGCGCGCGCGCCGCGCCGCCGCGCGCAGGGCGCCGGCGGCGGCCAGGCGCACCGCCGCCTCGGCGCAGCCCTCGTCGTCGTCATTGTCGCCGCGATCGCCGCCGTCGCCGTCGTCGGGGCGGCCGCCGCCGGCTCGCCAGAGAGGGGGGGGACCCGTCGTCGCCGCCCCCGCCGCCGCTGACGCAGCCGACGCCTCCGCCGCCGCCTCCCCCTCCCCGCCGCCCGGAGACAACAGCCGCGAGAGCGCCCACACGCCATTGGCCAGCGCCTGAGGGGCGGCCGACTCGGCCAGGGCGTCCCGGTCGTCGCCGTCTTCGCCGCCGCCGTCCTCGCCGTCCGCGCCGTCGCCCGCCGCCCCCGCCTCGCCCGCGCGGGCCGTCAGGCGGGCCGAGGCGCGGTCGCTGTCGTCGACGAGCCGGGTGGCAAGCGCGGCGACGGCGGCGGCGTGCGGCGTCGCCGCCGCTGGCCGCAGCCCCGCCCCCCCGCCGCCCCCGCGCCCTCCCGCGGCGCCCTCCCGCCTTGCCGCCGCCGCCGCCCCCCCGTCGGACGACAGGCGCGCGAGGGACCACAGGAGGCTGGACGCGTCGCGCGCGCGGAGGTCTGGGAGGGCGTCGATGGCCAGCCGGAGCGCCGAGGACACAAGGGCCGCCGGGGGGGGCGCGATCAGCAGGGCGCGAGCGCCGCTGCCGCTGCCGCTGCCGCCGCCGCCGCCGGACAAAGCGCCCCCTTCTCCCCCTTCTCCCCCTTCTCCCGCTTCGCCCCCCGCCTCCTCCTCCCCCTCCCCCGCCGCCGCCATCAGATTCGCCACGCGCGCCTCGGCCGCCGACAGGCAAGCCGAGGCGTGGAGCAGGCGCACGGCGTGCACCGGCGCGACCTCCCCGGCGGCCACGGCGCGCGCCGCGCGCGCGTAGAAGGGGCGCAACCACCAGGCCGGGGGCAGGAGGGCGGGCCAGAGGGGCCGCGCCGCCGCCGCCAATCCTGCCGCCGCCGCCGCCTCCGCCGTTGCCTCCCCCGCCGCCCCCGCTCCCCCGTGCTCCCGGCCCCCTTGTTCGGCCGCACGCGCCTCTTTCAGCGCGAGCTGGCCGACGCCCCAGTGCGCCAGGGACAGGGAGAGGCCGTTGAACGAGTCGAGGTGCCGCACGGCCGAGGCCAGGAGCAGGTCGCGGGCGCTTCGGACGGCGATTCGGGGGGGAGGATGGAGGGCGGCGGCGGCGGCCGTGGGGGCGGCCGTGGGGGCAGCGGCGCCGGCGGCGGCATCGGCGGCGGCAAATGCCTCGCCGGTCGTCACCGCCCCGCCCCATCCGAGCCTGCCCATTGCGCTCAGCGACGAGCTCAGGGCCCGCTGGTCCATGTGCGCCGCGCTGCGCACCAGGGCCGGGAGCGCCTGCGCGCGCAGCAGGAGGGACAGCAGGGCCGGCCCGCCGCCGCCGCCGCCGCCGCCTGCAACGCCCGCCGCTTGCGCGGTTTCCGCCGCCGCTCCCGCGCCTGCTGCTCCTCCCGCCAACCCCCCTCCCCCGGCCCCCGCCAGCTCCGCCGCGCGCGTCAGCAGCACCGACGCGTGCACCGCGTTCAGGCCCGCGGGCGCGCCCCCCCCGCCCGCGCCCGCGCCCGCGCCCGCCGCCGCCGCCGCCCGCAGCTCCTCAAGCGAGCCGGCCGCCAGCAGGCGGCGGGTGGCGTCGCGCGCGCCGCGCAGGAGGCCGCGGGGGCCCCGAAAGCGCAGGGCGTCGCGCTCGAGGGCGGCGGCGGCGAGCGGGCGCTCGCGGCGTCGGGTGCTGGGCCGCGCGGTGGCAGCGTACCGTCGAGGGTGGGGCGGAGGGAGGCAGCAGGCCGCCGCCGCCGCCGCCGTGGCCGGCGCGGCGCTCGACGCCGGCGGCCGCATCAGGGGAAGGAGGCGCCGCGCGGCCTGGCAGGCGAGGTCGGCCATTGGTGCGGCGGGGCGGCAGATGCTCCACTAGCGCCTCATGAGATCCATGCCGCGCTCGTCTGCCGCTTTGAAAGGGGGCGCGGGCGCTCGCAAGGAGGAGAAGACTGACGGCAAGTGCTTTTGCATCTGTTTCTGACGCGGGTGCTTGATGTTCCGTATGTATCTGTGTCGGTTTTGGTTCGGTCCAACGGCTCGCTGGCGAGGCAGTACGGAGGTTTGAGGAGCGAGGGCGGTGAAGGTGTGCCTGCCGAGCGTCAGAAAGGGTCGTCGGCGTCGGCGTCGGCGTCGGCGGCGGCGGCGGCGAGACGCGCGATCCAACGCGAGAGCGAATGATGCACGGCGCGACCCTTCTTGTTCCTCTCTCTCCGTCGCTCATCGTCGTGCACCGCGCGCAATCACACATACACAAACACAACACACACACCGGCAGACCGACTCCCACCCACCATCATCGTCGTCGCAAACCCAAAAGCCCCTCCTTGAAAATTTTCTGCTGTCGATTTCTCCCCAAAACGCCCTCCCTTTTCTCAAACGCCGACTGCCCCGCATCCGGATCGCATCGCCACGCCTCTACTCACCAAGGGGCCGGCCCGAGCTCGCGCCCCTTAGCGACCCGAGCGGGGGACAAATGCAGGCGTCGATCGGCGCGCGCGCGCGCGCGGGCGCGGGATCGCTGCCCTCCTCCTCAGCAGCGTTCCTCCCGCAGCGCCCGACCACCAGCAGCCACAGCAGCAGCAGCAGCAGCAGCAGGGGATCGATCTCGGCGCCCCAGTGCCGGTCTCGGCGCCCCACGATGACGGCATCGACCCCCGCCCCCTCGACGTCGACGCGCGCCGCGGCCACCGACGCAGCACCAGGGAGCCCACCCTCCCCGTCCTCCCCCGCTCCTCCTCCCGCTCCTGCCTCGATCCCCTCGCGCCCGCCCGTCCCCGGCCTCCACGCCACGCGCCTGATCGGCGTCGGCAGCTCCGTCCCGGCCACGGTCCTCACCAACGCCGACCTCGCCCGCCTCGTCGACACCAACGACGAGTGGATCACATCGCGCACGGGCATCAAGCGGCGGCACGTGCTCGCGCCGGGCGAGGGGATGACAAAGCACGCCGCCGCCGCCGCCCTTCGCGCTTTAGAGATGGCCGGATTGGCGGCGGCCGACGTCGACCTGGTCGTCCTGTGCACGTCGACGCCCGACGACGCCTTCGGCGGGGCCGGGCAGCTGCAGGCGGCCATCGGGGCGCACTCGGCCGTCGCGTTCGACGTCACGGGCGCCTGCAGCGGCTTCGTGCTGGGCCTCGTGACGGCGGCGCAGTACCTGCGGACGGGCCTGGCGCGCCGGGCGGTCGTGGTCGGCGGCGACGCGCTCTCGCGCATCACCGATTGGACCGACCGCGGCACGTGCATCCTGTTCGGGGACGGGTGCGGGGCGGTGGTGCTGGCGAGCGCGGACGCGGTGCCCGAGGGGTACGCGGCGTCCGAGGCCGGGCGCGAGGGCGCGGCCAAGGCGGCGGCGGCGGCGGCGCGGCAAACGGCGGCGGCGGCGGCGGCGGCGGCAACGGCATCGGCGGCCTCGTCGTCCGGCGCCCCTCCCCCCATCATCCCCGCCGGCGTGCGCGGCCGCGGCCCCCCCGGCTGCGCCATCCTCGGCGTCGACATGCGCTCCGATGGCCGCGGCCACAAGTCGCTCACCTGCGTGCACGCCGACCCCTCGGCGACCGACGCAAAGGCGAAGGCGCCGGCGGCCGAGGCGGGCAGCAAAAGCCAGTACGCCAACATCGCGATGGCCGGGCAGGACGTGTTCAAGTTCGCCGTGCGCTCGGTGCCCGCGGTCATCGACTCGGCCCTCGACGTCGCGGGCGTCTCCAAAGAAGAGGTCGACTGGCTCGTCATGCACCAGGCCAACGCGCGCATCCTCGACGCCGCCGCCGCGCGGCTCGGGCTGCCGGCCGAGCGGGTGGTGACCAACCTCGCCGAGTATGGCAACACGAGCGCGGCCAGCATCCCGCTGGCGCTGGACGGGGCGGTGCGCGGCGGGAAGGTCAGGGCGGGCGACGTGATGGCGATGGCCGGGTTCGGGGCGGGGCTGACGTGGGTGGGGGCGGTCGTGCGGTGGGGGTGAAGGACGCGGCAGACACGCGCGCGCGGCGGGAGGAGGAGGCGGCGGGTGTTATTCTTGTGTTCTGAGGGCGGGCGGGCGAGCGGGCGCGCCGTCTTTTATCATAGAACGTGGGCTCGCCCCAACACGCCCCATTGAAAAATCCAACCAACCTCGCGTTCACAAAAGGCTCCCGCCGACGTCTCCCGGCGCGCAAGCGGCGCACAGGACGCGCAGCAGCAGGCGCTGCTCGGCCGCCCGAAGTCCCGCCGCCGCCGCCAGGCCCTTCTTGTCCGTCGCCTCTGCCTCGGGGCCCTCGCCCGCCGCCGCTCGGAGGGCGCGCAGGTCGGGCGCGGACAGCAGCGCGGCCGCGGCCGGCCACCAGCCCGCGCCTGCTCCTGGCGCCGGCGCCGCCGCCGGGCCGCGGCCGCCGCCGCCGCGGTAGAGCTCGAGGCGACGCGCCGCCGCATAGGCCAGCAGCGCGCGTGCGGCAGGCGGCCACGCCGCGTTTGCCGCGCTTGCCGCTTCCGCCGCCGCCGCCGCCGCCGCATCGTCGTCCCCCGCGCCAAGGGCCGCGCCGAGGGTGCCGCCGCCAAAGAGGACGGGCACCTCGTCCGAAAAGGCCTCGGCGAGCGGGTTGGGGGTCACCGCCGCCGCCGCCTCCTTCGCCGCCCAGCGCTGCCGCCGCGCGGCGGCCGCGCGCGAGGCCAGCGCCTCGCCCGGCGCCAGCGCGTCGGCGACGGAGCGCCAGCCGGAAAACTCGGCGGCGGGCGCCGACAGCGCGCGCAGGACCAGGTAGGCCGCGCGGCTGACGGCGCCGCCCGGGAGGGCGGCCGAGGCGCCGTCGCCCAGCAGGCGCGCGGGCAGGGGAGCGTGAAAGGCGGGGGGGGGGGGCGGCTGGGCGCCGGCGGCGACGTCGGCGACGAGGCGGGCGGCCGCCGAGACGTCGGCGGCAAAGCGGGCGGCGCGCTGCTCGGGGCTCTCCTCTGCTTGCTCCTTGTCAGGGGCAGCGTCGTCGTCGTCTTCAGCCTCGTCATCGTCGCCGCTGGAGCCGCTGCCGCTGCCGCTGCCGCTGCCGCTGCCGCTGCCGCTGCCGCTGCCGCTGCCGCTGCCGCCCTGCCCCTCGTCGTCGTCCTCCTCCTCTGCCCCTTCCTCCCCTTCCTCCCCCTCCTCCCCCTCCCCCTCCTCCCCTTTCCCCAGCGCCGCGTCCAGCAGGTCCGTCGCCGACTTGAGCCACGCCACGCGCTCGACGAGCTGCTCGCGCGTCAAGAAGGGGGCCAGGGGCGGCCCAGGCTCGGCCTCGGCGTTGCCGGACGGCGGCGCATGAGCGGCGGGAGCAGCAGCGGCGGCAGCAGCATTGGCGAGAGCCAGGGCGGCGGCGTGCGCGCCGGGAGGATGCCCCGCCGCACGCCCGCCCTTTTTCCGCGTTGCCGCCGCCGCCGCCCCCTTTTCGCCGCCGTCGGGTCGCACGAGCAAGGCGAGCGCGCCCTCGATCAGGGACTGGGGCGACAGGCGCACGCGGTCAAAGGGGTTGCTCACGCACTGCACCCGCAAGGCGCGCGCCTCGGGCGGCCACAGGAGAGGCGCCGCCGTTTGCGCGTGCCCGCCGCCGCCGCCGCCGACGCCGCCCCCGTCCTCCCCTTCGGCGTCGCCGCCCGACCCGAGGCCCAGGCAAAAGCCGTACTTGCGCACGAGGTCGACGTTGGCAAGCTCGCCGTAGGTGTTGCGCACCTCGTCGCCGGCGGCCACGTCGCTCGCGGCGACGACGCGGAGGACGCCGGGGAAGGCGGCGGCCAGCGCCGCGGCCGGCGTCCCGGCACGAGGCGCCGCCGCAGCTGCTTTGCCCCGCGGCCGAGGCGCCGGCCGGCCCTCTCCCTCCTCGTCTCCCTCGTCCTCCTCGTCCTCCTCGTCGTTCTCGTCGTCGCTGATTATGGCGATCTCCAGGCGCAGGCGCAGGCCCCAGCGCCGCCACGCCGCGGGCGGCGCCGCGCTCTGCACGGCCGCGGGCGCGGGCGCGTCGGCCCCGCCGGCCCCGTCGGACCCGTCGGACCCGTGGGACCCGTCAGCCGCCGCCGCGCCTCGTGCCCGCCGCCGCTTCCTGCTCGCCGGCGCCGCCGCCGCCGCCGACGCCGGCGCCGGGGCCGGGGCCGGCGCGGCCCGCCGCTGCCCCTCCTCCTCCTGCTGGTCCTCCTCCTGCTCCTGCAGCTCCCCCACGACAAACCCCTCGCCCAGGCTCACGCACGAGGCCTTGTGGTTGAAGGCGTCGGCCACGGGCACCATGGCGTCGCCGTGCCACGCGTCGACGCGGAAGGCGCGCGAGCTGACGAGCGAGGCGGCGCGGCGGAACAGCGCGAGCGACGGCAGCGGCAGAGGCGAGGGCGGCGGCGTTTGTGGGGCGGCCCCTTCCGGCTTGCCGCGTCGCCGCGCCGTCGCTGCTGCGGTTGCTGCTGCTGTATGCAACCCCGCCGATGCCGCCCCCGCGGATGCTGCTGCCTCCGCCGCCGCCGCCGCCAATCCCCCCCCCTCCTCCTCTGGCGCGCCGCCGCCGCCGACCGCCGCCAGCCAAGCGCGCCGCCGCGCGGGCGTCCCCACCAGCGCGGGCTCGACCAGCCGCCTATAGTCGCGCGCCACGTCGCGCGCGTCCAGCCGCGCAAACCCCTGCGCCTCGGTGCCCGCGAGCGCGCGCTCGGCGGCGGCGGCGGCGGCGGAGCAGGCGGCGGCGGCGGAGCAGGAGGGGGCGCAGGCGCCGCCGCCGTCCTCCCCCGCCCGCTCCTCCTCCCCGCCGACCCAGAGCGCCGGCACCCCCTTCTCCCCGCCCTCCCGCCAGGGGAGCGTGCGCAGGTACCCGCGCCACCTGGAGCGCTCCCCGCGCAGCGCCTCGCACATGACCGCCACGGCCAGGGCCATGCCGCCGCCCAGCCGCTCCCGCTCGAGCAGCCGCGCGCACGCCGCCGTCCGCCGCGACATCACCGCGCTCTTTGGAACCCGCGCGAGCAGGTCGCCCTCCTTGACGCCGCGCGCGCCCGCGCCCGCGGGGCCCCGGGCAAAGACGGCGCAGGGGCCGGCGTCGTCGCCTTCGGCGACGGTGCTGGTGGCGCCGGCGCGCCGGAGGTCGAGGAGGGCGCGGTCGTACCAGACGCCCTGGGAGGAGAGCCACGCGTCAAACGGGGAGCCGGCGGCGGCGGCGGCGGACGGAGCTTTTTGGGCGGGAGCGGGCGGCGAGGGTCGCGCGGCGGCGGCGGCGCCGGCGGCGGCGGCCGCAGCTGGACGGCACCGGCCGGGACGGCTGTGACTGGTGCTGCAGCTCGGGCCTTTGGCGGGCGGTGGTGGCTTGGCGGCCACCGCACGAGGACGCTTGGATCGCGCGGTCATCGTGATCGTTTGTTAAAAGTCGGAAGAGGGAGTGGGCGGGCCAAGGAGACAGAGGAGGGAGGGAGGAGAGGAGAGCAGAGGCCCTTTGACTCTATCTCGGCGGAACGTCCGCCCGGTCGATCCAGATCTCGTGGCCAATGGAGGGTGGTGGTGTCGATCGGAAGGGCACGCGCGGCGGCGGAGATGATTCTAAGGACCCGCTCTTTCGAGACGATCGACTCGACGGCGCCGGGAACCGGCGAGAATTCCGGCGGCTTTTTGTTTTCTTCACGAGCGCGATCGCTCCGCCCCTCTTCACAAACGATCTCTCTCACTCTCAACGCAAACACACACACACGCACACAAACCAACAATCTCAACGCCACAGGCCTTCGACGAGCCCCTCTCTCGACAGCACAGACAGGAGGAGCAACAAACGTGTGCGCGTGAAAACAACGCGTCGCCATCGCCGCCGCAACAAAAAACAAAGCTTCTTTCCGACCCTACCACCACCATGTCGGACAAGGCGCAGCAGCAGAAGGATCAGCGCAAGGACGAGATCGCGCAGGAGAAGTTTGGGTGCGCTCGGTGTTGCGTTTGGGCGCGCGCGCTGTCGATTTTATTCGCTTTTGTTTTGCTATTTTTTTCTTTCTCGCCAGTATGACGACGCCGCATCGAAAAAGGAAAAGTTTCGCGGGTCCGAGCGGTTCTGCCCGAGCTTGAGGCGCGGGCCGAGTCCATGTCGCACCCGCCCCCTCGATTCAGCCTTTCACCGAGGCTAACAAACAACCTCGCACTATCACCCAACCAACCTCAAACAAACCGCACCCATCCTCTCCAAAACCACGCAAACAACAACATCACAACAACCAACCGCAGCAAGCCCTTCGACGAGTGCGAGCCGACCGAGCGCCAGTCCGTCGGCGGCACGCTCGGCGGCGAGACGCGCAAGGAGCAGATGGCGCAGGAGCACGGGGGCGGCGAGGAGGGCGTGCATAAGGCGTACGCCGAAATGGGCGCCTCTGGCGGGAAAAAGGGCACCCAGGAGTGATCGGCGTTTTTATGTTGGTTTCTCGTCGTGTTTGTTGATGAGCGGCGGGTGAGAGCAGGGGGAAGCGGGGGCGGCGGCGGCGGGGAGGAGGAGGCGCCTTTTGTGTTCCGTTTTCTTCCTCCCCCCCCTTTTTTCTTCTCCTCCGCCGACACCCGCAGTGATGACTGCCATCTCGTCCTACCACGAGCGCGGCGCGCGCCTTTTTCTTTGGAGTTGCAATTTGCACTCGCACACGTTTTTCCTCATCGTGAGACTGAGCGCCTGCGCGCGACGCAGGCGGCCAGCGGCAACAACCGCGCTCCGCGAGCGAGCGAGCGGGCGGGCGGGCGGGCGCGCGCACGCGTGCGCGCGCGGCGCCGCGGCCGGCCTCTGTCTGGGGATGCGCGCTCTAGGCGCCTTTCTCCACTGTCATTGCGCCGGCCCCTCGGCCCACAGAGAGCGCACATGCTCTCACTTGTAAAAAGAGAGAGAGAGCGAAACCAGGTTTGTTTGCTTTGTCTGACTTGTCGCTATACATCCGAGCAGATGGGGCGAGCGCCGCCGCCGCCGTCGGAAACGATGTCCACCAGCGACGCGCCGGTCGTCCCTAGTTCAATCACGACCGCGCCTGATTTCTCTATACGCGCACGTCGGCGCGTTTGAGGCGGGATGCACGACGCCCGCGGACGATGCCAGGCCCCTGCTTGCTCGACCCCCTCTGTCAACACGACCGATCCAGCAGACTTGGGTCGTGGCGGGGTCGTGCGGCGGCGCCGTCGTTCGACGAACGACGACGCGCAGGACCCGGAATCGATCAGCTCACACGGCCAGTACCACAGCGAGCTCATCAATCCCACAAGGAACCATTACACCCACAACAGCAACGGGACGCACGGGCCAAACAGGACGAGGCGCACACGGGCAAACACGGGCAGGAAAAGAGAGAGACCAAGCGCCAAAACAAGTCATGGCCGCAGGCGGCGCCTCGCGCGCCGCCGTCCCGGGCCTCGCGGCCCTCTACCAGCACCTGCCCTCGTCCATCTACAAGTTCAATGTGAGCGAGAAAGGAGCAGCAGCGCTTTCGAGACCCCGAAAATAGAACCTTTCGGAAAAACGTTCCGTCCGCCCGCCCCCCCCTTCCTTTCGTTGCGGCTCGATGCAATGTCGTCGTGACCAGGATCATCGAGGCCCCCCACTCGTCGCCGCGCCGTGCCTTCGAATCGATCGCACGCGCAATCGCCGCCCTTGCCGCCGCCGCCCTATCGACGCCCGCGCGACGACGCCGCTCGCTGCTCCTCTCATCGTCTCGAAACAAAACAAAATCACCCCAAAAAAACACAACAACAAAACGAAAAGGACGTCATCGCCGCCCGCGGGCTCGGCACCCACGTCTGGACCACCACGGGCGAGCGCTTCCTCGACTTCACCTCGGGCATCGGCGCCACCTCGACCGGCCACTGCCACCCGCGCGTCGTCGCCGCCGTCCGCGAGCAGGCGGGGCGGATCGCCCACGCGCAGCAGAACGTCTTCGGAGGGCACACGGCGCTGCAGGCGTTCGTGGCCGAGGCAAACCAGTGCTTTCCGGCACATTTGCGCCGCTACTTCCTCTGCAACTCGGGCTCCGAGGCCGTGGACAACGCGGTGAAAGTCGCGCGCGCGGCCACGGGGGGGAGGCCCAACGTCGTCTGCTTCGACGGAGGGTTCCACGGCCGCACCATTGCGGCCATGACGCTGACGACCAGCAAGGTGGTGTATCGGCAGGGGATGGGGCCTGGGATCGCGGGGGTGCACGTGGCGCCCTACCCCTACTGCCTGCACTGCCGGTGGCAGGGCGAGGTGGGCATGCGCGGGTACCCGCTCGAGCCGCTGGACGGTGCTGCTGCCGCCACGCCGGCCGACGGGAGCGGAGGCGGCGACGGCAGCGCCCCTTCCTCCTCCTCCCCCTCCTCGTCCTCCATCCCCACCCCCCCCGCCCGCCCGGCCCGCGAGTGCTGCGGCGCCTACAGCGACGCCCTCGACACCCTCTTCGCCACCGCCACCCACCCCAAGGAGACCGCCGCCGTCATCGTCGAGCCAATCCTCGGCGAGGGCGGATTTCTGACGCCGCCGCCGGGCTTTATGCGAAAGCTTCGCGCGCTGGCCGACGCCCACGGTTTTTTGATCATTGCCGACGAGGTCCAGTCTGGCGCGGGCCGCTCCGGCCGCTGGTGGGCGCACGAGCTGTTCGACGACGGTTGTATGCGCCCGGACCTGATGGTGTTTGCAAAGGGGGTGGCGAGCGGGTACCCGATGGCGGGCGTGGCGGCGGCCGAGGGCATCTTTGAGCGGCTGCCGCCGGGCACGCTCGGAGGCACTTACGGCGGCAGCGCCGTGGCGTGCGCGGCGGGCGCGGCGACGCTCGCGGCCATCCGCGAAGAGGGGATGGTTGCCAACGCGGCGGAGCGGGGGTTGCAGCTGCAGGCGGGGCTGGTGCGGCTGGCGCGGAGGCACGCGTCGATCGTGGACGTGCGCGGGCGCGGGCTGATGGTGGGCTTGGAGTTTGGCACGGGCGGCAACGGGCTCGAGCAGGAGGAGGCGGGAGGAGGAGGGGCGGCGGGAGGAGGAGGGGGAGCAGGACGGCGGCGGCGCCAAAACCCGGGCCCGTGCGAGCCAAAGGGCGCGGCGGCGGCCGTCGCGCGCGCGGCCGCAAAGAGGGGCGTGCTGCTGATGCCGGCGGGCGCGCGCGAGGCGATGCGGTTCCTGCCGCCGCTCAACGTGAGCGCGGCCGAGGTGAACGAGTGCCTGGAGGTGACGGACGCGGCGCTGGGCGAGGTGTTTGGGACTCCTTGAGAGAGAGAGAGAGCGCGCAACGGGGGACGACGGATTGTCATCCCTCTTTTTATCGCCTAGCCCCCGCCCTTCGCGCGAGTTGAAAACAAAAAACGCTCGTCTTTCCGCCGTCTTTCCGCCTCGGCGTCTCGTGTTTCCTCTTTACACCCGAGTTGTTGCGTCCGTCTCGAGACCAGGGCGAAAACAGGAAGGCGTGTGTGTGGTGCGCGCGCGCGTGAGCGTGCGTTCAACGGACTGTTTTGGTACAGCAAAGCACGGCGGCGAAGGCCCGCGTCGGCGTCGGATACTCGGTAGTGGGGCGTGTTTTTGCGGCAACACCTTTTTGGCAGCGTTCTTTCTCTCTGTCGGCGGTCGGTAAAAAGGAGCTCAGCGAGACAGAGGTTCCGAATCGATCGATTTCTCGCTCTGCCTCCTCCCTATTAACGCAGCCGCCGCTTGGCGCGCGCCACCGCCGCCACCGCCGCCTCCAGGTCGCCGCCGTGGCCGCCGTCGTGGCCGCCGCCACCGCCGCCGCCGCCCGCCCGCCCGCCGCGGCCGGACCTGCTGCTGCCGCCGCGGCCGGACGCCGAGGACGAAGACGCCGACGACCAAGCGTTCGCGTAGTGGTCGCCGCCGCCCCCGCCGCCCCCCACCGACGCCGCCGCCCTGTCGGCGTCCTTGCGCGCCTGCCGCTCGCGCACCGTCCTTAACTTGTCCCGGTAAGGGGCCAAGAAGGGCTCCCAGCACGCGTGCGGCTTTTCCAGGTCGGTCGCGCTGACGCCGCAGACGACGCCGACCTCGGCGGGCGTCGGCTCGCGCAGCGACGCCCCGCCGCCCGGCAGCCGCCACCCCAGGGACGACAGGGTGGCCGACCCTTTCCGCTGGTTGCACCGGCTGCAGGCGGTGACCAGGTTGTCCCACCGGTTGCCGCCGCCCTTGCTGACGGGGGTGACGTGGTCCAGGGTGAGCTCGCGCGTCGAGCCGCAGTACTGGCAGCGGTGGCGGTCGCGCGTCATGACGTTGCGACGCGTGAGGGGCACGCGGGCGCCGCCGTTGTTGCCGTTGTTGCCGCCGCCGCCGCCGCCGCCGCCGCCGGCGCGGGTGTCGACAAACAGCCGCACGCGCACGACCGAGGGCAAGGGGTGCGTGCGGTAGGCCGAGACCGCGCAGGCCCCCGGCCAAACGTCCAAGACGTCCACTTTGCCGTGCTCGGCCATGATGACGGCGCGGAACCAGGAGACCACGTTGACGGGCCGGTAGGCGGCGTCGAGCACGAGGCAGCGGTAGTTTCCGGCGCGGGCGGCGCCGGACGAGGCGGCGCCGCCAGAGGCGCCCGAGGCGGCGGCGCGGAGGGGGTCGTCGTCGTCGCCGTCGCCGCCGCCGTCTTCTTGCTGGTCGAGGCTGCCTAGGTCGCCCGCGCGCTCGGCCCCGCCGCTCGCGCCGGCGCCGGCGCCGAGGCCCAGGACCTCGGCCTCGGCGCGCGCGAGCGCGGCCTCGAGCGCGTCGTCGTCGTCCTCGCCGCCGCCCTCGCCGCCGAGGCCGAAGGCATCCGAAAAAGGGGTCGACGAGATCGCGGGGGGCGCCGTCGTCGTTGTTGTTGTGGTGGTGGTGGAAGAGGTGCTCGCTGCGGCGGCCACGGCGGGCGAGCGCGAGGGCGCGTTGTTGATCCCGCGAGAGCCGCCGCTGCTGCTGCTGCTGCTGCTGCTGCCGGCGCTGCTGCTGCTGCTGCTGGCGAGAAGCGGCCGAGCGCGCGCGCGCGAGACGCCGGCGCCGAGGCCGAACCCGACGCATCCCGCTCCTCCTCGTCCCCTGGCGGCGGTCGGTGCGCCGGCCCACGGCGGCGGGGCGAGCGTGGACAGGTGGCGCAGCATGATGCTCGCGCAAGAGGGTCGGTCTGGCGTCCCTATGTTTTGTTTGCGTTCGCGAGAAGGGGGGTTGTTTTTGAAGTTTTTGGTTTGGCAAAGAGGTCCCACAACCGCCAGTCCTGGCCACCCGACCGCGACGCCCGCTGCGATGGCGTATCGATGGGGTCTGGTGCCGCGCGTCGCCGCCTCCGGGGGGCTCGGCGCGCCGAGATGCGCACGAAATAGGGCGCGGGCGAGATGCAGAAAGATTGTTGTGCTCTCGAATTCCGCCTCTCTCGTCCTGCTCGCGCTGGAAGCAGGCGCATGCGGGCGCGCCAAGGCAGGTGCTGCGCGAGCACGGCTGGACACAGCGCCAGGAAGCTAGCACGCACGCGAGGCGCGACACGCTCTGGACGCGGAGACCGTCGCGAAGAAACCGACCTCTCTTCCAGATATTCTTCCCTCTCTCTCGGCACGCGTCTCGGGCGCGCTTGCGGTGGTACAAGTGGGAAGAGGGGGAGAGGGCCGGAGAGGGCCCGCGTGTGTGAGAAAATCGGCGACTGAAGCGCACAAACTATTGCCACATGTGCGTGATGGAAACAAGAGGAAGCGAGCTTCAGCGACGCTGCTTGCTGTTCGAGCGTCTTTTGCCGGCGGCGTCGGCGCGTGTCCGAGAAATCGCGCATTCAAGAGCGCCGAACGCCGCCTGCTAAACCTCATCACAGGGCAAGCAGTGTCGACCATTAACAACGACTCTCGTGTCACGCGCACCAGCGGAGAGACTGCACGCAACGCAGAAACGCAACGCCGAGTGCGTCCTTACGCAAACTGCCCTCTTCTTTTGGGGCGCCCCCAAAGCCCGCCCTCTCTCCCCTTTCTCTCCCCCCTCTGTGGCCCTGCGCGCGCGCACGCACGATCACCGCTGCTCGATCGCAGGCGATCCAGCCTCGCCGACGAGCCAGGCTCCCCAAACTTAAACGGCACAAAGAAAAACGAAACGCGACCCGCGGCCCGAGCGAGCACCACCATGGCCGCCGCCCCTCCTCCCTTGCCGCTGCCGCCGCCGGCCGCCGTGAGCGTCGTCGACCAGCCCGACGAGCCCCTGCTCGACCGCGTGCGCGCCGCCATGCGCGGCCTGCGCGAGCCGGGTCCCCACGACCGCGTGCACAACGCCGAGTGCGTCCTCTCGTTCGACTCGCCCCTGACGCGGCCGGGCGGCCTCTACGTCAACCTCCGCTCCTTCCTCGGCTTTGGCGCGCGCTGGGCGCCGCTGGACGCCGCGCGCAGCGGCGGCGGCGGCGGCGGCGGCGGCGGCAACGCCAGCGGCGACGGCGGCAACGGCAGCGCCGCCCCTCCCGGCACGCTGTACCTCCACCGCGCGCAGACGCGCGTGCCCCTGCCGCCTCCCCCGCCGGTGGCCGAGGGCGGCGCGGACGGCAGCAAGCCGTCGCGCATGGCCATCGGCGTCGAGGGGGGGTTTGCGGCCGGGCCCGCGCCAAAGAAGTTTGGAACTGAGGAGCGCCTGTCGCTGGCGCTTCTGGTGCCCCCGGCGTCGGGCGGCGGGGCCGAAGGTTTGCCCGCCGGCCTGGCGCCCTCCGTCGTGCTCATCCCCCTGCCCTGCCCCGCGCTCCCCGAGCTCGTCAGCCGCGTGTGCCGCGCCGTCGCCGAGCACGCTCCCGTCGCCAAGCAGGAGGCGGCGCACGCGTGGGAGGAGGAGCGGCGCGTGTCGCGCTACGCCGAGGGGCTGGAGCAGCTGTCGCCCGGGATCCACCCGGGCGCGGGGGAGGTCGGGGCGGCGGCGCCGGCCGCGGTGGCCGCTGCGGCTGGGGCCGGGGCTGCCGCGCAAGGAGCAGGCGCGGCCGCGGACGGCAGCGGCAACGGGGCTGCCACCGCCGGCAGCGCCGCGGCCGCCGCCCGCCGTCTCGTCTCCCCCAACCCCGCCGACTGGCGCTGCGACGAGACCGGCGCCCGCGAGAACCTCTGGCTCAACCTGTCCACCGGATTTGTCGGCTCCGGCCGCCGCAACTGGGACGGCACGGGCGGCAGCGGCAGCGCGCAGCGCCACTACGAGGCCACGGGCCGCAAGCACCCGCTGGTCGTCAAGCTGGGGACGATCACGCCCGGTGGCGGGGACGTGTACTCTTACGCGGCGGACGAGGACGACATGGTGGAGGACCCGCACCTGGCGAGGCATTTGGCGCACTGGGGGATCAACATGATGCAGGTGCGCCCGGTTTTTGTGCTCTGCTTGGTTTGGTTTTCCTTTTTTCCGGCCGTTTTCCCATTTCCTTTCTCGGGGGGGGGGGGGGGGGAGACGCCCGGCCGGCGCCTCTTTTTTTTTTTTCCCTTGCCCGCATCTCTCCTCTCTCTCTCTCTCTCACCCTCTAAAAAAGCACCTCGCAACCACGCAAGATGACAACAAAACACTCGCAGATGCGCAAGACCGAAAAGTCCATGGCCGAGCTCCAGGTCGACCTCAACGTGCGTTTCGAGTTCGACGCCGTGACCGAGGGCGGGGGCCGCGCGCTGAGGGCGCTGCGCGGCGCCGGGCGCGTCGGGTTGCAGAACCTGGGCAACTCTTGCTACATGGCCTCGGTGATGCAGCTGATGTTCGCGGTGCCCGAGTTTGCGGCGCGGTACGGGGCGGGGGCGCGCGAGGAGGGAGAGCGGGGGGCGCGGCAGGGCGGCGCGGCGGCCGACGGGGCCGACGGCGGCGGCGGCGGCGCGCGGCGCCTGCTCGAGACGGCGCTGGCGGCGGGGGTGACCGACCCGGCGTCCGACATGCCCGCGCAGCTGGCCAAGCTTGGCATGGCGCTCACGGCCGGGCGCACGGGCGCGCCGCCGCCCCTGGCCAAGTATGTGACCGGCAAAGGGGCGGCGGCGGCGGGCGAAGGGGGGGACAAGGAGGGCGGCGCCGCGCCGATGGAGGAGGAGGCAGCGGAGCAGGAGGAGGCGGAGGACGAGGACCCCCAGGACGCGCAGGAGCGCAACTCGGTGCGCCCCTCGATGTTCAAGGCGCTCGTGGGCCGCGGCCACGCCGAGTTCTCGTCCGCGCGCCAGCAGGACGCGGCAGAGTTCTGGTCGCACGCGCTGGGCCTGGTCGAGCGCGCCGAGCGCGCGCACGCGGCGCGCGTGTTCCCGCCCGCCGCCGCCGCCGCCGCCGCCGCCGCCGCCTCCCCCTTTTCCTCCGCCCGCGCCCGCCTGCCCTCCGCCGCCCTCTTCACCTTTGTGCAGGAGTACCGCACCGAGTGCGCCGACACGCGCGCCGCCTCCTACCGCCGCGACCCGCCCTCGGGCGCGCTCGCGCTGGACGTGCCGCTCGAGGCGGCGAGCAACGCGGCCGAGGTGGCGCGGTCGCGCGAGCGGGCCGAGCGGCGCAAGAAGCTGCGCGAGGCCGAGGCGGGCGCCTACATCGGCGTGGGCTCTGGCGCGGGCGCGGGCGCGGGGGCGGCGGCCTCGGCGGGCAAGGAGGGCGGGGCGGCGGGGGCGGCGACGGCAGGAGGCGGCGACGACGACAAGGAAGGGGCCCACGGCGACGGCAAGACGGTCGTGCTCACGGCCGACGAGCCCGACGAGCCACCCGTCCTGCCGCGCGTCCCCCTCGCCGCCTGCCTCGCCCACTTTGCCGCGCCCTCCCCTGTGGACGACGTCCGCAGCGCGGCGGCGGGCGGGCGGCTGGTGCGCGCGACGCGCACGGCCCGCCTCGCCACCTTCCCCCCTTACCTGCTGGTGCACGTCAAGCGCTTCTACCTGGCGCCCGACTGGACGCCGCGCAAGCTCGAGGTGGAGCTGGACGTGCCGGACGAGCTCGACCTGGAGGGGGCGCTGCGCGGGCGGGGGCCCTTGCCGGGCGAGAGGCTTCAGCCGGAGGAGGCAGAGGGGGCGGCGGCGGCGTCGGGAGGGGCGGCGGCGGCGGCGGCGGCCGGGGGGGTTGGTGGCCAGGCGCCTGCCGCCGCCGCCGCTGCCGCTGCCGCCGCCGCTGCCCCCCTGATGGTCCCCGACCCGGAGATCGTCGCGACAATCACGGCCATGGGCTTTGGCGAGAACGCCGCCAAGCGCGCCGCACTGGCCGCGCAGCGGGCGGCGGCGTCGGGCGCGGGCGCGGGGGGCGGCGCGCCGCCGTCGGCCGAGGCGGCGATGGAGTGGGTGCTCGCGCACATGGAGGACCCGGGCGTCAACGACCCTTTGGCGGATGAGCAGGGGGATGGGGGCGGGGCGGGGGTCGCTGGAGAGGCAGCGGCAGCAGCGGCAGCGCCAACGACGGCCAACGGCGGCGACGCCGCCGCCGCGCCCGCCGCCCTTGTCGACGCCGGGGCGAGCGCGTCGCTGGCGGCGATGGGCTTCTCCGACGCGCAGGCGCGCGCGGCGCTGCTGGCCACGGGCGGGTCGCTGGAGCGCGCGGCCGACTGGCTGTTCTCGCACGCGGACGGCCTGGACGCGGCCGTCGAGCAGCAGCAGCAGCAGCAGCAGCAGCAGGGTGTGGGCGGGGGCGGAGGAGGAGGCCGCGCCGCGCCTGCGTCTGGCGCCGCCGCGGCCGCCGTCGTCATCGACGGCGCCGGCCGCTACCGCCTCGTCGGGTTCGTCTCGCACGTCGGGTCGAGCGCGGCGTGCGGGCACTACGTCGCGCACATCCTCAAGGGCGGGCGCTGGGTCATCTTTAACGACGAAAAGGTGGCCGCGTCGGAGAAGCCGCCGCGCGCCCAAGGGTACTTGTACCTGTACCGGCGGGTGGTCGGGGCGGAGGGGGAGGCTGGGGGGGGAGAAGCGGGCCGCGAGGGCAACGGCGGCGGCGCGACGACTGCGGGCGCCGACGCCGGCGAGCGGGTGATCCCCGTGGCCGAGGCGACGGCCGTGCCCCGGGCGTTGGTGGCGCCGCAGTGAAGGGACGACGAGGCGGCGACGGCGATGATGATGATGGCGCGAGGGAGGGGCAGAAAGAGAGGGAGGGCATGCAACCCAAACCGAAAACGCCCCCGACTCCGCCGCTCGGTCGCACGCCCCGTCGACCGCTCGTTCGGCGCATCGCTGTTTTTCGACGAAAACGACTCAGCCCCAAGATCCGCCGGGACGCCCAGCCAGCGCCCGCATGGCGCGCCTTGAGCGTTTGAATTTGCGCCTGACCGTTGTCTGCCGGGGCTCGCGCCGCGCCTCTTGCTGCCTGAATTCGTGATCCCACGTGCATGTGATTACTTTTTGCTCTGCCCCCTCCATCGCTCCTCCTGCCCCCTTTAGCTTTTGAAGGCCTGTTCCAGCTCCCGCTTCCTCACACACGTCTTCTTTGTCTTTTCCAAGAGGTGAGCATACGTCATTGTCTTTCGACCGCCGAGGCATCAAACTCGGGGGGCGGAAAAGAAAAAAAAAGGAAGAGGGTTTTCCTTTCCTCCCCGCTCCTCCCTCTCTTTCTCCGCCTCCCGAGCCCCCGGGACACCACGGTCGCCGGACGACGCCCGGCCGTCATTGATCAATGCTAGACCGATTGGGCGGAGGGGCTCCTCGGGGCGTTGGGGTTTGGCGGGGGGGGAGGAGGAGGAGCAGCAGGAGGAGGCCCCACCCACGTTGCGGCCGCGGGACGCTCCGCGCTCGTGGACGCGGGGAGACGCGCGTGCACGCGCTCGCCCCGTGGGAAGCGGGCCGCGCGTGACCGTCCCGTGGTTTCCGAGCGATCGAGCGGGCGGTCACACACGTCAGTTTTTTTCGTCGAGGCCGGCGCGCGGCCTGGGCGGCGGTGACAGCAGCGCGCGGCGCCTCCCTCGCGCGCTCGCTCGCTCGCGCACCCCTCTCTCTCATGCTCCATCTCTTCTCTCTCTCCACTCTCTCACGCTCCATCCCCTCTGCCTCTCCTCTCACTCTACACCTTACAGCAGTCCGAAACAACAACAACAACAAACCGACGACCACTGTCTAAGCGGCACTATTCAGCACATTCAAACACAACCTTTTAGACCAAAGAGGTCCCGAAACAAGAGCGAAAAAATGCTCGCCAAGCGCGCCACCGCCGCCGCCGCTGCGGGCCCCGCGCTGAGGCAGCAGCCGCCGCGCCGCCTGCTGCCCGCCGCCCAGCGCCGCCGCGGCGATCAGCTGCGCGCCCGGGCCGCCACCACGGGCCCGGGCGGCAAGAAGATCAACAAGGTCGTCCTCGCCTACAGCGGCGGTTTGGACACCAGCATCATCCTCAAGTGGCTGGTCGACGAATACGGGTGCGAGGTGGTGACCTTCACGGCGGACTTGGGCCAGGGGGAGGAGCTGGAGCCGGCGCGCCTGAAGGCCGAGATGATGGGCGTAAAGGAGATCTTCATCGACGACGTGCGCGAGGAGTTTGTGCGCGACTTTGTGTTCCCAATGTTCCGGTGAGTATTTCGTTTGTTTGTTTGTTTGTTTGGGGGGGCGTCAGCGTTCTCTTTTTCTCGGGCGTTTGCCGGCGTTTTCGTTGGTTTGTCAACACCAACAAGCTCACACAAGAATCACGAAACAAACGCAACAACCCCCCCCCCCCCCCCTCACACACACACACAACGTAGCGCCAACGCCCTCTACGAGGGCGTCTACCTCCTGGGCACCTCGATCGCCCGCCCGCTGATCGCCAAGCGCCAGATCGAGATTGCGCGGCAGGTCGGCGCCGACGCTGTGTGCCACGGCGCCACGGGCAAGGGCAACGACCAGGTGCGCTTCGAGGTCGGATACTACGCCCTGCAGCCGGACATCAAGGTCATCGCGCCCTGGCGCGAGTGGGACCTCAACTCGCGCACCAAGCTGCTCGCGTACGCCGAGGCCAACGGAATCCCCGTGCCCGGCAGCAAGCGCAACGAGCCGCCCTTCTCGATGGACGCCAACCTCTTACACATCTCCTACGAGGGCAACGCGCTCGAGGACCCCTGGGTCGAGCCGAGCGAGAGCATGTTCACGCGCAGCGTGTCGCCCGAGCAGGCGCCCGACAAGGCCACCTACGTCGACATCGATTTCGAGCAGGGCAACCCCGTGGCGATCGACGGCGCGCGCATGTCGCCCGCCACGATCCTCACCAAGCTCAACGAGCTGGGCGGGGCCAACGGCATCGGCCGGCTCGACATCGTCGAGTCGCGCTTCGTCGGCATGAAGTCGCGCGGCGTGTACGAGACCCCGGGCGGCACCGTGCTGATGACGGCGCGGCGCGCCATGGAGAGCATCACGCTCGACCGCGGCGAGGCGCACCTCAAGGACGAGCTTATGCCCAAGTACGCCGAGCTCGTTTACAACGGCTTCTGGTTCTCGCCCGAGCGCGAGGCCCTGCAGGCCCTGGTGGACCAGACCCAAAAGTTCGTGACGGGCACCGTGCGCGTCAAGCTGTACAAGGGCAACACCATCGTGGTCGGGCGCAAGTCGCCCCACTCGCTTTATGACCCGGTCATCGCGTCGTTCGAGGACGACGCGGGCCTGTACAACCAGGCGGACGCGGGCGGGTTCATCAAGCTGCAGGCGCTGCGGCTGCGCACGCTCGGGGTCAACCGCAACAAGAAGTGAAAACAACAGGCGACCCTCTTTGGGGGAGGGAAGGGGAGTTAGTTGGTATTTCCTTTTTTACAGTTTTGGCGAGAGCAGGGGGCCGCACGCGCGCGCACGTGCGCGCTGCCCTCCATTTTTTAGCGCGAGACGGTACGAATACGCGCGCCTGTCTCGCTGCGGTGCTTGGAGATGGATTTTAGGTGTCTTGTACTGATCTTGCCTGGTGCCTCGCTTCGTGAAGCCTCGCTGTAAGTGCTTCTTCTTTTTGTGGAGTTTTCCAGAGGAGGGAGGAGATCAGCGGGTGCAGCGACGAGGAAGGCAGGCGGGCGAGCGGGTTTTCAGGACCACTATACGGTTTGTTCGGGCGCCGCATATTCGCAGGTCCTGGTGATTTGTTGGCGAGAGAGGATCGGAGGCGTCGCCAGATCAATTAGGAGACGGGAGGAAAAATGCGGCTTCTCACGAGAAGGGGCGAGCGAGGGAGCGATGCCCCCATCGGCGACGGTGCCGCTTTTCCCGCTTCTCTTTTTTGCGCTGACGACAACAGAGACTAAATCGACACGGTAAATGACGCCGACTTCTCCACAAGCAAACACCGAAAAGACACAGTCGTAGTTTCAACGCACTGGTCGCGCGCGCAGCCACGACCGCACACGCACACAATGACAACGCCAGAAGCGGCGGCGGCGGCAAACAGCAAGCAACCCCAAACATCAGCAAAAGCAAAGCATGGCGGACGGCGGTGGCGCCGACTATGCCCGCGTCTACCGCGCGGTCGCGGCGGGCGAGAGCGACGAGGAGGTGCGGCGCGTCATCGATGACGTCTCGCAGGGCGACGGTC
>Ga0209390_10002947_pt1 | contig 28645 bp, 28 predicted proteins | sample BON01_FD_187212 | JGI IMG/M metagenome (GOLD analysis project Ga0209390, IMG submission 187212) | Freshwater microbial communities from Lake Bonney liftoff mats and glacier meltwater in Antarctica - BON-01 (SPAdes) (version 2) | ecosystem: Environmental > Aquatic > Freshwater > Ice > Glacier...
TAGACTTCTTCATGGTGGTTGAGCTTTCTTCGGTTCAGGTTGAGGATGTCGAGAACCCGCATTCTGGGCCCACGACTGCTTCAACCACCAACTCAACCTTCAACTACGGGCGGGACATCCTCGTTTCACCAGGTCAACCTATGTTGCAGATAACAATCTTCACCAGTAACTGCCTGATGTCTTCCCTCTTTTATCCCTGCAAAGTAATCCTCATCCATTTTTTTATGCAGCCTCATGTGATCTCGATACATAGTTTTCCCGAAGTTCATGCCGAAACCGTTATTAAATGCTCTGATAATCACAGCCTTAATGAATTTATCAAAGTCGGATGGTTCACCACGATATTTACCAGCAACAACTCCATGCATAATTCCCATGGCCTTATGAACTTTTTGTTTGTTCGATGGGTCTTTCTTCGCCCACTTAAGCATGCCCTCAGCTATTGGAGGAGCCTTTTCCTCTGCCTTTTGATCGATCTCACGGAGTAGCATTGCTACTTCCAATACCTCATCGTCGCTATAACTCTTTCGTGACCAGAACATTGGCTACTCCGTGATTGAAACCTAACGTTACCGTTCAGGCGGCCGCGCGAGGGGGCGGAGCCCGCTTGCGAGGATCGACTGCAACGGTTTGTTATGCATAGCCATCGTCCGACTCGAGCAGCCCAATAAACTGTTGGGACAAGCCATTCTTTACGTCTGGCAAAACTTTGATCTGGCGGAAATCATCTTTTGCCGCATCGAGCATGTGCGCGGCTTCGCGTTTCAGCTCCGTTTGAATCTCAAGGTCAGAAGATGGCGAGATCTTTCGACGGTCATCCCCTGCATGCTTGAAGGCGTTATAGGTGGCGCGAAATACGCCTTCATGAGTTGGTGATTCTCCTGGTTCGGCAATGAGATTGCCAATGCGCGCGAGGAGTGAATGCGCGGTATGACCACCTTGCTCTTTCAAAAGCGGGCTCACAATTCCGACAACCGCGCCAGAAAGCACGATGGATACGATGTAGTCGATGTCACGGGTTGCAGAAGAGTACCGCTCATGCGCTTCCACGAACATCTGAGATGCCACCTGGACTTTATTAAGCGTCACCATTTCCCGCTATGTATAACGTCGCCATTGAGCCGCCGAGCGAGCGGGCGAAGCCCGCTCGCGAAGGTCGGCCTCGAATGGCTGGTTGGGCCGATGCCACAAACCGCTCATTTGGTTGCGCCTTCAGCACCCTGCGATAGTGATTCCAGATTGGCAATGGTGCTTCGAAAGCGGGAAAGAACGTCGTCGTATGTAAGGAGAGACGTGTTCTTCCATTCCCTGTTGTACGAGCGAAGATAAGTTTTCTCGTCTTCCGTCAATTGGTGCCCACGACCGATTACTACGAGGTAACTGGGGGTTTCAAAGCCTGGGAGTTTGTTCTGAATGTACGCCTTGTTCTTCTCGAGCCAAACATCCCAATCACGAGTCTGCTTGATCGCGTGATTCACCGGGGCAGAAAGCATCAAGTCCTTCGTCATTACTGGGTGAGATGCCCGTTCCAGTTCAACCAATATGTATGAAGGACCCTGGGTAGTCGTGGCAACAAGTACATAATCGGTCACGAAATCCTCTCCCAGTTTCTTCTTGGGGATGCATTCTGCAGATGGGTGCAAAATGAAAGAATGGGCCTTAAGGAAGACTTGAAGTTCTTCTTCTTTCGTGCCTTCATTCAAGAGTTTCTCAAAGCCGTCCGCGATCTCCTTGAGTACGGCAAGTGTTTGAGTACCCGATATTGGCTGTCCTTGTTGTGATGGCTGCTGCGTTTGCAGCCCCAGTAAAGTCAATTGAAAATCGAGAATCGCCCTCTCCACGGAGGGGATGTTTTCTGAGGCTCCATAACGTAAGTGCGAGAACTCAACATATGGAATGTGGACGTCATTGACTTGGCAGTTGATCATCGAAAAATTTCCGAGGCCGGCGACCACGCGAGCCCGCGCCAGCGAGAAATCGCCCTTCTCAAGCGGAACGATCAAGCCTTCTTTGCCCCACTCGTCCAAGGTGATTGGAAGGGCGCGAAAATCCACTCTTGCCTTTGGGCCCACCGTCTTGTAACGGACGAAGGCGACCCCATCTTTGAGGCCCCACACAGTGCTCGAAATGCTTTCGGGAAGCGCGTCGTCAAAAGGTAGCGCGAGTGAGTGGGCCGTTCCGTGGCGCTGCTCCCTGAGCGAAGAAATCGTTTGCCAATAGGTCTTCTCCGCAGCAACAAGCGTCCTTGCCTTTTTCTCCATGAGCAATTGGAAGGCACTTGGATGCTGCCGTTTTCCTTGTTTTCGGTGGCTTCTACTCACAATGGAATCATCACCTAGCGGAAGAGTCTGATTCAGCGGCCCAACTCAAAGTAGGCGTCGCAACGACGCTTTACAAGACACCAAACAACTGTATTTTATTTCAGTCACTCTATAAATTTATAAATAAAATCATATACTTATAAAAAATTAGTACGTCCGAAATCGGAAATGCAAACACCCCCAGTTTCCACGTCTCCAAAACTGCTGGATCAGCTTCGCCATCAGATTCGGCGGCTGCACTACAGCATACGTACCGAGGACGCGTACGTCTACTGGGCGCGCTGGCTCATACGTTTTCATGGGCTGCGCCATCCACGCGAGATGGGTGTGCCGGAGGTTGAGACGTTTTTGACGTATCTGGCGGTCGAGCGCAAGGTTTCAGCGTCTACGCAGAATCAGGCGTTGTCCGCGATTCTGTTTTTGTACCGCGAGGTGTTGAAAATCGAATTGCCGTGGCTCGACAACGTGGTTAAGGCAAAGCGGCCGCAGCACTTGCCGGTGGTGTTGACGCGCGAAGAAGTGCAGGCGGTGCTGGTTCGGCTGGACGGCGCGGCAGGTTTGATCTTGCGGCTGGCTTACGGCACCGGCATGCGCATTCTGGAAACCGCGCGCATCCGCGTGAAAGACATCGACTTTGCGCGCAAAGAGGTGATGGTGCGTGATGGCAAGGGGTCCAAGGATCGGGTGACGATGTTGCCCGATTCGCTGACACTGCCCTTGCGCGAACATCTGTTGCGCGTGCAGGCCTTGCACGCGCGCGATATCGAAGCAGGATTTGGGCGCGTGTATTTGCCATACGCGCTGGCGCGCAAATATCCGAGTGCTGATCGTGATTGGGCTTGGCAGTATATTTTCCCGTCGCAGCGGCGCAGCATCGATCCACGCAGCGGGAAAGAAGGGCGGCACCACGCGGATCCACAGGCGGCAGCGGCGATCATTGATGCGCCATAGCTGAAGTGTCGTGCGATTGCCATGACCATGCTCCTCCGGTTATTGCAGGATTGGTTGCAGAACTATTTGTTAACTGATTTTCCTGCTTGTTCGTGATCGCTTTCAACCAGTGCCCATACCCGTTTGAACGGGCCGCGGCTTTTCAGCAGTTCGCCGCCGGCGTCGGCAGCAAGTTTGTCCTCAATCCAGAGCGGTTTGCCCATGCTGGCAGCGGTGTGCGCGCGGCGCGCGTTTTCCTCGAACAGAAAAGCGCCGCCTACGCATTCTTCCACCGTCGCACCGGTGATTGCTGCGCCATGCGCGCGCAGCAACACGGCGCGGTGCGGCCCCAGTGCCTTTGCCAGTGCCGTGCCACGATCGACATTGGTCACCAGCCGCGGATCGTCGTAAATCGGGATGCCATCATGAAACAGCGTGCCCATCAGGTGTATGGGTTTGAGTTGATGTTCACTGGTGGTGAATGCAGTGGAATAGAGACCGTGGTAGTGAATCACGCAGCCTATGTCAGGCCGGGCGTTCAATATTTCGTTATGGATCGGGTATTCGCCAGGCATCGCGCCGTCGCCGGATACTTTTCGGCCCAGCTTATCCACGACCAGGAAGTCTTCCGCACTGGCACGCGGCCCCAGAGAATGGCGGGCGAGCAAGTACAGGTCAGAGTCGGGAATGCGCGCGCTGATGTGGCCAAAGCCTTCGATGAAACCGCGTTTGTAAAGAAAATGCCACGCCTTCAGCAGATTTGTTACGAGGTCTTCCGGTGCATACAAGTTGGCCATCGGTCAGAGTATCTTTTCGCCGAATTTTTTCAGTGCAGCGGGGGATAGCGTCAGCCCCAGACCCGGCTGTTCCTTCAGCGTCAGCATGCCATTGGCAATTTTCGGCGGATCCTCGAATAGTTCTGCCTGCAGCGGATCGCGTTCAGGGTCGGTGAATGATTCAACGATGCAACCCGCCGGGCTGCCGGCGACGATGTGGGCATGGATGAAGCAGTCGTGGTGGGGGGCGACCTGCACATGGTTCATTTCGCACAGCGCGGCGAGTTTGCGGCCCTGGGTAAAGCCGCCCATCATCGTGCAGTCGAACTGCAGAATCTGGATGGCGCCATCCTCGATCAGGTCGCGGCAGCCGAATCCGGTCAGCTCGCTCTCACCGGCCGACAGCGGGATGTTGGTCTGCTGCGCCAGTTTTTTCAGTTCACGGTGGTCGTCGGCCCAGCGCACTGGTTCTTCCAGCCAGCGCGGATTCAGCGGGATCAGTTCGCGCGCGGCCTGAATGGCGGTCGGCAGGTCCCAGGCGCGGTTGACGTCGATCATCAGTTCCTTGTCCGGACCGATGATGTCGCGGATCAGTTCCAGCCGCTGCATGTCTTCTTTCAAGGAAACGCCGCCAACCTTGGCCTTGAAGCCTTGATGCCCTTGCGCTTTCAGCATTTGCATTTCATCGCGCAGCTCGGACATGGTCTTGCCGTCGCGGTAGTAGGCGCAGGTGACGTAGCAGGGGATTTCACTGCGGAATCCGCCGAACAGTCGATACAGCGGCAGTTTCGCTTTTTTGCCGATGATGTCCCAGGCGGCAATGTCGATCGCGGCGGCGATGCGCACGATGGCTTCACGCGTCCAGCCTTTTTCGGAGGCGATGCGTTGCGCGGTCAGCCAGAACAGTTTGTGGTGCAGTTTTTCCGGCGCCAGCGGATCTTCACCAATGACGTAATCGGCAATGCCCGACTTGAAGGCCTTGATCGCGGCTTCGATCGGCGTGTAGCTGGTGGCGATGCCGATGCCATTGATGCCTTCGTCGGTGTGCATGCGCACCAGGATTTCATTGGCCTTGGGCACGATGAAATGGCTGACCCAGTGCGGACGGCTGTCGTCGGGCGCGCGCAGGATATAGATTTCGAGTTTGGTAATTTTCATGATGGGGGCCGGGTGGTTTTCCGTGGATTTTTCCGAGGGTCGAGTTTAGCAGGCTGTTGCAAGGGCGCAGGCGAGGGCGCAGCGCAGCGGGTGCATCAGCGTTTGCCGCCGGCCATTTGTACGGCTTCCGGCATTCGCCGCAGCCGCCAGGCTGCCAGCGGACTCAGCATGGCGATGACGCCCAGCGAACACCACGCCAGGCCCCAGGTGACCATCGGCGAGGCCTGCGCCGCGCCGGCCGCGTCCAGTACCAGGCCGAATACCCAGGGCGCGACGGCACCGGCGCCGAATCCCAGCACTGAACGCACTGAATAGGCAGCGCCGATATGGCGCGGCGGCACCAGTTCAGTCACCGCGGTGGAAAACACCGAAGAGTCGCCGACGGCGGCAAAACTGTAGACGAAGCTGATGACCACCAGCAGCCACAGCGGCAGGCCGATCAGCCAACCCAGTGCCAGCGAACAGCCGGCGCTGGTGGACGCCAGCACCAGCATGGTCCAGGTGCGGCCCATGCGGTCCGACAGCCAGCCGCCGGTGACGCTGCCGACGACACTGCCGACATAGGCGATGGCTGCGAGTCCTGCGCCCAGGCTCGCGGCTGCGGTGGCGTCGCTGCCGGTGGTATAGGCCGCAGCCGCTGCGAGGAATGCCGGCATCCACGCTTTGAGACCGAGCATTTCCCAGGAATGAAAGGTATAGGCCCAGGTCACCATCATCACCGGCTTGTTGGCGAGGATGACCGTGACCGGGTTTTCGGTGGCATTGTCAGGGTTGCGCGGATGTATGGTATTGGGCGTTACGCGCAGTGCATACAGGGCGAGCAGGGTGCCCAGCACCGGGCCTGTGGCATTAACGATGAAGGCGCCGCGCCAACCGATCAACGGCGTCAGTGCCGCGGTAATGACTAGCGCCAGTGCGTATCCTGCCGAAGCGGCAGCAATATAAAAACCCATGGCGCGGCCGCGGCCACCGGTCTGAAAACGTTCGGCGATCAGCGTTAGTCCCGGCGTGTAGGACCCGCCGGAAAACAATCCGGCCAGCCCATAGAGGATGACCCCGCTCAGAAAACTTTCAGCGTATAACGCAAAAATCATCGAACTCAGACTGGCGGCCAGGCTGGAGATGATGAATACACGTTTGGCGCCGTAACGATCGGCGAGGAAACCGACGACCACCAGCGAGCACAGATAACCGACGTGCCAGGCGGACTGGATCAGACCGGTTTCGCTGGCGCTCATGCCCCAGTCCGGTTTCAGCAGCGGAATGGCCGCCGCATAAGCGGTGAACATCAGTGCAAAACTGGTGCGGCTGGCGCATAACCAGAGCAACCAGCCGGTGTCGCTGCCGCTAGGTGTCGTGTTCACAGGATTTTCCAGGAACTGGTGGATCCGGGTTTATTTACCCAGGAATTTGGGCGGACGTTTTTCCTTGAATGCGGCGACGCCCTCCTGGTGATCGTACGTGAGACGCACGATGCCGGAGGCCAGGGTTTCCATTTCGCAGAGTTGTTCCAGCGTCGGCACTGCCATGGACTGGAACATTTTTTTGGCCAATGCCAGAGCGTAGCTTGCGGATTCGGCGAATTCAGTGGCCAGCACACTGGCGGCTGATTCGAGTTCGGCGTCGGGCACCACGCGCGACACCAGGCCCAGGGTTTTTGCTTCGTCGGCGCCGAAGGCGCGCGCGGTGTACACCAGTTCTTTCGCCTGCGCGATGCCCAGCCGCTGCACCAGGAAAAATATTGCGCCGCCGTCGGGCACCACGCCGACTTTTTTGAATGCCATCGAGAACTTGGTGGTATCCGAGGCGACGATCAGGTCGCAGGCCAGCGCCAGTGCATTGCCGATGCCATAGACCGGGCCGCGGGTGGCAGCGATCACCGGCTTGTCGAGGTTGTAAAGCGCAATGATGGTGCGGTGGCGTTTTTGTGAGCGTGCGCGTCCGGACACGATGTCGGACTTGGCCATGCCGGAAACGTCGCCGCCGGAACAGAAGGCGCGACCTTCACCTTTGAGCACCACGGCACGGATTTCATCGTCACCGGCGATGGTGTTGAGGTGGTGATACAGCGCATCCCACATCGGATCAGCCATGGCGTTCAGGCGATCCGGACGATCCAGCGTCAGCGTGGCGATGCCGTTATGTTTCTCCAAGCGTACGTTCATGTTTGCTCAGTCAATCGGATGCATCGAATCAAGCTAAATTGAATCCCACGGAAACACGTCGCCGGTACGTTCGGTCGGCGGGTAGAACGCGCTTTTTAATGCCGGGTAGAGATGTTCGGCACAGCGTTCCGGCGTCCAGCCGTCGGCGCGGTGGATGCCGCGCAGCGGGCGCGACTGGCTCATCAGGAAGATTTCGTTCTTGCGGGTGGCAAACACCTGCGCGTTGACGCCTTTGGCAGCGTCGCTCAACAGGAACACGGCCAGCGGGGCGTTGTGCTCGGGAGTGACTTGTTTGCGTTGTTCGATGCGCGCGGCGGTTGCCGGGTCTTTGGCCGGAATTGATGCCGTCATCCTCGTCCACGCCACCGGTGCGATGCAGTTGGAGCGCACGTTGAAACGCGACATGTCCACGGCGATGGCCTTGGACATCGCCACTATGCCGAGCTTGGCTGCGCCATAGTTGGCCTGGCCCATGCCGCCGATCAGGCCGGAGGTGGAGGTCATGTGCACAAAGGCGCCGGATTCCTGTTTGCGGAAATGGTCAGCGGCGTGGCGCGCGCAGTTGAACGAACCCTTGAGCATCACGTTGACCACCGAATCCCAGTCGCTTTCCGACATCTTGTGAAAAATGACGTCGCGCAGGATGCCGGCATTGTTGACCACGCCGTCGATGCGGCCGAAGTTGTCGAGCGCACATTCGATGATTTTTCCGGCACTGGTGAATTCGACGACGCTTTCATAACTGGCCGCGGCCTCACCGCCGGCTTTCTTGATTTCGTCTACGATTTCCTGGGCGGGTGTCTGGTCGCCGCCGGCGCCGTCCAATGCCACGCCGATGTCGTTAATCACCACTTTGGCACCGTGCGCTGCCGCCATTTTTGCAATGGCGGCGCCGATGCCGCGACCGGCGCCGGTGACGACGATGACTTTGCCTTCCATCATTGCTGGATTTGCCATGTTATCCTCGGTAGTTATATAAGTTATTGATTATAAACAATTATTTATTATTTTCGGTCTACTCAGGCAATCTCGGCGCGCCCGTTGTTGAGCACGGTGACCCCGCGGGCCGGCACCGTGGCGCGGAAAGTCACCACCTTGCCGTCCAGCCACATCTCGGTGCGTATGGTTTCGCCGGGATAGACCGGCGAGGAGAAACGGCCGGCCATGCTTTTTAAACGGATCGGATCGTAGCCGCACACCGTTTTAAGCAGCGCATGGCCGACTACGCTAAAAGTTGCGCGGCCATGCAGGATGGGCATCTTGAAGCCGGCTTTTTTGGCGTATTCCGGATCGGCATGCAGGGGGTTGTAGTCGCCCGACAAGCGATAGATCAGCGCCGCCTGCGGCAGCGTCTGCAGATCGCAAATCTGCTGTGCCGGCGTTTCAGGGATCGGTTGCGGTGCTGCCGTCGGCCCCGACGGACCGCCGAAACCGCCATCGGCGCGGCAGAAGGTGGTCGAGGTCAGCGTGCAGATCAGATCATTGCTCGCCTTTTCGCGCACATCGCATGCGGTCTGCAGCAAAGCACCCTTGTCCTTGCCCTTGTCCAGCACCGCGGTGACGCGGGTCTTGCCGATGATGGCGCCTTCAACCGACAGCGGTTTATGGATCACGAAACCCTGTTCGCCGTGCACAACATGGCTGCGCGTGACGCCGGTGTCCTCTGCCGCGTGCCACGGTCCGGGATAACCGAGGATGATGGCCATGGTCGGCAGCGCTTTGAGGTTTTCGTCATAGACGAATTGCAACTGATGCTGATCGACGGGGTCGGCGCCCAGTCCTACGCCCAGCGCATAAAGCATGGTGTCGCGTTTGGTCAGCTGCTGTTCAACTTGTGGAATATCGTAGTTAAGAAGTTTCTGGTAATCAATGGTCATGTTGGTGTCCGGGCGGCAGTTACTGCTGTACACGGAGCGCGCTTGCCGCATGAAGTGGTGGTGCGCATGTGTTTTTCCGTGGCTATACTAGCATGGTGAAATCATGCTTTTATAGCAGGACCGCATTGTGATTTTGCACTATTAAAAATGACCATCCCGGCAGGGAGGAGACGGTTTTAATGGCCAGGCAATTGAGTGCGCAGCAGATCAGGGACTATCGCGCCAACGGTTACTTGTATCCGCTGGACGGACTGAATACGGATGCAGTGTCGCGTTATCGCGATGAGCTGCGCGGGACCGAGGAACACCTCGGCGGATCGCTGATGGCGATCGACAAGAAATTCCGCGGCAATCTGCATTTCATGTGCCGCTGGGTTGATGAACTCGCGCGCACGCCAGCGATACTCGATGTGATCGAAGATCTGCTCGGTCCCGACATCCTGCTCTACACCAGCCGCTTTTTCATCAAGGAGCCGCAGAGCGAGGGCATCGCCGCCTGGCACCAGGATTCAACCTACTTCGGCCTGCGCCCGTACGACCATGTCACGGCGTGGGTGGCGCTGTGCGATGTCACGCCCGAGACCGGGCCGGTGGAATTTGCCGTCGGCAGCCATATCCGCGGCCAGTTGCAGCAGCAAAGCGGCGTCATCAAGAACAGTGTCAATACTGCGGGGCAGATCATCGTCGAATGGTTTGACCAGACCGAGATCGACCGCGCGATCCTCAAGCCGGGTCAGTTCTCGCTGCACCATACCTGCGCCGTGCACCAGTCGCAGCCCAACCGTTCGGACCAGCAGCGCATCGGTCTGGCGCTGAGTTATATCCCTACGCGTACCCGCTACATCGGCAAACGCCGCATGCCGGCTTGCCTGGTGCGCGGCGAGGATACATTGGGCCACTTCGATTTGCAGCCGCCGCCGCAAGTGGATTTCGGAAAAACCGAAATGCAGCGCCACGACACCACGTTCAAGGCCTACATCGAATCGTTTTACGAGCAGCTCGGTGAGGCGGAGAAGGATCTGCCGAAAGAGGCGGCTGCGGGAATGGTGTACTGAATCTGGATCTACGTCATATCAGTCGTGGTCAGGCTTGCCGCAATGCCGGCTGGAAACCTACAATCGGCCACTGCATCGGTTCGCGTCAAGAAATTCAAGGAGAAAACATGCGTCATTCATTCATTCGTGCCGTATTGCTGACGGGTTTTTCGGCGACCTGTATCACGTCCGCCATGGCGCAGGGCGGCGGCGCGGGGAATTATCCCGACAAGGCATTGCGGCTGATCGTGCCGTTCCCGCCGGGCGGCGGCAATGACATTCTGGCACGCACCGTGGGCCATCGCCTGGCGGAAGTGGTGTCACAGCAGGTCGTGGTCGACAATCGTGGCGGCGCCGGCGGCGCGCTGGGCGCGACCATCGCAGCGCAGGCCAATCCCGACGGTTACACGCTGTTCCTCGGAAGCGTGGGCAATCTCGCACAAACCCCTGCGCTGAAAGCCAAGTTGCCATACAACCCGGTTCGTGATTTCGCGCCGGTGGCTCTGGTGGCGACGTCGTCGTTCATACTGGCCGTTCATCCGTCGGTTGCGGCGAAGAGTGTGCAGGAGCTGATTGCCCTGGCCAAAGCGAGTCCGGGCAAACTCAACTACGCATCGGCGGGAACCGGTTCGTCACTGCACATGGCGGGCGAGCTGTTTAAATACGCTACCGGCACCGACATGTTGCATGTGCCGTACAAAGGTACCGGACCAGCGATGGCCGATCTGGTCAGTGGCCGCGTGCAGCTGATATTCAGCACCATGCCGCCGGCATTGCCGCAGATTAAAACCAGCAAATTGCGCGCGCTCGGCGTCACCACGGCGAAACGCGCGACAGCAGCGCCGGATGTGCCGACGATCGCGGAATCGGGCGTCAAGGGTTTCAATGTTGCCAATTGGCAGGGCATCCTGGCGCCGGCAAAAACGCCGCTGGCTTTGGTGAAGAAAATGAATCAGCACACGCTGGCGGCACTGAAGCTGCCCGGCCTGAGCGAGGCGCTGGCAGGGCAGGGGCTGGAGTCTGCCGGGGGCACGCCGGAAGCCTTCGGTGCTCTGATCAAGTCGGAGATTGCCAAATACACCCAGGTGGTGAAGGCGGCGAAAATCACTGTCGATTGATGTTTTTTTCCTGAATCGGTTGCATATATCCATGAAAATCACCCTGCTTGGCACCGGCAGCCCGCTGCCCTCACTCAAACGTGCATCATCCAGTTATCTGGTCGAAATTGGCGACAACGTGATACTGATCGATCATGGTCCCGGAGCGTTCCAGCGCCTGATGCAGGCCGGGAATCGCGCACTGGATGTCACGCATGTTTTTCTGAGTCATCTGCACTTTGATCATTGTGCCGACCTGATTCGCCTGTTTCATCATCGCTGGGATGCCAGCGGCGATGCCACGCCGCCGATGCAGATTTACGGCCCGGCAGGAACGCAGGAGTTCATCGACCGGGTGTTCGGCCCGGAGGGCGCCTTCAGCCGTGATCTGGCGTCGCGCACACAACACCCATTAAGCATCGGTGCCTATCGCGAACGCGGCGGGACGCCGCCACGGCCATGGCCTGATACCCGGGTAACCGAACTTGTCGGTCCCGGTGTGGTTGAATTTGATGGCTGGCGCATGGTGCGCTGCGAAGTGCCGCATTTTCAGCCGTATCTGGAGAGCTTCGGCTATCGCATCGAGGCGGATGGCAAGTCTTTTGTCTATACCAGCGACGTGAACCTGACCTTGCCGGATGGTGCGCCGTCGGCGTTGCGTGAGCTCGCGCAGGGTGCGGACCTGCTGGTGCATTACCTGAATGCCTTTGCTTTTGAGGACAAGGCGCCCGGTGGTCTCGCTGGGCCGCGTTTTGTGGCGCGGCTGGCCAAAGATGCCGGAATCAAAAAGCTGGTAACCACACATCACGGACCGTGGATAGATACGCCGGAAGTGCGCGAACGAGTGCTCGCCGAAATCGATACTGTTTACAAAGGACAGGTTGTCTGGGGTGAAGACCTGATGTCGTTCTTGCTGTAATCGCCGTGCATCTCCCGGCACGCGTTCAGCTTTCCGAGTTGCCCTGCCACAGCCGTGTAGGGCGCAATAAGCGCAGCGCCCCCCAAGGGGACTTCTTTCAGGGCGCATTGCGCCGCATGCCGTTTTTATCTTCTGATTTCAGTTGTCGACACTTCAACCGAGGATTCTTTTCATGAACCGGATTTTGAAAATTTTGATTGGCAGCGCATTCGCGTTTGCGGCGACTCTGGCCGGCGCACAGACCTATCCCTCCAAGGCGGTGCGGGTGATCGTGCCGTTTCCGCCTGGTGCCGGTGTCGACATCGTCACCCGCAACGTAAGCGGGCGACTGGGCGAAGCGCTGGGTCAGCAACTGATCGTAGACAATCGCGCCGGTGCCGGCGGCATTGTCGGTGCGGAAGTGGCGGCCAAGGCGCCGCCCGATGGCTATACACTGTTGATGGGTACCGCGGGCATGCTGACGGTCGTGCCGCATATCAACAGCAAGCTGCCGTATTCACCACAGCGGGATTTTGCGCCGGTATCGCTGGTTGCGAGTGTACCGAGCATGCTGGTCGTGCATCCGTCATTGCCCGCGAAATCGGTGAAAGAGCTTATTGCTCTGGCTCGCGCTAAGCCCGGAGCACTCAACTATGCATCAACAGGTAATGGCACGTTGCCGCATCTCGCCGCCGAGTTTTTCAAATCCCAGGCGAAAATCAACATGGTACATGTTGCATACAAAGGCAGTGCACCGGCAATTACTGATCTGATCAGCGGGCAAGTTGAGGTTTTTTTCGGCAACATACTGTCGGTGATCCCTCATGTCCGCAGTGGCAGATTGCGCGCGATGGCGGTGACCAGTCTGAAGCCACAGGCCGTGGCTCCTGATGTGCCGACGCTGGCCAGCGCAGGGTTTCCCGAGTTTGAGGCGGGCACTTGGTTCGGATTACTGGCGCCGGCCGGGACGCCGCAGGAAATCATTAATCGCCTGCATGCGGACATTTCCAAAGTGGTTCATCTGCCTGATGTCGAGAAGCGACTGGCGGGACGTGGTGCGACAACCATCGGTAGTACACCAGAGCAGTTCGCGGCATATATCAAATCGGAATCCGCCAAATGGGCCAAGGTGCTCAAGGATTCCGGCGTGCGTGCCGACTAGATCGCAGGTAAGGAAAAGCCATGGAAGTCACCCGCACGCTGGCGCATTATATCGTGCAGTCGAAATACGAGGATATCCCCCCCGAAGTGCGCCATGAGGCGGCGCGTGCCTTGCTCAACTGGTGCGGCTGCGCCATCGGCGCGTCGGGTCATGAAACCATCGAGAACGCACTGGCGGCTTTGTTGCCGTTTGCCGGACAGCCGCAGGCGGGGCTGCTTGGCCGCAGCGAGCGTGTGGACATCCTGCATGCTGCACTGATCAACGGCATCAGCTCGCATGTTTTTGATTTTGATGACACGCATGTGGTTGCCATCCATCCCAGCGCGCCGGTGCTGCCGGCCGTGCTGGCGCTGGCGGAATGGAAAGGCATCAGCGGCGCGGACCTGATCCATGCTTTTGTGGTGGGCGTGGAGGCCGAGTGTCGCGTCGGCCTGTCGGTGTTTCCTGAGCACTACATGACGGGCTGGCACATCACCGGCACCGCGGGCGTCTTCGGTGCCGCTGCGGCAGCGGGCAAATTGCTGGGGCTCAGTGAACAGCAGATGGTGTGGGCGCTGGGCATAGCCGCAACCCAGTCTTCGGGTTTGCGCGAGATGTTCGGCTCGATGTGCAAAAGCCTGCATCCCGGACGCGCAGCACAGAACGGATTGACCGCGGCCATGCTCGCTGCGAACAACTACACCAGTTCCGATCAGGGCATCGAGGCCAAACGCGGCTTTGCAAACGTGATGTCGACCAAATTTGATGCATCCATCATCACCGCGGAGTGGGGCAAACGCTACGAGCTGATGTCGAACATGTACAAACCGTTTGCCTGCGGCCTGGTAGTGCAGGGCACGATCGACGGCTGCATCCAGCTGCGCAATGAATACAAGCTGACACCGGAGATGATCGAGCGTGTGGATCTGAAGGTCAGTCCCATCGTGTTCGAATTGACGGCCAAGGAGAATCCGCAGACCGGGCTCGAAGGCAAGTTCAGCGTGTTTCATGCGGCGGCGGTAGCCCTGCGTTTCGGCAAGGCCGGCGAGGCGGAGTTCGGCGACGACAGCGTGCTGGACCCGATAACCGTGGCGTTGCGGCGCAAGGTGCGCATTGAGCCGGACGAGAACATAGGACGCGTGCAGTCACGCGTATCCATCACCCTCCGGGATGGCCGCGAGCTGGAACGTTATGTCGGACATGCGCTGGGCACGCTGGAGCGGCCGATGAGTGATGCCGACCTCGAGGCCAAATTCCGCGGACTGGCGGCAGGCATTCTGCGCGATCAGCAATGCGATGAAGTCATCCGGCTGTGCTGGTCAGTCGGTGAGTTGCCAGATGTCGGTGCCATCGTGCGGGCCGCGACAGCGGCGACTCAATAGTGGCGAATCAGGCCGCGGTTTCCGCTTCACCTTGCCACAGCATTTCGTAGCCCAGTTCCTTGCTCTCGGTGCACATCTCGGCGAGTGCTGCGAACTTGGCATTGAAGATTTCGTCGGCATGGGATTTTTCATGCTCTTCGAATGATTTCCAATAGGTCACGATGGCGACATGGTCATCGGTGGTTTTCAGCGCATTGAGCGAGCCTTCGTCGGACAAAAAGCCGGAGAATTTGTACACTTGGCCGGCGATGAATCCGCCCTTGTCCCCGCCATAGGTGTTTTTGACGACATTGCACATCTCGCCCAGTGCCAGTTCGACCTCTTCGAGGTTGACGCCGGGTTTGAGCTTGACGGTGTTGAACAGCATTTTTGCCCCGAAGGGGATGGTTACTGGATCAAACATGGGAGCCTCCTGCAAAGCTGAAGCATGGCAGATGAGGGCGCATCCGGGAAACTCAAGGGGAAAATACGGGGGCGAAACGGACTGCAGGCGGTGCTTATCCCGGTTTCGTCAGCATGACGATGCGGTTGCTGTTGGTGCCGCGCTCGTTGTTGCCTATGCCCCAGATGTTTGAAGTCTTGGTGAATTTCTGGGTGTTGATCAGGATGGCTTCACAGCGGAAGCCGGCTGCGACACCCAGCGGTAGTACTGCCTCGTCCAGATTCACCGAACCGCGCTGTACCTCGCCGACTTCGAAAGCGACCCAGCCCTTGGGGCGGGTGATGCGGTAGAGCTCGCACAGCACTTCCTGCATGACGGCCGACCATTCGTTGATGCTGGTTGCCATCGTGATGCCTGCGCCGATTTCCTCGGCATCCAGGTTGTTGAACCAGCAGCGCAGCCAATTATCTTTGGCGTACTGTACGACATTGAGGAATGGCGGCGAAGTGACGGTGAGTTGCACGCTATCGTCAGCAATGCCGGTGGTGGCGTTAGCCGGGCCCTGCAGGAATTGCGCTTGTGCGGCCGCCTGTTGCAGGCGCCAGCGTGCCGCTGCGTTGATGTCACTTTGCAATTGCATGGATTTGCGCAGGATCAGTGCACGGATATCCCGATGCTCTGGGCTCTTGCCGGTTTTTTCATTGATCTTGATCTGGCTTTCCGCAGACACGGCCTGATTGGGTGGCAGCGTGTAAGCGGAGAAAAATCCCGGCGAATGTCCCGTCAGCCGGTTGGTGGCGACCATGCGGATCCAGCGGTCGGTGCTGTCCTCGGTGCCGTTGCTGCAACGTTCGGCGAGGTAGGCGCGCAGATTCAGCAGCTCGCGCTCGGTATCGGGGTGGTAGAACATCGTCAGGTCGATGTCGTTGCGCCGTTTGGGCGCGAGTTTCAGCGCGCGCAGCCGCACATCGATGCTGGCGATCAACGGCGCTTCCAGGCGCGGGCGGGTCAGGATCGCCGACAGCGGATTGACGTCATTGGTGGCAACATGCCGGCCCAGTAAGGCGGCTTCTATGGCGGTGGTGCCGCGGCCACAGAACGGATCGTAGATGACATCGCCTGCCTTGCTCAGACGGTCGATGAAGTAAGCCGGCAGTTGCGGCTTGAAACAGCCGCGGTAAGAGACTTCGTGCAACGGATTGGCCTGGCGTTGCTTGCTGGTCCAGAACTCCTGCTCGTACACCGGCACGTTGCCGACGCGTCGCTGCGGTTGACTGGTATTGCTGCGTTTCGCGGAAGTGCCGGTCGCCAGATCGTGCGCGGTGACGGATGCAACTGCGACCATGGCGTACTCCTCTGCAAGTTGAACTGCAGCGGAGGGTACGCCCTTGTCACAAATAGTACAAGTGTTGCGCAGGGACTATGTCGAAGGGCGACTCTCCACCTGTGGCGGCAGAGGGTACGCCGGTGTTAGCAAAAGTACAAGCCCTGCGGTTGGCTTACTGGCTCAACAAATCATCCACGGCTTCGATCCAGTGCCGCACTGGCAGTTTGGTCGCCGATTGCAGATGGGTCTGGCAGCCGATGTTGGCCGTGAGTATCTGCGCGGGTGACGACGCGGTGAGCGCCTTGATCTTGTTGCTTTTGAGTTGCGCCGAGATTTTCGGTTGCAGTATTGAATACGTGCCGGCCGACCCGCAGCACAGGTGCACATCGGCGACTGGTGTGAGATCGAAGCCGAGTCCAGACAGCAGTGCTTCGACGCGGCCTTTCAGTTTCAGGCCATGCTGCAGCGTGCAGGGAGAGTGAAAGGCAAACTTTCCGCTGGGAGGGTTTTCTATAAGTATTTGTTTTAATTTATCTTTTTGTTTTTCTATGGCGGTACTCAGATCGCAGGCCATGGCCGAAATGCGTTTCGCGCGTTCGGCGTAGGCGGGGTCATCTGCGAGCAGATGGCCGTAGTCGGTGATCATCACGCCGCAACCGCTGGCCGTAAAAATCAGCGCTTCTGCACCTTGCTCGATATGCGGCCACCAAGCGTCGATGTTGTGGCGCATGGCGGCCAGTGCTTTTTCCTGCTCATCGAGATGGAAAGTCACGGCGCCGCAGCAGCCGGTGGTTGGCGCGTGCATCAGCGTGATGCCGAGTTTGTCGAGCACGCGCGCGGCAGCAGCATTGGTCGCTGGCGACAGAGCAGGTTGAACGCAGCCTTCGAGCACCAGCATATGCCGTTGATGACCGCCGAGCGGCCAGGGGCGTGCCCGCGCCGGCGTATCGGGCACGACATCGTCGAGAACTTTCGGCAGCACGTTGCGCGCCAGGCGGCCCGCGGTCAGCAACGGATTGAATAAGGAAGGGCGCGGCAGCACAGCGGCAAGTGCTTTGCGCCGTAATTTGTCGATACCGCTGCGTGGTACCTGCTGCGCAACGACGGCGCGGCCGATGTCGAGCAGTCGGCTGTAATCTACGCCTGAGGGGCAGGTGGTTTCGCAGGCACGACAGGTCAGGCAACGGTCGAGATGGAGCTGCGTTTTTGCGGTGGCCGGTTCGCCTTCGAGAACCTGCTTCATCAGGTAAATGCGGCCGCGCGGTCCATCGAGTTCGTCGCCAAGCAACTGGTAGGTCGGGCAGGTCGCGTTGCAGAATCCGCAATGCACGCACTTGCGCAGGATAGCCTCGGCTTCGCGGCCCTGCGGAGTGTCCTTGATGAAATCGGCGAGTTTGGTTTGCAAGATCAAAAACCCTTTTTGCCACAGAGGTCACAGAGGACACAGAGATAAAACCTGTGTTCTTGAAGTTCTCTGTGTGCTCTGTGAACTCTGTGGCTGAAGCTTCTGTTGTTCATGGTTCTTTGTACATCCGGCCCGGATTCAATATGCCCGCCGGATCCATCGCTTTTTTGACGCGTTGGTGCAGCCGTTTCATGGCTTCGGGCAGCGGATGAAAGACGCCGGTTTTTGTGTCGCCGCGGAACAGCGTGGCATGGCCATCACCGCTGCGCGCGGCTTTGCGTATGATCACCGCATCGGCATCGGATTTGAGCCAGCGCAGCGCGCCGCCCCATTCATGCAACTGCATACCGGGCAGATCGGCGAGATGCGGCGTGGTGGATTTGAGCGACAGCCGCCACAGAGGCATATCACCGGAAAAAAACACGTCGCGCTGGTCGCGGATGTCGCGCCAGAACTCCGGTGCATTGGTGATGACCTCACCACCGAGCTTGCTGGCTGCGGCCTTGACTGCGGGTGCTGCTCCGGCGAGACGCACATACAACCGCTTTTCGACATGACAGGTGGCGGTGATGGGCAGCGGCTTGCCGGCCCATTCGTTCATCAGCGCGATGGCTTCTTCCTTGGTCTGCTGACGGCAAAGGGTCAGTTCGGCAGGCGGCAGCGGCAGTGCTTTGAGAGAGACTTCGAGAATGACACCCAGCGTGCCCAGTGAGCCGGTCATCAGTCGCGACACGTCATAACCGGCGACATTTTTCATGACTTGCCCGCCGAACGTCAGATCAGCGCCGCGGCCATCGAGTATGCGTACTCCAAGGACAAAATCACGCACCGATCCTGAGTAGGGGCGACGCGGGCCCGACAGTCCGGTTGCGATGCAGCCCCCCAGCGTGGCATTTCCGGAAAAATGCGGAGGTTCAAAACCCAGCATCTGGCCTTTGTCGCGCATTGTGGATTCGATTTCAGCAAGTGGCGTGCCGGCGCGCGCGGTGATCACCAGCTCGGTGGGTTCGTATTCAATGATGCCGCGATAAGCCGATACGTCGAGAGTGCTGCCTTCAGACGGATTGCCGTAAAAATCCTTGCTGCCGCCGCCGCAGATGCGCAGTGGCTGCTTGGCGTCGGCAGCAGTGCGGATGGTCTCCGAATATTGTTGAATAAGATCTTGCATTCATGCCACAGAGATCACAGAGAACACAGAGAATTCACATGTAATGGAACTCCTGCTGGTTTTTCTCTGTGACCTCTGTGTCCTCTGTGGCTGGTTTTAAGGATTTTCAGAATCTTGGCAGTTCCGGAAATTTTTCGCTGCCGGAATGCACATGCATGCGGCCAAACTCCGCACAGCGGTGCAGCGTCGGTACGGCTTTCCCGGGGTTGAGCAGGCCGTGTTCGTCAAACGCGTGCTTCAGCGCATGGAAGGTTTCCAGTTCCGCGGACTTGAACTGGATGCACATGGAATCGATTTTCTCGATGCCTACGCCGTGCTCGCCGGTGATGGTGCCGCCGACGTCGATGCAGAGCTTCAGGATTTCGGCACCGAATGCCTCGGTGCGCTGCAGTTGATCAGCGTCATTGGCATCGTAGAGAATCAGCGGATGCAGGTTGCCGTCGCCGGCGTGGAACACGTTGGCGCAGCGCAGGTTGTATTTCTTTTCCATTGCGGCAATGCCGCGCAGCACTTCGGCAATACGCTTGCGGGGAATGGTGCCGTCCATGCAGTAATAGTCGGGTGACAGCCGGCCCATGGCGGGGAAGGCCGCTTTGCGACCCGCCCATAGCTTCAGTCGTTCGGCCTCGTCCTGCGAGGTACGCACGATATGCGCGCCACTGCTGGTCATGATGTCTTCGATGCGGCGGATTTCGTCGCGCACTTCTTCATGCATGCCGTCGGATTCGGTGAGCAGGATGCCGGCAGCGTCGGTGGGATAGCCGGCATTGACGAAAGGTTCGACCGCCAAGATGGCGGCCTGGTCCATCAATTCCATGCCGGCGGGGATGATGCCGGCGGCGATGACATTGGCCACCGCCTGGCCGGCAGCGCTGATGTCGTCAAAGGCGGCCAGCACGACTTGCGCGGTTTCCGGGCGCGGCAACAGTCTGACAGTGATTTCGGTGACTACGCCGAGCAGGCCTTCGGAGCCGGTCATCAGCGCCAGAAGGTCATAACCCGCGGAATCAAATCCGTTGCCACCGATCTCGACGATTTCACCCTCGATGGTGGCAACACGCAGTTTCAATATGTTGTGCACGGTCAGGCCGTATTTCAGGCAGTGCACGCCGCCGGAATTTTCGGCGACATTGCCGCCGATGGAACAGGCAATCTGACTCGACGGGTCAGGCGCGTAATACAACCCCAGTGGCGCCGCGGCTTCGGAGATGGCGAGATTGCGCACGCCGGGCTGTACCCGTGCGGTGCGCGCGGCCGGATCGATTTCGATGATGTTCATCAACCGGGACAGCGACAGCAACACGCCGTTGCCCAGCGGCAGTGCGCCGCCGGAAAGTCCGGTGCCGGCGCCACGGGCAACCACCGGCACGCGCATGGCGTGGCAGGTTTCGAGGATTTCGCAAACCTGTTTTTCATTGGCGGGCAGCGCTACCACCATCGGCACCTGGCGATAGGCCGACAGGCCGTCGCATTCGTAGGGCGTGACGTCTTCGCGCGCGAACAGCACGGACTCTTCGGCCATGAAGCCGCGCAACGCCGCGCTGACTGCGCGCTGGCGTTCGAAATCGACGGGGATAGCCTGCACTGGAGCGTTCATCAGGCCATTTTAGCGTAAAGCCGGCGGGTACCCGCCCGTAAAACGGTGATGATGGGTTGCGCGGGCCCGGTATCAGCGCGCTTTGATGCCTTGTTCGCGAATCAGTTTCCCCCATTTGGCATACTCAGATCGAATGAATTTTTCGAACTCCGAGGGGGAAGTGGTGATCAACTCCATGCCTAATCCACCAAGGGTACTGGTTGCCTCCGGTGATTGCTGCGCAATGCTGATGGCTTTATTCAGGACGTCAACACGATCTCGCGGAATTCCAGCGGGGCCGTTGATGCCAATCCACGCCACTGCTTCAAATCCGGGATATCCCGACTCGGCCACCGTTGGCAGATCGGGAAAAGCTGATGATCGTTTTGATGTGGTAATGGCAAGCGCACGTAATCTACCGGTCTTCAAATGCGCCACAAACGAGGGCGGACCGCCAAAGCTCATTTGGGTGTTGCCGGCAATCAGTTCAGCTACGGCAGGCGAAGTCCCTTTGTAAGGAATGTGAGTTATTTTTAGTCCCGCTCGATTTGAAAGCATCTCTCCGGCAAGATGACCGACGGTGCCGACTCCGCCTGTGGCGTAGGATATTTTGTTCGGATTGGCCTTGATGTAGCTGATCAAGTTTTCAACGGTTTTCGCCGGTACCGCTGGATGGACCACGAGCATATTGGGTGCGGCTGCAGCGAGCCCAATTGAAGTGAAATCCTTAAGCGGGTTGTATGGCAGATTGCCCAGCGTGTGCGGATTCAGCGCGAGATTGCCGATGTGCGCGATACCCAGGGAATAACCATCAGGCGCCGATTCGCTCACCAGTTGAACGCCAATAGAGCCGCTGGCGCCCGGTCGATTATCGACGACAAACTGCTGTCCAAGTTGTGCGGTAAGTTGGCGTGCAATAACCCGCGCTGTTGTATCAACGTTACCGCCAGGCGAGAATTGAACGATCAGACGCACAGGGCGCGTCGGGTAGGCTTCCGCCGCGATGGTCAACAAAGGGGCCAGCAAGAGCAACAGCATAAAACCGGCAAGTATATTTGTGGTGCGTGACTTGTGGAGTTTCATCTTGTCTTCCTCCTAAATTGTTCTAAGGTAATCGTTTGGTGACGATGATTTTGCCGCGAACATGCAAGATTTTGTGACTCTCTCCGTTGCGAATCTGACCGGCAACATTGCAGTTTGAAACCGTCCATCAGCGTTATTTTTTCTCTTGTGCACTGATCTGGCCGGTGGTGGCTCCCTGCCCAGTGGGCACCTCGAAATTGAACAGGGTATTGTCGAATCGGTTGTACTCGCCGTAATCGAGTTGTTCGTAGAGGCGGCTGCGCAACTGAAGTTTGTCCTGGATATGCTTTTGCGTGCCTGCCCGCAGCAGTTCGCCCATGTAATCCTCTACGGCTTTCATCGCGAAACGGAAGGCTTCATTGGGGTAAATCACAATGTTGACACCCAGGTTTTGCAGTTCGGTAGCGTTTAGCAGTTCTGACTGTCCGAAGGCTGTCATGTTGGCGAGGATCGGTACTGTCACGGCTTTTCGAAATCTCTCGAATTCCTTTGCGTTGTGCATAGCTTCAGCAAAAATAGCCTCTGCGCCTGCGTCAACATAAGCCTTCGCACGGTCTACGGCGCCTTGCAGTCCCTCAACCGCACGGGCGTCGGTGCGGGCCATTATCAGAAAATTCGGGTCGAGTTTTGCATCAACAGCGGCGCGGATTCGAGCGGACATTTTTTCGACAGAACAAATTCTCTTGTTGTCGAGGTGGCCGCAGCGCTTGGGTTCCTCCTGGTCTTCGATATGCATGCACGACATGCCCAGCGCTTCGATCTCTCGGGTTGTGCGAAACACACTTTGTGGTTCACCAAAACCTGTGTCGACATCAATTATTGTTGGCAGATTGGTGGCGCGGGCAATCTGGTAGCCGCGTTGCGATACCTCGGTCAATGTTGTCAGTGCGATGTCAGGTAGAGCCAGGTCGGCGGCAAGCGAGGCGCCGGCAATGTAGATGCCGTCGTAACCCTGTTCTTCCATGAGCTTGGCCACCAGCGGTGAATAAGCGCCGGCGAATCGTTGCAGTTTTCCGCTGTTGAGTGCCTGGCGAAATCCTGAGCGTCTTTGTGCGGGGGTTGTTTTGATGTGGAGCATTGGGTGTCCTTTGGTCGCGGCAGAATTAATTGGCCAAAGCATAGTGCTTGACAGCTATATCAAAAATTGAATATTAGTTCTATATAGTTTCAATTTTTGGAAGTAATCGGGAAAATACTATGAATATCAATGCATTGCTGGCATTCAAGGCTGTTGTTACCGATGGGTCGGCGGCTGCTGCTGCTAAACGTTTGAATCGCAGCCAGCCCGCCATAAGCCGCCTAATCGCGTTGCTTGAGCACGAGCTAAAGATTCGTCTATTTCATCGCACGCGTCGTCGACTAGTCCTGACCGATGACGGTGCGGTGTTCTACAAGGAAACCGAGCGCATACTGACGGGCCTGCATGAGATCCCGCAGATCGCTAAGGAAATCCGGCAGCGCAGGCGCTCGGATCTGAGAGTGATCGCGATGCCCCGTACGACGTTTGGCTGGGTTACGCCCGCGACAGAGGCATTTCAGAGGATGCATCCGGATGTGCGAGTCAGTATTGATGTGGCCCGACACCAGGACATGGAGAATTGGCTGGCGGGGCGGCATTATGATTTTGGGATCGGTGTATTGCCGGCACATCATGCAGCGATTGAGACTGTAGAGGTGTTTCGTGCTCCGTTATGCGTTGTCGTTAAACGCGGACATCCGTTGGCGCGTCGAACGCGGGTGGATGTGCGCGAGGTGGCCGAGTATCCAATCGTTGCTTTTTCCGCGGGATTGTTGCCGAGAGAACAAATGGATCACTTGTTCGGGGTGGCAGCGCTAGAGCCGCGTTGTAGTGTGGAGACAACGGCAAGTTATCTGGCTTGCGCTCTTGTCGGCGCGGGCGCTGGAGTAACAGTAATTGACAGCGTTTCGGCTTCGGTGACGCAACTACAAACCGTTTGTATTCCAATTGATCCTCCCGAGTGGGTGTCTTTCGGCCTTCTGAGGCCGCGGGATGTTGCTGAAAATCCGATATCGAGGTTATACGTCGAGCAGTTAATCTTGGTTGCAAAATCGCTGGTTAGAACGCACCGAGTGATAATTGTGTAATTTAGGAAACCTGTGAGCCGCTCAGCTTTAGAATGGTTGTGCTGATTTGCCGCTGCTTTATGCGAAAATCTAAGGCTTGGTGCCGAAGGGGGTCCGGTACTGATGCACTGATTTTTAGATCCTAGGAATTGGAAAGAGAACAGACGATGAATGCAACAACCAAACGCCGTGGACCCCTGGCCCGTTTTCGTGTGATCGACCTGACGCGCGTGCGCTCAGGCCCGACGGCAGTGCGCCAGCTCGGCGACTGGGGTGCGGATGTGATCAAGATTGAAACGCCACCGGGACTTAACCTGTCCGACGGCTGGGGCGGCAAACGCACCGGCGCGGATTTCCAGAACCTGCATCGCAACAAGCGCGGCTTCACGTTGAACCTGAAGGACAAGGATGGCGTGAAGATTTTCCATCAACTGACCCAGAAGTCGGATGTGGTGGTTGAAAACTACCGGCCCGACGTCAAGTTTCGCCTCGGCATCGATTACGAGTCGCTGAAGAAGGTCAACAAGAAAATCATCCTCGCCAGCATTTCCGGCTTCGGCCAGAGCGGCCCCTACGCCAAGCGTCCGGGTTTTGACCAGGTCACGCAGGGTATGGGCGGGCTGATGGCGATCACCGGTGAACCGGGTCGTGGTCCGATGCGCGCCGGCTGCGCGGTGTCGGATTCGGCATCAGGGTTGTATTGCGCGCTGGGCATCATGACTGCGCTGCTCGAACGCGAAGAATCCGGCGAAGGGCAGTGGGTCGAAGTTTCACTGCTGAATGCGATGATTGCGCTGACCGACTTCCAGGCGGCGCGCTGGACGGTGGAGAAAGAGGTGCCGGAGCAGGCGGGCAATGACCATCCGACTTCAATTCCGACCGGTGTATTCGAGGCTTCCGACGGTTACATGAACATCGCTGCCGGCGACAATGAAATGTTCGCGCGGCTGTGCAAGGCGCTGGGTGCCGACGGCCTCAACGAAAAAGCCGAATTCAAGGACCGCGCCACACGCTCGAAAAATCGCGCCGCGCTGAACAAGGAACTGCAGGCGCTGATGATCACGAAAGACAAGGCCCACTGGATGGCGCGTTTCGAGGAATGTGGCGTTGCCGGCGGTCCGATCTACAAGATGAACGAGGTGTTTGCCGATCCGCAGGTGCAGTACAACCAGATGGCAGCGCCCCTGCATATTCCCGGCGTGGGTGATGTCGCCGTAGTCAACCAGCCGGTGCGTCTGTCGCGCACGCCGCATGAAATCCGCAGCGCAACGCCGGATTGCGGCCAGCATACCGACGACATCCTGCGCGAACTGGGTTACCAGGATGGCGACATCGCCGACCTGCGCAAACGGAATGTGGTTTAACAGCGATAGTCTGGCGACGATCGAGACGGATGGCTGATTTCGGATGATTCGCGTAGTTCAGGATGACGCGCTGCCCGGCGCGGCGGTATACACCACGGTGATACCGGTGCGCTGGGGTGACATGGACGCCGAAGGCCATGTCAACAACACCGGCTACTTCCGCTTCATGGAAGAAACCCGCATGCGCTGGATCTCCGGCATGGGCCTGCCCACGCAGCCGCCGCATCCGGTGATCGTGCTGCTGAACGCCGCCTGCCATTACGCGCGGCCACTGGGTTATCCGGCCACTATCGAATCGGCCCTGTCCATCGGGCGGGTGGGGCGCACCAGTGTGCAGACCCATTACACCTTGCGTCACATCGAAGCCGAAGCCGTGTGCGCCGAAGGTTATGCGACGCTGGTGTGGTACGACGTGACGAAAAAACGTGCGGTGGAATTGCCGGAAAAAATCAGGGCCGCGTGCGCCGCGGCGGCCTGATCAGATCGGCTGAAGCTTTCGACCGATAATTTCGGCTGATTTTATCGGCTGACCGGTACGTAATCGTCGGGCGCACCGGGTGGTATCGGCGGATTTTTCTTCAGACTGTCCTGGAAGCTGTCGATCAGTCGCCGGAACGGGCCGCGCACCCAGCTGCATTCGGTGCCGACTTCGGTTTCTTCCTTGGGGTCACGCGTGAGGTTGAACAGCCACGGCGTTTCGAGATGGATAGGGCCGGTGTTCGGTTCGGGCTCCCACACCATGTGCATTTTCCAGTCGCGCCATTTTGCTGCGCGCAACTCCTGCTTGATGTAATAGACCAGACCTTCGCGGTTTGATTTTTCCTGCTTGCCCAGGAAAAAATCCAGCTGGTCGACGCCGTCGATAGGCCGGTCCTTGGGGATTTCTGCGCCGGCGAGTTTCGCCAGAGTCGTGTACATGTCCGTGATGTGCACCATTTCATTGCTGACGCGTCCGGCATCTATCTGGCCCGGCCAGCGCATCATGAACGGCACCCGCAGTGAACCTTCCATCGAGGTGTGATAAGTCCCGCGCCACATGCCGGCCGTGCCGCGCCAGGGTTTGCGGAATTCGGGGCCATTGTCGCTGCCAAAAATGAGCAGCGTGTTTTCGGTGATACCGAGCGCGGCTATTTCGTCGATGACCTGTCCCACGCGGTAATCCATCTCGACCATGGAGTCGGCAAAGTCCCCGGCACCGGTCTTGCCCGCAAAATCGCGATGCGGCAGGGTCGGGAAATGCACCTGCGTCAGCGGCACATAGGCGAAGAAGGGCTGTTTGGCCTTGACTTGGCGGCGCATGAAATCATTGGTGCGTGTGATCAGCTCGGAATCGATGCGGCGACGCACTTCAACATCGTAGACTTCGACGTTGCGCGCGGGTTCACCCTTGCGCCCCTCCATCACGTACGGCAGACCGACGACGCTGGAGTCATAACCCGGCGTGCTGGTGAACATGCTTTCGTTGGTGGTGCGCGGGATGCCCCACCATTCATCGAAGCCGCGATCCTTGGGGTAACGCCCTTCGCGGTCGCCGAGATGCCATTTGCCGTACATGCCCGTGGCGTAACCCGCGCCCGACAGCAGTTGGGCCAATGTGACTTCCCAGGGGATCAGTCCCTGCGGCATACCGGCCGGCAGCGACTGCATGGCGCCGGTGCGGATGGGCATGCGCCCGGTCATCAGCGCCGAACGTGTCGGTACGCAATCGCTCTCGACGTTGAAGTTCAGGAATTTGAGGCCTTCCGCTGCGAGGCCGTCGATGCGTGGAGTCGGTGCGCCACGCACCAGGCCGCCGTTGTAACAGCCCAATTCGCCCCAGCCGAGGTTGTCAGCGAGGATGAGCACGATGTTGGGGAGAGCATCTTTTTTTGCCATGACAGTATTCCCGTTCGTGATTTCTGGAGCCGACTGGTTGCAGGTCAGTTGATTTTTGTCGACGATTTCCCGGTGTTGATATCACGTTTTTAACGAGGATGTCACTCCCCTCAACCGGGAGGTCGATTTTGACTCATGCTTCGAGAGGGGGGTGTAACGAAGTGCGGCAAGCGGGGCCTGTGCCGTGCCCTGGCTCGCATGGGCTGGAAACAGGGTCTGGATTGGGGGAGGAGGCTGCAGATCAGCGGCTGCCGCCCGGTATGTTTCTCAGGCGCCTATGCTCCAGTTCCTTGCGTATTTTTTCGGCCAGGTGCGGATCGGTCACCTCGTCCGTAATGTATTTGTCGTCATCCCAGACATGTTGGCGCATGGTGTCCTTATCGGCCACCCGTTCGCGTTCCTGCTGTGCGCGGCGGGCGGCGTGCAGCTTGAGCAGGTAATCAATCAGTTGCCATGTGGCCCACAGCAGCAACGCCAGGCCGACTGCGGCACTGAGGTACATCACAGTCTCCCAGAATGGCTTGCAGACGGGCATCGACATGGGCGACGACATGCAGCGGCTGATGTCATCGAGCCAGCGGTTGAAGAGTTGCAGCAAATATGTGGCATCCGGCATGGTGCACCCCGGTACGTAATGTGGCCTGATCAGGCTAGTGCAATTGAGTGGCAGAAAACAGGTGGAAAGTCACAGGGCCGCGCAAAAGCATGGCCAGCTTGATTCCGTGGCACTATTGCAGCAATAAGCCACTACGCGGACGCGACATGAATCAATATTCCATGCGGCCTTGCCTGATCATCGCGGTGCTGTTGCTGTGGGCTTGTGCCGGCGCAGCCGACCGCACTAACGTGCTGATGGCCAACGGTCAGGCGGAAGTGACGGTCATGGATTTTTCGGTGCCGTTTGCACTGGATCCGCCGCCGCCCGGCTGGTATCACCGCACGTTCTGGACGCGCAGCCCGATGCAGATGAGTTTTGCCGTCAAGGACGGCGTGCCGGCGCTGCGCGCCGAAACCCGCGGCACGGCGTCGATGCTGTTCCGCCACGTCGATATCGACCTCGCGCAATATCGCTGGCTGACTTGGCGCTGGTATATCGAAGAACCGATCACCAGCACGCTTGATGAGCGCACACGCGAAGGTGATGACCATCCGGCGCGGTTTTTCCTGACGTTCCGCACGACTGCCGGTGAAGAACGCAAAATGGAAATCATCTGGGGTAACCGGCTGAAAGCCGGCGACTACAAAACCATAGGCACTTTTCCGCACTATGTCGCTGACGGCGGCAATGAACACATACGCCAGTGGCGCGATGGAAAGATGGATTTACAGGCGATGTATCGCCACATCTGGCCGGATGGTGCGCCGGCGCGGCTGATTGATATCGCGGTGTTTTGCGATTCGGATGAGACCAAGGGGCATACGGTGGCTTATTTTGCGGAGGTGAAGGTGCGGCGGTAGGAGTTACTGGTAGGCGCGTAGATACTCTGTTCGCCGTCAACGATATTTCCCGAGTTTTTTGCATCATGCAGGCAGCGCATAAAACCGTGAATTATCGAACGGCTGATTGTGGGCAAACATGCCATGAATCGCGTGCAGCAGTT
>Ga0209390_10002952_pt1 | contig 28635 bp, 41 predicted proteins | sample BON01_FD_187212 | JGI IMG/M metagenome (GOLD analysis project Ga0209390, IMG submission 187212) | Freshwater microbial communities from Lake Bonney liftoff mats and glacier meltwater in Antarctica - BON-01 (SPAdes) (version 2) | ecosystem: Environmental > Aquatic > Freshwater > Ice > Glacier...
TCTTCACTGACCCGCAGGTTGCGACCGTCGGCCTTTCCGAAGCGGAGGCGCATCTCAAAGGCATCGAGACGGATTCGCGTACTCTGACTCTGGACAACGTGCCGCGCGCCTTGGCTAATTTCGACACGCGGGGATTTATCAAGATCGTCGCGGAGGCTGGCAGCGATCGTCTGCTGGGCGTGCAGGCCGTGGCGGACCAGGCTGGGGAATTGATACAGGCGGCGGCGCTCGCGATCCGCAACGACATGACCGTGGATGATCTTGCGGGACAGCTTTTCCCGTACCTCACGATGGTCGAGGGCCTCAAGCTGTGCGCCCAGACCTTCAGGAAAGACGTGAAGCAGCTTTCGTGCTGCGCCGGGTGAACGATGCGCAAGACGGGAACAATTCATCACCGCAGATGTCCCTCCCTAAGGAGCTGAAGATCTGTGTACCCCCTAAGGAGTTGAAAATGTCTGAAATTTTATCGCCCGGCCGTTCTTGGCTGCGTGCCACCGGTATCGGGCTTGGCGTCGCCGTTCTGACTGCGATCGTGATGGTAATACTCGCGAAGATTGGTGTTTCGCCCTTTCCAAAACCACCCTCGCTGGCCTTTGCCGAAACCCTGCTGGGGCGCGAACTGCCGCTCCCTGCAGGACTGCTGTTTCACACCGCTTACGTGATCTTTTGGTGTGTGGTATTCGTGCGTTTTTTCCCGCAGCGCAATCTGAAAACGGCGCTGGGTCTGGCATTGGCGCTGTGGCTGGTGATCTTAATGGTGTTCTTTCCGTTGGTGGGTTGGGGATTCGCGGGGTTGCATATCAGTCCCAAGCTGATTCCAGCTTCCCTGCTGCCGCACTTTTTATTCGGTATTTTGCTGTGGGGCCTGAATAAGTATCTCCCGCGCAAACCGGGCAGCACAGCTTGAGAGGAATCGCCGATAAGTTCTATAGACGCCGAAACCCTGCGCGCGTGGCAAATGCAGGACCGCGACTTTATCCTGCTCGACACGTTACCGGCGAAGATTTTCGAAAAGGGGCACTTGCCGGGTGCCATTAACATCGTATCCGACGACATCCTGCGGCGGGCGCATGAGGTCCTTCCCGACAAGGATGCGCCGATCGTGGTGTATTGCGCCAGCGCCACATGCAAACGAGCCGGCCTGTCGGCCGAACGACTCAATAGCCTGGGCTACACCCAGATCTACCATTATGTGAACGGGAAAAAGGGCTGGGTGGCCGCAGGATTTCCGTTGGCTTATGAGGATTTTCGTGCGAAGTGATGCGTTTCCCGTGAACCAAAACATGTCAAATGCGATGCACCTTGCGCCACCATCGCGTTGCAGCGACGAAAGTCCAGACTGCTTCGACGATGCCAAACGGCCAGGCGCCTTGCAGAAATCCGTACGCCGAAGCGAGTGCGCATGCGCCAGCGAATGCCAAAACGAAGTGCGGGCTGCGATCTTCTATGGCATAAAAAACCATCATCGCCGATACCGCAAAGACGCCAAAGAGGGTTAGCAGGTCGATTCATGAATGGTAGCAGGCTTGTTGCAATACTCACCATATAGCCAGGGACGCCCGCGCGACGGTAGAGTGCCGAGCCGAACTTTCAAGAGAGAAAAGACGGGATGACTAAACATTATGATCTCATTGTCATCGGGACAGGGACAGGCGCGTCCTCGAACGGGAAGGAAGAAATGATTTTTTCATCGGATGGCTATGCCTGGTTCAAGCGAAGTGACGTAAGAAACCGGAAAACCAAGCGGAGGAGCGAGCGATGCAAAGCATGATGAACGAAATGATGGGCGGCGGAACGATGTGGGGGATGAGTTTTTTCTCGCTTCTGCTTCTCGCAGTGCTGGTGCTTGCAGCCGGAGCGCTGATCAAATATTTATTCTTCAGTGGCCCGCGTGGCTAGACGGCCGAGGGTGCCATGAAAGAACTCTTGAAGCAGTGTACATCTGTGCTCGGCGCAGGCGTTGCCGCGGCGTGTTGTCTTGGTGTCACCAGCGTGTTGGCGGTACTTTCCGCTGTCGGCGCCGGCTTTCTGATCCGCGATGCCTTTCTGATTCCGCTGTACCTGGCTTTGCTGGGACTGAGCGCCTGGCTCCTCTACCGCTCGGCCCGTGCGCACGGCAATCTGGCCCCGTTCCGGGCAGGACTGGGTGGCCTGGTCGTGGCATTTGCTGGATTGTGGATTTCCCCGGTCCTGGTTTATGTTGGGCGGTTTCAATGACCAAGTGCAAAAAGGTCAGCATGATGCTGCTTAAAGTCGAAGGCGTCCGGCGTGAACAGCTCGGCTGGACACCGGAAGCCCATCGATTTACGGGGTCTGGTGTTCAACTGCCATGCAATGGCATCCAGTTGCGCTTGCGTATAGCTGCTCAGGTCAGTCCCTTTGGGCAGGTACTGTCGCAGCAATCCGTTGGTATTCTCATTGATGCCCCGTTGCCACGGGCTGTGCGGATCGGCGAAGTACACTTTCACGCCCGTGGCTTTAGTGAGCCGTTGATGATCCGCCATTTCCCGTCCCTGATCGTAAGTCATCGAAAGACGCTTTTGAGCGTCGATGCGATTCAGCACATGGCTGAAGCCCCTGAGTGCCGATTCCGCGCTGGCATCCTCCATTCTGGACAACACGGTGAACAAGGTGGTGCGCTCGACCAGCGTGCCGACGGCCGAGCGGTTGTACGCCCCTTTGATCAAATCGCCCTCCCAGTGCCCGGGTATCAGGCGTTCATCGACTTCCGGGGGCCGATCATGAATGCTGACCATGTCAGGAATTCGCCCTCGTCGGTCATCGCCTCGAGCACGCGGTCGGCGCTTGGCATGTCCAAATCGCAACCAGCCAATCACTTGCCTGCGCAGCTCACCACGCGGCATCGCGTAGATCGCGGTGTAGATGGTTTCATGAGAAACCCGCAGCGAAGGCGTATCGGTATGCACAAGCGCCAGTGTGCCGGCAATTTGTTCGGGCGAGTAACCTTTCTTCAGATAGCGCACTACACGCCTCCACAGTGGAGTTTGCGGGCGAAGGCGACGTTTAATGCGCGCGGTCCCCGTGTGGATATCAGCACGTTCCTGCGCGCACACCGCTCGGTATCCACCTGCAATCGGGGGGCGCCCGGGACCTGGGCATGCCGTCGCGAGAACCCACCCGTTTCGGCTTAGTTCACGCGACACCGTGGACGGGGAACGATTCATCCCCAACGCAATAGCCGCCGGCTTGATCCCCATCTCCAACTGCGTCTGGATCATCGTTCGCTCTTCAATACTCAACTGCTTGTAGTTTTTTCCCATGCAACATTCTCCTCGAGATATGTTGCACTTGGTTTTTGAGCGCGCCTTGGTCTCGCAGCGCTGATCGCAAGTAACGTGTGGGATTTCCGGATTGGGCGCCAGGCGCCGGCATGTCAGCCATAGTTTTGATCCCGGGATGAATGGTGGGCGCAACAAACACGAGTTCTCTTCTGCGTAAAACGGCTACCGGTTTTACGGTGCTGCTCGCGGTGGTGATTTTGCTGCCGATTTTCGTTTTGTCGCTGTTTACCACTTGGCGCTTGCTGGAAACGAAGAGGAACGGGCGCCAGTGAATCGCGCACATCAAGGCCGAAACGGCCAAATGGGCAAAGGTCATCAAGACTGCCGGCATCGAGGCGAACTGAAGGACGGCGTCGAAATCAGCGTCTTCTAAGATAGGGCGGATTCATCCCGCCAAGGCCGGAACAATGAAGAAATAAGCGTTTAGCATGTAAAGTCCGGAAAGGATCAGTGTTACACCACCAAGAATCTCGAATAGTTTTCGCGAACGGTTTAACGGCATCAAGCTTTCTAACGCGCCCACCGCCCACGCTCCCAGAATGATGGGTATCGCGCGACCGATGGCAAAAGCGAACAGCAATAGCACGCCAAACCATGCCGAGCCCACGCCAGCCGCAACGCCGAGCAGGACGATCAGGGCCGGCGTGCACACGGGGCAGATCGCCACCGAAAAAGACGCCCCCAGAGCCAATGCCCCCCACATGCTCGTCGCCCTCTTGGCCCGAACAGGAATTGGCGGAATGGGCAGCCTGATCCATCCGGGCCATGCCAATCCCAAAACAATCAAAACCGGGCCGAGGACCAAGCCCCATTCACGCCCAAGTACCTTTTGCACCCACGCCCCGCCCAGTCCGGCGATCAAGCCGAGAAGCACGTGGGTGACAATCATCCCGAGGATAAACATGCCGCCGTATAGCACCGCTTTTCTGGTTTCGTGCGCCTTGGTCACATAAGCGAGCGAAACCGGAATGGCGGCCAGCGCGACAGGATTAAAACTGAACAGAAATCCGGCCGCTAAGCCGATCCCAAGCGAGACGGCGTTCGCTTGCTCCAGCGTGCTTTTTAACGCTTCGATATCCATTAAATGAGAATGATATTGGCGAAAGGGTGGGAGTACGTTGAGAACTCAGCGCGACTTCTCGAGACGCTTGGCGAGTTCCGCGCGCAGGCGATTCGGGCTGGGCAGCGCCGGGAAGACGAGTTCACCGTCGATGGCGATGGCGGGAGGCGACAGGATGCCGAGCTCGACTGCGTAATCCATCTCCTCCAGAATGTTCACATCACGCCATGTAACCCGCTTTTCTCCGAGGCCTCCGACTATCGCTTTGAGCGTATCTCTTGCTTGCGCGCATTTGCCGCAGCCGGGAGCGGAAAAAGCTTCGACTTTGATGCTCATGGCTTCGCTCCCAAGCGTCTGTTTTGCGGGTTCTTCGAGCGTGCATGTTGTTTCGTCACGCTCGATTCGAGCGCGCCCAGTATCGGACATGCATCCAGTGGTTTTGCATCGTGAGAGCAGATCTCGATGAGCTTGCTCAACGCTTGCGACATGGTTTTGAGCGCCTTGACCTTGCTCTCGAGCTGCAGTTTCTTCTCGATCGCGACGCGGTAGACGTCGTTGCAGCAGGACTTGTCGTGGCTCTTGAAGTCAAGGAGTGCGCGGATTTCCGCAAGCGAGAATCCGCATTGCTGCGCGTGTTTGATGAAGTTAAGGCGGCGTATCGCTTCCTCGGTATACAGCCTGTAACCCGCCTCGCTTTTCTGCGCCGGGCTGAGCAGGCCCTCGCGCTCGTAAAAGCGTATGCTGTCCGCGCTGACCTGCGCGCGCGCGGCCACCTTGCCGATGGTGAACATAAATGCCTCCGGTTGAAGCCGGGTTGAATGCCTGACGGTTGACAATGATTTCACGGGCTAACGCTTTTCGTCCAGCACTTCGATCGAGTTGGCGAGCTTCTCGCCTTTATCTGTGACATAGCCGACCGCCACAAGTTTCCCGCGCAATGCAGGAAAGTAGCTGCCGCTTCATTACAGCGATCTTCTAGCGGCTCGCAACAGTGGCTTGAATCATGAGCGCCAATAATCCGTTCACGAACGAGAGCAACAGCACCACGACGACGGCGCGTGCGACGCTCCGGAAGGGGTTGCGCACGCCCCTCAGAACCGAACCGGTCATTTGCAGGTGCATCTTCATGCCGGGCACCGCCGACGGCGCGTCTCTTTCTGCAACAAAATCACGACGACCGAAGCCCTGGCCTTATTTCTGAACGGATTCGTAAGCCCTCGCCTGATCGCACTCATGGTCAGAATCGTATTCGCCTCAAGTAATTCGCCGCTCTAATGGATGACGTATATGGCGCCAAATCGTGTGCGCCTCGAAATCAAGAGCAATCTTAAACCTTTGAGTAGGGTCCAAAGTCAAGCGCCAAGCGGAACGATATGTCTGGCGCGCACCGGGGTGCCGCAAGAATCACTGGGCGTGTTTAACGCTATCGAGGAACCGGAGATAGCTCTCGGGTAGCCCGTGTGCTCGTGCGCCCTCGCGGAGCAGAGTGAGGTAGCGAAGGGAGGGGTTCCCATCGACCTCGTTGCCGTCGGCAATGTAGGTGACGGCCTTGAGCGGGCGGCCGTCGATGTCCTCGGCGTCGACCCAGAGCTGCCGGTAGCGCCGTCCGGGAACCCCTTCGGTCGCGTCCAGATGCACGAGATCGCGGCGGGTGATCCGATAGAGCACGCCCCAGACCTCCGCCTGCGGGTCGACGCCCAGATTCGCCGGTGCGGCCTGGCCCTGCGGGCGCCCTTCGAGGTTGAAGCGCAGGCGATACCCACGCACCCGACCGGGGCGCCATTCCAGCGGCCGCATGCCGCGCCGCTCGCGAAAGGCGCTGTCATGCATGTTCGCGCCGAAGGCGAAGTACCAGACTTCCTCTCGCGGAGGCCCGACGAGGCGGATGCCGTGGAGCCGGTAATAGCACCAGGAGAGCGCCCAGGACTTGGCAATGAGCCGGCGCAGCGTTCTCGACAGATTTCTCATCGCTCGCGGTCTCCACTCGGGATGGCGCGCAAACGCCGGACAATGAGGAATTGCAGGGCGGCGGCGGTAAGGCTCACCGCAAAGACGGCGGCGAATGATCCCGCTTCCGCCACCGCGCCGCCTGCCATCGGCAATAGCGCGGCTGGCGCGGCCAGGGCATTGAAGTAGCCGCTGTAAGCAGGGCGTCGGTCATCCGGCGAAATCTCCATCAGATAACCGAGGTAGGCGATGGTGCCGCCGTTCCCCACCGCGCCCAGGAGCGCGAAGACCGCCGCGAAATAGGGCAGCGCTAGAGCGCCCCAGCGCTCATCATTGGCCATCCAGGCGAGGATGAGGATCGGGGCCACGGCGCCGAGGGCGGCAACGATCTCCAGTAATTCTCGCTTGCCGCGCCGGTCCCCCCACCAGCCCCACAGGGGGTTGGAAAGCAATGCGCCCGCCGTCTGCGCGCCAAGCAGAATGGCGACGTCCGGCGCGGAATTCTGCGTCTGCAAGATGTAGAAGGGAAGCGCCATTGCCGTCGCGCCGCCGAGCCACTGTGCGATAAGGAAGAGGCGGAAGCGGCGGTCGCCGACCAAGGTATCACGACCACCACGCAGGAACTTCAGGAAACCCGCTGCAACTGAAGGTTCCATCGGAGCCGTCGGCTCGCCGGCTGAGACAAAGAAAATGGCGGACACCAAGAGTAAAGCTGCGCCGAGCAGCAGCAGTACCGCATAGTTGCTGGGGAACGGCAGGGCCTGGAGTATCCAGTACGCTGCCGCGGCCATGGCGAGCGCAAGGAGACCGCCGCCGAAGAAGCGCAGCGCCAGCATCCGGCTCCGTTTTTCCGAGGGAATCGAGCGCGCCACGATGTCGTTATACGGCACGGCCACGATACCGCTGACGAAGGCGTAGACGGTCCAGATCGCGAAGAACAGGACGACCGCCAATACGCCCCCGGGGCTGGCGAGATACCACAGCAATCCGGCGAGAACGGCAAGGCACGCCACGCGTCCGAACGCGCCCACCATGTAGAACGGCAGACGCTGCGCGCGTTGCTGCGCGTAATAGGCGACAAAGAGTTGCGGGAACAGCCAGCCGAAGCGGGCGATGGCCGCCGCCGCGCCGACTGCGAAAGCGCTGCCCGTCAGTCCATGCACAAGCGCCGCCACGACCGTGCTCGTATCGACCGCCGCCGCGCCGCCCTGGAAAAAGATACCGGCGGCCGAGATGCGCCGGAAGCGCTGCTTCGACTCAGCCGCTTCGGACACGCTGCGCTCCCGCTTCCCGCAGGTCGGCGAGCACCACGCCTTGGCGCCACAGCGCCAGAGCGCCAATACTGGCGACGGTCAAGAGGCTAGCCGCCTGCACCACCAATACCATCGCGAGCGCCTTCTCTTCGCCGACGTCGAAGAGCCCGAGCGCGAAGATCGCGCCGATCACGAAGCTGCCCGGAATTTTCGCGAAAGCGCCGAGAACCGCCACGAAACCCCAAAACACCATCAGAAAGAGGTACTGCGCCGGCCGCAAATCAGCGCCGAAGGCGAGGCCTGCCCACAGAAAATGCGTGGCGGCGAAAAGCTTAATGGTGACGCTTGCAGCGACGATGCCGAAACCGCGCCAGAATTCGCGCGGCCAGACGATGCCTGTTGCGAAGGACGCTGCAACGCGCTTCACGGGTCCGAGGACGCGCGCCGGCAGGCGCTCGATTGATCGCATGACCCATCCGCCCGGACGCAATGTCCTGCGCTTGTAGAGGGAAAGCGCGAGCAGCAGCACCGCGAACAATACTAAGCTACCGGAAGCGGCCCACGTGAGCCCCGCGCGAATATCGCCGGTCGGATCAGGGAAGACCACGAGCAGCAGCGCAACCGGTACGAGCAGCGCAAAGACGATGCCGTCGGTCACGCGGTCGATGGCAACGGTCGCAAGCACGGCCGTCATCGCCAAGCTCTCGCGACGGGCGACGAGCCAGGCGCGCGCCAGCGCGCCGAAGCCAAAAGGAATGAGCAGTCCCGCCAGGTAGCCGGCCATGATCGCGCCGAACAGATGAAGCGTACCGATGGACCGCAGCGGGTAAAGGAGTTGCCGCCACTTCCACGCGCGCACCAACTGCTCCCCGGCAATAGCGAGCGGCACCAGCAGCAGCAAGCGAACGTCGGCGCCGGCGAGGACGGTGCGAAAACTGTCGAGATCGAAGCGCCGCAGTACCCAGGCGAGCGCCGCAATGCCGATCAGGCCGCTGAGCCACGGCCACCACCGGCGCCAGCGGCTCCCCGCCGCAACTTCCGTCACTCTCTCGCCTCGACGCTATCGAGCAAGGCGATGTAGTCGGCAGGCAGCCCGCGCTGGCGCGCCGCCTCGCGGAGCAGGTTCAGATAAGCTCGTCCCGGTCGGCCTTCCGGAGCGGGTTTCGTCACCCAGTACGTCACGACAGACAACCGGTTGCCGGCGAGGTCCTCCGCCTCGGTCCAGAGGTAGTCGTACTGCTTGCCTTCGCTGTTATCGAGTCGGGCGAATTTGTGTAGAGGCAAGAGGTAGAGAGCGCCGTAAACCACGCCGCCGGGCACCGCAACGATGTTGGCCGGAGCCGACACGCCCGGGCGCATGCCTCCGGCAGAAGTGAACACCAAGCGGTAACCATCAAGGCGACCGACCCGTGACTCCAACCACTTCATGTGCCGCCGTTCGCGGAACAGGCGCTCGTTCATGTTCGAGCCGTACGCGAAATACCAGATCGAGTCCGGAAGTTTGGCCGGCGGCGTGCGACCCCGGCGCCAGCGTATCCACCGCCGCAGCACGGACCACAGGACAGGGTTCACCGCTCCGCCCCTTGCTTTGACGTCATCTTGGATAATCCGGGGGACTCACGCCCCGGAGGAAGGTAGCACCCTCTCCGCTGCCCGATCAAACGTTGGGCGCGTTTCCTGTCGGAATAAGCGGCGATCGTGCGATGGCCTCTCGACTTGGCAGCGACCACGACAATGCCAACGGGCTTTCCTCTCGCGTTCGTTTTGCTCGCAGCACGCTCCGAAACGCGCACCATGCCACAGCCACAGAAATCACACATGGTCTTCTCCTTTCTTTTGAAGTCCAGCTGACGAACTCACGCCGGACGATATCGAGCGGGCTTGCCCCATGCACCCGCACGTGCTCCACGAGCATTTCTGTCCTTTGCGCCGCCGCGGCGGCGAAACGAGGTTCTCGATGGCGGCGCGCAGGCCGAGAAGATGATGCATATGCTCGTCGATGTCCTGCAGGTGCCGACGCAGAATTTCGCGGTATTCAGGCTGCTCGCTTGGACAGCCCTTGCCGTCGGCGAGGACAAGCAGCCTGCGGATGTCTGCAAGGCTCAAGCCGAAGAGTCGCGCATGGCGGATGAAGCTCAGGCGACCGACGTCGGCTTCGCTGTAAAACCGCCGGCCCCCGGTAGGTACCCCGCCATTCGTCCGCGCGGCTTTCGGAATCAAGCCGACCTCCTCATAGTAACGGATCGTTTTGACGGAGAGGCCAGAGCGCTTGGCCGCCTCACCGATCGAGAGCGTCGTTTGGTCCATTGGTTCCTTCGTCAACTTATGGCCGACATTAGTTTAAATCCTCCAGTTATTGGAGGTTCAAGCCTGGGCCTGGTGTAGACGGAGCAGAGCCCCGTAATCATCCCGGTGCGCGGCCGAAAAGCCGCATTTCTTTCAAGGGTGCGGCGCGAGTTAAATTGCAAGTTCCGGAAAGATGAAGAAGTAAGCGTTCAGCAGGCACCCAACTCGTCGACAACTGCCTTGAGCGCCTCCCGGGGCCGCGCGCACTTGCCGCAGCCCGTGGCGGAGAATGCTTCGACCTTGATACGCATTGCGCGCTCCCGCATTTCACCTTTCTTCGATCTGCTTTCCGACCTTAAGTTCTCACCTGCGGGCGCATGCCATCGGTTTAGCGGCTAGCGGGGCCGGCGGGCCGCCACTTTTCGATGCGGTTGTTGCCGAAATCGGCCGCAAACACCGTCCCGTCGTCCGCCACCGCCACGGCGATCGCGTAATTAAATTGCCCCGGGCCTTGCCCCTTGACGCCGAAACCGGTCAGGAACTCGCCGGCGGCCGTGAACTTTTGAACGCGATGATTGTAAAAGTCAGCAACAAAGACGTTGCCGGACTGGTCAAGGGTCACCCGCGTCACAGTCGCGAACCAGCCGTTAAACGGACCGAAGATGTTCATCGCGAACGGCCCGCCCCATTTGCGCCGGAAAGCGCCATCCGGACCGAACACCTGAATGCGGTCGTTGTAGCCGTCCGCAACGTACAGTGAGCCGTCGGCGCCAAGCGCCGCGTCCGTCGGATAGTTGAACTCGCCGGCCCAAATACCTATCTTGCCCGTCGTGCCCCATTGCCGGACGAAACTGCCATCGGCTTTCAACTGCTGCACGCGTTGATTGTAGAAATCGGCGACGAACAGATCACCATTGGGCGCCACCGCGACGCCCCCGGGAGAACTAAATTCGCCGGGGCCGCTGCCTGACTTGCCGATGACCCGCTTTGGCGTGCCGTCGAGACCGAACACCTGCACGCGGTCGTTGAAATACTCGGCAACATAAAGCTCGTTGCCGTGGATCGTAAGATTCATCGGCCGGCCAAGCTGACCTGTCTCTTTTCCCGGCGCGCCGAATTGGCGTTTGAAGCGGCCATCGAAATCAAATACCTGTATCCGACCATTGCGTGAATCGGAGACGAACACTTCGATGCCCGCCACAGCGATCCCGGTCGGATCGTTGAACTGACCCGGTGTGCTGCCCTTGCTGCCCCACGCGGTCACGAACTGGTAGGGTGGTTCTTTCGCCGAAGGCACGAAAGCCACCCAGCCGCCCACGGCGAGGAGCGCGAGCACGATGGCCGTATTACGGATGAACTTGAGTAAAGTTCTAGCGTTCATGTCCGGCTCTCAGAAGTTGACCCGGAACCCGGTGTGTAAAATGTAGTTGTTCTTGAGCGCGGTGCCGTTGAGGTTTTGCACGACCGGAATCTGTATGCCGGCTTCCAGGATCCATTTCTGGGTCACGTACTGCAGCCCGGGCGTAAGAAACAGCGTGGTTCCTCCGGAATTCGGATCATCAACCCCGCCCATCCGGTTTTTCTCGGCATGGACGAGGTTCGCTTCCAGCACACCGTAGAGGAACGCGGGCACGCCTCCTCCGAGGGCCTGTGGCCAAACGCGGTATTGGATGGAAGCATCGAGCTTGGCGACATTGCCGAATCTGAAGCCGTTTGCCTCGCTGTTCGCCTTGTAGCTTATCTGGCTGTCGAACTGATAAGCGAGCGTTTGATAGGTGGCCACCACGCCTCCGAGCGCATCCCACGAGCCCGTGCCGAGTTGAATCGGGGACGGCAGGCGGCCGAGAGCATCTTGGGTATCGTCGCGTCCGGTTGGCGCTTTCACACCCAGGAAGGGAGAGACCCGGAAAGTACGACCGGGAGCATCGCTTTGGTAGGCGGTATAGCGGCCTAACAACGTCAAGTCGCCGATTCCCTGGTCGCTGCGCGTGACGCGCTGCCCGCCCACGTCCAGGTCGAGACGTTTGTCGAGATAAGGCAGCACCCCGAACAAAGCGAAATCCCGGGTTACGCCATAACCCAGAACGGAAACGAGTCCGGAAACTTTCACATCGCGATTGGCCGCGGAGGGATCGCGAGAATTTTTGTCGTAGATGAACTGCTCGCGCCAGACCATACCGCCCTCGTGGACGGGAAGTGCGGTATTGAAGGTGATGGGAGCGCTCCACGCGACACCGACCGCGTTCAATGCGGCAAGGATAATGGGAAGTGCTGCGAATGTTTTCATGATGCGGTTTCCTATTTGGTTTGCGTAGCGGGCTGTGCCGGCTCAAATTTACGCAGAGTAAAACCGGCATCCTTGACGGCCTGTTGCGCGGTAACTTCATCGAGGCTCGCGCCCTCGGTCATCGTCACGCCAACGGTGCCGGTCGCAATGTCGACCTCGATCTTCTGGACGCCCTTTATCGCGTTGAGTTTCTTCTCGATACCGTAGGCGCAGAACGGGCAGGCGAGTCCGTCCACATGCAGCTTGTAAGCCTGTTGGGCGGCAAACGCGCTCGCTGACATCAGCGCCAAACTCAGGATAAGAACCGCTCGCTGCCAAAAAACTTTCATGATGGAAACCTCCATATGGTTGTTGCGATTATCGTCGGACCATGACGCTGAGACAGCGCTTGCCGCGTTCTTGGGCCAAAACATGGTCCGCACTTTAAAAAAACCCGCTCGAAGTGCCGTCTCCGGATATAGCCACACAACACTCTAAACCCTGGAGCCAGCTCCAATGTCAAGGGCTTTTTGCTGCCACATGCCGGCAGCGCGTTGAGAGCCTCCATTCGTCCGCTCTACCTGTGCCCGTCCGGCCAGGTGATCATCGGCATATTGATGACGACCCCCGGCTGCTCTGTGGTGATTTCACCTTTTGCGAGCGCCTGTGTCACTTCTGCGGCGCTTTTGAGTTCGCGCGCTTGCCCGGGTTGTTTCCAGGCCGTCAGGTTGAGCGCACGCAATGGCGTGTAGCCCGCATGGCCCGGCGGGTTATCGAAGACGTCAGGCTGGAACTTAAAGGGGCCGTCTCCGGGCACGCCATTGGTGAAAACGTAGACATTGGCGAGCATCTCCTTCGGCGCCTTCGCGAGCGCGGGCACCACGATGACCGGCGAACCTTTCATCTGGGTCAGAAGACCTGCCACTTTGGGGTCCGAGGCTTCGGTATGAATAAAGCGGATGTGTTGCCCCTCCATGAAGCCGTCAACGGGGGGCACGACGAACCCCGTCTGCTGCCTCGCCACGAGAACGAATCCGCCGATGATCAATGCCACCAACGCGGTTACGACCAGATTACGCAACATAAAAATCTCCCTGGATTGAGGCGCTCATGTGTTTGTCGCCGGCATACCACTGGAACTGACTTCGAAGCCGCGCATCACGATCGCTGCGCGAATACGTTCGGCGTCGGCCTTGTCCGCGTGGTAGGTGACGGTGACGAGTTTGCGCTCCGGATCACCGCTTACATTGTCAATGCCGTCCAGCTTCTGCACGGCCTCTGCAATCGAATTGACGCAGCGTTCACAATGCATGTTGGCAATGGCGTAAGTGACGCTGACACGCGAGTTGCGGCGCCTGGCCGCCGGCAACAACTTCCCGGCGAACGAGTTGGTGAGCACCGTTGTCACGCTTGCCGCCATGGCAATCATTGCCCACACCGGGTGGACGAGACCCGTTACCGCGAGCGGAATGCCGATTGCATTAAAGGAAAACGCGAGTACAAGGTTCTGGACGGTCTTGCGGTACGATGCTTTACCAATCTGGAAGGCATCGGCAACCGCGGCCAGGCGGTGCCCCACTAACACCATATCGGCCGACTCGATCGCGATGTCCGTGCCGGCGCCGATCGCGATGCCCACATCGGCCTGCATGAGGGCCGGGGCATCGTTGATGCCGTCGCCGACGAAGGCCACGCGATATCCCTGCCGCTGCAAGTCGCGCACGGCTTCGGCTTTCTGCTGCGGCAAAACCTCGGCCCGAAACTCCTTGATGCCGAGGCGAATCGCAACCGCACGTGCCGTGCGGTAATTGTCACCAGTCAGCATGACCGGTTCCAGCCCCGCGGCGCGGAGCCGCTCGATGGCCTCTCCGGCGTCGGGCTTGATTTGATCAGCGATGGCGATCAACCCAGCTAACTTGCCGTCGACTGCAACTGCGATCACGGTGAACCCCGCCTCCTGCATCGATGCCACACGCTCGTGCACGGATTCGATGCTGATTCCCCGGGACTTCACATAGGAAGGACTGCCGACGCAAACGCGGCGCCCCTCGATCGTCGCCGCAACGCCTCGACCCGGCACCGCGAGAAAATCGTGAGGAGTGGGAACCCGGATTTGCGCCGCTGCGGCTGCCGCCACGACGGCTCGCGCAAGCGGATGTTCCGACACACTTTCAACCGCCGCTGCCAAACGCAGTGTTTCATTTTCGTCGTGCCCTTCTATCATCACGACTTCAGCAACCGCGGGCTTGCCCAGCGTGATCGTGCCAGTCTTGTCGAGGATGATCTTGCGCACATCTTTCAGTACCTGAAACGCTTCCGCCGATCGCATCAGAATTCCGCGTTCAGCGGCCATCCCGCCCCCGCGGATCATCGCAAGCGGGGTTGCCATCCCCAGGGCGCATGGGTAGCCCATCACCAGCACCGCCAGCGCCGCAAAGACCGCGCGCGTCCAGTCCGTGGCGCCGGTCATCCACCATGCGCCTGCGGTCCAGATGAATATCGCAGCCGCGGCGAAGAGCAATACACCCGGCACGAAGATCTGGAGGATGCGATCAACCAAAGCGAGCAGTCCGGGTTTGAGCGCGCGCGCTTCTTCGACTTGCCTCGCGACCTGGCTAAGAAAACTCTCCTCGCCCACCTTGGTCACGCGTACAACCAGGGTGCCGAATTGGACGATGGAACCGCCGATTACCGCGTCGCCTTCGGCTTTCTCGGCGGGAATCGACTCGCCCGTAACCAGGCTCTCATCGACCCCGGACACGCCCTCGACCACCATACCGTCCACCGGGACCGACTCACCCGGGCGGATACGAACGAGATCGCCGGGGCTGACTTGCTCTACCGAAACGACTTCTTCCGCGCCGTCTCTGACTACTCGTGCAGTGGCGGGCACCAGCGCCAACAGCTTGCGCACGGCTTGCGAAGCGCGTGTCCGAACCAGCAACGACACATACCCGGACAGCAGGTGGTAGGTCGTGACGAAAACCGACACGCCAAAGAAATCAGGAACAGGAAATGCGGAGTAAACATAGCCGAGGAAGCCGCCGGCGAGGCCGGCAAAAGCGCCGAATTCCAGCAGCACATGCTGGTTCAGAATGCCCCGTCGCAGGCTGGCCCACGCCATGGTCAGGATATGCCAGCCTGGACCGAACATCGTGGAGAGCGCGAGAATTGGCATCAGCCAGTAGAGCGCTGCCATCCCCTGGGGCGGCAACTGCTCAAGCCACATCAGCGTCATGGCCCCGAGCGATATCGCGGCAAAGCCCGCTGCGACGACAAGATTTTGCCGCTGCTGCTTGAGCTCGGCTTCCTGCTCTTCGCAGGCCCGGACCTTGTTCGGGTCGCGCACGGTGTAACCGAGTTCGAGCAGCGTTTCCTTAAGCTCGTTGGGGGTAATGATGGAGGGGGTGTATTCCACCAATGTTTCTTCATGCGCGAGGTTGACGTTCACATTGCAAACGCCGTCCATGCGCCCCAGCGCTTTGGTGATGCTCGCCACGCAGAACGAGCACGCCATTCCGCCGATCTTGAACTGCAACTTTTTTGTCTCGGCCGGACTCGAAACCGCATTTCCCGTTTTCGATTTTGTCATGTGATCGCCGCGTAAGTTCATTTGGCCCACCTGTAGGGTTCAATCCTGTTGCTGAAAAAAGCCGGCTCCAACAATTTCCTGCCGTTCTTTCCAGTCTGCTGCTTTGACGCCAAATCCGATCTGTTCGAGCTTCTGTAAATATCTTAGGCCTTGGAGTCAGGTCCAATGTCAAGCCCCTCTTTCAAGCGGGCGGCGCATGGACGCAAGCCCTCACATGAAATAACATTGCGCCAATCCCTTAGATGATTTACTTCGCATGGATATCCTTGGTTGCATGGAATCGATATGTCTATGAATTCGAATGGCTCTGCCGTCATCAAAGACCTGGTTCTGGTTGGCGGCGGCCACGCTCATGTCCTGGTCCTCAAGCGCTTCGGCATGCAGCCGATACCGGGCGTGCGACTTACGCTCATCGCAAGAGACATAGAAACGCCGTACTCGGGGATGTTGAGGCCGAATGCCGCGCCCAGCGCGATGGAGCCTTGCCGGTTTGACAGTCCCTTGAGTCGGGGGCCGATCGAACGCATCAACCAATCAATGTGTCCCGTCAGGTAGGGCAGGCCGATAACTGCATAGAGGCAACCCAGCAGCAGCCACACTGCTTTCTGCAGGCCCAGGAACAGGAAGCCGATCAGCACGGCGACGATGCCCAGCAATCCGGTAAACACAGTGCGGCTCAGCGTAAAAGCAACCACTTGGCCAATCTTGGCTGCCGGGGTGGTGCCTTCGAGGGTTTTGATGAACCGCAGAGTGGCGCCGATGGCGCAGGGCTCGATGAAGCCGAACAAGCCGAGCGCCACGGGCCACAGCACGAAGGCTGCAATTTCACCGGCCACCATCTCCACGTTATTGCTCCACCACGCGGTAACCCGCACATTCGATGGCGGCAGCCAGCAGTTTCGCATCCGCTTTGGCGGGATCGTAGAGCGCGCGTGCGGTTCCAGCGGCATAAGACGCGCTCGACGCCTGCACCCCGGGTACGGCGGCCAACAGCGCTTCTACGGTTTGGGCGCAGCCTTCACAGTGCATGCCGGTGATTTTCAGTTCAATGTTTTTCATTGATTGTTTTCCGCGCATCACCGTCGAGTGATTCCAATATGGGACATTCGTGGTCGGGCCTGCACCCTGGCAGGCGACCGCCAGTTTTGACAGTGCCTGCTTGATGCGTTGCAAATCGCGGGTTTTACTGTCGACGGTCTGGATTTTTTGACGTGCCTGCTGCCTGATATCGACGCAGGTCGTTCCCGGCTGCATGCGCAGCGACAGCAGATCCCCGATCTCATCGAGCGAAAATCCGAGGACCTGTGCCTACCGAATGAAATTCAGGCGGCGCAGGGCGTCGCCGGCGTAAAGCCGGTAACCGGCACGGCTGCGCGGCGCATCCGGCAGCAGGCCGCGTTTTTCGTAATAACGGATGGTGGCGATGTTGACGCCGCCTTGTCCGGCCAATTGGCCGCGGGTCAACAATTCGGTTTCGCTCATGATGATCTCCTGACAGAACCCAATCTAAACCCTGAACCCAGGTGCAGGGTCAAGCAGCACATGAATCAGCAGGCGGAAATAATGTAAGTTATTGATTATAAATAATAAAATAATTCAGATTGATTGCTGATATGCGCACGGTGCGCAGGCCGCGCTGCAGGGGGACAGAATTTACCAGCATTAGCCGCAATTGCCGCCGCATGACCTCAGCAACAGTTCCGGGAAAGTAAATATGGCTGCTTCACGGCTGTGCCCGACCGGCATAGATGTAACTCATCGGCCGCGGTCCTTTGGCATATTCCGTGTCGAGGCTAGCGATCTGGAACCCCGCGGTCTGGATGAGTTGATCAATTTTCCGGTTCAGATTGCATCCCCCGGCGATCCTGCGCCACAACGGGTTGAGCCGCTGTTGCCAACCCTGAACCTGTGTTTCTGGAGCAAGGCCGTGTTCGGCAAACAGCATGACTCCGCCGGGTTTAAGTACGCGCCTCATCTCCCGCAAGGCCTGCAATGGATCGGGAATGGTGCACAGTGTCCAGGTCGTGACTACGGTATCAACCGATGCGTCATCCAGCGGAATCTCTTCGCCCGTGTGTGCAAGAAACTCAATGGGCAGCGTAATGCCACGGGCTTTTTTGCGGGCCATCGTCAGTAGTTCCTCAGACGGATCAAGTCCGTAGAGGCACTCGACGACAGCACTGTAGAAAGGCAGATTCAGTCCCGAACCGACACCGATCTCGAGCACAGTGCCGCGCGCCTGCGGTACGATTTGCGAACGGTAGCGCGTTGCTTCCTTGTTGCGCATTGCCACATCCACCAGCCGTGGCAATATCCATTTCTCGTAGAAGCTCATATAAGTAAATATGAAAGAGATTCGGGAGAAATCTGATAAGTTGTAATTAGCGCGTCAGCGGAAGCATCAGCACATAAGTTTGCTGGTTTGTCCGGGTGGTTAAGCTTTCTTTTGAAGAAAAAACACCATCTCCGTTTTTGTTTTTTTTGAAGAGATTATTTTATTGCCCGTTACCTCTGAATAAACGGTGAAATCTATATCTGCCGCCGGGTCCGTTGCCAGGACTTTGATTACTTCGCCAGCGTTCATCTGCGACAACATTTTTTTGGTACGCAGCAGTGGCAGTGGGCAATTCAATCCGCGAACATCAAGTTCTTTATCAGCTTTGATCATATCCCCGATGCCTTCGATTTGATGGCGCGTTCGCCAGCAGAGCGCTGCTGATTAAATGTCTATGAAGCCGTAGGAAGTCCGATGCTGTCACCACCGGACATGCTCGTTCCAGATTTGACGGTCTCCGGTTTGTCGGCAGTGAGAGTGGAGCCGGCGCCGGTAATGAGAGCGGCGGAGAACTGTGCGATTAAGGCTTGCTTGATGGCCATGTGAAGTCCTTTTGGTTGAGGAAAACAGAATGAATCCCCATGCGGCCATCATCGTCCAGTGTTACGGCTGCTTCGTAGCCAAAAAATACCCGAGGCGGACGCAAGGATCAGCGCTACGCCGAAGATTTGCGCCGCGGGAATGCTGTCGGCGAACATGGCTGGATGGCCGCGGAAGAATTCCATCAGAAAGCGCGCAACTCCGTACGCTCCGAGATAGACAAAAAAACTAAGGCCGTCGCTTCTGAAGCGCTTTCGCGTTATCCATACGACGAGAAACACTAGGAAGTAGGTGCCCATCTCGTAGAATTCTATGGGATGAAGCGGGACATTCAAAGGTGCGAAGGAGCGGGGGTCGGTATAGGTGATGGCCCAAGGGAGATCGGTCGTTTTGCCGTAACTGTCGCCATTGGCGAGGCAGGCAAACTGGCCGAGCGTCTGCCCCAGCGCAACTGCCGGAGCTATAACATCAACGAATTTGAGGAGTGGAATCCGATTCCTCCTGCAGAACCAGACCGCAGCGAGGAAACCGCCCGCGAGCGAACCGATAATTCCGATGCCGCCGTGCCAGACCGCGAGTATTTCCCACGGGTTCCTCAGATAATGCATCGGATCGGAGAAAGCGATGAAGTAAATGCGCGCTCCCACGATCCCGCCTAAGAGGGCATAGACGGAGAAATCTTCGAACAGAGTCGGATCAAGTTCTTTTCTGATGGCTTCTTTTTTACTTAACCAGAGCGCGACCAGAATCGACAGGGCCACGATGACGCCGTAGGAACGGAGCTCGAATTGTCCAAACTGTATGAGAATCGGATACACGAAAGCCTCTCTATTGGCTGTTTGTCTGACGCAACCGGCGTTCAATCTCTTTACGCAACCGGGCTTCCGAGGGGCGACCGTAGCAGCACGGTTTACCGTCGAAAAAAATTCCCGGGGGGAACAGAATTCCGCCTTTCTCGGCTAGCGCCTGGCCGGTGACCGATTGCAGGGAAAGGGTGGATACCGCGAGCGGATATTCGTGCGACAGGCGCTCGAGCATAGCCTTGGCTGCATCGCAGAAGTCACAGTTCTCCTGCGTCAGGATGAGCGCGCTCATAATCTTCACTGGGTTTTCTGCGCCTTTCGCAGTCCCTCGCGCAGATCGGCGACCAGATTCGTGACCGGAAGGTACATGGTGTAGTCGGGCGCTCCGCCGTAGTCCGCCCGCCAGAGGATTGCGCCGTCTTTATCCAACAGCACGAACGTATGGCCGTTTCGGCTTCTGCCCATCATGCCGTAGCTGTTCGCGTCGTAAGTCCTGGATACGCTCAGATCGGGATCCGACAACACCGGGGTGGATAACCTCTCGTTTGCGGCCTTCTGCTTCAGGGCGTCGATCGGATCGGTGGTGACGCTCACCACGGCATCGATCCCGAGAGCCCTGAACCGCTCGATGTTCGACTCGATGTCCTTCAACTGGTCCCAGCAAGGCTGGCACATGATGCCCTCCTGGAAGTACAGCAGGACGCGTTGACCGCGCAATGATGCAAGTTCGAACGTGCCACCGCGGGTCGAAGGGAGGCGGATGGAAGGCGCCTGCGCGCCGGGCCCGGGTTTCCCGACCTGAAAAGCGTACTTTCCGGCCGATGGGTCGCGGGGTGCGGACTGACTTTGTGCCGAGGACTGCGTGAGGCCGCCCTGGCCGTTGAACCAGTAGATCGCGGCCAGTGCGAGTACGCCTGCACCAATAGCGATGGCGACTTTGATCGCGAGCCTGCGGTTAGCGCTGGTGGCGGCGCGCGGGTTGGTCTTACGCTGGCGAGATGTCATCGTATACTCCTTGAATGTTTTTTGACTGTCTTGGGGGTCTCGGGCTCTACTGCGTTTCGATCCGTCGCCATCTGCCTGAACGCCCGCCGCGCAAACCACGCCGCAAGGGCGATCAAGGCAACCGCGCTCAACCAGCCGGGAAACGCGGAAAGGGTGTTGATGATGTCCTGTCCATAGCCTTGCAGCAGGACTGCAAAGTTCGACGCCCAGCCGCCGGCAGCCGGCATGGACTCGTAGGTCAATCCCACCCACAGGGCCGCTGCTCCCATGAGGGCGAGCAAAATACCGCTCGCCAGGGCAGAGCCGCTGATCGTGCGCTGCAGCGGGCCGAGCCTCCAGGTGATCGCGCGTGGCCGGAAAAGCCGGCTCGAACGCCAGTCGTAACGCTCCCACAGGAGCGAGATCACGAAAAGCGGGGCGACCATTCCGAACACGTACGCAGTACCCAACCCCAGCGCGGCGGCAAAGGACGGCGCGACACTTGACAGGGCAATCACACCGGCGAGCACCGGCGCGCAACAGGAACTGGCAACGCCGGAGAAGGCGCCGAGCGAATAGATGCCGAGCGGTCCGGCCTTGCCCGCCGCGCGCCGGCTCGGCATCGGCAGTTGGAGCTTGCCGCCAAGCAGCGTGAAGACCGCCATTGCAAGCATCAGCACGCCACCCGCCATATAGATCAAGGTGTGCTGGGTGACGAAGAGCTGGCGCAGCAACGCAGCGCCCATGACGAGCGGCAGGATAACCGTGGCCACGCCCGCCGCGTACAGAAACGTCATCGCGGTCAGGACCGAACGATTCTGGAACGAGCTGGCGAAATAGGCGGGCAGCATGACCGATATGCAGCACGGCGCGAACAGCGCGATGACCCCCGCAACGAATGCGGCGATCGCCGATCCCCCGAAGAAGATGCTGCTATCCATGCCTCAGGCGCCTTCCAGTCGCACCGATCCTTGCGTTGCAAGCCGCATCCGTCAGTGCGTCGATTTCATTCGGATCATTGAAGCGCAACCTAACCTGCAACTTTCCGATTACTGGTCTGCTTGCGCGACGATTCGGCGTCGGTTGACAGTGACGGCATTGCGTGTCGCGGCGATCGGCGTAGGCTTCACATCCAAGACCCGAGCCCAACTCGCTTCGATTCGGCTATTTTTTTTCTTCTTTGACTTGGTCCGCGTATTTCCCCAGAATTTCTCCCATCTTCTGCATCATCTCGGCGCGCATCTGCAACTGCAGCTTGGCATTGCCCGGCGGAAGCTGCGGCATCCCGTGCATCATCGAACCTCCCTGCATCATGCGACCGTGCGAACCCATCATGTCCATCATTCCCATCATGCCGCCCATGCCTTCCTTTCCTCCCATGCCACTCATGCCTTCTTTTCCTCCCATACCCATCATGCCGCCCATGCTTCCACCTCCATGCATGCTCATTCCGGGTTTGGCGGCTTCCGGCTTGTCGGCGGCGAAAGTGGTACCGGCACCCGTCATGAGCGCGGCGGAGAACAATGCGATTACGGCTTGCTTGTTGGTCATGTGAAACTCCTTTGATTAAAAAAATGTTTGAGGCCCTTGAGAAGATAAGTTTCTCGATGGCTTATTAAGCTTATCTCTTCCAGTTACTGGAAGGTCAACTGGATCGCTGCTATCCTTTTGTTTGCTCTGCGAGGGTACTCTGCTGCCGAAGGCGCGGTATGAAGGCCGGCGCGCGCGAGGCGTAACTCAAAAACGCGCTACCGAACCGGGCTTCCAGCTCCCTGTCCTCGCGGCGCGCCTGACGCACATACATCACAATAAGAATGGGCGCCATCAGCAGCGTCGGAATCGTCGGCCATTGTATGTTTAGTGCAATAACCACCAGGATCAATCCTAGATATTGCGGGTGTCGGACGAATCGGTAGATCCCTGAAGTCACGAGTTCGTAGCGCGCACCGAACACCCGTGCCCAGCCGATCGCCACGAGCGCCAGGCCAATGGCAATGAACGCCATGCTGACGGTCATGACGAGGTACACGCCCCATGCGAGCGGTACCATATCGGCGCGGTCAAGCAGATAGGCCCAGAGATGACTTTCGTTCATCCCAAAGTCGAGTGCGCGGAGGTGAAAAAACGGTGCTACGACATAGATCGTCAGCGGAATCCCGAACATCTCCACGAACAGCGAGATCAGGAAAGCCGAATATATGCCGGCGTTGCGCCACTGCGCCCTTCCTCTCGGCCAGACAAGCCCCAGAATAAACGCGAGAAAGACTGCGCTCACAATGAATGCGTCTCTCCAGTTTCCGTACCAATCTTCGAATGGAAGACTGTATTCCATGGGCGGCATTGACACTTGCACAACGAACAGCCATACCCAGAAGCCGATGACCGCGAACGCGATCAGCCAACGCAGCCAGCGCCATATCATCCAGGCCGCAGGTCGAAATTCTTTCATGATTTGCTTCCTCGAGTTGGTGGCAATTCCCGCGAAAGACAATAACGAGCGGCGGAAAGTTCACTTTCGTACCTCGCGACCATGAATAACTTGACTTTCCAGTAGCTGGAAGCTGTAAAGTAATAACCGGATCAAACTCCATAAGGATTCGAGATGAATGCGACAACTGAAACGACGAAGGCGGGCGAGCTATCCCTGACGCAGATGGTCCTAGGCCTGATGAAGCATTATTTGGGCGGCCGTCGAGGACTTACGGTTCTGGCACTTGCTGGCGTTGGGGCCGGGCTGTACTTTAATTGGGGCTGGCTTGCCGCAGCCGGTATCGCGCCCTTGCTTCTCGCGCTCGCGCCCTGTGCCGCCATGTGCGCGCTCGGTCTGTGCATGAACAAGTCGGGTGACAAGTCATCTCCCATGGACTCGAAGTCGGTCGACGGGAAGGACGGAAAATGAATGCTCAGAGCATGAATATCGGGACCGTGGCCGAAGGGTCTGGTGTTCCACCCAAGAGCATCCGCTATTACGAAAGCATCGGGCTCATCCAGCCTGCGCAGCGGCGGACGAACGGCTACCGCAGCTATTCGACGCTCGACATGCAGACGCTCGCCTTCATCAAGCGGGCACGCGGCCTGGGCTTCTCCGTCGAGGAAGTGCGCGATCTGCTCGATCTGTGGCGCGACCGAAGCCGAAAGAGCGCCGCCGTGAAGGCGATGGCGGCGGAGCATATCGAGGCGCTTGACCGCAAGATCAACGAGTTGCAGTCCATGCGCAAGGCTCTTGCAGAATTGGTCAAGCGCTGCCGCGGAGATTCGCGCCCGGATTGCCCGATCCTCGAGGACCTCGAGGACGCATAAGATTTACATGCACTTTCGTTCGATCGTGATTGGAGTCACCGCCGGGGCGCTTCTCGTTGCAATGCTCGGGGTTCTGATGTGGCAGCGAGCGAGCGGTCCCGCCGATTCGCCGAAATCGCTCTCATCCTACGAAGGCACCAAACTGGGAGATATAGCACCCAATTTTCGACTGGTGGATCAGAATGGCGACGCCAGGTCACTCGAAGACTTCCGCGGCCGTGTGGTCGTGCTGGCTCTTCTGGACCCCATATGCACAGACATTTGTCCCATCTACGCCTATCACTATCGGCTGGCTTATCAGTCGCTCGGAAACGACGCGACCAAGGTGGCCTTTCTCGCTTTCAACGCGAATGACGAGAAGACTTCGGTCGAAGACGTGATGGCGGCAACGAAGAAATGGGGCGTGGACGAAATTCCCTCTTGGCATTTTCTCACCGGCAGTCCCGACGCGCTGCGCGCCGTCTGGAAGACCTACGGCATCGTGGGATCAGGTCGGTCAAAGCCCGATAGGCCCGCCGAAAAGCAGCATTCGCCGGCAATCTTTGTTATTGACCAGACGGGCAAGCGGCGCTGGTTTTTCTCCACAAATTTTGAAAATGCCCCGCCGCCGAGTGCGTTAATCGTGAAGCATGTAAGAGAGCTGCTGGTGGAGGGGGCGCGGCAGTGAGGAGTCTGGCGGTTGTCGCAAACCGTCGTCACTTTCCGGGTGGGGCGGGGAGCTGCTCATCCCGTTTCTCGTTCTCCAAGCGGACGCTGTTTGCGGGCAGCGGTGTGAAAGTAGAAATGTCTTGACATTCCGAACGCTGGAACCTTTATCCTTTGACGCAGTGCTCACTGCAAGCAAATGCGGTGAGAGGTTCCGAGTGGTGTGACGGTAATAAGCGAAAGGAATTCATCATGGAATGGCTGACTCAAAATTGGTTGACGATTCTGATTGTGGCCGCGTTTGTCTGGATGATGTTTGGGCGTCGCGGGCAAGGCGGTGGCTGCTGCGGAGGGGGCGGCAGCGAGCGTGACCCGCGCAAGCCAGCCGAAGAGGCGACCGCGCCAGGACCCGTCGGCCATCCGCGTTAAGCCGCACCTTGGCGGACGGCGGTGAGGAGTGTGGCTGTCTTACTCTCACTTGTCGGGGCTCTGCCGTATGTCGCGAGCGTTCAGGCGCACGGCGCGGATTGGGAGTTGCGGATGGTCGGGCAACGGGTCGGAGACTATGCCGTGACGGTGCGCACTGCACCCAAGCAGCCGCGCGTCGGAGCCCTGCACGTGGAAGTTCAATTGATCGACCTCAAGACCCTGGCCTATGTTGAGCTGGCGACGGTAAGCGCTGCGGCCCGGTTAGGCGGCGGAACAATGGACCAGGCAGGACCGGTGCCTTCGCGCTATTTAAGGCCGTGGCACGAAATGAACTTGATGCTCAATAAGAGCGGTTCCTGGAACGTGCAGCTTGCCATCGACGGCCCGCGCGCACGAGGGGACGTCTCTTTCCGCGTCAATATTCTTACTGAGGACAAGAAATGAACCAGGCCAACGGCATTGCGCTCGAGCGGGTCAAGGATCCGGTTTGCGGCATGGACGTGGATCCGTCAACGGCGAAGCACCGCGTCGAACACGCGGGACAAACCTACTACTTCTGCTGCGGAGGCTGCGCCGGGAAGTTCCGCAAGGACCCGCAAGCGGCGCTGGCAAAATCGGCCGCGCCCGCGCCGCATGGTTCTGCGGGCAAATATATTTGTCCAATGTGCCCTGGCGTGGAGAGCGCCGGTCCCGCCGCCTGTCCAAAGTGTGGCATGGCGCTTGAGCATGCGACGCCAGTTCTCGCGAGACCGCGGACGCAGTACACCTGCCCGATGCACCCCGAGATCGTGCAGGACGCGCCCGGCGAGTGCCCGAAGTGCGGTATGGCGCTCGAGCCGATGACGGTGTCGATCGAGGAAACAAATCCCGAGCTCGTCGACATGACGCGGCGCTTCTGGATCGGCATGGGTCTTAGCGTACCGCTGCTGATACTTGCCATGGGCCGCTACCTTCCCGGGATCGGGCCGGCACTCGAGGCGCTGGTTCCGGCCGGTTTCTCGCGCCTGGCGGAGCTCGCACTCGCGACGCCGGTCGTGCTGTGGGCCGGCTGGCCGTTCTTCGAGCGCGGCTGGAAGTCGGTGCTCACCTGGAACCTTAACATGTTCACGCTGATCGCGATCGGCGTGGGCGCGGCGTATGCCTACAGCGTCGTTGTGACACTCTTCCCCGAAATCTTTCCCGTCGCGTTCCGGGACGAATCGGGGCAAGTGGGCGTCTACTTCGAAGTCGCTGCGGTCATCGTCGTTCTGGTGCTGCTCGGGCAGGTTCTGGAGCTCAGGGCGCGCGAGAAGACCGGTGGCGCGCTGCGCGCGCTTCTCGACCTGGCGCCGCAAACGGCGCGGCGGCTCGCGGAAAGCGGCGGCGACGAAGAGATCCCGCTCGATCAGGTGCACCATGGCGACCGCCTGCGGGTGCGCCCGGGCGACAAGGTGCCGGTGGACGGCGAAATCATCGATGGCCGCAGCTCGCTCGATGAGGCCATGGTGACCGGCGAGTCGATGCCGGTGCAGAAGGCCGCGGGCGACAAGGTGATCGGTGGCACCATCAACGGCACCGGGGGTTTCGTCATGCGCGCCGAGCGCGTCGGCTCGGAGACGCTGCTCGCGCAGATCGTCCAGATGGTCGCCGAGGCGCAGCGCTCGCGCGCGCCGATCCAGCGGCTCGCAGACCGGGTTTCCGGCTATTTCGTGCCGGTCGTCGTGGCCATCGCGGCGACGAGCTTCGCCGTCTGGGCACTCTGGGGGCCGGCGCCCGCCATGGCGCACGCGCTTGTCGCTGCAGTCACGGTGCTCATCATCGCGTGCCCGTGCGCCCTCGGCCTCGCGACGCCCATGTCGATCCAGGTGGGCGTGGGCCGCGGCGCGCAAGCCGGCGTGCTGATCAAGAATGCGGAGGCTCTCGAGCGGCTGGAAAAAGTGGACACGCTGGTCGTCGACAAGACCGGAACGCTGACCGAGGGCAAGCCGAAAGTCGTCCGCATCGAAGCTGGCGACGGCTTCGGCAGGGACGAGCTCCTGCGCCTGGCCGCGAGCCTGGAGCGCTCCAGCGAGCATCCGCTCGCGGCCGCGATCGTCGGCGCCGCGAAGGAGCAGGGGCTCAAGCTCGTCGATGCGGCAGATTTTGATGCCCCTACGGGCAAAGGCGTCGTTGGCACCGTTGAAGGCCGCCGGGTTGCCCTCGGGAACACCCGCCTCATGGACGACCTGGGCGCGCGCCTGGGCCGTTTCGGCACGATGGCGGAAGAACTCCGCCGGGAGGGCCAGACGGCAATGTTCGTTGCCGTTGATGGTGCCGTCGCGGGAATCATCGGCGTCGCCGACCCGATCAAGGAGACGACCGCAAAAGCCATCAGCGCCCTGCGCGCGGATGGCGTGCGCGTGGTCATGCTCACCGGTGACAATCGCACCACGGCCGAGGCCGTGGCCCGCAAGCTAGGCATCGACGAAGTCGAAGCCGAGGTGCTGCCCCAGCGGAAAGGTGAAATCGTCAAGAAGTACAGGTCTGAAGGGCGCGTCGTCGCGATGGCCGGTGATGGCGTCAACGACGCCCCTGCCCTCGCCGAAGCCGACGTCGGCATCGCGATGGGCACGGGCACCGATGTGGCGATCCAGAGTGCCGGCATCACGCTCGTCAAGGGCGACCTGTCAGGCATCGTGCGCGCCCGGCATTTGAGTCGCGCGGTGATGCGCAACATCCGGCAGAACCTGTTTCTCGCCTTCGTCTATAACTCGCTCGGCGTGCCGATCGCCGCCGGCGTGCTTTATCCGTTCTTCGGGCTGCTGCTGAGCCCAATCGTGGCCGCGGCCGCGATGAGCCTGAGCTCGCTCTCGGTCGTCGGCAATGCGCTACGCCTTCGCACGGCCCGGATTTGAGCCGGCGCGCGAGGTAATGAAAAGGGGAACACCATGGCGATTTACGGTCGTTAGTGTCATGAGTCGAACGGACGGCGCCGATTCATTCAAGCAACCCTGAAGGAGTCTCGACATCACAGAAAATATTTCGCATTCCGGAGCCTGGGGCCTCGCGCTGATCTCGATAGCAGTAGCGTCGTGGGTGTTGTATCGCTTCATCGCCCCGAAGACTTGGCGCGAGTGGGCCGGTGCCGGGGTCGTGCAAGCGTTCATCATCGCGCTATACGCGGAGATGTATGGCTTCCCGCTCACCATTTACCTGCTCGCGCGGTTTTTCGGACTGGACGGCGATGGTCTCAACGCAAATCTCTGGTCCACCCTGCTCGGCATGGGTGCGACGGGCATGCTGATCTCGATGCTGCTCGGCTACGCGCTGGTCGTGACCGGCATTGGCATTTTTCTGAGGGGTTGGCGCGAACTTTACCGTGCGCGTCGGGAAGACCGGCTCGCGACAGGCGGTTTGTATGAACTGGTAAGGCACCCTCAATATACGGGGCTCTTCATTGCCCTCTTCGGCGAGGGGGTGGTGCACTGGCCGACGATGTTCTCGGTCGGTTTGTTTCCCGTCATCGTGCTTGTCTACTCTTCGCTTGCAAGGAGCGAAGAGCGACGGATGCTCGAGCAGTTTGGCGAGGCATACCGCGTCTATCGGCGGCGGGTGCCGATGTTCATGCCGCGATGGGGTCAATGGCGGCAGCTTGTCAAACGCTCCACTGTGGCAGCCGGCAGGCACTGACCTGCCCCGGTAATTGCAACCCAAGATTAAGGAGGAAACATGGATTCCACGTTGATTGTCGTCGGTGTACTGGTGGGCACTGCGCTGATGGCTTTTTATGTGATCGCGATTTTTAATCGAGGATGTCCCGCCCGTAGTTGAAGGTTGAGTTGGTGGTTGAAGCAGTCGTGGGCCCAGAATGCGGGTTCTCGACATCCTCAACCTGAACCGAAGAAAGCTCAACCACCATGAAGAAGTCTACTCGC